>Ga0209347_1005627_pt1 | contig 11761 bp, 5 predicted proteins | sample AutmiccommuBRH23_FD_187382 | JGI IMG/M metagenome (GOLD analysis project Ga0209347, IMG submission 187382) | Deep subsurface microbial communities from Mt. Terri, Switzerland - Autotrophic microbial communities BRH/23 (SPAdes) (version 2) | ecosystem: Environmental > Aquatic > Deep subsurface >...
GAGCGGGCCACCGAGCCGGTGTTCTCATAGGACATGGGCATCGACTGCCTGCCGCCGTGAACGATCGACTGCTCGGCGAAGGGGGCATCGGGGTATCCGACGTACGAGCCGTTGGTGTCATCTCCGTAACCGTCGATCCAGGCCTGGTAGATGGTCTCCTCGGCGTCGATGTCGTCGGTGTAGGCTTCGAAGTCCTCGATGGCCAGATACGCCGGCGTGGAGAAACTCCAGACGTCGCTGTCCCAGGTGCTGATCGCCTCGACCTCGTTGACCTCGACGATTTTCCAATAGTAGGTCGCTGCGAGCGCCAAGTCGCCCGGATCGAAGCTGTTGCCGGCGACGGTCTCAGCCGGCACGGTCCCGTCGATCACGGCCTGACGGTCCGTGCCGAGATAGACCTGATGCGAGATCGCCTCGCGTCCGGCCCGCCAGGTCAGAAGACTATCGGCCTCCACATCCGTGGCGCCGTCGGCCGGCATCGGCTGTCTGGCACGGACGGGAACCTGGAAGAACCGGACTTCGCTCAAGCCGGATTGCGGCAACAGGCCGCCCCAGTTGCTGCCGATTGTCAATCTGACGTACCTGGCGATGATACCGCCCAGATCCACGCTCTCGGGGGTGTACGTCGACAAGCCGGAGGCCTGGGCCAACTCGACCTCGCCCAGCAGGGTCCACTGAACGCCGTCCTCGGAGTATTCGATCGTGGCGTCCTTGCCCCCGATCCCCAGGGCAGGCTCCATCGCCAGGTTGTAGTTCCACACCTTCATCAGGTCGAGCTTATAGACCGTATCGAACTCAAACTGGATCCAGGCCGGCAGCGGGCTATCCTTGTGGCTGAGCCACACGTCGGTGCCTGCGTTCGAATGCTGGTCGCCGTCCAGGCCCGAGCCATTGACGGTCATTTCGGGCCCCAGGCTCGGGCTGAAACTCGACGCGGTGGCTATGACGTTCGCGATCGGATAGGAGGGTGGTTCAACCGTGAAATGCCATACGTTGCCCGTCAGGATCGTGGCATCGGCGGCATCGACCTCGTCGACGCGCCAGAAGTACGTCCGGCCCAGTTCGAGAAGACCCGGATCGAAGGCGTTCGCGTCTTGCCCCTGGCTGACGAGCACGCCCAGCGGACTGGTCCTGTCGGCGACCTCGACATCGGCGGCCGAGGTCCCGAGATACACGTCATGGGCGCCGGCCGAATCGCCGGGCTTCCAGCTCAGCATCGTGTCCCGAAGCACGTCCGTCGCCCGGTTTGAAGGGCTGGGCTTCGTGGCCCGGCCGGCCATGACCTGCGGGACCATCTCGGCGGCGCTGCGGGCGATGCTGCTGATGCGGACCTCGTCGATCCAGCCCTCCCAGTTCTCTGTCCTTCCGTTGCCGTTGCGTCCCTCGTTGCCGATCACGAAGAAGGGCGCCGCGGTCGCGGCGACATCGGCGTTCATCATGAAAGACCCCAGCTCGACCGCCTCGGCGGTCCCTGAATCCAACGCCGTCCAGTAGAGCTTCAGATTCCCGGCAGTGCCCGCCTGGCCGTTGTAGGTGACTGCGGCGTGATACCACTTGTCGGCGGCAAACGCGTGAAGTCCCGTGCTCGGCAGGGGAGCGAGAATCGTCTGCACGGTGCCCGTCAGGTTGATGAAACTCAAATTGCCGGCCGACTCGACGCGGAACTGCCAGCCGCGAGAGGAATCGTGCTCGCCGGAGATGATCTGCATGTTGTTGGGCATCGCTCCCAGGCCGTACGCCGGACAGACGATGGCTTCGAACGTGAACGCCCCGTCGGCGCCGACGAAGTTGCTGACGGCCCTTTCCGGGGTCGCCATCGCGGAGGGCAAGGTCACCCCCGTCCTGCTCGTCCCTTCCCAGGTGTAGAGCGCCTGTCCCATGCCCGGGAACGACTCGTCAGTCACCGTGGCGCCCGAATCCAGGGCAAGGTGAATCGGGTTGGTGGTCACGCTGTCGAGGACATCGCCATCGAAGTGGTACAAATGCAGCGTGAAAGAATCGACTTCGTACGGAATGGACATGGCCGACCCGGCTATCGCCAGGACCAGACTGATCGCGGTTAGCAGACTTGCCCTTTTCATCCTGCTGTCCTCCACTTGAGAATGCAAATTTCGTAAGCTCCGCCCTTGGATACGGAACTCGTGACGGCACACCTCAACGTTACGATTGTATCCGAGCCCGACCCCATGACGCAAGTAAAACCCCCTTGTTTTGCGACATCACGCCCCATGTGGTATACTGAAGTCATGCTCGACTCCTACGAGTTCTATCACTATCTGCCCGTCAACGACGACGCGATGGACTGGGGACTCTACCTCACGGGCGCCGGTCGCGGCCGGATTCCCGCCTGCCAGAGCTATCCCCCGCCGGGACATCCGTCCCTGTACCAGTTCGACTGGAGACGGGGCCGGACGTTGCCCGAGTTCCAGATCATCCTGGTCACCGACGGCGGCGGCACGTTCGAATCCGAGCCGACGAGCCGCAGGACCATCGAGCCGGACACCCTGCTGCTGCTGTTTCCCGGGGTCTGGCACCGCTACCGCCCCGATCCGGCCCGTGGCTGGCGGGAACGATGGATCTCCCTCAACGGCGAGATCCTCCACCGCCTGATGGATCAACAACTGGTCCGGCCGGCCGGGGCCGTCTGCCGGCCACCGGACGTGTCGCAAATCGCGCGGCGATTCGATCAACTGCTCGACCGCATCCATGGCAAGCCGGCGGAGAACTCCATCCTGTTGTCGCTACGGGCGATGGACCTGATCGCGGAGGTGATCGAGCAGACCGGCAAGAGCCCCCTGCCGTCGGCCACCAGACCATCGAGGCTGGCAGACGGCGTCGAGGACCCCTTGGTCGCCCGGACGCTCGATCTGATCTGGACACACAGCCACCGACCGCTGTCCGTGAACCATCTCGTGAGCCACCTTCCTGTGGCCCGCCGGACCCTGGAGCGGCGGTTCGTCCTCGAGCGCAATCACTCCATTCTCGACGAGATCAACCTGTGCCGGGCCGGGCGGGCCAAGCGGCTCCTGAGCGAGACCGATCTGCCCATCAAGACCGTGGCCTACCTGGCGGGCTTCACCAGCCAGGAACGCATGCGAATCACCTTCCTCAGTCATGGCCAATGTTCCCCCGCCGAGTACCGCCGGCGGGTTAGAATGTCGCAAAACAAGGGCATGTCACCCCCGTGACGCCTGCCGGTCCGGTATATACTGAGGCAATGAATGCAATGACCCCAAGAGAGCGTGTCCTGAAAGCCCTGCACCACGAGACCCCCGATCGCGTCCCCATCGATTTTGGCGGGTTCCAGACGGGGATTCACCGAAAAGCGTACGAGGCTTTGGTCCAGCATCTTGGATTGCGGGAGGAGATCGTCGTCCTTGACGCCGTGCAGCAGTTGGCCAGGCCGAGCGAGGCCGTGCTGGAGCGCTTTCGTGTGGACACCCGCTACATCGTGGCCCACGGACCCGATGGCTTCAACGGCACGATCCGCAAGGCCCAACGCAACGGCAGGCTCTGGCACGATCTCACGGACGAGTTCGGCGTCGTCTGGTCCATGCCGGATGACGGCGGTCTCTACATGGACATCTCGCACCATCCCCTGGCGACCGCCGGCGCCGCAGACCTGGCGAGCTATCCCTGGCCGGACGGCTCTGATGAAAGCCGCTTCACCGGGGTTCGCGATCAGGCGAAACGGCTCCGCAAGGAGACCCCCTACGCCCTGGCCACCGGCATCGCCGGCGTCGTCTACGAGTACTGCTGGTATCTCCGCGGCCTGGAGCGGTGGTTCATGGACACGGTGGAGAACCCGGATTTCTGCGCCGCCCTGCTGGACCGCACGCTGGCCTTCTGGATGGACTTCATGACCGCCTTCTGCCGGGAAGTCGGCGACATCATTGACGTGGTCATGATCGGCGACGACCTCACGGGCCAGTACGGGCCGCTGTTTTCGCCGGTGTTCTATCGCAACGTGGTGAAACCCCGCCAGAAGAAGCTCGTCCAACACATCAGATCGCTGACGGACGCGAAGATCTGGTATCACACCTGCGGCAACTGCGTCGAGTACATCCCCGATCTGCTCGACAACGGCGTGAACATCCTCAATCCGGTACAGACCAGCGCTCCCGGCATGGACCCGGCCCTGCTGAAACAACGCTTCGGCCGCAACCTGGTGTTCTGGGGCGGAGGATGCGACGCCCAGCACACCCTCCCGTTCGGCACGCCCGAGCAGGTCCGCGAGCAGGTCCGCCGCAACATGGACATCTTCAAGCCTTCCGGCGGCTACGTCTTCAACGGCATTCACAACATCCAGGCCGACGTGCCGCCGGAGAATATCGTCGCACTGTTCGATGCAGCCTATGAGTATGGATCTTACAACTCGCAAGGCGAGGTGCGGATTGCGGATGGCAGGAAGACGACAGGCTCCGCCAATCCACAACCTCAGATCTGAAACCCGTAACTCCAAAGGGAGGGAATCAGTATGGGCAGCAAACCGCAGACGTGGGAGCGTGGAAGCGTGGAAGCGTGGGAGCGTTCGCACAGATGCCCATACACGCATCTGCGCATTCGGGCATTCACGCTCATCGAGCTGTTGGTCGTGATCGCGATCATCGCGGTCCTGATGAGCGTGCTCATGCCGGCGCTCCACCGCGCCAGGGAGATGGGCAAACGGGCCGTGTGCCTGAACAACACCAAGACCCTGGCCCTGGCCTGGACGCTCTACTGCTCGGAGAACGACGGCATCATCGTCCGCTCGCAGTGCAGCGATCAGAAGGGCTGGGTCCGCATGCTGACCGGGACGTATGCGACCACGCCCGCATCGGCGCCGACAGAACTCCAACTCGCCGCGATTCAACAGGGCGACCTGTACCCTCTGATGAAGATGGAGAAGGCCTACCGATGCCCGGTCGCAAAGAAGAACGAGATGAGGACGTATACCGCCTCCCCCGCGATGAACGGCTATGAATCCGCCACCAGCGGCACCGTCATCAAGAATGTGAACAAGCTCAGGCAATTCTCCACACGGCTGGTGTTCATCGACGACTACGGGGATAACTGGGACGCGATGTGGTACATCTATCACAAGGAGCCTCGCTGGTGGAACCCGGTCCCAATGCGGCACGGCAAGGGCACTGTGGCCTCATTCGCCGACGGCCATTCGGAATTCCACCCCTGGAAGGATGAACGGACCATCGAGTACGCGCAACTGACGTGGGCAGAGGCGGAAGCAAAGCGACCCTCCCTGCCGCCTCAGCCCGGCAACGAGGACCTCCGATGGGCCCAGACCGCCGTGTGGGGCCAATTGGGGTACGCATTCGAGCCCTGAGAATGGCATAATGACGGCAAGTAGCGTGGGTTGTCGAGGCAGAACGTGGGATTCGGGTGCCACGGTCAAACTTGTTTGACTGTGCTCCTTCGGCCGATTCTGCCCGTTCGAAAGATACAGCCAAACAAGTTTGGCCGTGCCACCCCACTCACAGGATTAGAGTGGACGGCGTACTACGGATGAAACCCGTGTTCACCAAGTTGAGAAGGGACTATGAGCAAAGTCTTCGTCATGCGAGCAGCAATCCTGGCATTGGTGTTCTACTGCTCGATTTCGGAGCCAGCCGCCGCCCAGGTGCGCCAGTCCTCCCTGGAGGAGAGCTTCCGCCGACCGCCGCAGAGCGCGGGCGTTCGGTGTTTCTGGTGGTGGCTCAACGGTAACGTGACGAAAGAGGCGATCACTCGCGACCTCCAGGAGATGCAGGCCAAGGGCTTCAGCGGCGCGATGATCTTCGACGCCGGCGGCGCCGAGCAGCGGGGCAACCGCCAGGTGCCGGCCGGACCGATGTTCACGACGCCCGCCTGGCGGGAGCTGTTCGTCCACGCCGTCAAGGAGGGGGACAGGCTCGGCCTGGAACTGAGTCTGAGCATTCAGAGCGGCTGGAATCTCGGCGGGCCCATCGTTACGCCGCACATGGCCGCCAAGATGCTCACGTGGTCAGAGATCCAGATCCAAGGCCCGATGGCTTTTCGCGACAAGATGCCCCTGCCCAAGGCCAGGGACGATTTCTACAGGGACATCGCCCTGCTGGCGTATCCCGGCAAATCTCGTGGCGCCGGACCCGCAACGCCCATCCGGGACCTTGCGGCCAAGGCGGCGTCCAAGGAGCTCGGGATGTCCGCGCCGGATTGCCGATTCCTGCTGACGGATGTCCCCGCGACACCCGGCGAGGAGGACTGCCGCGTCGCCGAGGTCCTCGACATCAGCAAGCACATGACGCCCGACGGCGAATTGGTGTGGGACGTGCCGGCGGGCACGTGGACGATCCTTCGTTTCGGCTACACGCCCAGCCCCGCCCGCGTCTCGACCTCCAGCGCCGGCTGGCAGGGCCGCGTCATCGACTACATGGATTCCGACATCCTGCGGCAGTACTGGGACGCCATCGTAGCCCCCCTGCTGGCAGACATCGGCCCGCTGGCCGGCAGGAGCCTCAAGTACCTGCACACCGACAGTTGGGAGTGCGGCGGGGCCAACTGGACCGAGTCGCTGCCGCAGCAGTTCGAGCGGCGACGCAAGTACAGCCTGTTGCCCTATCTGCCGGTGATCGCGGGCAAGATCGTCGAGAGCCGGGACGCGAGCAACCGCTTCCTGGCCGACTTTCGCAAGACCTTGGGCGACTGCATCGCGGAGAACCACTACGGCGTATTCGCCGATCTGGCCCATCAGCATGGCATGGGCATCCACCCGGAATCCGGCGGCCCGCACGCAGGACCCTTCGACGGGCTCAAGTGCCTGGGTCGAAGCGACATCGTCATGAGCGAGTTCTGGGTGCCCTCGCCCCATCGGCCGACGCCCCCGCAGCGGTTCTTCGTCAAGCAGGCGTCCTCCGTCGCCCACACATACGGTCGGCAGATCGTCGGGGCCGAGGCCTTCACGTCGATCGGGCCGCACTGGAACGACGTGCTCTGGTCCTCGCAGAAACCCAGCTTCGACCACGAGGCCTGCTCCGGCTTGAACCTGTGCTTCCTGCACACCTTCACCTGCTCGCCGAAGGAGATGGGCCTGCCGGGCCAGGAGTACTTCGCCGGCACGCACATCAATCCGAACGTCACGTGGTGGGAGATGGCCGGGGCGTTCACGATGTACCTGGCCCGCTGCCAGTACATGCTGCAGCAGGGCCGATTCGTCGCCGACGTGTGCCACTACGCGGGCGACCATGTGCCCAACATCATGCCCCTCAAGGAGGCCGACCCCGCAGGCGTGCTGCCGGGTTACGACTACGATTTCCTCAGCGAAGAGATGCTGGTCCGAATGACGGTCGAAGACGGTCAACTGGCCCTGCCCAGCGGCATGCGGTATCGAGTTCTCTCCCTGCCGGACCACAAAGTGCTCTCGATCGCAGCGCTCGAAGCGGTGGCGAATCTGGTCAAGGCCGGCGTGACGGTCGTGGGACCCAAGCCCGAGCGGCCGGCCGGCCTGACGGGTTATCCCCAGTGCGACGAGCGGCTGGCTCGTCTCTCGCAGGAACTCTGGGGCGCGACGCCCGGCGAGTCCGGGCGGCGAACCGTCGGCCGGGGACAGGTTGCCTGGGGAAAGACCGCGCGACAGATCCTTGCCGAAGATCTGGTTCCGCGGGACTTCGAGTACCGGGTGCAGGGTGAACCGGCGGTTCTCGACTACATCCACCGGCGGCTGGAGGACCGAGACGTGTACTTCGTCTGCAATCAGAGCAATCGGGAAGTGAACGCCGATTGCCTGTTCAGAATCGCCGGTAAGAAGCCGCAACTCTGGAATCCGCTGACGGGTGATGCACAAGACCCGAGCGACTATTCGCAAACGAGCGAACGAACAACCGTATCCATCCCGTTTGCCCCGTACGGCAGTTGGTTTGTGGTCTTTTGCGATACAGATCCGCCGTCCACCTCCTCCATCGCTTGGACGGTCGTGCCGGTGCGTCAACTGACGGGCCCGTGGAACGTCACCTTCCTATCGCCGTGGGGCGACACGTTCGACACGACCATGACGCAATTGGGCGACTTGTCGGAGCATCAGAACGATCGCATCCGTTATCACTCCGGCAAAGCCGTCTACGAGTGTACCTTCGAGATGCCCGCCAGCGGGCCCGGGCTGATGCTGGACCTGGGCCAGGTCGAGGACGTGGGCATCGCGCGGGTCATTCTGAACGACCGGGACCTCGGAATCGTCTGGACTCCGCCGTTTCGAGTGGACATCTTCGGCGCCATGAAATCGGGGACCAACCGCCTCAGAGTGGAGGTCGTCAACTCCTGGCGCAACCGCCTCATCGGAGACCGGCGGCTTGTGCCCGATCAGGCCCGCAGCGCCACGAATATCACGGTGACCACGAGTTGGAAGCTGACCGCCTCCGGCCTTCTGGGACCCGTCAGCATCCTCCAGGAGACGCAAGCAGGCAAGTAGACACGGAGTGTCTTCTCTTCGGCGCAGACTCATGAAATTCTTCATATCCGCGTGAGTTTCTGTGCTATAATGGCAGGCTGAGGTGTGCTGAAGCCTGCGTGCCGATGTCGTGTCGCCACGACACAGAGAGAACTCATGAGGATGGAGGATTAGTGACATGTCAAGACCGCTTCTCTGCTTAGGCGTCATCGTCCTGCTGCTGGGTCTCGGCGCAAGTGCCTGGGGCGCCACCGCCATCGAGATAAGACCCACGTTCGACGTCGAGATCGGCAACGACGCCGGCATGGGACCCGGAAGCTCCAGCCAGACCGGAACGGGCATGGGGATCCGCAACATCGCGACAAGGCGGCGTGTGTCCTTCGCAACCTACGATATCTCCGAGGTACGAGGCCCGGGACAGGTGTTCCTCAATATGAGCCTCAGCAACTACGGCTATGACGGCGGCGTCGTGAACGTCTATGGGGTCCTGGAGTCCGTCGAGCATCTCGTCGCCCCGGGGATCACCTGGAACAACGCCCCCGGCGTCAAGAACGACCCCGTGCCCGCCCTGGACACCGACGTCGCGCTCGACATGGCGGACCTCACCGATATCCTGCTGACCTTCGCCACCCCGGCTCGCGGAACCCGGGAGTCCACGGACACCAGCCAGGCGCTGGCCGATTTCCTTAGCAGCGACACCAACGGATTCGTGGCCTTTCTATTTGCGCCCGAAGCCGCCGGCAACGCCATCGTGCGGACCATGGATTACACCGCCGGTCCCGGCGGCACGTGGCTTGTGGGCCAAGTCGGCGGACAGCCGGTGGCCGCTCGTGCCCCGAGCCCTGCCGACCAGGCCAGCGACGTCTATCGCAGGGAGATTCTGAGCTGGACGCCGGGGACCTATGCCGCGGGACACAACGTGTACTTCGGGACGTCCTTCGCAGATGTGAACACCGCCGACGCGGGCAACCCGCTCGACGTGCTGGTGAGCCTCGAGCAGGAGGAGAGCGTCTACGACCCGGCCGGCGATTTCGCCTACGGACAGACCTACTTCTGGCGTGTCGATGAGGTCAACGCCGTCGATGGGACGATCTATCGAGGCGCCGTGTGGTCCTTCACGGCCGAGCCCGCCGTCTACGTGATGAAGAACATCACCGCCACGGCCTCCAGCTCCGAGGCAACCGGCGCGCCCGCCAATACGGTCGACGGCTCCGGACTGACGGACGACCTGTACCACGGAACCGATGAAACCACGATGTGGCTCAGCAACAAGACCGGCACGCAGCCGACCTGGATCCGGTACGAATTCGACAGCGTCTACAAGCTCGAGGAGATGTGGGTCTGGAATTACAACACTCTGTTCGAGTGGATTCTGGGCGCGGGCATGAAGGACGTCACGATTGAGTATTCGCTCAACGGCGACGACTGGACCGTGCTGAGGGAAGAGCAGTTCACGCAGGCCCAGGGCGAAGCGAGCTACGAACACGACACGACGGTGGATCTCGGAGGCATCGCCGCCAGGTATGTGCGGCTGATCCCCAAGAAGAGCTGGGGGGAACGAGGACAGTACGGCCTGAGCGAGGTGCGGTTCTTCTACACCCCGACCCATGCCGGCGTTCCGAGCCCCGCTTCGGCGCAGGCGGACGTCAGCGTCACTCCGCTGCTGCAATGGCGGCCCGGCCGAGAGGCGGTCTCGCACACCGTGTACTTCAGCGACGATCAGCAGGCCGTGACGGATGGTACAGCCCCGGCCCAAAGCACGACGGAGCTCAGGTTCGATCCCGGCTCGCTGCTGCTGGCAACGACCTACTCCTGGCGGGTCGACGAGGTCAACGAGGCCGCCAGCCCAAGCCTCTGGCAAGGACCCGTCTGGAGCTTCACCACAAACGGGCACCTCGTTGTGGAGAATTTCGAGAGCTACACGGACGACGAGGGCGGCCGGATCTTCGATGCGTGGCTCGACGGCTGGCAAAACGACACCAACGGCTCGCAGGTCGGCTACGGCGAATCGCCCTTCGCCGAGCGAAGCACCATCCACGGCGGCAGGCAGTCCATGCCCCTGGCCTACGACAACACGCAGGCGGCCCACTCCGAAGCCGAATACGCCTTCGATGGTTCGCAGGACTGGACCGCCCATGCGGTGAAGAATCTTTCGTTATACTTCTACGGCGTCGCCGAGAGTACGGTCGGCCAAATGTGCCTTAAGATCAACGGAACGAAAGTGGCCTACACCGGTGCGGCCGACGATCTCAAAGCCGGCCAGTGGATGCAATGGAGCGTGGACCTGCCGGCGCTGGGCATTAACCTCAAGAGTATCAAGACGCTTGTCATCGGGATCGAGGGCGCGGGCGCCGTCGGCACGGTGTTCATCGATGACATCCAGTTGTTGCCGTAACAGATGAAAGCAAAACGGGGAGAAGGCAAGAACGCGAAAGAGAATGAGGGCAGGAACGAAGCGACATCCGACGTCCGGCCTTCCGAGGTTCTTGCCTTCTCCCCTTCCTCCTCCCCGACCCTCTTGAGGGTCTTCGTGTCGGTAGAGACCTCGCGAGAGTACGGGCGGGGTCTGCTGCGCGGAATCAGTCGCTGCGGCTCGCTGCACAAACGGTGGCGGATTGACTTGTCGTCATGCGAGATGGCGGGTGGATCGCAAGCGGAGGGCTCTGGCGCCTCGCGCAGCGCACGACACACGATACACAACGATGCGCCGCCCCCGGACGTCGAGGGCATCATCATGCGCGACCACCGGGGCTCCCCGGCCCTCGCAGGCAAGGGAATTCCCATCGTCTTCGCCGGCTACCTGCACAAGAACATCCGAGGCAGCCACAGGATTCTCACGGACGACGAAGCCATCGGCCGCATGGCCGCGGCGCACTTGTTGGAGCGAGGGTTTCGCCATTTCGCATTCGTCGGATACGACAGCATGTACTGGTCTCGGCAGCGGCAGGAGAGCTTCGCGCAAGCCATCGCCGGCGCCGGCCGCACGTGCGCAACCTTCCGGCAGGCCCGGGACCTCAGACTGCGGGTGTGGCGCAAGGAACAGCGGGTCCTGGCCGATTGGCTTCGGACGCTCGGCCGCCCGGCGGGCTTGATGGCCTGCAACGACGATCGCGCCCGCGAGGTGGTGGACGCCTGTGCCCTGGCGGGCCTGAGCGTCCCGGAGGACATCGCCATCCTCGGGGTGGACAACGACGAATTCATCTGCAATCTCTCGAATCCGCCGATCTCGAGCATCGCGCTCGGCGTCGAGGACGCAGGCTATCGGGCCGCAATGCTCCTCGATGAGATGATGGAGGCAAAGAGGAAACGAAAGGCTCAGCACTCCCCCACCGTGATCCTCGTGCCGCCGGTCTCCGTGCTCGC
>Ga0209347_1005628_pt1 | contig 11759 bp, 10 predicted proteins | sample AutmiccommuBRH23_FD_187382 | JGI IMG/M metagenome (GOLD analysis project Ga0209347, IMG submission 187382) | Deep subsurface microbial communities from Mt. Terri, Switzerland - Autotrophic microbial communities BRH/23 (SPAdes) (version 2) | ecosystem: Environmental > Aquatic > Deep subsurface >...
CGGCCGAGTCGCCCGACTCCACGCAGTACCAGGCGTACACGACGATCACCGAGCAGTTCGGCGCCGGCCAGACCGGCACCCTGCTCGTGGTCGCCGACCTGCCCGCCCCCGCCACCGAGCCCGAGGGCGGCGCCGCCCAGCTGGCGGTCGCGCAGGAGCTCTACGCGCAGGACGACGTCGTCGCCGTCGCCCCGGTGGGCACCTCCGCCGACGGGATGGTCGCGGCCTATCAGGTCGTGCCCGCGGAGGGCGCGTCGAGCGAGTCCACCGAGAACCTCGTGCAGCACCTGCGTGAGGTCGGCGAGCTGGCGGGCGGCGTCCCCATCGCCGTCGCGGGGCAGGCGAGCGGCGCCATCGACATCTCCGCCAAGCTGGCGGACGCGCTCCCGCTGTACCTGGGGGTCGTCGTCGGGCTGTCGCTGCTGATCCTCCTGCTGGTGTTCCGGTCGCTCGTCGTCCCGGTCATCGCCACGCTCGGCTTCGTCCTGTCCTACTTCGCGACGCTCGGCGCCGTCGTCGCGATCTACCAGTGGGGCTGGCTGGGCTCGCTGTTCGACGTGCACGACCCGGGCCCGGTGCTGAACTTCCTACCCACCGTGCTGGTCGGCGTCCTGTTCGGACTTGCCATGGACTACATGCTCTTCCTCGGCTCGGGCATGCGGGAGGCGTACGCGCACGGCGCCCCGGCCCGGCTCGCCGTCGTGCAGGGCGTGCGGGCGGGGCGGGCCGTGGTCACCGCCGCCGCGCTCATCATGGCGTCGGTGTTCGGCGGCTTCATCTTCGCCGAGAGCACGATGATCCGGCCCATCGGGTTCGCCCTGGCGTTCGGCGTGCTGGTCGACGCGTTCGTCGTGCGCATGCTCATCGTGCCGGCGCTGCTCCACCTCGCCGGCGAGCGCGCGTGGTGGCTGCCGCGGTGGCTGGACCGGCTGCTGCCCGACGTCGACGTCGAGGGCGCCGCGCTCGAGCGGCGGCACCCGCACCACGTGACGGGGGTGACGACCGCGGCCGAGTGAGGCTGGCCACTAGAGTCGTGGCCGTGGCTCACGCGGCAACCAGGACCGGGCTCCTTCGGCTGGCCGCGGCCGCATCGACCGCCGTCGCCGCCGGGGCGGTGCTGCGCCGCACCGGCTTCTGGAGCGACGGGACGCCACGCCCGATCCTCGGTGACGACGGCCGACCGGTGCCGGGCAGCGTGTCGGAGAAGGTCTTCCTGGACATCAACGGGTCGCGCCAGGGCATGTTCCTCCAGAGCAGGGACCCGTCGGCTCCGGTCCTGCTGTTCCTCCACGGCGGCATGCCCGAGTACTTCCTCACCGAGCGGTATCCCACCGGGCTCGAGGACCTCTTCACCGTGGCCTGGTGGGAGCAGCGCGGCGCGGGACTGTCCTACAGCCCCGACCTCCCCCGCGAGACCCTGACCTCCGAGCAGTTCATCGACGACACCCTCGCGGTGACCGACTACCTCTGCGACCGCTTCGGCGCCGACAAGGTCTACCTGATGGCCCATTCCGGCGGCAGCTTCTTCGGCCTGCAGGCCGCCGCCAGGGCACCGGAACGGTTCCACGCCTACATCGGCATCGGGCAGATCATCGACCAGCTCAGGTCCGAGGTGGGGGCGTACGACTACATGCTCCAGCGGTACCAGGAGCTCGGGGACGAGCGGATGGTGCGCCGGCTCACCAAGGCGCCGGCGACCGTGGCGGACGGGATCCCGACCGCCTACCTCCGCGTGCGCGACGCGGCGATGCACCGGCTGGGGGTCGGCACCACCCGGGACATCGACTCGGTCATGACCGGCTTCTTCTGGCCCTCGCTGCGCAGCCCGCAGTACACGCCGGCCGAGAAGGTCAAGATGTGGCGCGGCAAGATGGCGTCGGGCGTCAGCTCGTTGTGGCAGGAGACCCTGACCACCGACCTCAGCGAGACGGTGCCGGAGCTGGACCTCCCCCTCTACCTCTTCCACGGCGTCGACGACTACACGTGCAGCTACCCCCTGGCGCGGCGGTACTTCGAGACGGCGCAGGCGCCCATCAAGGGCTTCTACACGTTCCCCGAGTCCGCCCACAGTCCGTTCTTCGAGGAACCGGAGCTGACCCGCCGGGTCCTGCGCGAGGACGTGCTGAACGGGACGACGGGGCTCGCCGACCCTCGCTGAGGTCGTGCGGCGCCCGCCGGCGCGTGACCGGGGCGCCGACGTTGCCTGCCCGTCGGGGGCCCTCACCCGCGGTCGGCGACCCCGAGCAGGCGTAGCACGCCCCGAGCGGCCCGCCGGCCGGAGACCAACGCGCCCTGGATCGACGCGGTGTCCCGGTGGTCACCGGCGACGAACAGCCCGTCACCCAGGTCCACCGGCTTCCGGGCCACCAGGGGCGCCGGTCGCACGGGCAACGCCTCGGGTACCTCGTGCCGGTGGAGCAGCCGCCACCCGCGCGCATCGACGCCGAACATCTCGCCGGCCTGGCGGCGAACCTCCGCCTCCGAGGGGGCCGGGCCCCGCAGCAGCGTCGTCACCTGGACCAGGTGGCGCCCCGGCGGCGCGTACGAGGGCGCCACCAGGCTCATCACCGCCGCGTTGACCACCGGCCCCGCGCGTCGTCCGTCCACCACGACCGCAGGCAGCCGGGTGGGTGCCTCGTCGGGTGCGAACCACCACGTGGCGAGGCCCTTCATGGCCGGGATGTCCAGGCCGGGCAGCAGACGGCCCGCCGTCACCGGGTCGGTCGCCACGACCACGGCACGGGCGGTGACCTCCCCGGCCGACCCGACGACGACGCCCCTGGCCCCGCGGGCGACCCGGTCCACCCGGGCGCCCCGCACGACGTCGGGCACCTGCGCGGCCAGCTGGGCCGGCAGGGCCGTCATCCCCGCGGCCGGCACCCCGGGCGTCCCGGCGAGGAACGCGCGCAGGAGCAGCCGGGCGAAGGCGGCGGAGGTGGATCCGGTGTCCTCGGCGAGCACACCGGCAAGGAACGGCTCGAGCACCTGCTCCCGCAGCGGCCCGCTCACCCCCGCGGCGTCGAGTGAGGCGGCCAGCGGCACGTCGTTCGCCCCGTGGACGAGCCGGTGCGCCGGTCCGACGGCTGGCGCCGCCCATCGGGCGAGCCGCGCCAGCTCGGCGGGGCGCAGCAGACCGGAGGCCAGGCCGTCGACCAGCGTGCGCGGTGCGAGCAGCGGGGCACGCCGCGGATCGGCCAGCAGCGCGAGGCGCCCGGACCACGCCCGCACCGCCACACCGGGCAGGAACGAGCGCAGGTCGAGCGCATCGACGTCCACCCGGCCGGCGACCGCCGGGTAGCCGGGGTTGAGCAGCTGAAACCCGCGGTCGAGCGTGAAGCCGTCCACGCGGTCGGTCCACACCCGACCGCCCACGGCCTCAGCCGCCTCGAGCACCCGGACCGCCACACCCGCCGCGGCCAGCGTCCGCGCGCACTCCAGCCCCGCGAGGCCGGCACCCACGACGACGACGTCGGGGCTTGTCACCGGTGTGCGCCCGTCACCGGCCGGCGCCCCTCACGGGTGTGCGCCCCTCACCGGCCCGCGCCCGAGTTCCCCGGGCTCTCCCGCAGGGCCTGCCACGCCTGCGTGGACCAGAGCGCCCACGCCACCAGCACCGGCTGGAACGCGAGCCGGATCGCCCGCGCCGCGTCCGACTCCAGCCCGAACGCGTCGGTCTGCGTCGTGTACTGCGCGACGTTCCCCGGGAAGATCGCGACGAAGAACGCCGCGGTCAGCCACCCGACCGGCACGCGCCGACGCCGGGCGAGCACCAGGGCGGCCGCCAGGCCGAGCTCCACCACCCCCGAAGCCAGCACGACGACGTCGTCGTCCACCGGGACCCACGGCGGCACCTGGGCGCGGAACTCCTCACGGCCGAAGGTCAGGTGCCCGGTCCCCGTGAACGCCAGGGCGGCCCCGAGGGCCACCTGCCCGATGCGCCGCGGCAGCGGCTGCGGCCCCGGGGCGAGCGCGCCTCGCACCCGCTCGACCCGGCTGCTCATCTCGTGATCACTCACACAGTCTGGCCCTCGTGCTTGCCCTCCGCGATCTCCTCGACCAGCTTGTCGTTGAAGGCGGGCAGGTCGCCCGGGTTGCGGCTGGAGACCAGGCCGGAGTCGACGACGACCTCCTTGTCCACCCAGGTGGCGCCGGCGTTGCGCAGGTCGGTCTTCAGGCTCGGGTAGGACGTCAGGGTGCGGCCGCGCACGACGTCGGCGTCGGTGAGGATCCAGCCGCCGTGGCAGATGACCCCGACCGGCTTGTGGTCCTCGAAGAACGCCCGGACGAAGCTGACGGCGTCCTCGTCCATCCGCAGGTGGTCGCCGTTGACGACGCCGCCGGGGAGGACCAGGGCGTCGAAGCGGCTCGCGTCGGCGTCGGCCACCGCCTCGTCGACCTGCGCCTCGTGGCCCTTCTTGCCGGTGATGGTCTCCGACTGCGGCGAGACGAGCACCGCCTGCGCGCCGTGCTCGGTGACCGCCTCCCACGGGCTGGTGAGCTCGGAGTCCTCGAAGCCGTCGGTGGCCAGGAACGCCACGGTCTTGCCGGTCAGGTGCGCCATCGTCGTCCTCCTCGTCGAGTGCCTTCACGCGTCGTGAAGTCGTCGCTTCGACGGTAGGTCGGTCGGGACGCACCGGCACCTCGGCGACCGCCGTGCGGCGCGACCCGAACCTGGATTGCTGCGCGTCCACTCGGCGCGAGGAGTTGACTCTCCCTCGGGGGGAGAGCAGACGGTGGCCAGCGGAGGAACCATGGACAATCTGATCCCGATCGGCCGCTTCTCCCGCGTGAGCCGGCTGTCGATCAAGGCACTGCGGCACTACGCCGACGCCGGGCTGCTCGTCCCGGCGTGGGTCGACCCGTCGTCGGGCTACCGGTACTACACGTACGCCCAGGCGACCCAGGCCGAGGTGATCCGGGTGCTGCGATCGCTGGACATGCCGCTCGACGAGATCGGCGAGGTCCTCGCGGCCGACGACGACGTCGTCGCCAAGCTCATGGACCGGCACTACGCGCGACTCGGGGCTCGGCTTGACCACCACAGCCGGATGCTGGCGTTCCTCCGCCGATTGATCGAGGAGGAAGGACGACCCATGCCCTACGAGGTGACAGTCAAGGAGATCCCCGCCCAGCACGTCGCCGTGGTGCGTTGCCGGGTGACGGCACAGACCATCGGCGACGACGTCGGCCGCGCGTTCGGCACGCTCATGGGCGCGGTGGGGCAGTCCGGTGCGGGCTTCGCCGGACCACCGTTCCTGGTCATGACCGAGGTGGTCGACACCGACGGGAGCGGCGAGGGCGCCATCGAGGTGGGCGTCCCAGTCGAGGAGCGGTTCGCTGGGCTCGGCGAGGTGACCGGTGAGGAGTGGCCGACGCACCTCGTCGCGGCCACCATGCACCGCGGTCGGTACGACGAGGAGGGGCCGGCCTACGCCGCGGTGGAGGAGTGGATCCAGCAGCACGGGCACTCGGGTGCCGGGGCGCCACGCGAGGTCTACCTGACATCGCCTGCCGACACCCCGGACCCTGCGGACTACCTGACGGAGATCCAGTTCCCCATCGTCGTGCCCGCTTGACGTGCTCGGTTGTCGGTCCGGGCGCCAGCCCCCAGCCCAGGCGCCCGGACCGACGATCACACCGTGGCGAGCTCGCTGTCCGCGCGCCGCGCGTCGGCCGGAGTGCGGTCGGTCGACTCGCCCCCGGTCGACTCGCTGTCGGTCGGCTCGCCCCCGGCAGCCGCCTGGGCTTCCAGGACCGCCCGGCGTCCCGGCAGCCCTGCCCGGGTCAGGGCGACTGACAGCGCCGTCGCCGCCGCGAGGCCGACCAGCGCCGCGAGGCCCGCACCCGGGCTCGTGCTCCACCGCCCCTCGAGGAGGAACAGGGCGGAGACGGTGCAGGTCGGCACCCCGAGCCACACCAGGAACCAGCCGGTGAAGCGACCGAGGTCGAAGCCGCCGACGCGCGTGCGGCCGAGGCCGAGGAGCACGAAGAACAAGGCCCACATGATCGCCCACGTCGCCCAGATCACGGCGAACACGGGGTCACTGCCCAGCGTGGTCACGGCGTGATAGGCCGCGATCGCCGAGACGAAGGCGCTGTACCAGCCGAACCCCTCCGGCTCCAGGCCGAAGATGATCTGGAACCCGAACCACAGGTAGGTGAACCCGAACAGGTAGCTGGGCCAGGTCGCGGCCAGCACCGCCGGATCGGAGCCCGACTGGATCAGGATGATGGTCGGCAGCACCACCTGCGCGCCGCCGACGAAGAGGTTCAGCGGCGCGGCGCTGCGGGCGGGCACGACGCCGAGCGACGCCAGACCGTTCACCAGCAGCACGACGCCCACGAGGAGCAGACCGACGTTGCCCATCAGCGGGCCACCAGCTCGGCGAACTGCTCCGAGGTGATCACCGGCGCGAAGAACTCGTTGATCCGGCGGAAGGCCTCCGGCTCCTGGCTGGGGTGCTGGGTACCCGTCGCGTCCCCGATGACGATCGGCAGGTAGCCGTTGTCACGCGCCGCCCGGGCGTTGCCCTCGATGCACCAGTCGAGGTGGATGCCGGCGATGACCAGCACCTCGACCTTCTTGCGCGCGAGCTCCAGCGGCAGATCCGTGCCCGTGAAGGCGGTCTGCAGCGCCTTCTCGTAGAGCTCGTTGTCACCGGGACGCACCAGGTCGCGCAGGTCGTCGACCAGGGCGTCGTCCCAGGCGATCTGCTCGGGCGTCGCGTCGAGGTGGCCGGTCCACGCCGCGTACTGCGCGCGGTCGAAGTCCGTCTGCGGGTAGGAGTGCCGGAAGACCGAGTAGCCGACCCAGTTGAACGACACGAAGTTGGGCGCCCGACGAGCCGCCTCGACCACGCGCACGGTCGCCGGGAGGCTGCCGCGGAAGGCATGGCCCTCGGCGTACTGCACGCCGCCGGGCCGATAGAGGGAGTTGGACTGGCTCACGGAGAGGAACGCGGCGGGCCGGGCGAGGATCTCGCGCAGGTCGAGGCCGCGCCACTGCTCCGCCAGGGGCGGGATCGCGCCGACATTGCTGGGCGGGAAGCCGAGCGTGTCGGGATCGAGGGGGACGGGCTCGAGCGGCGTGATGCGGCGCGAGGCATCCGTGCGGGTCAGTGCGTCGATGGTCATGGCTGTCTTCCTTGAACGTGGGTGGCGGTGCGGTGGGAGGTCCCACGGCGATCAGCCGGGGGGACGACGCCGCGCGCCGGCGGTCGGCCGGCGTGGGCGGGTGAGTGCTGGGAGACGGCGATCGGCCGTCAGGGGTGGGCGCAGCGTGGCGCCCGGGGCTCTCGATCCTCAGGGGAGCCGTGGGATCCTCAAACGGAGCCTCGACGTCCTCAGGGGAGCCGTGGCGCGCTCGACGGCTCGGAGCGGTCGCGCGCGGCCCGCAGTGCGGGACTCAGGAGGGCATTCGGTGGCCCGGACATGCCGGGCGGCAGACAGCGGACAGGGAGGCGTCGGGACGGACGCGAGTCACTCCTGTCGTCTGCACGGGTCGGATATTACCGGTGTGGTCCGAGTAAAATCCAAGAGCCGGGCGCGAATGTCTCGGCTGGTGGGACGCGAAGCGTCGGCTCGTGACCTCCCCGCACCCCCAACGGCTTCGGCGAGATAGGGCCCGCGGCGTCGTCACCCCAGGGTGTCGGCCACTCCGATCCGCCCGACCAGCTCCGGCAGGGCACCGTCCCTGGCGAAGACGGGGATCACGTCGATCGGAGCGTCGACCGTGATGGTCCGCCCGCCTTGGGTCACCTCGCCGGTGGCGAGGTCCGTCCAGGCGCTGCCGCCGGGGAGGTAGACCGTGCGCGAGGTGACGTGCGGCTCGACGACGGGGGCGACGAGCAGGTCCGGCCCGTACATGTACTGGTCAGGGACCTCCCAGCACGTGGGGTCGTCGGGGAACTCGTGGAACATGCCGCGCAGCACCGGCTGCCCGTCCTCGTGGGCGGACCGCATCAGCGAACGGGAGTAGTCGCGCAGGTGCTCGCGAAGGTGCACGTAATGGCTCAGCACCCGGTAGACGTCGTCGCCGAAGCTCCAGAGCTCGCTGGGCGCACCGCTGGGGCAGCGCCTGCTGCCGTCGGCGGCCGCCACGTCCTCGACGGGCTTCCGGTCGCCGTGCATCCGCATGACCGGGCAGAACGTGGCGAACTGGAACCAGCGCACCAGCAGCTCGTGGAAGCCCGGGTCGGTGATGTCGCCGTCGTGGAAGCCGCCGATGTCGGTGGTGAACCACGGGATCCCGGCCACACCCATGTGGATGCCGACGGTGATCTGCCGCCGGAAGTCCGTCCAGGTGGAGTGGATGTCCCCCGACCAGACCAGGGCCCCGAAGCGTTGGCTGCCCGCCCAGGCGCACCGCAACAGGTTGACCACTCCACGCTGGCCCGCCTCGGTCTGGCCCTCGTAGAAGGCACGGGCGAACGCCTGGGGGTAGAGGTTGCCGACCTGGAGGTTGGACCCCAGGTGGTAGCGGTAGTTGTCGAAGTCGTAGGCCCCGTACTCCGGCTCGGCCTCGTCCAGCCAGAAGACCTTGATGCCGTGGTCGTGGTAGCTCTTGCGGCACAGGTCCCACACCGCGGCGCGGGCCTCGGGGCTGGTGACGTCGAGGAACACGCTGGGGCCCTCGAAGCTCATCTGGACGTCGATGCCCCGCTCCGTGCGGACCAGGAAGTTGCGTCGCTTGAACTCGGCGAAGTTCTCCGACTCCAGCGACACCTGCGGCCAGACCGAGACCATCAGCTCGATGCCCAGGTCGGCCAGCTCGGCGACCATGGCGGCCGGGTCGGGCCAGAACTCCTCCTCGAACCGGAAGTCGCCCATCTTCGGCCAGTGGAAGAAGTCGGCGACGATGACGTCCATCGGCAGGCCGCGGCGCTTGTGCTCGCGCGCGACCTCGAGCAGCTGCTCGGAGTTCCAGTAGCGCAGCTTGGACTGCCAGTAGCCCAGGCCGTACTCGGGCATCATCGGCACGTGCCCCGTCGCGTCGGCGTAGGCGGCCGAGATCTCGGCCGGCGTCCCGCCCGCGGTGATCCAGTAGTCGAGCTGCAGCGCCGACTCGGCCACCCACTCGATGCGGTTGGCGGCGAACGTCGCACGGCCGATCGCCGGGTTGTGCCAGAGGAACCCGTACCCGGCGCTGGACACGACGAACGGGACGCTCGCCTGCGAGTTGCGGTGAGCCAGCTCGAGCGTGCTGCCGTTGAGGTCCAGGATCTGCTGCTGGTAGCCGCCCATCCCGGCGAGCCTCTCGCCGGGGTTCGGCTCGAACGTCGCCGTGACCTTGTGGTCGCCGCCGACGATCGGCTGGAGGTCGCGGGCCTTGAGCTTCAGGGAGCCACCCTCGTCGAGCTCGCGCAGCAGCGTGGTCCCGGCGGCATCGCGGAACTCGATGGTGCACCGGCCCACGTCGTAGCCGAGCTGGACGTCGAAGAACCACCGGGAGCGCAGGACGGCGGTGATCTGCCCGTTGCGGAGGGTTGCGACGTCGTCGTCGATCGAGACCTCCACCGGCGCGGGCTCGGGCGCGAGCAGGGCGTAGTCGGTGTCCACGATCGCGCCGGCCCGGGTGGCGCGGACCCGAAGGCTGTCGCGGCCCCAGGCCTGGACCTGGAGCGTCTGCCCGTCCCCGCGCCAGACGACCCCGTCGGCGAGGGTCTCGAAGATGGTCGCGATCTGCATGAGTGGTCTCTCTGTGGACGTGCGCTGCCTCGTCTCGACGCAGCGCGGTGGGTGGTGGGTCAGTCCTTCACGGCACCTGCGGTGACTCCGGCGGCCATGTACTTCTGCGCAACGATGAGCAGGACGGCGGTGGGGATCGAGGCCACCACGGCGGTGGCCATCATCGGTCCCCACTCCTGGTTCTGGGCGCCGATGTAGCTGTAGATGCCGAGCGTGATCGGCCGCAGTGCGCCCCCCTCGCGGTCGAGCGTCGAGGCGAACAAGAAGTCCGACCACGCCCACAGGAACGTGAAGAGGGCGACGGTGATCGCCGCGTTGCGGGAGATCGGCATGAGCACGGACCGGAAGGTCCGCCAGGCCGAGGCGCCGTCGATCTGGGCCGCGTCGAGCAGCTCGTTGGGGACGCCGCGCATGAACGCGGTGAAGAGCATGACGGCGAACGGCACGGCGAGCGTCGAGTCGGCCAGGATCAGGCCGGGGATCGTGTTCAGGATGCCGAGCCGGTTGTAGATCGAGTAGAAGCCGAGTGCCATCACCACCGCCGGGATCATCTGGGCGACGATGAGGACGAAGCTCAGGTACCGGCCACCGGGGACGGGCAGCTTGGCCAGGCCGTAGCCTGCCGGCGCGGCGATGGCCAGGGTGAGCAGGACGGCGCCGATCCCCACCACGAAGCTGGTCGTCAGGAACGGAAGCTGCTCGTTCAGCACCACCCCGTAGTGCTCGGTGGTGAAGTCGAACGGGAACAGCTGGCTCTTGCGGATCGACTCACGGGCGGTGAACGAGACGTTCACCATCCAGTAGATCGGGAAGAGCATGATCGCGGTCAACCCGAGGGCGAGGGTCGTCTTCCATGCGTTCCATGCGCGGGCCACGGTCACTTCTCCTCTCGCTGCTGGATCGCGACGTAGACCAGGCCGAAGAGGAGGGCGACGATCAGCAGGATGCTGCCGACCGCGGAGGCCTCGGAGTACTGGATGACCCCGGAGGTCCCCTTGCCGAACGCCATCCCGTACGACCAGGTCGCCAACGTCTGCGACGTCCCGGTGCCCATCGTCATGATCCAGATGATGTCGACGACCTTGAGCGTGTAGACCAGGCCGAGCAGGAGCGTGATCAGCGTGACCGGGCGCAGCAGGGGCATGGTGATGCTCCAGAAGCGGCGCCAGGGACCGGCGCCGTCGATCGCGGCCGCCTCGTAGAGGGTCTGCGGAATGGCCTGCAGGCCCGAGTACAGGATCACCAGGTTGAACGGGATGCCGAGCCAGATGTTGGCGATCGTGACCGACATCAGCGCGTTCTCGGCGTTCAGCCACCAGACCGGCTCGACGCCGAACCACCCGACAAGGGTGTTCATCGCGCCGTTGTCCGGATTCATCATCCACTGCCACGTGGTCCCCGAGACGATCACCGGCAGCAGCCACGGCACAAGGAACAACGCGCGCAGCGTGGCCGAGAGCTTGAAGTTGTTCTGGAAGAACACCGCGAGCGCGAGCCCCACCAGGAACTGCACGGAGATCGACACCAGGGTGAACGTCGCGGTCTGCCCGACGACGCGCCAGAACCTCGCCTGCCCGATCACTTCGCCGAAGACGTCGAACCCGACGAACGGCGCGTCGCCGGTGACGAACGAGGCACGGTCGTACCGGTGCATGCTCATCGCGGTGTTCTGCACCAGCGGGTAGGCGTAGAACGCCACGAGGTAGACGACGACCGGGGCGACGAAGGCGATCGCCACCCAGGTGGTGCGACGCCCGAGAGCTCTGGAGACCCGCCCGCGGGCACCCTGCCCGTGGCGACGCTGCCTGGTGCCGCGTGGGTCTGCGGGTGCGCCGCCCTTGGGCGTGAGCACCTTGGACGTCACGACGCCCGCTGCGTTGCTCATCTCATGTCCTGACGTGTGGCGCGACGTGTCGCGCGCGGTGTGGCGCGACGTGTCGCGCGCGGTGTGGCGCGACGTGTCGCGTGCGGTGTGGCGCGACGTGTCTCGTGCGTGGGTGCCGTGGTGGGGCGCACGAGGAGCGACGCCCCACCACGGCGATGGTCAGCTGCCTGCGGCGTCCCGGAATGCC
>Ga0209347_1005629_pt1 | contig 11755 bp, 7 predicted proteins | sample AutmiccommuBRH23_FD_187382 | JGI IMG/M metagenome (GOLD analysis project Ga0209347, IMG submission 187382) | Deep subsurface microbial communities from Mt. Terri, Switzerland - Autotrophic microbial communities BRH/23 (SPAdes) (version 2) | ecosystem: Environmental > Aquatic > Deep subsurface >...
TTCTATAACCTGACAGGAACTTGTTCCAATTTTTTTGAAGATATTCAAGAAAGACTAAATTTTAATTTAGATAAAATACTAATACCTTTTATTTCGAAAATTACACGCTTTCTTATTGTTATGTTTACGGTTAGTATAGTAGCCCAAGAATGGGAATATAACATTGATGGTTTGATTACCGGTTTAGGTTTGGGTGGGTTGGCCTTTGCACTAGCCGCAAAGGACACTGTAGGCAATATTTTTGGCGGTGTGGTAATCATTACAGATAAACCGTTTTCTTTGGGGGATTGGATAGAAACCCCTTCCGTTGAAGGGGTTGTGGAAGATATTAACTTTCGGAGCACTAGAATCAGGACTTTTGCCCATGCTCTGATAATCGTCCCTAATTCCTCCTTGGTAAATGAACCCATAACCAACTGGTCGCGGATGGGTAAGAGAAGGATAACCTTTAATTTAGGGGTTACTTATAGTACACCCAAGGATAAGCTGAAAAAGGTTGTAGATGATATTAGAGATTTGCTTTATAATCATCCTGAGGTTAACAAAGAAACCATATTCGTAAATTTTGATAAGTTCAACGATAGCAGCTTGGATATATTTTTGTACTTTTTTAGTGATACTACCAATTGGGGCAAGTGGTTGTCTGTAAAAGAAGATATAAATTTTAAAATTATGGGGATTCTTGAACAAGAAGGTGTATCAGTTGCTTTTCCCAGCCGAAGTATATATATTGAAAACGGAGAGCAGGGTGAAAATTTAACAGATTGTGATTAATGGGAAATTTAAATGGATGGGTCTAGCTGGGGAAAGCTGGGCCTTTTCATTTAAGCAGCAGACATAATTCGAGGTATATTAGAAAGACTATGTTACTATTATTTATGTTTTATATTTCCTGCATTAAATATTAGTATAGGACTGAAAACCGTATATGTCCTGTGTTATGATGTAGTTGGATAGCACTATAATGTAATAATTTGAACTTATGGAGTTTTGCTATGTTTAAATTATCAATGAAAAATCGTAGAAAGCTGGTTAAGGCCTCCAAGCAGCCTTATGCCGTCTCATTAGGGGCTGCTGTAGGTATGTTTTGGAACTTTATTCCCTCCCTTGGGGTAGGCCCGGTCCTTTCAATGGTGACTGCTAAATTGCTTAAAGCCAGCGGTATCACGGCAGTTGCAGCAAATTTAGCAACCGGAGTGTTTATTCCCCTGTTTTATACTCTGAATTATATGACAGGACGGATTTTATTTGGCTACCGACCTACGTCGGCCGATGTTCAGTCGGAACTGGGAGCATCCCTAGAGCAGTCCCTCAATAATGCAGGGACTATTGTAGAGGAGCCCGGCAGGTTCTTTTCCCTATATAAGCTGCAGTCCGTATCCGAAAGTTTCATTTATGGCTCCCTGGTGAATGCGATATTGGCAGCAATTTTAGTCTATATCATTATGTATTTAGTATTAGCAAACATCAAAACTAAGGGTAAGAAGGAAAAGAAAGTAAGTTAAATACCTGCACCTTTGAAATTATAATGTTTAATATTTGCGGTTTCAATAGAAGGTTTGGCGATTATAGCTGAAACCTTCTTTTCATTCGAAAGCTGAAACTTATCACCCCTATGGGATCTTAGTTGAAGAGTAGATATTTTCAAAGCATGATTTCCGGGACATCAAACATTTTATTATAGATTATATTTCTTATATTTATTACTTTACGGGAACATTTTCCAATGAATGTCGTCGAATTATAGAAGGTAATAGCTGGCGGTGTGTGGAAATAAAAGAGCGAGGAGGAATGGATAATGTTGCAAACAGGGCGAAAGACGTGGTATGCAAAACCACTGATTATTGCTATTACTTTGATTTTAATGATTGGACTGTTCCAGGGGCCGGCAGTAGCGGCAGATAATGAGCAGCCTAATATTGATGAAGTTAAACTATGGTTAAATATGTTATTTGTAGAGCCAATTGATTGGGATCAGGTGGATACTACCAGCGTAGATTCTATTATCAAATCCCTTGGTGATAAATATACCGTATATATGACCCCTAAGGATTTCGAACATTTAACCACCAGTTTAGGCGGGGAATTTGGCGGTATAGGAGTATACATACAGCAGATAGAAGGCTATGTGACCGTAACTTCGCCTATGACAGGCACTCCTGCTGAAAAAGCCGGACTGCAGCCGGAAGATAAAATTATTAGAGTAGATGGCAATGACGTGGTGGATACGCCTCTTAATCAAGTTGTAGAACTGATTAAAGGTGAGCCGGGCACCGATGTAGAGCTGACTATTCTGCGTGGTGAAGAAGAAATAGATTTTACTCTCACACGAGAGGAAATTCGGGTGCATAGCGTGGCTGGCGAAATGCTGGACAATGAAATGGGTTACCTTCGCATTCATTCTTTCGGGGAAAATACCAAAAATGAGTTGGAAGCGGAATTGGCCAAGTTGGATGAAGACGGTGCTTTAGGTTACATCATAGACCTGCGCAACAATGGCGGCGGTTATTTAAACAGCGCTTTGGAGATGGCGGACATGCTAATTGACCCGGGAGCAATTGTCCACGTGACTAGAAGAGGCAAAACGGTTCAAACCTATGGCACTGCCACCAAAGGAATAGGGAAACCATTGGTTGTGCTGGTTAATAAGGGCAGTGCCAGCGCATCAGAGATCCTGGCGGCGGCAATTCAACAGACAGGCGGCGGCATCCTGGTTGGGACCGATACTTTTGGCAAGGCATCAGTCCAACGTATTGTCAATCTCAGTAACGGGGGTAACCTGAAACTGACCACAGCCCATTATATGACTCCTAATAGAACGAATATTAATGGAGTCGGTCTTAAGCCGACATTCTACGTAGAAGATATGGAGAAGCAGTTGGGTAAGGCAAAGGAAATCCTTAAGGTTGCCATAGAACAGGAAAGGGCTAAAGATTCGGAGCCTGATATTCGGTTGTTCATTGGTAGAGCAGCCGGCATGGTCGGTGATAAAACAGTAGCACTTGATAGTAAGCCTTTGTTAGAAGAAGGAAGGACTTATGTTCCGGTCAGGTTCATTAGTGAGGCTTTAGGTTTCAGCGTAATGTGGGACAAATCAAAAGGAGCTGTAATTAGCGGTAAAGGCACGGAGATTAGTTTAGCAGCAGGTGCTGATAAAGCGTTGGTTAATGGGGAGCAGAAGGCTTTACAGGACCCGTTAATAATAAAAGAGGGTAGGAGCTACCTTCCTGTTCGTGCATTTATGAACCTATTAGGCGGAAAGGTTGACTGGAACGGAGAAACTAAGGAGATAGACCTATTCTTTGCCCGTTGAAATAAGAATGCAAATTATAATAGCTAACTTAAATTGGCATATTATAGGTTTGGTTATATAGTATAATAGGAAAGGCTAAGGATAAATTGGGGGTGGAGTTGTGCGAAAAAAAACTTTAATTTCGGTAATTTCAGTTGCAATATTACTGATATTTGCCTCGATCTCTTTTGGTAGTGAAATCGGGACGGTTGTGCAGGAAGATGGGTATCAAAGTCGGGCAAGGGTTAACAAAGATATGGTTGTCTGGGAAGATGTGGATAGTATTTCCCAGCGGGTGGTTTTTCTAGCAGGTGATAAGCAGAAGACGTTGGGAAAGAGCGGTACGCAGCAAAAACAAGCAAACATTTACGAAGATAAGATAGTCTTTAGCGATAATAGATATCTTAACTGGGATTTGTTTATTTATAACATCTCAAGCGGAAAAGAAACGCCCATTGTAAGGAACTCGGCAGATCAAACCCAGCCGGATATTTATGAAAATTATGTTGTTTGGTCGGACGATCGCTATGACAACTGGGATATTCATTTATATGATACATTGACAAAGAAGGAAATAAGTATTTCCGGTGCTGACGGCGATCAGATTAAGCCTGCCATTGATGGGGACTATGTAGTATGGCAGGACAATCGTAATGATAATTGGGATATTTACGGATATCAAATATCCACGGGTGAGGAATTAGTAATCAGCAAAGCGCCCAATGGCCAGGTTGATCCCAAAATTTCCGGCGGGTATGTAGTTTGGGCAGACCGCCGTAACGGAAATGGTGATATCTATCTGTATGACTTGAACGCAAAGAAAGAAAAGCAAATCACAAAATCAGATGCCAACCAGGAAGCCCCTGCAGTTTATAACAATGCCATTGTTTGGCAGGATGACCGGAGTTATAACTGGGATGTCTATGGTTACAACATAACAACTGGGGAAGAATTCTCCCTGGTTAAGGCGGATAAAGATCAATTTGCTCCTGATGTTTATGGCAACAAAGTGGTCTTTACCGACAATGCAAACTACAATAATGATATTAAGTATACTACGCTGCCTTTTGATAATGTGGTGCAGGAAGAAGAAATAAAGGCTGAAGGATTATCGGTTAATCTAAACGGGGGACAGATTCCACTTGAGGTACCGCCTATCATGAAAAATGATAGGGTATTAGTGCCGCTTCGAGGCATTGCGGATGCATTAGGTCTTAACACACAGTGGTACGGTACTACTCAAACCATTGTTATTACCGGTGGAGAGAAAAGTATCTCCTTAGGTATCGGCTCTCAAAGGGTCATGGTTGGTGATACGGCAATTGAGATGTCAGTGGCACCTATTTTGGAAAAAGACCATACTTACGTACCTGTCCGTTTCGTCAGTGAAGCATTTGGCGCAATGGTGGATTGGGATAATGCAACACAAACGGTTGAGATATTTAAGTAACCTAGACCTTGAACAGATTACGACGCCCTCAGTTAACGGGGGCGTCAGTTAATCTTTTCTTAATATTTTCTTAAGGAATCCAGCGTTGACTTTATAATTTGAGGAATATATAATTGTACCTGACTGACTGACCGGTCAGTTCTTGGTATTTTATATTATGGAGGGGAAAAGATGCTGAAGAAGAAAACGATAAGAAGTTCATTAATCTTATTAGTACTGATAATTTTAACTTTTGGGATTACCGGTTGTGGCGCTGAGCAGCCGGCAGAAGTTAAAACAGAAGAAGTTGAGCCCGTTGCAGTTACGGTGGCCTCTGCCAGTAAGGGTGATCTACAAAAAATCACTGATTTAAGCGGTCAGGTAGAGGCAAAGGATAGAATAAACATAATTCCAAAAATGGGCGGGAAAGTAGCTAGTGTTGCCGCAGAAATTGGCGATAAAGTGGCTAAAGGGCAAGTGCTGGTACGTCTGGAGACGAAAGAAATTCAGGCCCAGCTTAAGCAATCTCAGGCCGCTGTTGCTGGCGCTAAGGCAGGCGCAGCCCAGGCACAGGCTAGATTTGAAGATGCTAAACGGAACATGGAACGCATGAAAGAGTTATTTCAACAAGGGGCAGTCTCCCAGCAGACCCTAGACGGTGTATTACTTCAGTATGAAATGGCTAAGACTGCTGCTGCCGAGGCCCAACAGGCCCAAGCCGAGGCCGGTTTGCACTTGGCCGAAACCCAACTGGAGAATGCAGTAATTTCCACGCCGATTAGCGGGATTATTGCTTTCCGATACGTTAATCCAGGCGATATGGCAGGACCAACTTCGCCGGTTATAACGGTAGTTAATATGGATACGGTGACAGTCAATGTGAATGTTTCTGAAAGCGAAATTAATAGTTTGGCAGTAGGCAACAAAGTAAAGGTGAGCGTACCTGCTGCGTCGCAGGAGGAATTTGAAGGAGAAATTACTATGGTAAGCCCTGCGGCAGAAGCCAAAACCAAGGCTTATCCGGTGGAAATTTCCATAGATAATCCAGAACATGTTATTAAGCCTGGGATGTTTGCCCAGGTAGCACTTGGTACGGTTTCTGTTCAGGATGTTATAGTGGTACCTCAGGAAGCGGTGGTGGATGCCGGCGGTAAGAAGGTTGTCTATATAGCGCAAGCAGATAAGGCAGAGCAAAAAGATGTAGTTGTGGGAATTTCCACCGGTGAAAAGGCTGCAATAATGGCTGGCTTACAGGAAAATGACCAAGTGATTGTGCAGGGCCAGCATCGTTTGGAACATGGTTACCCAATAGCGGTGCAAGGTGGTGACAAGTAATTTATGAAGTTACCGAATTTTGCAGTCAAACGTCCGGTTACCATTGCCATGATAGTTTGTATGGTTCTATTGTTAGGGGGAGTATCCCTTTCCAGATTGGCAATAGACCTCTATCCGGAAATCAATCTGCCTGTGGCGATTGTTAACACCACATACAGCGGAGCCGGTCCCCAAGAGGTTGAGGAAATGGTTACTAAGCCTTTGGAAGAGATACTGGGTACGGTCAGTAACGTGGACCAACTAACCTCGGAAACAGCCGAAGGATCATCTATGGTGGCTGTTTGGTTTAACTGGGGCACTGATTTAGATTTTGCTACGCTGCAGATGCGTGAGAAGATAGATTTTATCAAACCCATGATGCCGGACGATGTCAGTGATCCTATGGTCATGCAGATGGACCCGGCCATGATGCCCATACTGCAGTTAGGTTTATCAGGCGGAAAAGATTTAATTGACTTGAAACGGATAGCAGAGGATAAAGTGACCGCCAGGCTGGAACGTATTGAAGGGGTTGCTTCCGTCTATTTAACAGGGGGTAAAACCAGGGAGATTAAAGTTGCGGTTGACCCTGTTAAGCTGCAGCAGTATGGCTTAAGCCTTGGTCAGATAACACAGACTTTGAGGACTGAAAATATAAATATGTCTGCCGGTAGAGTGGTAGATGGCAAGAGAGAATTCTTTGCAAGGACCTTAGGTGAATACGACCAAGTGTCTGATATTGGCAATGTGGTATTACAGATTCCAACCGGCGGCAGCGTGCGCCTCTCGGAAGTTGCAGATATTCAAGATGGCTTTCAGGATATGAACCAAATCACCAGGATGAATGGCGGGCCTAGTGTTGGTTTGGTGATAATGAAGGAAAGTAGTGTTAATACCGTAGCAGTTGCAACTGCTGTCAAGGAAGAACTTAAAAAATTAGAAGGGGAGCTTGACGGCGACATAGAATTTCACACCGTTTTTGACCAATCAGACTTTATTGAACAGGCAATTGGTCGGGTGGTGAATAATACAATCATCGGTGGTATTTTTGCCGTAATTATTTTGTTCTTTTTCTTAAGAAACGTTCGCAGCACCTTGGTAATTGCATTATCAATCCCTATTTCCATAATCTCAACATTTATTTTGATTTACTTTAACAACCTAACGTTGAATATGATGTCAATGGGTGGCTTGGCCCTGGGGGTCGGTATGATGGTAGACAGTTCCATCGTTATTCTGGAAAACATTTTCCGATACCGACAAGAAGGGCGCGGAATGATTGAGGCTGCGACGGAAGGTTCAAACGAGGTAGCAAGTGCTGTGGTTGCATCTACATTGACAACTGTTGCAGTATTTTTGCCGATTGTATTTGTGGAAGGCATTGCAGCTCAGTTGTTTAAACAGTTGGCGCTGACGGTATCTTTTGCATTAGGTGCCTCGCTGTTAGTGTCATTGACATTAATCCCCATGCTTTCTTCCAAGCTTTTGGTAATTACTAATGGTGACCATAACGGCAAAAGGAAATCCTTGCTGCGTAGGATAATTAGTAGCTTTGATGCCATAGTAAAATGGCTGACTCGATATTACACTAGGCTGTTAGGCTGGGCTCTGGGGCATAGGAAAACTATTGTTGCCATAGTAACTTTTGCACTAATAGGTAGTTTTGCATTGGTGCCGAGAATAGGGATGGAGTTTCTACCTAAGATGGATGCCGGTGAAATGTCCATTAATATTGAATTGGCCAAAGGCTCCATGCTGCAAGATACTGATGAAGTTGTACAAAAAGTAGAAGATATTATTTACGATACTGAAGGGGTAGAAAACATCTTTACCACTGTAGGACCGGCCCAGGATCAGATGACCGGCTTGGGTGGAACCCAAAAGAATAAAGCGCAGATAAGAGTGTTGATGACAGACAAGGGACAAAGAGCTAAAAGCACGGAACAAATAGTGGAAGAAGTACGGAAAAAGCTAAGCACTATTGCCGGCGCAGAGATCAAAATCGCGGCAGTCGATCCCTATCAGCAGGGCATGACCGCATCTCCCATATCGGTGAAAATCAAGGGAGATGACTTGGATGTATTAAAGGATCTTGCCGATGAGGTAATTCAGATAGTTGACGATGTACCCGGAACCCGGGAAGTGGAATCCAGCTTTGCCAAAGGCAGCCCGGAGCTACAGTTAATAATCGATCGAGATAAGGCAGCCAGGTACGGATTAAATGCTGCTACTCTAGCCTCAACTGTCAATACTGCCATGCAGGGTCAAGTAGCAACCAGGTATAAATCTAACGAAGACGAAATAGATGTTCGAGTAATTTATCCTAAACGGTCCAATACTACCTTGCAGGACTTGGAAAGTTTGACGGTGCCCTCACCTATGGGCTTTAATGTTCCGGTCAGTGAAGTAATTACCATTGTTTCCGATACCGGCCCGGGCACCATTAGCCGGGAGGATCAAGTGAGGATGGCGACGGTTAACAGCCAAATTGTCGGTAGGGACTTGGCCAGTGTTTCTAAGGATATAGAAAGCCAGTTGGTCCAGTTAAGAACCGAACTTCCTAATGGTTATGAAGTAGCTCTCGGCGGTGAACAGGAAGAAATGATGGATGCCTTTGGCAACTTATTGCTGGCTCTATTGCTTGCAATAGTATTGGTCTATATGGTAATGGCCTCCCAGTTTGAATCGTTGGTTCACCCGTTTGTAATCATGTTTTCACTACCCACAACCTTTATTGGTGTCGTGCTGGGTTTGGTTATAACCGGCCGCACCTTCAGCGTACCGACTTTTATTGGTGTAATTATGCTGGCGGGTATTGTGGTGAATAACGCCATTGTGCTTGTAGACTATATCAATATTCTGCAAGGTCGTGGTCAGGAACGGAACGAAGCTATTATGCAAGCCGGACCCATACGCCTGAGGCCAATCTTAATGACCACGTTCACCACTGTCTTGGCTTTAATTCCGACGGCTTTAGGTATCGGTGCGGGGTCGGAATCTTCAGCACCGATGGCAGTAGCTGTGGTATTCGGTCTGTCAGCATCGATGATGTTTACCTTAGTATTTGTTCCGGTAGTATATACTATTGTTGACGATTTTGGTGGTTGGACACGGGCTAAAATTGGCAGGCGTCGTACAGTTAAAACAGGAAAACAGAGTTCAATTTAAGGGGAGGTCTTTAAAGTGAAAAGATTTGGGATTTTAGTATTAGTTGCTTTGCTGATTATGGGGATGGCCGCAGGTACGTCCTTAGCTGAACCACAGAAGGGTCAGGTTATGAAGTTAACGCTGGATGAGGCTATTAATTATGCTTTGGAAAACAGCCCGACGGTAAAACTGGCGGAGGTTTCCCTCCAGGAGGCGGAAAAGTCTTATGAACAGGCAGATAGTGCAAAGGAGCAGATCGAAGACAATCCTTATGCACCTCCTGGTCTGGATACTAAAAAGATAAAGGAATTATATCCTAAGCAGGCCGAGCGGGGATATGAAATGTCTAAAAGCAGCTTAGATTATACTAAACGTTCAATTCGTCTGTCAGTAGAGAGTGCTTACTATAATGTCTTAAGCGCTGAACAGAAAGTAGCAGTTAACGAAGCAACTATGGAGAGAGCACAGAAACAATTGGATACTGCAAATGCCAGCTTTGAAGCAGGCACCGTTGCGAAGAATGATGTTTTGGGTGCCGAGGTGCAGTTGGATAAGGCACAGGCAGACTTAAACAGTGTCCGTAACGACTTAGATATTGCTTATATGGAATTAAATCGGGCTCTTGGTATGGATTTGAACCAGCTGTTGGAATTGACAACTGTATTAGAATATAAGCCAATGGAACCCATTGATTTGGCGGAAACTATTACAAAAGCTACAGAAAGTGATGTAAGTTTGTTAGGCGCTGAGATAGATTACGAAAACAAGAAGGATGCATTTGAACTTACGGCCAAGTTTTATACTCCTAACGTTTATACTTATCGGGGTGCTAAATTAGCAATGGATAAAGCTTTAGTAAATTATGACGAAGCCCAAAAAGATCACGAACTCCGGGTAACTAAAGCCTATCTAAATCTAAAAGCTGCAGAGGCTAACTATCAAGTACTGGTTAAAAGTGTTGAACGGGCGAAAGAAAGCTTGAGATTATCAAAACTTCGTTATGAAGTTGGAGTGGCGACCAGCCTGGAGGTTCTGCAAGCTTCAGAGGCACTGCAGAATCAGGAGCTATACCTTGCCCAGGCACTACAAAGCTATAACCTTGTGAAAGCTCAGTTTACCCACAATGTCTTTAACGGCGGGGCTGCTGCCTCAGATGCCTCCTCCATGCCTTCCGGTATTTAAGGCAGGTGGATCAATTGGATGGTACAAATATTGATAAACGCAGTCAAATAATTAGGGCTGCCGCCCGAGTTTTTGCAGCTAAGGGTTTTCATAAGGCTAAAGTTGAGGAAATTGCCTCTGATGCAGGTGTGGGGAAAGGGACTGTCTACGAATATTTTTCCAGTAAAAAAGAGCTGTTTCAGGAAATGTTTAAGTCCAGCAGTATGTTTTACTTGGAAACCTTTAGGCTTAAATTGGCAGGTAAAAAGACTATTGCAGAGAAGTTGAGTCAGATTGTCACTTTGCACCTACAGTTTATTGACCAGCATAAGGATATAGGTAAAATATTGCTGCGGGAGCATTCGGAAATCGGCGAAGGCCTTCACCAGTGGATGAAGGCTCGCCAAGAAGAAAAGATTTCTTTTGTTAAGGAAATGTTTGATGAAGGGGTCCAGACCGGAGAATTGCGGTCCATGGATACTGAGGTTGCAGCTCGGACCTTTTTTGGTTCAGTAGCTGCTATTGGCGGATACATGATGTTTCAGCAAAAAGGTGAAATTGATTTGGATTATATTAGTGAGCAGACTATAGATTTGTTTATAAAAGGTATAGAAAATGATTAGCGAGGGAACTTTTCCCTCGCTTTTTACATCTAAATATGTAGGATGATAGAGGAATTTTGTACCAAAAGTCGAAATTGGAAAGTAATGAATTAAACGGGGAGCGTGTTAATAAGAATGCAATGGGGAAAAATGTTGCGGTTGACTGTAGCGGTGATGCTAATTAGTGGTTTGATGCTTGGGACTGCGTGGGCAGCAGAAGGAAATGTCTTTAAGGATGTAAAGTCCGGAGTTTGGTATGAAAAGTCAGTTTCTGAGATGCAGGCTAAAGGGATTATTGCCGGTTCTACTAACGAACAAGGCGAGAAGGTATTTAAACCCAATGACCCTGTGACAGTTCAAGAATCCCTGGTCTTTTTTGGCAGGCTTTTTAACTGGGATAACAGCGGAACGGATACCGGGGAATTAGCTAATAGCCATAAAGTTGCAAGTTGGGCTAAAGGCTACGTGGCAGCTGCAGTTTCCGATGATGTCTTGACCGGTATAGATTTGTTTGTTGACCCCAGTAGGGCAGCCAGCCGGTATGAAGTTGCAATATTTGCGGTGCGGGCTCTGGGCTTGGATGATACGGCCAGGGGACGTTCGGGTGTCACATTAGACTTTTCAGATGCTTCGGAAATACCGCCTAGGGCAGTTGGTTATATAGATGTAGCCATGGAACAGGGCGTTTTAAGCGGCTCAGACGGCGCATTTAAACCTAACGATAATATTACCAGGGCAGAGATGGCGGCAGTATTAGCCAGACTGGATAAGAAAGTCGATGTTGATAGGGATAACATGATTAAAGCTAAA
>Ga0209347_1005630_pt1 | contig 11754 bp, 12 predicted proteins | sample AutmiccommuBRH23_FD_187382 | JGI IMG/M metagenome (GOLD analysis project Ga0209347, IMG submission 187382) | Deep subsurface microbial communities from Mt. Terri, Switzerland - Autotrophic microbial communities BRH/23 (SPAdes) (version 2) | ecosystem: Environmental > Aquatic > Deep subsurface >...
TGGCGTGGCCGATGTTGAGTTCACGTACGCTGGGGATGGCCGCGATAGCGGCCACGTTCTGATAGTTCAGTCCGTGCCCGGCGTTGACCTGCAGCCCCAGTTCCAGGCCGCGCTCCACAGCGCGCATGATGCGCTCGAGCTCCGCACTGCGCTCGGCGGCGCGGGCACCGGCGAACCGCCCGGTGTGGATCTCGATGACCGGCGCACCGGCCCGGGCGGCGGCCTCCACCTGATCGCCATCGGGATCGATGAACAACGATACCCGCACCCCGGCCCGATGCAGGCGATCGCAGGCCTCGCCCATGCGCGCCGCCTGACCGGCCACGTCCAGCCCGCCTTCGGTGGTGAGTTCCTCGCGCCGCTCGGGCACCAGGCAGCAATCGTCCGGTCCCAGCCGCTCGGCAATGGCGAGCATCTCGTCGGTGACCGCCATCTCCAGGTTGAGCCGCGTGGTCAGCGTGTCGCGCAGCATCTGCACGTCCCGCTCCTGGATGTGGCGGCGGTCTTCGCGCAGGTGCACGGTGATGGAATCGGCCCCGGCCTGCTCGGCGATGAACGCCGCCTGCACCGGGTCCGGATACCGGGTCCCCCGGCTCTGGCGCAGGGTGGCCACGTGGTCGATGTTCACGCCCAGGTGGATGTCGTCGGAACGGTTCATGGCCCGTGAAGTCTAGGTCGATGGCCGGGCGGTTGTCGAGGACGCGGCCCCCGCCAGGGCAGCGCGACGTGTGCGCTGTCGGCATACCCATGCTACAGCTTGCGAAACAGCTCCCGGCTGCGCAGCGGACGATCCCCGAGATAATGGGCGAGGACCGTCCGCATGAGCACCTTGCACTGCCGGAGCGCCTCCTGCTGCTCGAGGCGCTCCTCCGCCAGGGCGATCAATGTCGCGCCGGCGACGCGCACGCCCGATTGGGCTTCGGAACCGAGCGGCACCGGCCCGGACTCCGGCACGTAGAGGTAGTCGGCATCCGGGTCCAGAGCCGCGGCGCCCGCTGGCCGCAGCGGCAGGCCGTAGCCGAGGCCTTCCAGGAGCCGCTTCTCGAAAACCCGCAGCACCGCCTCGTTGTCGCCACCCCGGGCGAGCTGCTCGAGGGCGGCGGCGTAGGCGGCAAACGCCTCCGGGTGGGGGTCGTTGCGCTGCGTCAGGCGCAGCAGCAACTCGTTGAGATAGAAGCCGCTGGCCACCTGCCCCGCGGCCAACGTAAGGAACGGCCCCACCTCCTCAGCACCGGTGAGGGTGACCAGCTCACCGCCGCCGCTCCAGGAGAGCAGCAGTCGACGAAATGGCTGCAGTGCACCTCGCAGCCGGGAATTGGGCGCGCGTGCCCCCCGCGCCACCAGCCCCACCCGTCCGTGGGCTGCGGTGTAGGCCTCCACCAGGGCGCTGGTATTGCGATAGGGACGCAGATGCAACACGAACGCCGGTTGCAGCTCGGTCTTCATACCCGCTCGCGTCGGGCCTCACTGATCATCGGAATAGCCGAGGCTGCGCAAAGCGCGCTCATCGTCGGACCAACCTTCTTTGGTCTTCGCCCACAGGCGCAGGAACACCTTGCGCTCGAACAGCTTCTCCATGTCGATCCGCGCCTGACGCCCGACCTGCTTCAGCATCGCGCCGCCCTTGCCGATGACGATGGACTTCTGGCTGTCCCGCTCCACCCAGATAGTGGCGTCGATGTGCAACACGCCCTCCTGCTCGGCGAAGTTGTCGATGGACACCGTCAGGGCATAGGGTAGCTCCCGGTGCAGGGCGCGCATCAACTTCTCGCGCACCAGCTCCGCTGCCAGGAAACGCTCAGAGCGGTCCGTCACCTGGTCCTCGGGATACAGCGGCGGACCTTCGGGAAGGTAGCCCTCCAGCAGCCCCTCGAGCCGGTCGACGTTGCTGCCTTCGGTGGCCGAGATCGGCACCACTTCGGCAAAGTGGTAGCGCCCGCCCAGCGCTTGCAGGTAGGGCAGCAACCGGGTCTTGTCCTTGACGCGGTCGACCTTGTTCACCGCGGCGATGACCGGCACCGTAACCGACGCGAGGCGCTCCACCGCGGCCTGGTCCTCGTCGGTCCACTTCCCCGCCTCGCACACCAATACGATCACGTCCACGTCGCCAAGGGTGCTCGCCGCCACCCGGTTCATGTAGCGGTTGACCGCCTTGCCCGCCTGGCGATGCAGGCCGGGGGTGTCCACGTACACCGCCTGCGCGCCTGGGCGGCTGTCGATACCGATGATGCGGTGACGGGTGGTCTGCGGCTTGCTCGAGGTGATGCTGATCTTCTGCCCGAGGATCCGGTTCAGGAGCGTCGACTTGCCAACGTTCGGGCGGCCGACCAGGGCGATAAAGCCGCTGCGAAACGGCGGTTCATTTTCCATCCAGGCTCTCCAGCGCCTGGCGCGCCGCCTCCTGCTCCGCGCTGCGCCGGCTCTGGCCCCGGCCTTCCAGGGGAGCGCTCAGCCCGGCGACGCTGCACGCGACCGTGAATGTCTGGGCGTGCGCTTCGCCCGTCACCGCCACCACGCGGTATTCGGGCAGCGGCAGCTTGCGCGCCTGCAGCAGCTCCTGCAGCCGGGTCTTGGGATCCTTGAGCGCCGTGGAATCCGGCAGGTTGTCCAGCTCCCGGGCGTAGACCCGCAGGATCACCTCGCGCGCCGCGCCGAATCCGCCGTCCAGGTAGGCGGCGCCGAATACCGCCTCGAGGGCATCGGCGAGAATGGAGGCGCGCCGGAATCCGCCGCTCTTGAGCTCGCCGGAACCGAGGCGCAGGAAATCGCCGAGCTCCAGCCCGGCGGCCAACGCTGCCAGGGTCTCCTTTTTCACCAGCGCCGCCCGCAGCCGGCTCAGATCGCCCTCGCTTGCATCGGGGAAGCGTGCAAAGAGCTCATGGGCGATGACGAAGTTCAGCACCCCGTCGCCGAGGAACTCGAGGCGCTCGTTGTTGGGCCCACCGGCGCTGCGATGGGTAAGCGCCTCCTCCAGCAGGCTGTCGCTGGCGAAACGCAGACCCAGGCGCTCGCAGAGACGGGAGGGTACGGCGGTCAATTGGCGATGATCTCCACTTGCTCCTTGAAATGTCCCACCACGTCCAGGTTGGCCATCAACGGGCGCCGGGATTCGTACTCCACGGTGACCCGCAGCACACCGTTGGCTCTCTCGATCTTGATGTCTTTCTTTGGATCGACGCTCTCGACGTCGTTGACGTCGAAGCGCCGCAGCAGCAGGCCCATGATCTCCGCAGGGCTCTTCTGGGTGACGAATGGCTCGTTCTTCAGCGACTCGACGGAGCCGGCGACGCTGAACGACTCCAGATACATGGGTGTCACTCGGATGGCCACCACCGCAAAGAAACCGATCAGCGCCAGCACAATCAGCCAACCGAGCCCCGTCATTCCCCCTTGCCGATTCTTGTTCATTCTCTGCCCTTTGTACGCTCAATTGATTCGATCGCCGATACGACCCCAGACGGGCCCGCCGTCCACCGGATCCCAATTCATCCAGATCATGAAGGCCTTGCCCACCAGGTTTTCGTCCGGCACGTCGCACCAGAAACGGCTGTCATTGCTGTTGTCTCGATTGTCGCCCATGACGAAATAATGCCCCTCGCGCACGGTGTAGCCCTCATCTGGCAGGCAGCTGTATGGGCGCCGATACCCATTGCGTTCCACCAGGATGCTGTGATTTGCGCTGTCGAGCTGCTCCGTCAGCAACTGCGCACCCGACATGGACACCCCCACGCCAGACCCGCGATACAGGCCCTGCTCCTCGTAGGCGATGGGCTCGCCATTGATGAACAGGCGCTTGTCGCGATATTCGATCCGGTCGCCGGGAAGACCCACGATACGCTTGATATAGTCCACCGTCGGATTCTCGGGATATCGGAACACGACTACGTCTCCGCGCTGCGGATCGCCCATGTCGATCACCTTGGTATTTACCACCGGCAGCCGGATCCCGTACGTAAACTTGTTCACAAGAATGAAGTCGCCGTCGCGCAGGGTGGGCATCATTGAGCCGGAGGGGATACGAAACGGCTCCACCAGAAACGAGCGCAGCAGCAGCACGATGAGGATGATGGGAAAGAAGGACCGGGCGTACTCCACCAGCACCGGTTCCTTCACGCCTCGCCCTTCTTCGGCCCGGGCGCGGCGGCGGGGCGCAAACAGCAGGGCGTCCACCGCCCAGATCAAGCCGGTGATCGCGGCGGCCAGTACGAGAATGGTCGGAAAGTCGAACTGCATGGTTGAGAGTCCTTCGCCCGTCGGTCTGCGCCGGCGCCACGGCCTGCGTCCACAGTTTACCAGAAACCCTACGATGGCCCGGGGAGCGCCCTACTTCTTGCCCACCTGGAGCACGGCCAGGAAAGCTTCCTGGGGGATCTCGACGCGGCCCACCTGCTTCATGCGCCGTTTGCCAGCCTTCTGCTTCTCGAGGAGTTTCTTCTTGCGGGTGATATCGCCGCCGTAGCACTTTGCCGTGACGTTCTTGCGCAGCGCCTTCACCGTGGTGCGTGCGATGACGTTGGAGCCGATCACCGCCTGGATGGCGACATCGAACATCTGCCGGGGAATGATCTCGCGCATTTTTTCGGCCAGGTCGCGGCCGCGGGACTGCGCCTGATCGCGGTGCACGATACTGGCGAGGGCATCGACCTTTTCACCGTTGATCAGCACGTCCAGCCGCACCAGCGGAGCCACCTGGAAGCGTTCGAACTGATAATCGAACGAGGCGTAGCCGCGGCTCACGGATTTCAAGCGATCGAAGAAGTCCAGCACCACCTCGCTCATGGGGAGCTCGTAGGTGAGGGCCACCTGGCCGCCGAGATAGCGCATATCGCGCTGGCTGCCGCGCTTCTCCTCGCACAGGGTGATCACCGGCCCGACGTGATTCTGCGGCACCAGGATGCTGGCGAGAATGATCGGCTCCCGGAACTCCTCGATGTTGTTCACGGCAGGCAGCAGAGACGGGTTGTCGATGTGCAGCACCTCGCCGCCCGTGGTGACGATCTCGTACACCACCGTGGGCGCCGTCGTGATCAGGTTCAGCCCGTATTCGCGCTCCAGCCGCTCCTGCACGATCTCCATGTGCAGCATGCCCAGGAAGCCGCAGCGGAAGCCGAAACCCAACGCCTGGGATGTCTCGGGCTCGTAGTGCAGCGCGGCGTCGTTGAGGCGCAGCTTCGACAGCGCCTCGCGGAAATCCTCGTAGTCGTCGGCCTCCACGGGAAACAATCCAGCGAACACCCGCGGCTGCACCATCTTGAAGCCTGGCACCGGGACGGGAGAAGGATTGTCCGTCAAGGTCAGCGTATCGCCCACCGGAGCGCCGTCGATCTCCTTGATTCCGGCGATGACGAAGCCCACATCGCCGGCACTCAGCTGCGGTGTGTCCACGCGCTTGGGATTGAAGATGCCCACCCGGTCCACCTGGTGGCTGCGACCGGTGGACATCACCAGCATCTTCTGTTTGGGGCGCACCGTGCCGTGCATGATGCGCACCAAGGAGATTACACCGACGAAATTGTCGAACCAGGAATCGATGATCAACGCCTGCAGAGGTGCATCCGGATCGCCCACCGGCGGCGGGATGCGGCGCACCAGCTCTTCCAGAAGGTCCTCCACGCCCTCGCCGGTCTTGGCGCTGACCCGCACCGCATCGCGCGCCTCGATGCCGATAAAGTCCTCGATCTCGGTGACCACCCGATCGGAGTCGGCCGCCGGAAGGTCGATCTTGTTGAGTACCGGTACCACCTCCAGGCCCAGGTCGATGGCGGTATAGCAGTTGGCCACGCTCTGGGCCTCCACGCCCTGGGAGGCATCGACCACCAGCAGTGCGCCCTCGCAGGCCTTGAGCGACCGCGAGACTTCGTAGGAAAAGTCGACGTGTCCGGGGGTGTCGATGAAATTGAGCTGATAGATCTCGCCGTCGCGGGCGGTGTATTTCAGCGAGACGCTCTGGGCCTTGATGGTGATACCCCGCTCGCGCTCCAGGTCCATGGAATCGAGCACCTGCTCCTGCATCTCGCGCGCGGTCAACCCGCCGCAGATCTGGATGAACCGGTCGGCCAGCGTCGACTTGCCGTGATCGATATGGGCGATGATGGAGAAATTGCGAATGTGACTGTGCTGCATCGATTCAGGCCGAATTCCGCTTCAAAGTTCGTTCCAACGCCTGTGGATCGAGGAAGTATTGGCAGATCTCCTGCTCGCCCAGGGCCAGCACCGGCACCCTCAGCCCGTAGCGCTGTGCGAGCTCCGGATCGGCGTCCACGTCCCGGGTGTGCAGCCTGATGCCGTGGCGCTCCAGGTGGGGCTGGAGCTCCGCGAGCATGTCGGTGCACAGGTGGCAGCCGGCGCGCCCGTACAGGATCAGCGCCGGGCGTTTCAAGGGGCAGGGATCTTGAGGGGCAGGAACAGGGGGCCGCCGCGGCGGTGCACCAGGGTGGGGACGGTACTGCCAGGCTCCAGGCTCTTGACCACCTCGTTGAAATGCTCCACATCGCGGATGCGCACGCCCTGAATCATGACGATGGCGTCGCCTTCCTGCAGCCCTGAACGGGCGGCGGGCCCATCGGCGATGCTGCGCACGATCACCGCGCCTTGCTCGAGGTCCAGGGCTTCGCGCATGGCCGCATCGGGCTCGGCGACGGAGATGCCCAGGCGCTCGTTGCCGGGCGGCGCCGGCGGCGCGGACGGCGCCGGCTGCGACGCCACGGCGGGCTGCTCGGGCAGCTCTCCGAGGACCACGTTCAAGGTTACCGTCCGGCCGCTGCGGATCACCTCCACCGGGACTTCGCTGCCGGCGGGTGTCGCCCCAACCAGGGGCGGCAGGGCCGCGGAATGCTCCACGGGCTCGCCGTTGAACTCCACGATCACATCCCCCGGCTGCAGCCCGGCCTTGGCCGCGGGGCCGTCCTCCAGCACCTGGGCCACCAGAGCGCCCCGGGGCGTGTCCATCGCGAAGGACTCGGCCAGGTCACGGGTCACGTCCTGGATATAGACTCCCAGCCAACCCCGCGACACCGTGCCCGAGGCTTTGAGCTGCTCCACCACGTCCATCGCCACATTGGAAGGAATGGCGAACGACAGCCCCATGTAACCGCCGGTGCGACTGAAGATCTGGGAGTTCACCCCCACGACTTCGCCGTCCAGGTTGAACAGCGGACCACCGGAGTTGCCCGGGTTGATGGCCACATCGGTCTGGATGAAGGGAACGTAGTTCTCGTTGGGCAGCGCGCGGCCCTTGGCGCTCACCACACCCACGGTGACCGAGTGTTCGAAGCCGAAGGGCGAGCCCACGGCCATGACCCACTCGCCCACCTTCAGCTTGCCGGAATCGCCGATGCGCGCCACCGGCAGGTCGGTAGCCTCGATCTTCAGCAGGGCGATGTCGCTGTTGGGATCGTTACCTACCACGTCGGCATCGAATTCGCGCCGATCGCTCAGGCGCACCACGATCCGGCCGCCGCCGCGCACCACGTGCTGGTTGGTGATGATGTAACCGTCTGCAGAGACGATGAACCCGGAGCCGAGGGAATCCCGTTCGAAGCCGGGAAATCCGTCCCCCTGGCGGTCCTCGAAGAACTTGCGCAGCAGTTCGTCCAGGGGCGCCCCGGGCGGCAGCTCCGGGACTTCGCCAGGCTCCGCTGCGGCGTCCGCGTTCGCAGCCGTGGCGCTGACGTTGACCACCACCGCCTTGGTGCGCTCCGCAAGCCGGGTGAAATCCGGCAGCTCAACGGCCTGCGCCCAGCTCGCTGCGAGCGCCAGCCATAGGGCCAGTGCCGTCCGGGTCGTTACGCTGCGCTTGCCGAACATACCATCCGTCCTGGGTTCTCAGACCCGTTCTTGGGGGCGACACCGCCCGCATTCCGGCGCGGCCTGCCGACCGGTCGAATCGTCCAGCGCTGCACTGCAGGAGGAATCGATGCGGGCGCCAGGCGCGCCGTCCAATGGAACAATCAGTTGCCAGCCGGGTAGTATACGGGCGATCACACCGGCAGGATACCGGGCGCCGAGTGGTCGGATGAGGGCAGGCGGCGTAACACCACGGGCTGATAGCGGGAATCGCGGCCGATGCGTGCGGCGAAACGCCGCAGCCAGACGAAACCGGCCGCCAGTCCGAGGGCACCGCTCACCACCACTCCGGCCTCCCCCCAGTGGGGCAGCAGCAGCTCGCCGGCGAGGGCAGCGGCGAACATGGCCAGCAGCGGCACGGTGTAGACCGCCACGGAGCCGCGCAGCAGACTCTGCTCGGCAATGCCCACCACGACTTCCTCGCCGGGCCGGGCGCCGGCGCGGTTGATGGCCAGAACCCGGCTCATGCGTCGCCCGAGCACCTTTGCCAGCACTCCGGAGCCACAGCCGCTGCGGGCCGCGCAGGCGCTGCAGGCGCTTTGGCGCTGGGTCTCCACCCAGGCCAGATCGCCCTCCACGGCGAGCACCCGGGCCCGTTCCTCGATCAAGGGGCGTCCCCCGCGGCCCGGTGGCGCACCGCCCGGGCGATCAGTTCCACCGTACGCTCGGGCACCTCGCCGACCACCGTCACCTGATGGCCGTCCACCTCGAGGCCGAAGGCGCTCACGGCGCCCATGCGCGAGGGCCCGTCCAGCATCTCGCTGCTATCCTCCGAGCGCTCGACGTACACCGAGACCGAGGCCAGGCCGTCGGTATAGACCAGATGCTCCACCGGCATGCGGCTGGTGGCCATCCCGTGCTCGGTGCGCATGGCCATGCGAAAGCCCGGCGGCAGGCTCCCCACCGACCAGCTCTGCGCCGGTGTGGAGGTGCCGGCGTCCCGCGCCGGCACGCGCAGCCATTCGTAGCCTCGGCCGGTGGTGGAAGGCTGCAGACGCTCGGCCGGGATATCCTGGCGCAACTCCAGGGAGGTGAACATCATCTGCTCCACGGCGGTGCCCGACTCGTCCAGAAGATCGGATTTCAGCAACATGCCGGTCTCACGGTCGAGCCAGAGACGGTAGCCGTAGCGGTAGGCGTCCCGCGGTTGCACGGCGATCACCTGGGCCATCCGACCAGTCATCCGGTCCTCACCGGCGAGCACGAACTCGTAGTGGCGCTCGAGCCCTTCGCGCAGGCGCAACAGGCCCTCGGGAAGATACGAGCGCGCGCGCCGCTCCTCCACCAGCACGGTGCGGCTGTCCGGCAGTATGCAGGTCACCGCGTCGTCGTCCCGCAGGATTTCTCGAGCCGCCCCGTTCAGCGACACCAGGCGCACCTGCTCGCCCTCGTCACCGCGACGATGAACGATTTCCATCGCCTCCACGTGCTCGCCGTGGATGTAAACGAACCTGCCTTCGTAGGCCAGACCTTGGACCGCCTCCACCATGCGTTCCAGCCAGGCGCGCGCCTCGTCCGGCTCACTCCCCAGCGCGGGCAGCGGCGCCAGCCCGAGCAGAAGGGTCGCGGCGAACCATCGTTTCAGCACAGAAACTCCTTATGGTTCCGCATCATAGCCGGCAATTCGCACGTAACTCATCATCCCCTGCAGGGGCGCTCCGGCGGCATACTCGTTATGGTTGACCAGGTAGGAATTGAGTCGGTACGCCGCCTCCGGTCGGTCCCAGCGTGTGCCGGCCCGAGCCACCTGCGTGGGTTCGGCGTTCGACATTTTGGGCGCCTCCGCCACCGTACTGGCGGCGCCGGGCTGGGGCGCGCCGAGGTGCTGGAACCCGACCACCGCCACCGCGCCCATCGAGGCGGCCACCGCCAGGCCCGCAAGCGGCCGAACCCAGCGGGAGCGCGCCGCCGCGACCATTGCCGCCGGCTGAGACTCGCCTGCCAGCGCCGCGCCCACCCGCTGGGCCAGGGCGGGGTCGCAGCCCTTGGGCAGTTCACCCTGAAGGGCGTCGCGGATCAGGTGCAGACGACTCCATTTGGCCGCCAGCGCCGGATCCTGTGCGATGCGCCGCAGCAGCAACTCGGCCTCCGCCGGAGGCAGCGCCTCGTCCATGAGCGCGGACATCTGTTCGCAGATACGTTCATGCATTATCGTACCCTCACCGCACCGTGGGCCTATTCGCCAAGCAACGGTCGCAGTCGATTGTCGATCGCCTCACGGGCCCGGAAGATCCGGGAGCGCACGGTGCCCACCGGACATGCCATGGCCTCGGCGATCTCTTCGTAGCTCATCCCGTCCAGCTCCCGCAGCGTGATCGCGGTGCGCAGATCCTCCGGCAAAGCCTCCATCGCCTCGACGATGGCGCGCCCGACTTCACCGCTCAACAGCATGCGCTCCGGCGTCGCCTGCTCATGGAGTTGCACGACGCCCCCGAACTGCTCTGCCTCGGCCGCATCCACGTCGGCGTCGGGCGGCCGCCGGTCCTGCGCAACCAGGAAGTTCTTGGCGGTGTTGATCGCGATGCGGTACAGCCATGTATAGAAGGCGCTCTCGCCCCTGAAGTTCGGCAGCGCGCGGTACGCCTTGATGAAGGCCTCCTGTGCCACGTCTTGTGCCTCCACCGGATCACGCACGTAACGCTCCACCAGGGCCACGATCTTGTGCTGGTACTTGCGTACCAGCAGATCGAACGCGCCCTTGTCGCCCTTTTGGACGCGTCGCACCAGTTGCAGGTCGACCGTCTTATTGGCGCCGGGGGCCTGCGCCTTCACGATCGGTGCCCTCCGGTATCATATGTAGACCGTGGATCGGCATGGGAGTTCGGGATGGGACAGCAATCCTGCACGGAATACACGCTCGATTTCCACGCCCTGGGCGGCGAATTGGATTGTCGACGATTCGTCTGACTCGCTCAACGCACCGCCGGCGGGACTCGGGCGGGAATGTATACCAGCCGTCCAGTCCGTTACACTACGTGAGCCATGGGCTCTGCAGCGCAATTCGACGTACTCATCATCGGCAGCGGTGCAGCCGGACTCAGCCTTGCATTGCGGGTGGCGGACCGCGCCCGTGTGGCGGTGCTGTCCAAGGGCGCGCTGCAGGAGGGCAGCACCCTCTATGCCCAGGGCGGCATCGCCGCCGTACTGGACGACCGCGATTCCACCGAATCCCACATCCAGGACACCCTCGACGCCGGTGCCGGTCTGTGCGATCCGGAAGTGGTACGCTTCACAGCCGAGCGCGCTCCGGCGGCGATCCGCTGGCTGATCGACCTCGGCGTACCCTTCACCCGCGCCACCGCCGCAGAGAACGGCAGCGGCGGCTTTCATCTCACCCGCGAGGGCGGCCACAGCCACCGCCGTGTGATTCACGCCGAGGACGCCACCGGCCGCGCGGTGGAAAACACCCTGGAGGGGCGGGTGCGGGCCCACCCCAACATCGTCGTATTCGAGCAGCACCTGGCGGTCGACCTGATCACCGCCGCCAAGCTCGGTCAGGAACCCAACCGCTGCCTGGGCGCCTACGTCCTGAATCGCGAGCACGGTCATGTGGCGGTGTTCGCAGCGCCGGCGGTGGTGCTCGCCACAGGCGGCGCCAGCAAAGTGTATCTTTACAGCAGCAATCCGGACACCGCCACCGGCGACGGCATCGCCATGGCCTGGCGGGCGGGCTGCAGAGTGGCCAATCTGGAATTCAATCAGTTCCATCCCACCTGCCTGTATCACCCGCGAGCCAAGTCTTTTCTGCTCACGGAATCCTTGCGTGGCGAAGGCGGCGTGTTGCTGCTGCCCGACGGCTCGAGGTTCATGGACCGGTTCGACCCCCGTGGCGAGCTGGCGCCGAGGGACATCGTCGCCCGGGCCATCGACCATGAGATGAAGCGCCTGGGCGCCGACTGTGTGTACCTC
>Ga0209347_1005631_pt1 | contig 11754 bp, 9 predicted proteins | sample AutmiccommuBRH23_FD_187382 | JGI IMG/M metagenome (GOLD analysis project Ga0209347, IMG submission 187382) | Deep subsurface microbial communities from Mt. Terri, Switzerland - Autotrophic microbial communities BRH/23 (SPAdes) (version 2) | ecosystem: Environmental > Aquatic > Deep subsurface >...
GAAGGTGTCGCCGACCAGGGCCTTTCCATCGGTGAAGTAAGGATCGCCACCGCCATTGCGCCCGTCTTTCGTCGGCCCGACACCTTCAATGTCGTAGGGTGTCGGCACGATATAGCCGGCTGCGGTAAGGTCGCGCATGACAAGATCGCGCTCGGCATCGAGATCGGGCCCGATATGATGGGTGATCTGGCCGGTGTCGTGGCTGAAGCCGACGCCACGGTCGAAACTGGCCGATCCGAGCCACACAGGACTTCCCTTGTCATCGGTCTTTGGAGTGCGCCAGAAGCGCACGTGATTGCGCTTGTCGGCACTTTCCCCGACAGGCTTTTCAAACGCCATTTGCTGCTTTTGGCCACCATAGAGAAGCGCGCTGACGGGAGCATCGAGATCCGGCCGGTCCAGCACGACACTCAGGCCGATGTCGATGGAACTGCGCAGGGTGATGGCGTCGGCAGGGTTCCAGCCGGCAGCATGGAACGCTCGGATAACCAGCTCCCTGGTGCCGATGAGCCCGATGTTTATCGGGTCGCCGGGAATGCCTTGTTCGGTCGTGGTGACCATCTTGTCGAAGCCCGCGATGCGGCGGTCGTCGTGCACACGCCAGATCCCCGGGACGAAAATATAGGCGATCAGAAAATAGGCGACGAGCACGGCAAGCGTGGCATAAAGCGCGAGACGTGTCTTCGTCGCGCCGCGCATCGGATATCAGTCCGCTATGCCAGAACTGGCCAAGTGCTTCACTCCTTTGCCTGTGCCGCCGCGTCGGCGGCCCGTCGCGCGATGTCACTGCTGGCTGCCGCGATCGCCGCGTCCGACGATTCGGATTTGCCGTCATTGCCGACCTTGACCGTGGGACGGGCAAAATCGATGCCGTTGGCGCCGAACTTTTCGCGGATCATGGCATAGGCGCGGCGGCGGATCGATGCCTGCTGGCCTGGCCGCGCCATGAAGGCGAAGCTCAGTTCGATTCCGTATTCACCGATTGTTTCCACGCCCTTCATCTTGATGGTCTCGATCAGGTTCGGCGCGATATCCGGATCGGCGAGCATTTCGACGCCAACCTGCTTGACCAGTTTCTTGGCCTTGGCCAGGTCGGTGTCGAAGGGCACGCGCAGGGTGAACTTGGCGATAGCCCAGTCGCGACTCATGTTCTGCACGGCGCCTAACGACCCGAACGGTATCGTGAAGACCGGTCCACGGTGATGACGCAGCCGCACCGAACGCAGGCTGAAGGATTCGACGGTGCCCATGTAGCTGCCGCTCTGGATGTATTCGCCGATCCGGAAGGCGTCGTCCAGCATGTAAAACACGCCGCTGAGAACATCCTTGACGAGCGTCTGTGACCCGAAGCCGATGGCAACCCCGAAAATTCCGGCGCCAGCGATCAATGGTCCGATCGCGACGCCCAGACCCGACAGGACCATCAACACTGCGACAGTGGCCAAGAGGACAGCCAGCATGTTGCGGAAGATCGGCAGGAGTGTGCGCATGCGTCCGCGCCGGGCAGCTTCTGCGGGACTGATGTCGGCAGGATCGTGTCCGGTGCTGGCGTCGACCGCGGACAGTTCGAGCCGCCAGTCGATATAGGCCTTGGCCACACGCCACAGCAGATCGGCCACCAGCAAAATGATGGCGCCGTTGAACAGCCCTCGGATGATCCGGCTCGCCGCGCTATCCCCAGTTGCGATTTCCGTGGCGTTGAACTGCCAGACGACCACCAGCCACCCAACCGCAAGCGCAAGAATGGCGGCCCGGATGCCGCTGATGATCAGGACCGGTATGACAGGACTCTGCGCCGCCACTTCGGCGCGCGGTCGCGCCAGCGTTTTTGCGACTTTGTCGGCGATGGCAAGGATGCCCGGCAATATAATCGCGTAGAGCCCGAGCCAGAAGATGCCTTCCAGTCCGGCCGCCCACACGATCCAGAGCAAGATCAGATAGTTCGAGAGAAGCCAGCGGCGCATGCGCAAACGCATGGGGTTGACGCCTTCCGCGGCAGGTTGCTGCCAGACGGTCCATATGGCGAGCGCCAGCAGACCGATGCCCGCAATATAGCTGAAGATCAGCGACACAGGGGGCGAAACCCGCAGATCCGGAAGGATGCTGAGCAGGGCCCAGCAGACCAGGAAATAGCAGACGAATACGCGCCAGGAACGATACCAGAAACGGGCATTAGCATCATCCATCGGCAGCGGCCGAATAGGTTTTTCCCGGCCCTCTGGAAGGTGATCATGCTCGGGCGCAAGGATGATGTTGCCAATTGCCAGGGCAAGCCGACCCAGGACAAACGCCAGCAGAGAGGTGAGCACGATCAGTCGCAACAGCGGCGGCCAGGGGAAAACCAGAAAGAAACCCGCGCTGAACAGGAAGAAAATCGCGATCGGCGCCAGTTTCGAGAGAAGGCGCCGCAGCATCTTCAGCGTATAGCCGAGGGATGTCAGTTCTGGGCCTGCGACGTCAGTGTCCACGATTTCGGGCCGCAGTCGCCGGAACAGCCATTCCGATCCGAATCCGGTGGCAAGGAAGGCTGCGACAAGCAGCGCCGCGCCAAAGAAACCGCGCCCGCCAAACTCCATACGGACCAGCTTGACCGCATTGGCCACCTCGGACGGAATCGTCGGGACGGCGGCGAATATCGCGGTGAAGTGCTGCCTGACGGCATTTTCCCCGATATGCAGGCGCTCGCTAAATGTCAGTTTGGCTGGCGCGGCGGGAGCCGGCTGCCTTGCCGCAAGCAAGGCGCGAATGTCGGGGTCGTCCAGCATTTTGACGAGCTCATCGACCTTCTGGTCAACAGTCGCCGGCGTTGACGGGGCAGATTGAGACAAGGCGGGGCCGGCGGTGACCAAGGTGGCCAGCGCAACAATCGTCAAAAATGCGGATAACCGTCGACGGAATGACTTCATCAAACGCAACTATTTCTTTGGAAAGAGAAGTGTGATCGTCGACCGGATGCCCCATTCAGGGCCTCCTTCCGGAGCGACCGCATAGTACTTGCCGCCTATCTGGAACTGCACCGGCTGCGGGCCGAGCTTGAGCACCTGCGAAAAACCGAGATTGATCGGAACGGTCCACTGCTCCGTTTCCCAATTATAACTCGATTCGGTGTTCAACGCGACAGAGCGCCCATGACCGAGGCTGTATGACACGAACGGCTGCAGGAAGGTCTGGTTGACATCCGTGCGGTCGTCATCGCCAGCAAATGACCAGACGTGGTTGGCCAATCCGCCGACAGTCCACGGCCCCTTTTGAACCAGGGCGACGCCCGTCGGTCCGGCGCCCCACTTGCCGCTGCCCAGATAGTCGCTGGTCGCCGTGGGCAACAGCATGACAGGTCCAACGCCCCAGATCAGGCCAGCCGCGGTTGGCGCCTTTGGTGAGAAGAAGAGGCTCTGCGTCGTGTCACCGAGTCCGAAAACACTGCCTTCGGGACTGTAGTCATTGTAGCTGAGCGGCAGGATCGTTCGAGAAATCAGGTTCCAGTCTTCGCTGATCGAGAAGGGAATGACCGGCTGGACGTTGAGCGTGTAGGCAAAACCATCGTCATCGGGGCCAGCGCCGAAATCGAAATTGTTCTGGAACGGCACGCTGATCAGGCTGGAAATCGGGTTGGCAAGCTGTTTTGACAGTTCGTCGGCATCATCCTCGGCGAATGCCGCCGGAACCAGACCGGCGCCCGCCAACAGCCCAACGGCCAGCAGCTTGAACGGCGTATCCATTGCGCTACGCAACACATCTAAATTCATGACGTTCTCCAAGCTCTCCGCGACCAACGCCCCGGCATCTTGAACCGCTTTCCGCCGGGGCGGAAGGTAAATAACTGTATGCTACCGAGCGCACCATCGATTGTGTCGAAATGGCCTGCTCCCTGTTCTTTTGGATGCCTCTCCCAAATTCTTGTCGAACCCATTCCCGAACTTCTCTGCGCCTGGCATTGCACGTCCGATCGGGTCTGGACTTTAATCGATACGCGACCTCGCTCCAAGGTCGCGCAAGCCCCACCTCATGAGCACATGCGAAGGCCAGTCCGTGGGAATTTCAGGGCCTTTGGGCGTATCAGAAGGAGGTGATGCTGGACTTCTCCCAGCCCGGCAAGCCGCCGCACAATGCCTGCATTCAGTCGTTCAACCGCAAGTTCCGGGTCGAATGCCTGAACCAGCACAGGTCCCTGATCCGTGACGGCGCCACCAGAAAATGGAGGAATGGCATATAGACCAAAACGAGGTCCGTGCTCACAGTGCCATCGGCAACAAGCCGCCGAGATCGCTCATGAACGCCCCTGGCGCATCGAGTCTGCGGCGAGCGTTAGCTCCGGGAAATTCCCATCCGGGCGGTCCTAGAAAGGGGGGAGCACTTCATTGGCCGTGATAGCCAGAGCAGGCTTCGATGGCAGACATGGTTCCACTCCAGTTCCCAAGACCGCGCACCATGTCCGATTTGGAGAAATTTGAGAGAACCCTTTGAAGCCCTCGATCGGCCCTCCGACTTCGGCACTGTTTCCGTTAGCGCGATGTGGGGGAACAATAGGGACCGGTGGAAATATTGGATTGATAATAGGTGCTTAGGCAATAATTCCGGCGGAGGGGAGGGGCCTGATGTCGAACATTCCCCACCTTTACTGGACAGGACGACAGGAACAGATCGCCCGTCTTCGAGTTGAACTTGCGATATATCTCCTTGCGGGACCTGACGATCTGGATCGACTTACGCCCGACGCGCCTGTTAGCGGACCTGCGGCTTTGCCGTTGGAAGTGGCAGAAGCGGTCATTCCGCGATTTGCATAAAATCCAAGGACCGCTCTCTCCAGCGCCGAATTGATCTTCCATTGTGCGGTTGCGCGAATATCCTGCCGGGGAGCTGGGCCGAGATGGTAATGATCTTGCAATCGAGAGGCGTCAGAATAGTTCCAGGATGGCGTCAGCGGCGCGCTCGCTGCCGCGTGCCTCGGCCATGTGACGAGCATTGGAGCGGAGTCTATCGTGCATCGCGCTGTCGGTCAGCAGCGCGTTGATGGCGTTGCCCAACTTGTCGGGTGTCCATTCGTTGCGGTCGAGTCTGCGGCCGACCTGGCATTCCTCCGCTCGCAGGGCGTTGTCATGGCCATCCCAGCAATAGGGCATGACAAGCGATGGGACGCCGAAATACAGCGCTTCGCAAAAGCTGTTGTTGCCGCCGTGATGGATGAACAGGTCTGCCTTGGCCACGACAGATGGCTGGGGAAACCAGCTATCGAGAAAGACATTGTCCGGCACCGCCCGGTATGTATCGCGGAAACTACCGACATTGACAAGGAAACGGGCAGGTAGTGTCGCGAAGGCGGCCAGCATGCGCTCAATCAGGTCGACATCCATGGCGCCGAGGCTGCCGAAGCTCATATAAACGAGCGGGCCATCGCTCTTTGGAAACACCGGCGGATCGAAGGGACCCTCGGAGCGCACGCAGCCTTCTAGATAAACATATCGGTCAGGATCAAGCGGTGCGGTCCGCTGACGGCGTACGATTTCGGGGGTCAGAAGCAGGTTAAGCGACGGCGACGGCTCGAGGAACAATGATCCGGGCAAGGGAGCGAGGCCGAGCGCCGTGCGAAACCCATTATAGCGCTCATGCGCCGGCGCCATGGCTGCGCGGTAGCGCGCGTCGAATGCAGCACGGCCAGCGCTGTCCTCCGCCGACAGTCCGGAGAGGTAGGGTGGCACCCTCGCATCCGGCAATTCGGTCTCGGCACAGGAAACGACGCGCACCCACGGCACGCCCGCCGCAGCGATGGCCGGAAACATCACGACGTTGTCGAGCACGATGGCATCGGGCTTCAGCCGCGGCAGCAATTGCCTGAGCGGCGCCTCGGCCTTGATAGCGGTGTCGACGATGGCCTCCCAGGTCGGCGCGACATAGGTCTCGATCTGGTCGATGGGCGACAGGCGAAAATGTGGAAGGTGGCGATTGACGAAGCTTTGCCAATAGGTCTGGCGTTCGCTTTCGGTCAGCGCCTCGTCGGTCGGCAACGGGTGTTCCTGGAATCCGTAGTCGGCAAAGACACCCGAAAAGCCAGGGTGGCTGATGAAGACCGGTCGTGCGCCCCGCGCCTGCAACCCTTGCGCGATCGCCACGCAATTCAGCGCAGCGCCAAAGCTTGCCTCGGGGAACAGCGCTATGGTGGGGCGGCTTCTTGACATCAGTTGGCGATCATCGGACGGGTCGTCGGATCTTGCCGAACAGCGCTGGCGCGCCACGGTTTGCGGCGCGAGGCCGCTGGCTGCTCGACAGGCGCAGATGAACCCGCAACAGATCGGCGGCGATTTCGAACTGCCGGCCCTCGAGTTGTTCGATGATGTCAATATGCTCACGCATCGACTGGCGCAGCCGGAACACGCTGGCACTGGGAATGGTGCCCGGCAGCCGGCGCAGCTTGTGATGACTGGCAAGCGCATCGGCGAGAAAACGGTTGGCGGTGCCTTCCGCCATCATGACGTGAAACTCCAGATCGAGACGCTGAAATTCGCGGATGTCGAATGCCGCATCGTGCAGCGCCAGCAGTGCCTCCATGCGTTCCCTCAGCGCCGAAGCCTTGTCGCCATCGAGTTGGAAGCCCGGCGCGAGAATCGCGGCAGGTTCCAGAACGAGGCGAAAATCATAGCTCTCGGCCAGCGCATCGGGCGCATCGGGCGACGGCCGAAACAGCCAGGATTGCCCCGGCGCGCGCTCAATAAAGCTCTCGTCGGCCAGTCTTGTAAGAGCTTTTAGTACCGTTCCGCGCGACAAACCGTACCGGCGAACCAGGCTGCTCACGGTCACGGTCTCATCCAGCCGGCGCGCTGCGCGATCACGTAGCACTGCCTCGGCGAGGTCATCCTCTTCTGCGGTCGGCAGGTCTGGCAGCACGGCCGTCTGGGACGACAAGTCGGCGGCCAGCCGGTACCCCGCTTCGGGATCGCGCTCAACCAGACCGCGGTCCGCGAGCAAGCGGAGCGCGGCGCGGACCGGCGTGCGCGAGACCTTGCATGCCGAGGCCATCTGCTGCTCCGGCAGGCGCGCGCCCGTCTTGAACCCGCGCTGGCGCGCAACATCGAGAATGCTCTGGGCGAGATCCAGATGGTTTGTGCGAGGCTTGCGTACGGCGGTGTGCATTCCATCTCCCTGATCCGATCACGGCCAACCCATCAGGGCCAGGCAGCGACTGGTTCTGCAAATTATGGATTGACGTACTTTTTTCTGCAATAGTACTGTTCAGACAAACGGCAGGGAACATGCCGGGGAACTGGGCGGGCGGATGCCGAACTTCGGCAGCGGCGGCCTCAATGCTTGCATCCGACGATCAACAATAATGGGAGTCCGTCATGACCGCACCACGCCATTTGTGGAAATTGCATGCCTTCGTTCTTGGCGCAGCGCTGGCATCCGCAGCGCCCGCCGCCGCCCAGAGTCTCGTCATCTCCAATTGGGACGGCTACATGGCGCCTGACGCCATGGATGCGTTCAAGACGGCCACCGGGGTTTCCGGGGAGTTGGTGGTGCACGCAACCAACGAAGAGATCATGGGCAAGCTCATAGCCTCGGGCGGCAAGGGCTATGACGTCGTCTTCGTCTCGTCACCCTTCGCGGAAGTGCTGAACAACCTCGGGCTCGCCGAACCGATCGACCACGCCAAGGTGCCCAACCTCGCCAATCTCTATCCGGAGGCCACCACGCTCTCCTACGATTCAGGCAACACTTTCTCAGTTCCCTATACCTGGGGTACCACAGGCCTCTGTTACCGCTCCGACCTCGTCGCGCCCGCGCCGACCTCGTGGAACGATCTTCTGGCGCCGAGTGACGCCATCAAGGGCAAGACGACGATGCTGGCGACCGACCGCTGGCTGCTGGCGGCCGGCCAGTTGGCCAAGGGCTATTCGGTCAACGAAACCGACCCGGCCAAGATGGCCGAAGTCAAGGACCTGCTGATCTCGGCCAAGGGCACGCTGCTCGCCTATGACGACACCACGTTCTATTCCAAGCTGGTGTCCGGCGAAGCGGTTCTGGTGCAAGCGTGGGACGGCTGGTGCAACTACGGCATCGGCGAGAATGCCGACATCAAATACGTGATTCCCAAGGAAGGCTCGGACCTCTGGCTCGACACGATGGTGGTAATGAAAGCGTCGGAAAACAAGGACGCGGCGTTCCAGTTCATCAACTTCATGCTCGACGCCAAGAACCATGCCTGGGCGGCCGAGAATATCCTCTACAAGGTACCCAACAAGGCGGCCATGGACAGCCTGCAGGCGACGCTTGCAGAGCAATATCCGAACATGGGAATGCCGGTCGGCGAGCTGGTCAAGTTCGAGCTGCTGCGTGATGTCGGGGAGTCGCAGCGCGACTATTCTCGCATCGTGAGCGAAATCAAGGCCGCCCAGTAGCGGTCGGAACTTCAGCTTTGCCGGCGGCGCCACCTGCCGCCGGCAACCAGCGCGGTGTCCAGCTTGTCCAACACAAATACCCGTTCGTCCCTGCTGATGGCGCCGGCGCTGGCGTGGTTGACCGCGCTGATGGTGGTGCCGTGCGGGCTGGTACTGGCGCTGGCCTTCTTCAGGCGCGGCATCTATGGCGGCATCGAATACACTTTCACCCTCGAAAACTTCGGGCTGGCATTCGACCCGCTCTATGCCGGCATTTTCCTCAACTCAGCGCGCATCGCCGGCACCGCGACTTTGATCGCCGTGGTGATCGGCTATGCGGCGGCCTATGCGATTGCTGCTGCGCCGCGACGTCTTCAGCCGGTTTTCCTGTTTTTCGCCGTGCTGCCGTTCTGGTCGAATTATCTCATCCGGACCTATGCGTGGATCGTGCTCCTCAACCGCGAAGGACTGTTGACGCAGTTGCTGCGCTGGTTCGGCTATCACGGCGAACCACCGTCGCTGCTCTACACCGAAGGCGCGGTCATCACAGGGCTGGTCTACAACTACCTCCCCTTCGTGATCCTTGCCTGCTACGCGCCACTGGCGCGTCTCAACCCGGAACTCGGCGAAGCGTCGCGCGACCTCGGGGCATCGGCCATGACGACGTTCCGGCGGGTGACGCTGCCGCTGACCCTTCCCGGCATCGCTGCGGGCGCGGTCTTCGTGTTCGTGCTGTCGATCGGCAATTTCGTCACGCCCGCCCTGCTTGGCGGCGGTCGCTTCCAGATGATCGGCAACCTTGTCTACGACCAGTTCCTGACCGCCAATGACTGGCCCTTCGGGGCTGCGCTGTCGATGGCGCTGATCGCCATCATGATGCTGCTTCTGACCGTTCAGGCGATGGCGGCGGAACGGGCCTCTGGTCGCGCGCGCACTGCCGAAGGAGACGCCGCCGATGGCTGAGCGCACGCATGCCGGCAGGCGCCCGCTCTGGCTCGTCCTGGCGCTGGTCTATGGCTTTCTCTACATCCCCATCGCGGTCCTGGTCGCCCTGTCCTTCAACGAGGGCGGCTTGCCAACGGTGTGGTCCGGCTTCTCTTTGAAATGGTATGGGTCGCTCGCCGCCAACAAGGAAATCCTGTCGGCCGCGCTCAACACGCTGATCGTAGCGCTGGTCTCCACTGCCATCGCCACCTTGCTCGGCACGCTGCTTGCCCTGGGCATCGAAATGCGCCGCCGCCACGGCCGGGCGCTCGAGGCGCTGATCTTCGCGCCCATGATCATACCCGACATCGTGCTTGCCATCGCGCTCCTTTCGTTCTTCTCGATGCTCAACGTCACCATGGGGCTTCATACGATCGTGCTGGCGCATGTGGTGTTCAACCTCGCCTTCGTCTGCTCGGTGGTGCGGGCGCGTCTCAAGAGTTTTGACTGGTCTATCGTCGAAGCCTCAAGCGATCTCGGGGCTTCGGCGATCACAACGTTCCGGCGCGTCACGCTGCCGGTGCTTCTTCCCGCGGTCATCGCCGGCGCACTGCTCGCATTTACGCTATCGGTCGACGAATTCATCATCGCCTATTTCACCGCTGGCGCCGGGCGCGCCTCGACGACGCTGCCGATGCAGATCTACTCGATGATACGCTTCGGCATCACGCCGGAGATCAACGCGCTTGCAACAATCGTCATGGCGGTGAGTATCGCTGCGCTGACGCTGTCGCAGCGGCTCAACCGAACGGTTGCGCCATGAGCGATCCGAAAACGCTTCTGTCGATCGACAATGTCAGCAAGAGTTTCGGCAGCGTCCTCGCGGTGGACAGGGTTTGCCTGGACATTCGCGAAAACGAGTTCTTTGCCCTGCTGGGCCCATCCGGCTGCGGCAAGACAACACTGCTGAGGGTGCTTGCCGGATTCGAGGCGCCAAGCGGCGGCAGACTGCTGCTCGATGGCAAGGACATCGCTTCCATTCCGCCCAACCGCCGGCCGGTCAACCTGATGTTCCAGTCCTATGCGCTTTTCCCGCATATGACAGTGCGCGCCAACATTTCCTATGGGCTGGAAATGGAGAAGCTGCCGGCAGCCGAGATCCGAAGACGGGTCGACGAAATGATCGCCACCACCCAGCTTTCCGAACTCGCGGACCGCAAGCCCGAGCAGCTGTCCGGCGGCCAGAAGCAGCGCGTGGCCCTGGCTCGCGCGCTGGTGAAGAAACCACGCGTGCTGCTGCTCGACGAGCCGCTTGGTGCGCTCGACAAGAAGCTGCGCGGCGCCATGCAACTGGAACTTAAGCGCCTGCAGGATGAAGTTGGCATCACCTTCATCATCGTTACCCACGACCAGGAAGAGGCACTGGTGATGGCCGACCGCATGGCGGTGCTGAAAGACGGAGGACTGCTGCAATGCGACACGCCGCATGAAATCTACGAGCACCCTGCGGACCGTTTCGTCGCCGACTTTATCGGCGTTATGAATTTCTGCCCCGGCCGAGCGGCGATCGATGGCGTTGTGAGCGCCGGAGGCACGCTGGTGAAAGGATCGCCGCCCAGTGGCATGGCCAACGGAAAGGCTGCGATTGCGGCTGTCCGACCCGAGCGTGTGTTGCTCTTTCCCGCAGAGGACATCGTCAACAGGACCAGCGGCAAGGTCGTCGCACTGGCCTATCACGGTCTCGACCTGCAACTGCACATCCAGACCCCGCTGTCCGAAAAGCCCTTTCTCGTGCGGGTTACCGCCGATGCCGCCGACCGACGCCCGATCGGCGTCGGCGACGCTGTCGAGATCGGCTGGTCGGCGGTGGACACGCGGATTTTTGAGGATTGAAGGAGGTTTCCATGGCCCAGAAGACGATAGCATTCTTTCCCGAAGCAGCCTTCGGTCCCGCGCTGAACTCGGTCGGCATCGCGCAGGCTGTCGAGGCGCGGGGGCACAAGGCAGTGTTCCTGTCCGACCCCGGCTTTGTCGGCGTCTATCAGGGTTACGGCTTCGAGGCCCATCCGGTGAACCTGTCGGCGCCAATGCCGCCCGAGCAGATGGCGAAATTCTGGGAGGACTTCATCAACGGCCACATCCCGAATTTCCGCAAATCGCCTTACGACCAGGTCGACAACTACGTGAAGGATTGCTGGACGGCGATCGTCGACAGCGCAAAATGGGCGCAGAAAGATCTGCCCGGCGTACTGGCGAAGATCGACCCGGACTTGATCTGCGTCGACAACGTGATCCTGTTTCCGGCCATCAAGCAGTACGGCAAGCCGTGGGTGCGCATCATCTCCTGCTCGGAAAACGAAATCGAGGACGAGGGAATCCCACCGCATCTGTCGGGCTGCGGTGAGCACGACCACGCCTGCCACGCGAAGTATCGCAGGCATTTCAACGCGGTGATCAAGCC
>Ga0209347_1005632_pt1 | contig 11753 bp, 3 predicted proteins | sample AutmiccommuBRH23_FD_187382 | JGI IMG/M metagenome (GOLD analysis project Ga0209347, IMG submission 187382) | Deep subsurface microbial communities from Mt. Terri, Switzerland - Autotrophic microbial communities BRH/23 (SPAdes) (version 2) | ecosystem: Environmental > Aquatic > Deep subsurface >...
CGGCCCGCACCCGCCCATGGACGTCACCAAATCCATGTACGACAAATGGAAGAACGCGTCCTTTCCTGGGCCCCGCAATGGCAAAGGGAAAGACATGGCCGCCCAGCGGCGCAACTACGCCGCCATGATTCACAACATCGACCGCTGGCTGGCGGTCTTTCAGGAGGAATTGGACCGGCGCGGCGAGCGGGAGAATACGCTCATCGTGTACTGCTCGGATCATGGGGAGATGCTGGGAGACCGCGGCCTGACCGGCAAATCGCAACCGTTCCACCCTTCGGCCTGCGTGCCGCTGGTCCTGGCCGGGGCGGGAATCCGGAAGAACGTGGTCTGCGATCAGCCTGTGGAGACGCTCGATCTCACGGCCACGTTCCTGGACTTCGCCGGGATCGCCGTCCCGAGTGAAATGGACTCGAAGTCGCTTCGTCCTTTCCTCGATAACGGAAGTCCCCTGCCGAGGGCTTTCGTCACGAGTTCGCTGGGCAACTGGTCCCTGGTGATGGCCGGCTCGTACAAATTGGTCGCAGCCCGGCGGAAGAAATCGGACGAGGCAGGCTCGGCTCCGGACTTGGTTCTGTACGATCTCAAGGACGATCCTGCGGAAACCCAGGATCTCTCCGAACGGCGTCCGGACATCGTGGACCGACTCAAACCCTTGCTGCCGCAGGTGGGGCCGTATGGAGACCGCTGAGACAGCGGTGTATGGTCCGAATCAGGAGGACAGACAGTTGAAGCTAAGACACCTTCTCATCCCCATGCTGCTGCTCACCGGCATGCCGTTGGACCGGTCCGCCAGCGCTGCGGTCTACAACTTGCACCTCGTCACCGACAACACGCCTGATTACACCGACCTTCCATCGTTCGTCGCGTCCGCCACGGGGAATTGGGAGGACCCACAAGACAGGTGCATCGCCATCTGGCGCTGGGGCCGACGGGGACGGCACCAGATGAGCTGCGCTACGGAAGACGGGCGGTACATCCTGGACCCGATTCTGCACTTCAATTCGTATGGCGCCATGAACTGTGGCATCATCTCGTCGCTGAACATCGCCTGCTGGCGCCAGCTTGGTTACCAGGCTCGCTATATCCAACTCGGTGACCACACAGTCAGCGAAGTCTCGTGGGATGACGGCGCGACCTGGCACCTGTTCGATTCATCCATGAGCATCTATTGCTACAACCACGAGGGACAGGTAGCCAGTTGCGAGCAGATCAAAGAGGCGCACACCTGCGAGTTGTCCGGCGGCGAAAGTACGCCGGGGCACTATTACCTCTACCACTACGCTCCGGCGTGCGGCACTCATCCCGGATCGTCCGGCTGGCGTTGTGCCGCCGATCAGCCGGTGGCATTCGGTCGGACGCTGGAGGCCGGGGCCTCCTCCTACACGGACGGCTTCGATGTGGACCGGTACTGCCAGTATGCACGCTATGGGCATCGCTATGTCCTCAACCTCCGGCCGTACGAATCCTACACACGGTACTGGACGCCGCTGAATCGCGACGGCCAGGGCACCGAAGCGGATGGCGATCTCGCCTACTTTCGGCCCATGCCTAACGGCTCCGATCCCGATGGTCCAAACGGCGAGAACCACATCCGGGGCAACGGACGCTGGGTCTTCGAGCCCAACCTCGCCGACCCCGAATGCCGCAGGATCTTCTATAATGACCTCAATGTGGCGACGCAAAGCGGGGAGCGGGCCGGCCCCAATCTGCATCCGACGGACACCGGCACGATGGCTTGGGTCGTCTTCAAGGTCGACGCCGCCAATGTGATTACGTCGATGCGGATCGAGGGCACGGGCCGGCGGGCGACCGACGACGACTCTCTGGGCATCTCCCTGTCGCGAGATGCCGGCCTTCACTGGCAGCCGGTCTGGCAGACGGCAGGAACCGGCCCGCAGGCGATGCGTATCGCCGTGCGTGAGGAAGCCGCAGGAGTGACACAATGCCTGGTCAGGATCGAGATGCGGGCGGCACAGCACAGCCGCGATGTCAGTCTCGATTCGCTCCGCATCATCACGATCACCCAGCTCGATCGGCTCACGCTGCCCAAGCTGACCCTCGGCACGAACGAGGTCCTGTTGCGCGCCGACGGACAAGTGGAGACCGTGGAACTATGGCCCACCCTGCACGATGGGGCCTATCGACGGACAATCGCTGATGAAGACGGCATCTTCAGCGACCGGCAGCCGGACGGCATGTACAAAGCTACATTGGGTGCGGCCGAGAATAGCCGAGAATGCTCGGTCACATGGCGGTTGACCGTTCCAACCGACATCGCTTCGGCGACGTACGGCGTCATCAGCACGAATCGTTCACCGCAGTCCTGGGTCTCCCTTCGGCGTTCCTGGGATGGGACGAAATTCGAGCAGTTTCACCTCAACCGGGACGGGGACTTTCCATTCGACGAGCAAATCCTCCGGAGCTTCAACGATGCCCCGGCCGGCACGCGACAGGCATATTTACGCGGTGTCTTCTTCTGCAAAAGCGGAGCGGCCACATATAATATGCCTGGGATTCAGGACCTGCTGATTCGCGTCTGTCATGAGCCGCGAGATGCCGCGTTTGAACCGATTCTCGTGACGTATGACTGGACGGAGCACCGCGTCGAAGGCGATGTCGGGCGATCGCACACCGAGGTGGTTCGATCTCTGCCTCACCGCTACACGATCCACGTCGCCGGCCGGCGTGATCCGACGATGCACTCGGTGAGAATGAGCCTGCAAGATTACCGCCCCGGGGGTCAGGTCGAGCGCTCCGGCTATTCGGACGGCATCGACGTTGGACCGGGGTGGGAGCGTCCGAAAGTCGTCTACGAGTGGGGCAAGAACCTCGCGTTCAACAGACCCTACACGGGGACGCGGGCATCAAGTCCCTCATCCGGCAACCCGGACAGCAATGGTCGCGAGCTGACCAACGGTGTTATCATTGCGCCGACGGATTACGTCCGCGACAAGACCGTTCAACCGGCCACAGCCTTCTGGGATCCCGGCGGGCCGGTTACTCTCGTGGTCGATCTGCAGGACTCGGCTCAGATTGCCGGCGTCCGCGTAAGCACCCATCAGCCCAACGCGCGTTTCTGCCACCCGGCCTCGATCGAGGTGGCCGTCTCGGACGACGGTCAGCGATGGCGGTCGGCCGGGACCATCCGACACGACGACCTGTGGAACCCTCCCGGCGACTACGAGCCTTGGGAGCACAACGACAGCCCGGCCCATGAGAGCTTGCCGGCCGGCGGACGCCTGGCGTATTCGTTCCCGCTCGTCTTTGCGGAACCGCTTTCGGGCCGGTACGTGCGCTGGATCTGCACGCCGCGCGAGGGCAAAGGCATGGGCATCTCGGAACTCCAGGCCTTCGACCGGGTGGTTGTCTCGCCCTGGCCCGCCGACATCCAACAGCAAGACCATTCCGTTCGATAGGAACGGGCAAGCACAGATCGAGAGTAGACTGGCGGGGAAACAGAATCCCGCTGGTTGGACTGGAACAGGATCATAAGGAGCTCCGATGAAGGCCACACCCATTTCGATCGATAGACGCCTGTTGATGACAGGACTGGCGACCGTTGTATTCGCCGGGATGGGCCTGGTTCGAGGCGCCGCCGCAGGTGAGGCCAAGACAGTCTTTGCGGATGATTTCGAGGCGCCTTCCGCCCAGAGTCCCCCAGCGAATTGGGCTATGTGGGGTGCTCAGCAGGACAAAGTGCCCGCCAACTACACGCGTGACGCCACGCAACGGCATAGGGGGCAGGCGTGTTTCCGAATCCATCATCCAGCCGGAACACGCGGGTATATCGTGTCCTCACCCGACTGCGCGATTCGGCCGCAACGAGGGATGGTTTACACGGTTTCGTTCTGGGCCCGGGCACAGATGGCCGGCAAGGCCCTCTTCCAGTGGACGGCGTACCGGAGCATCCATCCGTATGTCGATGCGGCTTCACCGGGGTCGCTGCCGTGTGAGGTCGGCAGCGAGTGGCGACTCTATACCTGCTCGGTTCGCGAAGGGCTCGACTTCTTCGCAAACGAAAGTCGTTTCGTGCTTCTGACGTTCCACGCGACCAGCGCGGCGGCCGAAGAGCAAACGCTCTGGATCGATGACGTGCAAGTGTCCGAGCAAGTCGATCCGCATCCGGTCGCCCTGCTGAATGCCGCCACCATCCCTCATGCGGCGCTCGAACACCGGTTGCGCCCCGGCGATCGACTGGAGTTTACGCTCAATCCAAAGAACCGACTGCGGCCTGCGACCCGGGACGTCGGCGGGATCTCATTCCATCGCGTCTGCGGCTGGACGGGCCAACCGTATAACAGAAAGGGAGACTACACGCTGCGACCGGAGCTGGAGGAGGCAATCCGCGAGTTGCGGCTCCCGATGACGCGTTTCTACGCGGTCGGAGATGAACCCTTCGACGTGGATTCGGCCATCGACAAGGTAGCCGAGGTGTGCCGACGAGTGGGCGTCGCACAGGAGCATTGTGTGCTCGAGTTCGAGGAACAAGGTGCGTCCCGGAAACTACCGCCGGAGACCTGGGCCCGGGGAGTAAGCTATTCCCTACGCCAGGGCTACCGGTTTCATCATTGGGAAATTGCCAACGAGCCTTACTCTTCCCTATGGGGGCACGGCGGAGCGTTCCCGACGTCGGAAACTTTCATCGCCCATTTCAAGGCGGTCAGCGACGCCATCCGCCAGGTGGACCCGCAGGCACAGATCGGAATGGATATCGATGCAGGGAATGTACGCTGGGGCAACTACGTGCTCCAGCAACTGGCCGGGTATTACGATTTTGTCGCGCCTCACTACTATTGCGGCGCAAACGTCCACCGCCTGAGGTTCGAGGATGTCACCCTGTCCGAGAACTACCGGATGCTCGATCGCGCGTTGAGGGTTCAGTCGCTGCTGCGTGCCTACAACGGCGGCCATCCCGTCTATCAATATGACACGGAATGGGGAATGATCTGCGGCACGACCGATGGCAGAGAGGCCGACTACGAAGACCGCAACGCCAATATCATCGGGACGGTGCACCGAGCGGTGCGTTTGATCTACTATGCGCGCGAGGACATCGTGCGGGGCGCCAGCGGTTGGCAGATGCTCAGCCGATTGGGCGGACAGGGGTTTGGCATCCTGTCGCAGGAGGCCCCGGAGCAGCGGTTCGTGCTCTACTGGCTGTATTACTACTTCAACCGACATGTGGGCGAGTGGGCCTTACAGATGGACGGCACGGCGCCCTACTACCAGCCGGGACAGGAACCGGAAGAATTTGCGGGCCCGCTGACGCCCGTCCTGGCCACCTTGAGCAGGGATGAAAACGAGATCTATCTGGTGATTGCCAACGGCTCCTGGACGAAGGCCGTGCCCTGCCGGGTGGAATTGCGGGACTTCCGCGCCAGGGCCAGGGCAATCGCGATCACCAGCGACAACCTGGATGGAAAGCCGCTGCTCGAAAGGAAGGAAGAAGCCGTGTCCGATCTCCCGGTGGACACGACGGGACAGGAGGTGAACTGCACCCTCGGGCCGCATGCGGTCGTGTTCATAACACTCTCGAAGTCGTGAGAACCCACGCTTCTTGGCAGGCTGAAAGAGTCAGAAAGGATTTTCCATGTCGCGCATGCTCGCGCTTTCACTGGTCTTTTCGACGTCCGCGTTGGCGGGGGCATTGGCGCCGTGGGCATCCGACACCGACCCTGCGGACGTCCCGCGAAGTCATGTCCAGGACATTACGACCTCGCCTTTCACCTACAGCATTACGCAGGGCGGCACGATGGACGGGAAGATGTGCACCACGCTGCCCGGCGTATGGGAACCTTACGAGCAGACGTGGGAGTCGAATCGTTCCATCCGCATGGAGAATATCGGCACGTCAAACGTGATCAATCCGTGGCTGAGAATAGGTCCCATCGACTTCTTCTCCCAACAGACGATAGCTGATGCGGTGGTCGAGGGGCTTTCCACTAACAGGGAGAAGGCTCTTGCTCTGTTCTACTTCTACATTACCCATCGCTACCACAAAGGCAATGGGGACAATGGCGCGCAGGGCGACGTTTCGCAGGCGATCAACGTGTTTGGCTTCAACACCTGCGGAAACAGCACGCTGTGCCTGTCGGACCTGTTCGACAAGGCCGGCATCCACGATTGCCTCTTCAGCCATTGCCCCGGCCACGTCGTCCCGCAGGTCTTCTTCGACGGCAGGTACAACACGCTGGATGGGGACATGGCGACCTTCATGCTCCTGCGGGACAACCACACCCTCGCCAACGAGTTGGACCTGATCCGCGACCACGATCTGATCAAACGCGTGCACCAGTACGGCATTATGAGTCCCATGAATCCTATCGGGAACAATGAGGATTACGCACAGTACTACACCTGGGAGGGAGACACGACGGTGCAGCTCGATGGCTGGGCCTGGTGGAATATGGGCATGGTCCTGCGCCCGCACGAAGCCATCGAATGGAGGTGGGGGCACGAGACGCCGGTGAAGTGCCATGGCGACATGGCGGGATACCCCCCGATGGCTCCGGACACTATCTATGACGGCGTTTGGGAGTACGCTCCGAATTTCCAGAACGATTCCCATTGGCGGGCCGTAGCGATCGTGACGAACATCACCAACACCGATGGCGTCCTCACGGCCGCAGAGGGAGGCGACGGCATCATCCTCTGGCATATGAGAGCGCCCTACCAGTTCGTCGGAGGCGTCCTCTCCGCCTCGGGCAAGGGCTACGCCTTCGAGGTTGGCTTCCTGGACCCGAAAGACTGGCGCAAGATCCTCTACATTCCGCTGGCGACGCCGGCCGAGTTTGACGGCATGTTCAGAGGCCGCACGACGGACGCACGCGAGTACTGGCTCCGTTGCGTCTTGACGCGAGGCGCATCCTTGAGCGCTACCGACATCCGGAACGACATCCAGATGGCGCCGCTGGCCATGCCGTCCATGACCGTGGGGAACAATACGTTCACATACTTGGAGCACACGGACGACAAGACCGGCGCAAACCCCGCCAGGCATCTGAGGATTACGCATACCTGGGTTGAGAGGTCCAAGACGCGCCCTCCGGGAGCTTCCGAGTCTTCCGTTTATCCGGCCGACGGCGGTGAGAGCGACGGTACGGATGTAGAGTTCCGGTGGAAGACCGCCACAGACCCCGACGGCGACGTCGTCACGGATTATCACTTCCAGCTCTCGGACCGTCCCGACATGCGGTGGCCTCTATCTCCCAATTTCGACAAGTATATTTCCAGGACGTCCGACGCGGGCGGGACCTGCTACACGCTTCCGCGTCCCGGCCTCCTGACGCCCGGCACGACCTACCATTGGCACGTGAAGGCGAAGGACTCAAACGGTGTCTGGGGACCGTGGAGCGACACGTGGAGTTTTATCGCGCGAGGGCCGGCGTATCCCCTGGATGTGGCGCTCAAGTACAACTCTGTTGCCGGAACAGGGACATTGACATGGCGAGCCAATCCGGCGGGAAGGCCGCCGGCCAGGTATCGGGTATACAGCAGCAATGAGAAAGGCTTCACGGTCCACGATAGTCCCTATGAGGTCAAGTTGGGCGATACCAAAGAACTTGCCAATCCTCTTTCGGCCAATTTTGTGGCTGAAGTCGCAGGCACTTCACTCGCCGTGGTCGGAGTCGGTAATGTCCTTCCGAACGCTAACAAAGCGTACTATCGCGTCGTCGCGGTGGACAGTCAGGACAAGAGAAGCGGAGACTCGGATTATGTTGAGGCCCCCCGGCCGTTCATCTATAGCGTGCCCGTCACGAGTGCCCCTGCGGGCCGCCCGTATCGCTATCAAGTCAAGGCTATCCGCTCTCTGGGTGACCTCACGAGGAGGGATGCCGCCCGGCCCAAGCCAGGAGCCAGATTCTGGAAGATCGAACCTCTGAAGTTCTCGCTCACCGAGAAGCCGAGTTGGATGAGCATGGATGCCGACACGGGACTGATCACCGGCACTCCGGACGGCACGGGCGGGACGGTGATCGTCAATGTGACTCTCACGAAGGAGCACCGGCTGGTACACGACAAGGACAACATCGTGTGGGGAAACGAGTATGAACAGAGCAGAACGTATGAGAGCGTGGGACCCGTGACACAGGAATTCGTCGTCAACGGCGTGAGAACCGAGTGAGTTCCATGACCGAATCGGTCGTTCCGTTGACTTTTGCAGACCAGCCGGAGTCTTCCCAGGAGAATGAACGTGAATACCCAGTTGCTGTCGATCCTCGCAGGCCTTTGGTTGACGGGAGGGTCCGCTTGGGCCCAGGTGAACCTGCTTCCCCAGGGGAGCTTCGAACACCCCCAGATCAATACCGGGTGGGCTGAGGGGTTCAACATTCCGAACAACCAGGAATTCAAGGTTGTTTCGGAAGGTGGCACATCCTGGCTGCGGATCGAGAACCATGACGCAGGGCGCCAACTCGACTACGTGCATGCGTTCGTGAAGATCACCCCCGAGATCACATCGCTGACCGTCTCCGTTCGCATGAGGGCCACGAACCTGAAGATCGGCAAGGAGGGCTGGCATACCGCCCGCGTGACATTGGTGTTCGAAGGCGGCTACTTCGGTTACCCGCCGCAAGTCCCCGAATTACGCGAGGACTCCGACTGGATCATGAAATCGGTGGACTTGGAGGTTCCCCAGGGTGCGACGCGTCTGAACATCCAGCCCGCCATGTTCTATTGCACCGGCGTATTCGAGATCGCCGACCTCGCCGTGACACCTCACACGGCCGCACCGACATCGCCGGCGGACGCGGCGCTGCCTCCCGGCCTGGCGCTCGGCTGGGACGAGGCGACTGTCAAGACGGTCAACTCCAAGCGGGCACAAGTTTCTCTCGACGGCATCTGGCGCTTCATCCCCGCCGCCGACGGGCAGGCGGATCCGCCGAAGCTGGGATGGGCGTACATCAGGGTGCCCGGCAGTTGGCAGGATCGCTCAGGGCGACGTTCGGCGCTGGTGGCCCGTGGCGGAGGGCCGCAATGGGACCTGTATGACGGGGCGTCGGTGGCGCGTGCCTGGTACGAGCGACAGATGACCATCCCGGCCGCATGGCAGGGCCGTGCGATCAGCCTGCGTTTTGATCGCGTATCCACGGACGCGATGGTCTACGTGAACGGCCAGTCGTGCGGAACGGTTGCCTGGCCGTGGGGTTCCGTGAACATCACGGAGGCGGTGAGGCCCGGCCAGACGGCCGAGATCCGCGTGCTGGTGGCGGCCCTCGCCGACCCGGAAAAGGTGGGCCAATTCTGGCAGAATGCCTTGAGCGACGTCTCCTATACCTCGGCCCAGCTCCAGACGCGCGGCTTGATCGGCAGTGTCTCCCTGGAGTGCCGGGCGTCCGAGGCCCGAGTGACCGACGTTTTCGTGCGGACCTCCACCCGGGAAAAGACCCTGTCTCTGGATGTGGAGCTTGCCGGCGTCCGGCAGATCGGTCGCGCCGAGTTCGTCGCACAGTTGCTTGATGAGCAAGGCACGGTGGAGAAGACTTTTACCGCGGACGTGGCCGTGGCAGCCCAAGAGACGCAGACCGTCGCCCTCTCGTGGCCCTGGGAAAATCCGCGTTTGTGGGATGTGGGTCTGCCCAACCTCTATACCCTTCGACTGAAAGCGCGGGGCGCGGGTCTGGACGACGAGTACGAGCAGGAATTCGGCTTCCGCGAATTTTGGGTTCAGGGACGCGAGTTCTTCCTGAATGGGACCGAGATCCACCTGCGGCAGGGCTGCTTCTACTATGGACAGCGCCCGCAGGTGGGGGAGAACTTCTGGGAGATAGGGTCCGCGACGGTGGATAACCGTGGCGATCCCGCCGACTCGGGAAGAGACCTCAACGATGCGGATCACAAGGGATACCTGGTGGCTCAATATGTCCTCAACGCCAACAAATACATCATGAATGCGCGGGGCCGGCTCGTCTGGCAGGAGAATCAGCCGCGTGCGCTGGAGCGAGCGACCGTGTGGATGCGCCGTTACCGCAACCACCCCTCCGTGGTGATGTGGGTCGCCGGATTCAATTTCTTCAACAACGCGGTTGATGCCGATCCTCGCCACATTGGACGACGTGGTTGGGACCAGAACGATCAGCGATGGCAGCGCATCCTGGCGGCTGGCGAGGAGATGTTCGATAAACTGCGCAAGCTCGACCCCACCCGGGTCTACTACAGCCACGCGGGGGCCGATACCGGCGACGTCTACACGATGAATTGCTACCTGGACCTGCTCCCGCTCCAGGAACGCGAGGACTGGCTGAGCGAGTGGGCCCAGAGCGGCGAGATGCCGGTATCCATGGTCGAGTTCGGCACACCGATGGACTGCACCTTCCGGCGGGGACGCCACGGCTTCACCAGCAACGTCACCAGCGAGCCCCTGTTGACGGAATACGCCGCCATCTACTTCGGCAACGACGCCTACGCCGGGGAGGAACCGAAGTACCGCCAGTATCTGCACGACCTGTTCCAAAGCGGGATGCTCTACGGGAGTTCTGAGAACAAGCTGGACGAGTACGCCAACAACCACAAGATTCAGCAACTCTATCGCACGAATACGTGGCGCAGTTGGCGGACCGCGGGTCTGCCGGGCGGCCTGCGCACTTGGTCCTGGATACAGGACGCCCTCAAGGAGGTCAACGGCCCGACGTTGGCGTGGATCGCCGGCTCCGCGGAGGCATACACTACCAAGGATCGCCACTTCCGCTCCGGCCAAAAGATCGAGAAGCAAATCGTCGTGATCAACGATACCCGCCGACCGCAGGATTTCACGGCCACTTGGACTGCTGTGGTCGGTGGCAAAGAAGTGGACAGAGGTCAAGTGCAGGGCAACCTGGCTGTGTCCGAGATCCGATTCATTCCCTTCCAGGTCATCGCACCCGTGGTCGAACCTGGTGGCAAAGCGGACGGGGCAATCACACTGACCGCGATGATCGGCGGGACGACCCATGAGGATACGTTTGCCTTGCGGGTTTTCGCACCGGATCGTTCGGAGAAGGGAGAGATCGCCGTCGTCGATCCGAACGGCATGACCAGCAAGATGCTGGCAGATCTGGGTTATGTGCCTCACGCCTGGGAGGGGCGGCCCCCCCTCGTGGTCATCGGGCGCAACGCCTTGCGGGACGACCCGATGGTGGCTGCCAAGCTGGAGGCCTATGTGCGGACCGGAGGTCGGGCGGTGATTTATGCCCAGAACCCGCAATGGATGGCACAAGCTCTGGGGTGGCGGGTGTGCCCAGAAGTCAGCCGGCGCGTCTTTGCCGTGAACTCCCCGCTCACCGAGGGGATAGACGCCGACGACCTGTGCGATTGGACGGGCAGCAGCACGCTGATCGAAGCGTACCCGGAATACCATGGGGACTATCTCAGGGGCAACGAGAGGGATCAGCCTTATGCCGGCTGGCACTGGGGCAACCGCGGCGGGGTGACCAGTGCGGCCGTCGAGAAACCCCACCGCAGCGGCTGGCGTCCCCTGCTGGAGTGCGAGTTCGATCTGGCCTATACGCCGCTGATGGAGTTGGACTACGGCAAAGGTCGCCTCCTCCTCTGCACGCTGGACCTGGAAGACCACGTGGCCCTGGACCCGGCGGCCCGGTGCCTGGCCGAGCGGATCATAAGCTACGCGGCTCACGCCCCACTGCCGACTCCGGTGCAAAGGGTCGTGTATGTCGGCGACGCCGAAGGCAGGAAGTGGCTAGATGAGATCGGCGTAGGCTATCAGTCATCGGACTCCGTGGATACATCGGCGGGCCTGCTGCTGATCGGTCCGG
>Ga0209347_1005633_pt1 | contig 11751 bp, 13 predicted proteins | sample AutmiccommuBRH23_FD_187382 | JGI IMG/M metagenome (GOLD analysis project Ga0209347, IMG submission 187382) | Deep subsurface microbial communities from Mt. Terri, Switzerland - Autotrophic microbial communities BRH/23 (SPAdes) (version 2) | ecosystem: Environmental > Aquatic > Deep subsurface >...
AAGGGTGCGATTTGATTTACAGTATCCTCGCCCAAATTGCCGGAGACGTATTCGGCGGCAATTTCATTCTGGAGCCGGATATTGATATTGCCATTGAAAAACTGCTTGGAGCTCTGGAATACCGGACCTGGAAATTGGGCGTTCACCGCCGGGTAGCCGAGGATTTGGAAACCTCGCTGTGTCAAAACTGGTAAAAGCCACAAAAGGGAGGGAAAGTAAAGTGACCCAGGCAAAAGGATTTGATCAAATTTTTGAAGGTGTTATTGGGCCGGGCCAAGAGCCCAGGAAGCTGTTCAAGGAAGCCTATGAGGGCACCATCACCGCCCTTAGCTATGCGGAGATCCTGCTCAGCCAGGCCATCCGCACTTACGGCAAAGACCAGCCTGCGGGGTACCCCGACACTGCTTACTACTTGCCTGTCATCCGGTGCTTGAGCGGCGAAGAAATTAAGACATTAGGCGATATGGTGCCGGTGTTGAACCGGGCCCGTAACGCCGTCAGGGAAGAGAAAACCTTCGCCAACGCCCGCAGGTGGGGCAAGGCTACTTGGTACGCCGCCGAAATCATTGAGGCCATCCGGTATTTGAGGCACACCCCGGAAAATCCGCTGCACGTGGCCCCCTGGACCGGGTTTATCGGTGACCCCGTGGTGCGCCAGTACGGGGTCAAGATGGTGGACTGGACCATCCCCGGCGAAGCCGTAATCATCGGGCGGGCCAAAGACGGCAAATCAGCCAGGAAAATCGTGGACAGCTTCATGTCCAAGGGGCTCATGCTGTTCCTGTCCGACGAAATAATTGAACAGCTTTTGGAAGAGGGCGTCAAACTGGGTGTGGACTACATCGCCTACCCGCTGGGCAACTTCACCCAGGTTGTGCACGCCGCCAACTACGCCCTGCGTGCCGGGATGATGTTCGGCGGCATCAAGCCGGGCGACCACGACGCCCACAGGGCTTACCAGCGCCGCAGCATACGGGCCTTCATTCTTTACCTGGGCGAGCACGACATGGTCAAGACCGCGGCTGCCATGGGCGCCATCAACGTCGGCTTCCCGGTCATCACCGACCAGGTACTGCCTCAAGACAAGCAGATCAAAGACTGGTTTGTCAGCGAGCCCGACTATGACAAAATCGTCCAGACCTGCCTGGAGGTGCGGGGCATCAAAATTACCGCCGTGGACATCGACGTGCCCATCACCGTCGGCCCGGCCTTCGAGGGCGAGTCCATCCGCAAGAAGGACATGTATGTGGAGTTCGGCGGCTCCCATACTCCGGGCTTCGAGCTGGTGCGCACGGCCGGTGACAGCATCGAAGACGGCAAAGTGGAAGTTATCGGCCCGGACATCGATACCGTAGCCGAAGGCCACCGAATGCCGCTGGGTATCGTGGTGGATGTCTACGGACGTAAAATGCAGGAAGACTTCGAGCCGGTGCTGGAGCGGCGCATCCACTATTTCACCAACTACGGCGAGGGCCTGTGGCACGTGGCCCAGCGGGATATAATGTGGGTGAGGATCAGCAAGAACGCCTTTGCCAAGGGCTTCCGCCTGAAGCACATCGGCGGGATCCTGTTCGCCAAGTTCAAGTCCGAGTTTTCCTCCATCGTAGACCGGGTCCAGGTGACCATCTACAGCGACGAAGAGAAAGTCAGGGAGATGCGGGAAGTGGCCCGGGATTACTACAAGAAGCGGGACGATCGTCTAAAAGAGCTGCGGGATGAAAATGTGGACACATTTTACTCCTGTACCCTGTGCCAGAGCTTCGCGCCTACTCACGTGTGCGTGGTTGCCCCCGAGCGGGTCGGTCTCTGCGGCGCGGTTAGCTGGTTGGACGCCAGGGCGGCCTACGAGCTCAACCCGCACGGCACCAACCTGCCCGTCCCCAAAAAGGGAGTCATCGACGAGGTGAAGGGCCAGTGGGAATCCTTCAACGAGTTTACTTATATCAATTCGCAGCGAAACATCGAGCGGGTGAACTTCTACACCATCATGGAATACCCGATGACTTCTTGCGGCTGCTTCGAGGCCATCCTGGCCATGGTGCCCGAGTGCAACGGGTTCATGGTGGTAAACCGGGAGCACGGCGGAATGACCCCCTCCGGGATGACCTTTTCCACCTTGGCCGGCACTATCGGCGGAGGTGCGCAAATGCCGGGCTTCATGGGGATCGGTAAATCATACCTGGGTTCACCCAAGTTCGTGCCCGCCGACGGCGGGCTGGGACGCCTGGTATGGATGCCCAAGGCGCTGAAGGAAGAACTGCGGCCGATGCTGGAAGAGGCGGCGGAGAATGCCGGCCTGGGCAGAGAGTTCGTAGATAAGATCGCCGACGAGACCGTGGGGACCAGCGGCGAGGAAATCATGTCCTTCCTCGAAGAAAAAGGACACAACGCGCTGACTATGGAACCGTTGATGTAGGGAGGGCCATTATTGTGGCATTTAATATCGCGGTGGCCGGTAAAGGCGGCACAGGTAAAACCACGTTATGTTCGCTTATTATCAACCAGCTAATTAGGGCCAACAAAAAACCCGTTCTGGCAGTGGACGCAGATGCCAACGCCAACCTTAACGAAGCGTTGGGTCTGGAAATCGGAGGAACCATTGCCGAAACACTGGCGCGTATTTATAACACCACCGAGCCGCTGCCGGCCGGGATGACCAAGGACCGGTACGTAGCCTTCCGGGTACACGAGTCATTGGCTGAAGGTGATGATGTTGATCTTTTGGTGATGGGCGGTCCGGAGGGCGCGGGCTGCTACTGCTACGCCAATAATCTCTTGCGAGGGTTTGTTGCAGAACTAAGCAATAATTATTCTTATGTGGTCATGGATAACGAAGCAGGCCTGGAACATTTGAGCAGGCGCACCACCCAGAATGTGGATGTAATGTTTATCACCAGCGATGCATCAGCCCGGGGGATCCGGTCAGCTGGCAGGGTAAAGCAATTGGTTGACAATCTTAAGCTGGATATTAAGAAAATGTACCTGGTGGTAACCAGAGTTAATGAACAGACCTTAGGTGCTTTAAAGGCCGAGATAGAAAAAACCGGTTTGGAAATGGCCGGTACAATCCCGGAGGATGAACAAGTAACTGAATTGGACCTGCTAAGCAAGCCTTTAATCAACCTGCCTGATAACTCACCAGTAGTTAAGGCTGTTCATGGAATACTGAAAAAAGCTGTCATCCTTTAATTGCTCCTTGGCATTACTTTAACCCTTCCCCGGCTCAATTCCCTCTTCCCAAGCCGGGGAGCCTGGGTATTTCTGTTTGTTTTCTGTAAAAAGCCGAGCAGAGACAGGGGCGAAAGCTGAGATGATATCTTTTGTAAACCAGTTTACTGAAAAAAGCTTTCCTGGCTTATATTATTTAAGAAACTAACCGGGAGGGAAAGAAATTGTCCAGAAAAATTCTATGTTGCGGCATACTCCGGCAAGAGACGGAATTGCTCATGCAGGGTAAGGACGTGGATATCACTTATCTCGACGCAGGGCTGCACGTGGACTTAGACAAGTTGGCCGGCTCCCTGAACGGTACCCTCAACGATATAACCGGTAGTGATGTCGTTTTGGTTATCGGTAACGATTGTCACCCGGAGATGGAAAAGATGGCAGCCGCTCATGGCAGTCGGATAGTCAAGGCAAAAAACTGCATAGAGATGCTCCTTGGCGAAAAAATGGCCGAAGTGGACTCCGAAGCCAAGACTTTTTACCTGACCTGCGGCTGGCTGGAAAATTGGCGCAAAATATTCGTCGAGGGATTAAAATGGGACGAAATTGACGCCCGGCAGAATTTCGGATTTTACGACCGGTTGTTGCTGCTCGACACCGGGCTGGCACCCATTGACGATGAAAAAATACTTGAATTTTACGACTACACCCAGGTGCCTGTGGAAATAAGGCCTATAGACTTGGATAACTTCCGCAAGCTGCTGGAAGAAACCTTGAACGGGTGATGCTTTATATGGAAAAAATCCGCTGCATGAAGGAACTGGCTATCTTTTCAGCCCTGAATTTTACTGAGCGGGAGAAAATAGGGGCACTGGCCGGTAAAAAGGTCTACCGGAAAAATGAATATATTTTTCGGGAAGGGGAACTGGCGGACACTATCTATCTCATTAAATACGGTCGTGTCAGGCTTTTAAAAATCTCGGCGAACGGCAAGGAAATAATCCTGGACATCCTTAAAGAAGACGATATATTCGGCGAGAATACCTTTTTTGACGATGCCCGGCACATAATTTTCGCCCAGGCCCTTGAAGAAACTTTTATATGTTCCTGCAACAGGGATAGCTTTGCCCTCCTGTTGCAAAACCCTCAGACCTCCCTGAAAATAATCCAATTGCTTGGCAAAAAACTGAATAACTATACTGAGCAGGTGGCCAGCATCGCCTTTCGGGATGTCAAGGGCAGAATATCAGCTGCCCTTTTGAGGTTGGCCGATGAATACGGGAAGCCCTCCCCAGTTGGAACCACTATCGACATTGACCTGACCCATCAGGACGTGGCCAACCTGGTAAACGCCTCCAGGGTAATGGTCACCAACGTCCTGAGCAACTTAAAACAGGAAGGGGCAATTGCAAGTAAAGGGCACCGCCTGACCCTATTAAACCGTGAGAAACTTGTCCAGGCCACTGAGGTTGTTTGAAAGAGTTGATAAAATGACAGAGGATCAATTAATGGATCAAAAGCCGGCTGCGAATAATAAAATTGAAAAGAATATTGAGCTGGTGAAAAATATTATCCTCAGCATAAACACCATGTCTATGCTGTTATATGAAATAAAAGCAGCGACACCTTTAGGTAAAACACTTAAGGTGCTTATCAACCTGTTCAATAAAGAAGGGAAATCCTCCAGTGGCAGAACCATCAACCTGACCGACATTTCCTTTCGTCACCTGGCCGATATGACCGGAATAAGCGGGGAGGAACTGCAGGAGGCATTGGACTGTTTGCAGCGGCAAGGAGTTATTTTTTACCGTCGCTCCCCATAATAAGATAATCAATAAATGAGTATAAAGTTGTTTATGGGATAGTGATAACTTTTTTTGTTTTCTGTAAAACAGTTTACAGCCCTCGGACAAGCGGTCAGGTAACATTAAAGCATCAGAGTTCCTTTATAAATTCAATACAACTTTAAAAGGGGGTTTTAACCTATGTCCGTACGTGATACTATTAAAAACCAAATTATCGGTGCACTAAAGGGAGCCAGTTTCCCCATCAACACACCGGAGGCGCTACTGAACGCATTTCCCGACGGGGCGAATACAACCTGCCAGGCGGGCGATTTGAAAATGACCGCTGGAGAAGCCGGGAAGCTGTTGACAGCCGGCGATTTTCCCTTCAAAAACTCCGAAGATGTGGCCAATACCATCGTCAGCAGGGCAGGACTCTAATTTTTCATAGACCGTTATGTAAACCTTTCTGATCGAATACCGTATAAGGCGGGGAATTATGAGTTGCTGCCCAGCGCAGCAACTTTTTCCCTTGAAAGCAGATTACTGATTAGAGTCAACCAGTAACATGGAGATGCCAGTAATAATTTAAAGGAGTGTAGGAAATGGGACTTACAGGCCTGGAAATTTTTAAGCAGCTGCCCAAAACGAATTGTAAAGAATGCGGATATACCACTTGTCTGGCCTTTGCCATGCAGTTGGCCAGCGGCAAGGCCGGCCTTGATCAATGCCCACACGTCAGTGACGCAGCCAGGGAGGCCCTAGACTATGCCTCCGCTCCGCCGGTGGCTCTGATAAAAGTGGGCACGGGCGTTAGGGAACTGAAGATAGGTAATGAAACTGTTCTTTTCCGTCACGATAAGCGGTTTGAACATCCTACCGGGATCGCCGTTTCTCTTAATGATACTGACGGCGATATTACTACCGGGGCACAGGCTATTAATAAGCTGGTGTTTGAGCGTGTAGGCCAGGAGCACCGCGCCGACATGGTGGCGGTTGTGAATTCTTCTGGTGACGCGGACAAATTTGCCGGGGCGGCAAAAATTGTTAAGGCATGTACCGATTTACCGATGATATTGATCAGCCAGGACCCGGCCGCCATGGAAAAAGCGCTGGAGATTACCGGAACTGATAATCCACTGATTTGTGGTGCTGACGCTTCAAACCTGGAGACTATGGTAGGACTGGCCCAAAAGTACGATGCCCCGCTGGTTGTTAAAGGTGATGGTCTGGAAGAGCTGGCCGAGCTGGTGGAAAAAGCGGGATACAAGAAACTTATCTTGGACTCAGGTGCCCGCAAGGCGCCACAGGTTCTGTTCCACCAGACTCAGATTCGCCGCCAAGCCCTGAAAAGATTCCGACCGTTTGGTTATCCCACCATTACCTTTGCAGATGACCCGGACCCTATTCAGGCTGTGGTGGATGCTGGTATGTACATCGCCAAGTACGCTGGGATAGTGGTCTTAAATACAGCTGACCCTGCCGATATACTACCTCTGATTACCTTGCGCCTGAACATTTACACCGACCCGCAAAGACCCATTGCTGTGGAGTCAAAGATATATGAGGTGGGTGAGCCCGGCCCGGATTCCCCGGTATTTATAACCACCAACTTCTCACTGACATACTTTTGCGTACAGGGTGATGTAGAAGCTGCCCGTATAAATGCATATATCCTGCCGGTGGACACCAACGGTATTTCTGTTTTAACCGGTTGGGCCGCGGGCACTTTCACCCCGGAAAAGGTTGTTGAGATGATCAACGATACCGGAATTGGAAATAAAGTATCGCATCGCAGACTTATCATTCCGGGAGGCGTAGCCGTTATGAGCGGTAAGATTCAGGAACTGAGCGGCTGGGATGTGTTGGTGGGGCCTCGCGAGTCCTCCGGTATCCCTTCATTTATTAAACAGCGCTGGGGTGCCTAACCCTTTCAAAATAAGGCCTGATATAAGGGAAGCTTGGGTAACAGTATAGAGTGTAAGGGCAAACTGTTTTGCAAGGAGTGCGCCTATGATATGGGGAAAAGGTCAGGAGGATAGAAGTGCAAAGAATGCTTTAAATAGAAAAGTTATGCTGTAGCCGAAAAGGATATAAAAGCCCTGGATTTCGCTCCGGGGCTTTTGTATATGCTATGGCTTACATACCTTGCACGGTTATAAACTGCAGTCTGGGATAAAAAAATCCATTACAAAAAGAGCCTGGCCACCATTGAACCAGACGGCCATTACTGATATAATACAGAACACATGTTCTATTTATATGAGGGGGTGTCATTATGGCCAGGGCAAAAGAGGAACGATTTGATAAAGAGGCTGCTCTCAGCCGGACCCTGACTGAGATCGAAAAGAGATTCGGCAAAGGGGCGCTTATGCGCCTGGGGGAGAAGGGGGCGGCGGCTAACGTTGAGGCAGTTTCCACCGGCATATTGCTCCTGGATGTTGCCCTGGGGGTGGGGGGCATGCCCTGCGGCCGGATCGTTGAGGTATATGGCCCGGAATCGTCCGGGAAAACCACCGTGGCCCTGCACATTATCGCCTCGGTGCAGAACACCGGCGGCATTGCCGCCTTCATAGACGCCGAGCACGCCCTGGACCCGCTCTATGCCAGAAGGCTGGGCGTAAACATTGACGACTTGCTTGTCTCCCAGCCCGACTCCGGAGAGCAGGCCCTGGAGATAGCCGACACCCTTATCGGCAGCGGGGCCGTCGGTGTGGTGGTGGTGGACAGCGTGGCCGCCCTGGTGCCCCGGGCGGAAATTGACGGGGAGATGGGGGACGCCCACGTCGGCCTCCAGGCCCGGCTGATGTCCCAGGCCATGAGGAAGCTGACAGCGGTGGCCAACAAGTCAGGACCCTGGTTATATTTATCAACCAGCTGCGGGAAAAGGTCGGGGTGGTGTACGGAAACCCTGAGGTAACGCCTGGCGGCCGGGCCCTCAAGTTTTACAGCTCAGTAAGGCTTTCGGTTACCAGGCACCAGGACATAAAAAACAATGGCACCGATATTATCGGGACCCGGGTAAAGATAAAGGTGACCAAAAACAAAGTGGCCCCGCCCTTTAAAACGGCCGAGGTAGAGCTCTATTATGGCGAGGGGATTTCCAGGGAAATATGCTTGATGGACCTTGGGGATCAGTGCGGAATATTGGAGAAGTCCGGGGCCTGGTATTCATACGGCGGAACCAGGCTGGGCCAGGGCCGGGAGAATATGCGGCAGTTTCTGAGGGACCATCCGGAGATTACCGGGGAGATCGAGGGGAAGGTGAGGGAGGTTGTTTGGCCTTCGAAAGCTATCCCCAGTGGGGAGGGAGCTGTAATATTCTCTTGTGATTAGAATTTAGCTTGATTCAAAAGATGCTTATGATAAACTCTGCAACATTTGCAGAGTTGCTTTATGTTTTTAGACATATTTTGGTTTTTCAAATAATAAAATAGGTTTTAATGCAGTTGATTATGCTATTCATATAAGGAAAGCCGGACTTATCCGGCTTTCCGAGTTATCAAAATAATAATCTTTAATTAATACTTAACTCTTTGGCATAACTAAAAGGTATTAACTCACGGTGATTTGTTTCAATATAAGCCCTTTCATTGTGTGAGTATCCGGATAGTTCACCAGCATACCAATTTTTGAATTTTTGGCCGACATCAAACAAAGCTTGTAGTTCTTCTTTTGAGAATATACTTTCATCAAACTCACGAAAAGTTTGTATCTTTGTTCCAGATTCAGTAATCTCTAAATTAAAATATGTTTCGCTTAAACTACCGTATATCCAATAGTACTTTAATGGAACAGGGCCATAATTAATTCGTTGATATTGTAAGCCAGTAATAGAAAAAGAACTTCTCTTAAAACAAAGCATATCAGAATACCATAAAAGCTTGTTCATTTTAGTAATATATACTTCACGACAAAGATTGGCAAAATACAATATGCTATTAACAAGTTTTTTGAGTTCGAATGTCTTCATACCATTATATATGTTGGGGTTTTTTGAGTAAAATTGAATAAGACTATTTTCGGCTATCTCATTTTCTTCGTTAAAGGCAGAGACATCGTAATTAGCTAATGCGCCCTCGACCTTCTTTTGGGCTATATTAGTAAGCTTATGCTTGTTTTTATTGAATAATTCATAAAAAACATAAGGGTTTCTAATGATTGATTTAAGCTTCTCACTATTTTCCACGTTTGGCATTTGCCCACTAAGATATCTGGGAATAGTGCATTCGCCCCATCCAAGCAAAAGTGATAAGGGCTTAGCCCCAATATTATACATCTCAAGTAATTGCTCGATTTCAGAAACTAATATGCGACCGGTAACTATTCTATAGTTATAATTGATTTTGTCTAAGTTATCATCATTGATTTTTGCAATATATATTTCAGAACCACAATTGGCGCAAAAAAGAACATTAACTAAAGTATTTATAGTTATACCTTTGATGGTATCTTTTTGAAGTTCTTCTCTTAGTTCTACTTGAGTATCACAATCACATTGGTGACAATAATGTTGCTCTTCAAGTATCCTTCTTCTTGCTTCCACTTTTATCACCCTTTCTAAATTAGTTTAGTTGAAGTCATCGGTAAGGATACGTAATAACGTGTTCCTTGATATGGAATGAGACGCACACTACCTTTTCTCTAAGACTAATTTTGATGTAAAGTTCGTTGCCATCATATATGAATCCAAATACCCACAGATACTTTCCAGGGCGGTCTGTGTCATCGACAGTCTCCGAATAATTCTCTGTTTCGAGTTGGGACAATATGTCCGCTACGTCATTATGACGTAGGCCCAAATTCAGCATGCATAACTGATTTTTTCTGTCCGCCCTGGGAACTATGTACAGGTTGTTTAATTTATCAAGCATCAGCTTGGCCCTTATATCAAAAATAAATTGGACAACTTCTCCTTCAGGGTAGACGGCCATATTACCACCTCGTGTTTTATTAAGCAAATAATAACACGAACGGCTACCCCGGTCAATAAAAATGGTATCATATGATACTATAATATGCTCAAAAATAGTATTGATGATACCAAAAATTTTATTAAAAATATTTTCATCCATGATAAATCTGGCCAATTTGTTTCTGGAGAAGTATTATTTCTTCATTAAAGGACATTGGAGGCGGTAAGGAGAGTGGATTATAAGGATGAACCATCAGGATTGAAGCGCTATTTAGGCTGGGGCGTGTTGGCGGTATAATTGCTGAAGATGCTTTAATACCGGAACAAAATAAATTCAGGATTTATAAGTGCGAAAAATAATCTTTTACTGCAGTCTAACCAACACTAACCCTTCCAGACTCCGCCACCCAGTATATTCTAAAAGGCATTGATTCCTGAAGCCACTTGACGCGGGGGGCCAGACCCTTATAGGTAGAGAACCCATCGGGTAGGCCCAGGGCGAGGCTGACATCCGGATTTTCGCCGTGGTATAGTATGAGGTCAAATACTGCGCCTGAAAACCAGTGCCGGGCCTGGGTGTTGGGGCTGTTCTCCGGAAAGCCCTTTACTGATACCCACAACTCCCTGCCGTCCGGGGATATGGCGATAATGTCCTTACCTGGCGCCCGGGATTCGGTGTTGGCCGTACTGCGTATACTGTAGCCTTCGCTAACAAGGTAGGCCACCAGGGCGGCCTGCACGTTGCCCTCCCAGTACCAGGGCCTTGCATTGTTGACGCTCTCGCTGGCAGGTTTCTCTTTTTTAACTTTTGCTGGTTCTGGACTGGCAGTATTGCCACCTTCGGGACTCCAGTTAGTAATTTTGATTATACCGCAAATAATACATGATCTGTGGGCGCCACGGCCAATGGCTCCTTCTACGGCCAGGGACGTACATACCTGATTAGACACCTGCCGGGCGCTTAGTTTTGCCAGATTAACCATACAGTCATCGCACACCGGGCCGTTGGCCTTTTCAACAGCCGCCAGTATTCGTTCTTTCGCTGTCATTAGAATCATCCTCTCGTATCTCTATATCGAAGGCTCAATCTCTCCAGCGGCCTGAATATTTTAGACTCAACATCAATGTCGTTCTCTAAGGCTACAAGTGGGAGGCTGAATACATGTACCTCCGTTATGTTGTTATCCTCGTCAGGTTTGTATTTAACCTCCCTGCCATCCAGTACCTTTTTTGCCTCTTCATTAGGGTTCCATGTGAACCACGAATTCCACAAATCCCAGTGGTCCCGGCTTTTAATGTCGGAATAGACCAGCATTCCTGCAGTTATAATGGGCTCCTCAATATCTCCCCAGAATGTTATGGTAATTCCTTTATTGATAAGCGGGTTTTGGGCCTCGTAGATTCTGAAGACAGCCTCCACCAGCCAGCGCTCAGGATCGACCAGGCTGCTGGTAACCTCTTTGGTTATCCTGTTGCCGTAAACAGTCTTCCACTCCGGCCCCATCAGGTTATCCATTTTCAGCAGTATACGCTGGGTTTCCTTAAACACCTGCTGTACATATTGGAAAACGCTTAGTATTTCCTGACCTTTTGTGGACATATGATTTACCCCCTGTAAAAACAGTATTTTTCAAGCTTTATGTTCAGTGTTGGGAGATCCTGAAAATATCCAGTTATTACTGGGACTGTAATTGGCTCTGCAAAAAACAGCGGTAAATTGCTGCGGACTATTCCTGAAATGTAAGGGGAGGGAGGGGTAATGCCGGAGAACTCCCTTAGGTTAGTTAAGTCCAGGTAGGAAAGCAGATCCTGAACAACAACAGATTTGTACTGCTCATTCATTTGTGCGCCATCGAGCACACTGTAGAGCTTTTGCCAGTGCAGATG
>Ga0209347_1005634_pt1 | contig 11750 bp, 10 predicted proteins | sample AutmiccommuBRH23_FD_187382 | JGI IMG/M metagenome (GOLD analysis project Ga0209347, IMG submission 187382) | Deep subsurface microbial communities from Mt. Terri, Switzerland - Autotrophic microbial communities BRH/23 (SPAdes) (version 2) | ecosystem: Environmental > Aquatic > Deep subsurface >...
GCGGCCCGCCACGGCTGGCGACCCGGCTGCGGTGACGGCGGGCTTCGACTTCGCCGCCACCGGGATCACGACGGAGGATGAGGCGCTGGCTGAAGCCGTCGGCCCGCGCCTGACAGGCCGCGCGCAGGTGGATTGGCAGTCGGGCGGCGCGCTGGAGATCACCGGGCTTGAGGCCGAGGGCGCGGATTACGGGCTGAACGCCAACGCGACCATCACCGGCCTCGACAGCGCCTTCACAATCGACGGCACCGCGCAGGCGCGGCTGGACAACCTGACCCGGTTTTCGGGGCTCGCGGGACGGCCGCTTTCCGGCGCGGCGAATGCCTATGTGGGGGGCAGCTATGGCCTGCTCTCAGGCATTTTCGACGTGACCGCCGAAGTGGCCGGCACCGACCTGACGGCGGATATCGCCGAGCTGGACGCGCTTCTGGCCGGCCGCTCGCGCATTGCCGCATCGATCCGCCGGGATGAGACGGGGACCGAACTGCGCTCGCTGACCCTGCGGGCCGGGACGTTGGCCGCCGATGCCTCGGGCACGCTGGCGACGGGGGCGAGCAACCTGACCGCCACGCTGGACTTCTCCGACCTCTCGGTGATGGGCGGGCCCTATCGCGGCAGCCTGTCGGTCGAAGCCGCGCTGCAGCAGGCCGGTGAGGTCAACCGCTTTACCGTCAGCGGCAATGGCACCGATCTGGCCCTGGGTGTCCCCGAGGCGGACGGGCTGCTGGCCGGCCGCACCGCGCTGACCTTCATCGGCAGCGAGATGAACGGGGCGGTCACGCTCGACACCGCGCAGATCGGCAACACGCAGATAGAGCTGGATGCGAGCGGCCGCTACGAGGCTGGCGCCAGCGACCTGGCCGCCACCGTCGACCTGCCGGACCTCTCGGTGCTTGGCGGCGGCTATCGGGGCCAGCTTGCGGCCGAGGCGAGGGTGACGGAAACCGGCCCGGTGCGGCGGCTGGAGCTGACGGGGACCGGCACCGGCCTCGCCATCGGGCAGGCCGAGGCGGACCGGGTGCTTGCGGGGACGACGCAACTGGACCTTGCGGCAGAGATGGAAGCGGGCGCGATCCGGGTGGACAGGTTCAACCTGACCAACCCGCAGCTGACTGCCTCTGCCACCGCGCAGGCGAACGGCGAGTCGCGCAGTGTCGATATCGAGGCGCGGCTCGCCAACATGGCGTTGGTGGTGCCGGGCTTTCCGGGCGCCCTGACCGTTTCTGGCCGCGCCGAGGATATCGGCGGCAGCTATCGGCTGGACCTGACCGGGCAGGGGCCGGGCGGGACAAATGCGCGCGTCGCCGGCACCGTCGCAGCTGATTTCGGCACTGCCGATCTGGCCATCACCGGCGGCGCGCAGGCCGGCCTTGCGAACGCTTTCATTTCACCGCAGAGCGTCGAGGGACCGCTGTCTTTCGATCTGCGACTGAATGGCGCGCCGGGCCTTCCGGCGCTGTCGGGGCGCATCTCCACCACGGGCGCGCGTTTTTCGGCGCCCACCGCGGGCATCGCGCTGGAAGGGCTTTCGGCCAGCGCCGATCTGTCCGGCGGGCGGGCGCAACTGACAGCCGAGGCGCGAGTCTCGGAAGGCGGAAGCATCGGCGTTTCGGGGCCGGTAGGTCTGACGGCCCCGTTCGAAGGTGATCTGGAGCTGCGCTTCAACAACGCGCGCCTGCGCGATCCCGAGCTTTATGATACGCGCGTGGGTGGCGAGTTGAGGGTCAGCGGCCCGCTGGCGGGGGGGGCTAACATCTCGGGTACGCTACGGCTGGACGAGACCGAAATCCGAGTGCCCTCCACCGGGCTTGGCGGCGCGACGGCGATCCCCGATCTGGGGCATGTGGCCGAACCCGCCGATGTGCGCGCCACCCGCGGCCGCGCCGGGCTGCTGGGAACCGGCAACGACGGGGGCGGCGGCACAGCGCGGCCCTATGGGCTCGACGTGCGGGTGATTGCGCTGAACCAGATCTTCGTGCGCGGCCGTGGGCTGGATGCGGAACTTGGCGGCCAGGTCCGCCTGCTCGGCACCACCGCCAATGTGCAGCCGCAGGGCCGGTTCGAGCTGATCCGCGGCCGGCTCGACATCCTCGGCCAGCGCTTTGACCTCGATGAGGGGCTGATCGAGCTGCAGGGCAGCCTTCAGCCCTATATCCGCTTCTCGGCCTCGACCGAGACCGAGGGCGACACCGCCTCGATCATCATATCCGGCCCGGCCTACGAGCCGGATATCAGCTTCGTCTCCTCCTCGGGCCTGCCCGAGGAAGAGGTGCTGGCGCGGCTGCTGTTCGGGCGCGGGCTCGACAATATCTCGCCCCTGCAGGCGGCGCAGCTGGCCTCGGCGGTGGCGACGCTGGCCGGGAGCGGCGGCGAGGGCATCATCGGGCGGCTCAGGCAGAACTTCGGCCTTGATGACTTCGACCTGACCACCGATGCCGACGGCAATGCCGCGGTACGGGCGGGCAAGTATCTGTCCGAAAACGTCTATACCGACGTGACCGTGGGGGCCGAGGGCAACAGCTCGATTAGCCTCAACCTCGATGTGACAAGCAACATCGTCATCCGCGGCGAGGTGGAGGCCACCGGCAATTCCGGTCTGGGCGTGTTCTTCGAGAAGGACTACTGATCGCCGGAGTGGCGAGCCGCACGCAGTGGCCCGACCCTTTAAGCGGACCGGACAAAGGGGCTTCTAACTCCATTCCGGCGCTCAGGTTCCCGAAATCTCAAACCTTTCTTTCAGGAACTAGGCCCCTGCCAACTGGTTGTTAGGGCATAGCAGGGGCCACACACGGCCCGACCCGAACTGAAAGGAATGCGACATGAAAAAGCTTCTTGCATCGACCGCAATCGTTGCGATGACGGCTCTGCCGCTGGCCGCACAGACCACCACCACTGAAACCACCTCGCCGGAAACCAGCGGCACGATGTCCACGGACAGCACCGCGCCTTCGACCACCGGCTCTGCGACGATGGATGCGACCACCACTGCTGACACGACCGGCGCCGATACGATGGGAACGGGCGACTTTTCCTACACCGCCACGAATGACGAGTTGATGGCGTCGGAGTTCATCGGCCAGACCGTCTACGTGTCGGAAGGCACTGTCGATCTGACGGCCGGCGACAACGCCGACTGGGAAAGCGTTGGCGACATCAGCGACGTGCTGATGAGCCGCGAAGGCGAAGCCCAGGCCATTCTCGTGGACGTGGGCGGCTTCCTTGGCATCGGCGCGAAAACCGTTGCCGTGGACATGGAACAGCTGAACATCGTTTCGGATGGCGAGGACGCTGACGAGTATTTCGTGGTCTTCACTGCAACCCGCGAAGCGCTGGAAAACGCTCCGGAATTCGTTTCGGCCGACGAAGCCGACGAAGCGATGGACTCGGCCGCGACCGATACCACCGCGACCGGCGCCGCCGCCACGGACACGATGGCGACCGACACCACGGCGACTGACACAACGGCGACAGAGCCGATGGCCACCGACACCACAACCGGCATGGCCACCGACACCACCGGCGCCGCGACCGACACCACGACCGGCATGGCAACTTCGGATGACCCGATGGAAGGCATGATCGACCCGACCACGCTAACCGCGGAGCAGCTGCAAGGTGCCCCCGTCTATGACGCCAATGACGAGCGCATCGGCGACATTTCGGAACTGGTCGTCGCTGCCGACGGAACCATCACCGAGGCCGTCATCGACATCGGCGGGTTCCTTGGGATCGGCGCCAAGCCGGTTGCTCTGAACTTCGAGCAGATCCAGGTCATGGCTGAAGACGCCGACGGTTCGGGCGTGCGTGTGCACCTGACCGCGACCGAAGAAGAACTGGAAGCGATGCCCGAATACGAGGGCTGACCGACCCAGTAGTGTAACGAGTGGAGGCCCGGGCAATCGCCCGGGCCCTTTCGTTTGTGCCGGGGTAACGGGAGCACCGCTGGAGGAGGCCGGCATTCCCCGAGGTCTTTGGCGCTCCACCCCTACCAACGCGCGGGGCGGGCCGCCGGCGCCAGCCCATCGTGAAAGCACCCGCCTTTGACGCGATGGACTGGCCGGGACAACGGCACACAACTCCCGCCGAAAGCCGACGCCGGGAGCTGCCTTCGCCAAGGATCGGGCCTTAGATCGTCGGGGGGCTGTCTGCCGGGGGAATGCCGCCAACCTCGAATCGCACACTCAACCGATACGCGCCATCGGTGCAGGTGATCTCGGCAGCGCTGTCGAGCTGACCAGCGAAGGCCGCGATCAACTTGGCCCCGATGCCCGGTGGATCGCCCTCTGCACGCTCTGGCGGCTCGAAGCCCTGCGAGTTCTCGATCTCCAGCGTGGCGGTACCGTCCTTGTTGTCGCGCAGCGTCAACCGGATCCAGCGCTGGCTGCCATCTGCAGGGGTGCTGGCATATTTCACGGCATTGGTCAGCGCCTCGGTCGCCAGCAACGACACCGGCACCGCCTGATCGGGATAGAGCGTCACCGGGGCGAAATCCGTCTGAATATTGAGGTTCGATCCCGGCGCCACGGACATCATCGTCATCTGGCTGACGATATCGCCCAGAAGCTGGTCGGCCTGCACCGCCGACAGGGTTTCTGCCTGATACAGATTGCGGTGAATGGTCGCGAGGCTGGCAACCCGGTCCTGCACGCTTTTGAGCACCCGCCGTGCGCCCGGTTCCTTCACCTGGCGGATCTGCATGTTCATGATCGAGGCGATCAGTTGCAGATTGTTCTTTACCCGATGGTGGATTTCCTTCAGCAGCACGGTCTTTTCCTGCAGCGAGGCCTCCAACTCTGCCTCGTCCCGGATCAGGATGCGGGCGAGGTTATGGAAGGTCTGGCTGACATCGGCGATCTCGGCCGGGGCATCCGTCAACACATCTGGCGCCACTTCGCGGCGGCCGAGCGCAAAGCGGCGCATCTGGCCGCGCAGCTCTCGGACGTGGCGGATCACAAGCCGGTCCACCGCCGCATAGGCGACGATCAGGCTGGTGATCCACATTGTCAGCGGAAACAGCAGTGTCGAGGGCGCGATCAGGTCTCGGCCGAGTTGCGCCTGTTCGGGCGGCCAGCTGCCGACCACCTGCACATGCCCCGGCACCAGATCCAGCACCGCAAAAACCCGGCTGCGCCCTTCGCCATCGCGCGCGCGGAAGATTATATCCTCTGCGAGCAGCAACGAGGACGGGTCGCGACCTTCGGGCAGGATCACCGAGGCATCCGACAGCTGATGGTTCTCGACGAACAGCAGATCGCCGGACATGTTGAACATGACGATGCTGACATCCTTGTCCCGCCCCCGGCGCGATCGCAGAAGCTCGAGCGTCGAATGCTTGATCGACAGCGCCAGCATCCCCAGCAGCGCGCCATCCCTGCTGACCGGCTGCGAGACGATCAGCACAGGCTCGCGCGAGATCTGGCCGGTCGCGACGGCCGATACCATGGCCCTCGGTGCGTTGAGGAAGGCCTGGTAGGTCGGGCTTGCCGACATGTCGCGCGGCTCGTCGAAGGAAGAGCAGCTCATCTGGCCATCGGTGGGGATGAACCCGGCAAAGGCATAGATCGGGCTGCGGGCGACGTATTCGTGAAGGATCTGCGAGCAGGCCGCGTCATTCCCGACAGATTCCAGCAGGGCCTGCGACAGCGCCTCGGAGGCGCCAAGCGCGCTTTCGATCATCGCCCGCTCGCCCGCGGCGGCGCTGGAGGTGCGCTGCAGCAGCGCCGATTCCGCCGCGATCTCTGCATCCTGCGCCATCCGCCATGTCTGCACCAGCGCGATCAGCCCCAGCGGCAAAAGGGCGACAGACAGAAGAAAGGCCAGGCGAAAGCCCAGCCGTTCCGTGAATTTCAGTTTTCCCCGAAGCCCCGCCTTCATGCCCCTCAACCCGACGAGGCGGACGCCGCCATCACGGCCATAGTTGCTGGATCGGTCATGGTCATCTCCTCGCCCTCAGCCAGCTGCAGCAGTTCTGCCAGCCGCTTGCGGCCCCTGTTGGCGCGGCTCTTGATGGTGCCCACCGCCACGCCGCACATCTGTGCCGCCTCTTCGTAGGCGAAACCCGAAGCTCCGACAAGAATCAGGGCCTCGCGCTGCTCGTCGGGAAGTTGCTCGAAGGCCACACGAAAATCGGCCAGCGCAAGGCGGCCGTCATGGTCGGGCTTGGTCGCCAGCCGGCTGGCATGGATGCCGTCGACATCGGCAACCTCGCGCCGGGTCTTGCGGCGTGCCGAATAGAAGGTGTTGCGCAGGATCGTGAACAGCCAGGCGCGCAGGTTGGTGCCGCGCTGGAAGCGGTCGATATTGCTCCAGGCCTTCAGGATCGTGTCCTGCACCAGATCATCGGCCGCAGACGAGTTCCGTGTGAGGCTGAGCGCAAACGCGCGGAGGGCGCCGAGATGGGTGACCAACTCGTCGCGCGGATCAACTGAACCGTCGTTCATTTCTCGCGGTCCTGTTCCTTGAGCTGCTGAAGAAGCTGCATGAACTTGTCGGGAACCGATTGATCCACCATCTGCTGGTAGACACGTCTAAGATTTTCATCGATCTGACGATCGACGGTCGGCTTGCTGTCTTCGGTTCCGCTGGATGTCATGCTGCTTCCCGGGTCGTATTTTTATTCACGCGCGCTGGAACCAAACTAGGGCACCGGCGTTTGGTTCCCTGAAAAACTAAAAAATTGTCGGAGATGACATGACAGACGGGAAATCGACGGACATCACTGCGGCGATCGGGCCGGAGCTTCCTTTCCTGCGCCGTTATGCGCGGGCGCTGACCGGCAGCCAAGACACCGGTGACCGCTATGCAGTGGCGACACTGGAGGCGATCCTCGCAGACCGGTCGATGTTCGAGGGCGAGCTGCCGCCCCGCGTCGCGTTGTTCCGCGCCTTTCACGCGATCTGGTCTTCGGCCGGGGCGCCGGTTGCAGAAAGCGGCACCGATGCGCTGGAGGCGCGCGCGCAGGTTCACCTGTCGAGCCTGACCCGCAACACCCGCGAGGCGCTGCTGCTGCGCACGATCGAGGAGATGCGTTTCGACCAGATCGCCCAGATCATGGATGTCACCCAGTCCGAGGCCGAAGAGCTGGTGACCATCGCCATGAACGAGATGCAGCGCAGTGTTCTGGGCCATGTGATGATCATCGAGGATGAGACGATCATCGCGATGGATATCCAGAGCATCGTGCAGTCCATGGGCCACCGCGTCACCGGCATTGCCCGCACCCGCGAACAGGCTGTGGCGCTCAGCCGCAAGGAGCGCCCGAACCTCGTGCTGGCCGATATCCAGCTGGCCGATAATTCCTCGGGGATTGATGCGGTCAACGACATCCTTGCCGAACTTGGCGATATTCCGGTGATCTTCATCACCGCCTTCCCGGAACGGCTGCTGACGGGCGAACGCCCCGAACCGGCCTTCATGATCTCCAAGCCCTACCTTGAGGAGCAGGTTCGCTCGGCGGTCAGCCAGGCGATGTTCTTCGCCTCGACCGAAACGCTGGCCGCCTGACGACTGCAGCCGCGGCGAGAACGAAGGCCGCCCGAGGGCGGCCTTTTTGCGTTCGCTCACACTTGGCTTCGAATGGCGCGGGCGATCAGCGCGATCACGAACAGCACCAGGAAGATGAAGAACAGCACCTGCGCAACCCCTGCAGAGGCGGTCGCAAGCCCGCCAAAGCCGAAGACACCGGCAATGAGCGCGATGACGAAGAACACAGCGGCCCAATAGAGCATGAACGCTCCTTTCACTATGTCACTGAAATGTGCAGCGGAATGTGGTTAACTGGGAATCGAACGCGCCAGAGTATCCAAGGTTCCCACTATGCCGCACCCGCGAAGGCGATGATGCAGCTGCGGAAGGAACCAAGACTGTCCCGGCCGCGTTGACCGGGCAACCGAAACACTTCCTGAAGGAGACGTGACATGGCTCGCGCACCCGAACTTCCGACCGGCAACGGCAATGGCAAGGCGCTGGATGCCGATTACGCCGCGCTGAGCGATCAGATTTCCTCGCTGAAGGCCGATCTGGCCAACATCACCGGCACGCTGGCCGACATGGGCCGCCACCAGGGCGCCTCGGCCGTCGAAGCCGCCAAGTACCGCGCTGAACAACTGCGCGACATGAGCTCGGAGCAGGTCGAGGCGCTGCGCCTCCGTGCCAACGACGCCGCTGCGCAGGCCGACGCGTTCGTCAAGGAGCGTCCGGCAACCGCCGTTGGCGTGGCCGCGGCCCTTGGCTTCGTGCTGGGTCTGCTGACCGCCAAGCGCTGAGGGCAGGATGCTCAAAGGGCTCCTGACCGACGTTCAGGTTACTGTGGAACGGACTGCCCGGCGGGCGGTCCGTTCTGCCGTACTGGGCGCCTTTGCCGCGCTGTTCGCGCTGATCGCGCTGGGGTTTCTCACCGCAGCAGGCTTCATCGCGCTGATGGCAGAATATGGCCCGGTTGCAGCGGCCTTGACGCTGGGGATCGGCTATCTGGTTCTCGCCGCGCTGTTCCTGGTCGCGGTGGCCAGCGGGCGCACGCCGGCGCCGCCACCTCCGCCCGTTGAAAAACCGCGCCCGCCGCTGGCCGATGCCTTCTTGCTCGGCATGGAAGCCGGTCGCGGCTTTGCCCGCGGTCGCCGCGGCGACACCTAATCCTCGTCCGCGGCGGCCGGTTCCGGTGGCCGCGGAATACCCAGGACCCGGTTCAGCGCGGCCCCCAACAACACCGCGTAGGCCGACAGGTAGAACCACATCAGCAGCGCCACCACCGCGCCAAGCGATCCGTACACCCGGTTGTACGACCCGAAATTCGCCAGATACATCGAGAAAGCCAGCGAGGCCGCGGCCCAGAGCAGCGCCGCCAGCCCGGCCCCCGGCGTGATCCAGCTCGCCCGCCGCTCGGACTTGGTGTTGGGGCCAAAGCGGTAGACCAGCCCCAGCACCGCCAGCACCAACAGGAAGGTCGCCGCCCAGGGCAGACCCGCCACGATGCGCCCCTCGACCGGGCCAAGCGGCAGGAAGGCCAGCAGGATCGGGATCACCACCACGGTGATCAGTCCGGCAATCGCCATCCCCAGCACCGCCAGCGTCAGCCCCATCGCCACCGCGACCTGCCGCACGCCGCCTCGGCTCGGCGAGCCATAGATGGTGTTCAGCCCCTGCACAACCGAGGCAAGCCCGGCGCGCGTGGACCACAGCGCCACCCCGAGCGACAGCCCCGTGCGCCAGCCAACCTGCTCGCCCGAGGACTGCACCAGCGCCTCGACCTGGCCCGCGATCAGACCAAATGCCTCTGGCGGGATGAAACCACTTGCGACCTCGAGATAGCTTTGCAGCGCCGCCGGATCGGCCAGCCAGCTCCAGACCGACACCACCGCGCCAAGCGCGGGAAACAGGGCGAACATGGCATAGAAGGCCACCCCGGCCGCGACGAGGCCCAGGTGACGCTCATCCGTCAGGCGCCAAAGCTCGGTCACGATCGACCAGGGCGTCAGGGGTTTTTGCGGCATCGGGCTGTCCCTTTGTCATCGGTCGGCGTCAGGCCGCAGGGGCAATCGTGGCCCGATGAAGAACGGGATGCAACCACTTGCGGTACAAAGATTATCGCTGATCGGGGGGTTAGGGGAGCCGCGAAACGAACCTCTGGTGAGGGACAGTGGGGCGAGGCCCGCTTCGCGGCATCCGGCTTTTGGCGGGGACCTCTTGCCGGATCACCGGGCGGCCCGGCAAAGCCGCGCGGTTCATCTGGATAACCGCAAACCCGCCTGCCGGTTCCCGTGCGGGTGCAGATTTTTCACCGTTACCGCAAACGGTTTTCCCTTGCCCTCACAGCCCTGGATGGTTGACTTGGATCGGCACAAGATACGGGAGCGGGCCATGTATATCGGACTGGATCTGGGAACCTCGGGGCTGAAGGGCATCCTCATCGACGACGCGCAGCGCGTGCTGGCAGAGGCGACGGCGCCGCTGAGCGTTTCGCGCCCCGCGCCGGGCTGGTCCGAGCAGGCACCCGCGGATTGGATCTTGGCCGTGGAGGCGGTTCTCACGGCGCTGGCCGCGCACGGGCTTGGCGCGGTGCGGGGGATCGGGCTTTCGGGCCAGATGCATGGAGCGACCCTGCTCGACGCGGCCGACAAGGTGCTGCGGCCCTGCATCCTGTGGAACGACACCCGGTCGCATCTTGAGGCGGCAGAGCTGGATGCCGATCCCCGCTTTCGCGCGATCACCGGCAACATCGTCTTCCCGGGCTTCACCGCCCCGAAACTGGTCTGGGTGGCGCGGCGCGAGCCGGAGGTGTTCGCCAAGCTCGCCAAGGTGCTGCTGCCGAAAGATTATTTGCGCCTGTGGCTGACAGGCGAGCACGTGGGCGACATGTCGGATGCCGCCGGCACCAGCTGGCTCGACACCGGCGCACGGGGCTGGTCTGCGGACCTGCTGGACGCGACAGGCATGACACTGTCGCAGATGCCGCGGCTGGTCGAGGGCTCCGAGGTTTCGGGCACTTTGCGCGCGGACATCGCGGCCCGGTTCGGGATGCCGGCGGGCGTGGTCGTGGCCGGGGGCGGCGGCGATAATGCTGCCTCTGGCATCGGCGTTGGTGTCGTCAAGGCGGGGCAGGCCTTCGTCTCGCTGGGAACCTCGGGCGTGCTGTTTGCGGCGAATGACGGCTATCAGCCCGATCCGGCAACGGCGGTGCATACCTTCTGCCACGCGCTGCCCGGCACCTGGCATCAGATGGGGGTGATCCTGGCGGCCACAGACGCGCTCAACTGGTTCGCGCGGTTGGCGGGTACCGCAGCGGCCGGGCTGACCGCGGATCTTGGCGCGCTGCAAGGGCCCGGCAGCACGCGGTTCCTGCCGTATCTCGGCGGCGAGCGCACGCCGCTGAACGATGCCGCGGTGCGCGGGGCTTTCCTCGGCCTCGACCATGCGACGGATCAGCAGGCCGCGACCCGCGCCGTGCTGGAGGGCGTGACCTTCGCCATCGCAGATTGCCGCGACGCGCTGGCCGCAACGGGCACGCGGATTGACAGCCTGCTGGCGGTGGGCGGCGGCTCGCGGTCCGACTACTGGCTGGCGGCGATTGCGACCGCGCTCGACACGCCGGTTTCGGTGCCGGTGGCGGGCGATTTCGGCGGGGCCTTTGGCGCGGCGCGGCTGGGGATGATGGCGGCCACCGGCGCGGGGGCGGAGCTGGCGACCCCGCCCGAGATTGCGCGGGTGATCGAGCCGGTGACAGCGCTGGTTCCGGCCTTTGCCGAGGGCCACACCCGCTACCGCGCCGCGCGGGACGCGATCCGTGCGCTGGCTTAGGCGAAGCGCCGCCAGATCGCCGCGTCGCCAAGACCCGCGACAAAGGCGGCATGGGCCTCTGCCTCCGCCTCTGTCAGCCGCGGCGGCAGAGGGGTAGGCCGTGCGCGCGGGCGCCACGCCTCCACCGGCTGCGCGCCGGCCTTGGGGGCAGGGGCGCTGGACAGCACGAGGTCCGGCTGCCGGCCGCCGAGAAGCTCCAGATACACCTCGGCCAGGATTTCGCTGTCCAGCAGCGCGCCGTGTTTCTCGCGCGAGGTATTGTCGACACCGAAGCGGCGGCAGAGGGCGTCGAGCGAGGCGGGCGAGCCCGGAAACCTGCGCCGGGCGATCATCAGCGTGTCCAGCGCGCGGTCGGTGGCGATCAGCGGAAGCTTGGCCCAGGACAGTTCCGCATTCAGGAATTTCATGTCGAAGGCGGCGTTGTGGATCACCAGCCGCGAATCCGTGCCGATGAACTC
>Ga0209347_1005635_pt1 | contig 11750 bp, 12 predicted proteins | sample AutmiccommuBRH23_FD_187382 | JGI IMG/M metagenome (GOLD analysis project Ga0209347, IMG submission 187382) | Deep subsurface microbial communities from Mt. Terri, Switzerland - Autotrophic microbial communities BRH/23 (SPAdes) (version 2) | ecosystem: Environmental > Aquatic > Deep subsurface >...
CAGACCATATTTTTAATGTTGATATCCATGAGTTCTTTTTTATTTTTATTCAATTCATAACCTTTTATAGCACGTAAATTGCCCGTATCATTTGTTTAATGTTTTCAAATAATCAACGAGTCTTTTTTTACTATTTTCGGACAAGCGGGCTTCACGATGAATGAACGTGTAGAATGGCAAAGGCATTTCACCATCTTCAACCTGGCTTATCATTGATTTTAATTTGCTTTGTTGCTTTCGGACTGAATAATCCCCGAATTCACTAAAATTTAAATCCTCTTTGCCCTTATTGATATGATTTTCCAAATACCAACCAACCGGCTGCACCCTGCTGTACCAGGGATAATTTGTATTGTTGCTGTGGCAATTGTAGCAAGACACAGCCAAGATACTCTTTACATCTTCCGGTACATTGTATGCTTTTACAAAGTCTGTTGGCGGCACGATTGTGCTTTGATTGGTTCTGGCGGGTATGAATTGCAAACCCACCAGAACCGCCAATACACCTATTCCTATCCATTTCAACCATTTCATTTCACGGTAATGTTTTGTTGTACGCTACCGCATTTCAACATTTTACTACCAAACAGCGGGTTTTTAATTTCACTGGACGCACTTAGCCACGAACCACCTTCATTGTTATTATACATGGGACAAAAAATTTGGTATAAATTTCTATCAGAACCCGTAATAATTACCAGGTCTTTAACATCCGTACCCAACAATTCAAAATGTTCCCGTTGATGTTCAATGTTTTCGTTGTTCTCCGTAATATGTTCGGCATGTTCCCTGGCAACTTCAATAATCTCGCCCAGTTCCTTTTGTTGTGATTTTGGTTGGGCTGAAATATCGAATTCTTCAAAAGCATCGAACAACATTTGCCCCGAACTTGCTGCTTTTTTACTGTTATCGGCTACCAATGCATCTTTTAATGCAAGGTAGTTGTCGATAATAGCAGATGCCGATTTAGAACGTTCTACCTCAACGTTTGACTGCTCCATGGATTTGTTTGCCATTTTTGAGTGTCCTTCCGTTGAGTGTCCCATATTAGAATGGTCGTGTTGTGCATTTGCTCCCCAGCTTACTAAAGCCAGAACAAGCATAATCATTGTCTTTTTCATGATAATTTCGTTTTAGATTCATTATAACTCTTCTTTTATTTCACCACATGTTGGCATTTTGTCGCCAAAATAGGGGTTTTGGATTGTTTTGCTTTCGGCAATCCAGTATGCCCCTTTTCCGTCAAAAGCCATCGGGCAATAAACCGCGAATAAATCACCTTCTTTTAACCCGAAGCTTTTAATGGTGCAGTACATTATTTCAGAAATATGACTGAAATAGGAACGTTTTTCTTCCAGACCGTTTACATGTTGCATTTCCTTTAACTTGTCTTGATATAAACTGATGTGGTCTTTCCAGGCATCCAAGCCCTCACCATCCAGCTTTTCGGGTTTAACTGCTTTAATCTTGCCGAGCATTAAATTGATTGCCTTGTTTGTTGCAGCCACATTACCGTTCACCAGCGCATTTTTCATAAGCAGGTAGGCATCAATTACCTCCTCGAGCTCTGCCTGTGTTTGTTCGTTTACCGGGTAAACCTCATCGAGTATCACAATATTCTTATGCGCAAAGTTTTCAGCAAGATTATTGTGTTGTTCGTGTTCTACCTCGGTTGAAACGCTCTGCTCAGTCCTATCCGACATTGAACCATGTTCGGATGGCATGAGCCTTGGTGATTCCTTTTTTTCTTTATTATTGCCGCCTCCGCATGAAGTTAGAATCAATGCAATAATGAAGGAAGTAATAACCGATATTAGAATACTTTTTTTTGTTTTCATAATTCATTTTTTAATGATTAAACATAAACGCATTTGATTGTATCCACTTGTGGATATCTTTTATACCAACAATCCCTGTCAGTTTGCCGTTTTTCCTGACAGGAAACAGGGATTGTCTGTTCTGTTGCAGCAGAAAAAACTTATCGGAGAGCGCTTCCTCTTCCTCGAGCCAGTAAAAATGTTTCTGCATAAAATCGCTGATTTTTTGATTTCCTTTTCCTTTATGTAAGCCACCCACAATGTCTTTATCATTGAGTATACCCGTTACATTGTTTTTTTCCATCACCAGAAATGATTTTTCAGATGAATTGATAAAATGGTCGGCTGCTGTTTTCAGAGTTGTGTCCGCATTCAGGATGGCATAACTTGACTTCATCACATGCATTACCCGGACACCTTCCAGGGCATGTTTTATCTTTTCGGCTTTAGATTCTGCCCCGGCCCCCAGAAAGATAAACAGCCCGATAAACACCAACCAGAAATTAAAGAAAAACCCAAAGAAAACAAAAACAATAGCCAGTACCTGGCCTGTTTTCGCGGCAAAAGAGGTAGCTTTTACCGGTTCTATTTTCATGGCCAGCAACGAGCGTAAAACCCGGCCACCATCCATCGGGAATGCAGGTATCAGGTTAAAAGCCGCCAGAATAATATTGGCATACATCAGGTTGGCCGCGAAAGCCGCCCCTGTTAGCCTGATGTTCTGCATCGCTTCCAAATCAAAGGTTTGCCCTGTGCTTTTTAAGTGTATCCATAATATTCCGGCGATGATTAAATTTACTGCCGGGCCTGCAATCGCTACCTGAAGTTCCTGTGCTGGTTTCGTGGGCATGGATTCGAGGCTGGCAATGCCACCGATGGGGTAAACGGTTATATCTTGTGTTTGGACACCAAACCGCATTACGGTGAGGGAATGCCCAAACTCGTGCAGTACAACACAGGCAAAAATGGCCAGGATAAACAACATGCCTGTAAATCCTTCACTGAAACCGTGCCCCATGCGGAAATGCATCAGGAAAATCCAGCCGATAAGGATTAAGAATGTCCAATGGATAAGAACCTTTATCCCAAATATTTTACCAATATGAAGCGACCATTTTTTATGCATTTTTACTGACTTTTAAATTTTTTCGATAAAATAATACTAATGACAGGGCAACGATAATGTATCCGATAACCCCCAGCCACAATACATAAGAGTACCCCCACAACATGGAAATAACAATTACCATTACCGCGGTGGACATGCTGACCAGTGAGGAAATGCCCAAAAACAAGGGGAGGAGATGTTCCTGCTCGCCCGATACTTCTTTAAGTATTGCAGGAAAAGGGATGCCAATGAAAAAGGCCGGTATCAGCAACAATACAACCATGAGTGGTTGTGAAATCCCATCCACCGCAAATCCGGGTATAATAAAAACCCGGACAGCAACCATAACAATTGCCACCAGTAAACTGTACAAACCCGCCTTCAACAGGAAATTTCTTTGGAACAAACCCGTATAAAAACTACCTAAGCCATTACCCAGCAAGAAAGTGAACAGCAGCAGGGAAAATGATTGTGCAGGATTTGAAAGCTGAAGGTTCAGTACCTGGAACAGATAAGACTGTACAAAGAAATAACATATACCAAGCACAAAAACCACAAATGCGAGAAAATTAAGTTTTTTGCGTGTTTCTGGTATTAATTCCTGACTGAACTTCCATCCCCTGGCAGTCATGAAAATAAGCCAGCCCATGACTATCAATGATAGGAAGAACAATGTCATCAGCGAATTAGGGATGCCGTTTTCATAATTGAAAAAATAGGGTGAATCGTCATTTACAGGTTCCAGGTTCAGCACGGCTGCTTCAGAGAGTTGCTTATAATCGAATTCGTTTTGGGAAATGCCATAAATCAACCTGTCAAACATGTACCACTGGTAGTTTATGTTTTCAACCAGGGTATCGGCTTCAAGTTGCTGAATGTTGGGAATGAAGAATGTTTCCCGGTCCAAATTGTATTGATGTGCCAAAATATGGTTTATTTCAGTCTCGTTTTTTTCAAAGGGGGTTTTTCTGATTATCAGTACCGGCATCATTCCGTTGGAATAGATAAAAACATTTTTCATGGCGGTTGCTCCGTCTATGCCTTTGGTTTCCATTAGTTCGAGGTAATTGGAAAGCATCTTGTACACTTCCGTCGCGTTGTGCATGGTGAATATCAACCTTCCTTCGGGCGTTAATACATTCAGGTAATCTTTAACCGCTTCGCGTGTAAACAAATAATTTTCGGAGAGCCCGTAAAAGTCAGCGCCCCTCCCACCTTTGGTTACAGGAATGGTGAGCATGACTACGTCGTACCGGTTTTTTGTTTCCCTGACAAAATTTCTGCCTTCCTGAACGTAAACCGCGATATTGTCTTTTTGTGTAAACGTTGACGGATTGTATTTTTCCATAAGGCTCACAAAAGACGGGTTTATCTCAACAGCGTCGATTTGGCTGAAATTCAAGAGCCAGGTGGCTGCCATGTCAACACCCCCTCCCGGGCCAATTATCAAAACCGAATCTTTTTCTTTTTCCTTCAGCAAATTCAGCCCGAAGGTTGCCGGAAAATGCGCGAACTGATGGGCGTGTTCCCCCTTGTTGTTTTCAATTTCTTCAATACTCACCAGGGTGGTGCCCGCCGCGCCATCAACGAACATTACTTTTTCGCTGCTGCCGTCAGGATTTGTTAATTCAACCAAATCGGTTTTTCCAAACGAATTCCACTCCGTTTCAATAATCCGGCTTTTAATTGCCGGGTTGCTCATCAGCCGCAACATATCTTTGTCGTTGTCCTTACTGATGGAGGGGTTAAAATTGTATGCCCAAAAGCTGGCCCATCCCAGGAAAGCCACCAGCACAACCCAAATTACCCCTCTCAGGTAGGGCTGGTTTTTTTTACCGGAAAGTGAAACCCAGGACAACAGGCCGGCGATCGCGAGCAAAACATAACTTATAAGAAATGCTTTGGGCAGGCCGAGATTGTTGAGGATAAACACGGTTAACAACGCCCCTCCCGCGGAACCAGCCAAATCCATACTGTACAACCAGGCGGCTTTTGTCCTTTGGGTATGGAAAATATCAGCCTTGACTACGCCAATAGCTATAAATGGCAGCACAGCCATCAATATATTGATTATCAGATTAAATGACGGGGTTGCAAAAATGCCCGATTTGTTCAGTGAAACCAGTAAAATGAAACTAAACAGGATACTAAAAGGGAGCACATCATAAAATATCCGGGCTTTTGACCTCACCCACGACCATCTGTAGTAGGCTATCTCCCCAATACCGAGGCCAAAAAGGGTAAAAGCGATTATAATGAAAACAAAGTGGTAGCTCAGCATGTAGGAGAAAAGCCGTGAAAGGCTAATTTCCAGCATAATGCCTGTGGAAGAAACCAGGAGCAGGATTAAAAAGCTTACTATAAGATTTTTTGTTTTCATATTCTTTTAGTTTTGTTTTTTATTATTCCACTAAATCAGATTTATCCTAAACATACAGCGTCTTTCAACATCTTACTTTTCTCCTGTTGCAATGTATGTTGACCCAAAATAATATTCCCGGAACTCATTTAAATCGAGATATTTTTCCAATGATTCCCATGCATGGCGGTCTTTTAAATCGTAGCTACCGCCGTATGGTTTTATAAAAAATCTAACCATTAACTTTGAAAACCATTCAGGCCACGCATTCGGTTTTTTGAAATCGAGGACAACAAACCTCCCGCCTTTAGCGAGAGCTTTTGAGCCATTGCTAATTATAGCATCATATTCAGGGATTAGAGTAATAGCATACGAAGTAACTATCCCGTTAATATTTTTCGGGAACCTGTATTCCGCAGCATCGCTTTGTACCAACGTGAAATTTTTCCAACCTTTCCCTTTAACCAGTTTCCCAGCTTCCTCTAACATTTCATCGGACAAATCGACACCGATTATTTTGCCTTCCGGGCCAACCGAGTTATACAGGTGCGGAAAATTCAAACCTGTACCACAGCATAAATCAATCACGCTATCTCCTTGCTTCAAATTTAGCGCTTCAATAGCATCAACCCGGTAATGATTCACCCTCCATCCGATGAGGTTAAAAAATTGAACAGCGGAATTATAAGAAGGTGCCCTTTTACGATATATTTCTGTAATTTTTTGCTTGTCCATGATTATTCCGTTTTATTATACGTTCTACTCTGACTTTTTCACTTCTTCATATCTTCTGATAATTACCCTGTTTCCTTTCTCATAAGTAAAATAACTCCATAACCAGTTGATGGTGACCATTATTTTGTTTCGAAAACCGATTAGGGACACGAGATGGATGAACGACCAAATTAGCCAGGCAAAAAAGCCACCGAACTTCAGCTTTTTTATCGAGGCGACAGCCTTTTTTCGGCCAATGGTTGCCATTGTGCCTTTGTCCTGATATTCAAAAGGAACCATAGATTCATTTTGAATCAGTTTCATCAGATTTTTTGCCAATAATTTACCCTGCTGAATAGCTGGTTGGGCAATCATTGGATGACCATGTGGATTTGTGTGTGTTTTAATAAGCGCATTATCGCCAATTGCAAATACATTGTTAAGTGTCAATATCCGGCCAAAATCATCTGTCAAAATTCGGTTTTGCCTGCTTATGCTTTCACGTGGAAGCCCTTTAACAATATCCCCTTTTACACCAGCAGTCCAAATAAAAGTAGCTGCACTAAAACTCTTTTCACCGGCAAGAACAACCTTTTTTCCATCGTAGGAATTCACGGATGTATTCAACAAAACATCGACATTCATCCGGGATAAATAGTGCAATGTTTTTTCGGAGAGTTTTTCCGGCATCGCCTGCAAAAGCCTTCCGGTAGCTTCTATGAGGTAAATTTTCATTTCAACACTATTTAATTCCGGATAGTCTTTTGGTAAAATATATCTTTTAAACTCAGCGAGGGCGCCAGCGATTTCTACACCGGTGGCGCCTCCGCCAACGATAGCAACACTACTCAGTTCCCTTTTTTCATGTTCAATGCAAGTAACGGCTGCTTTTTCCAAATTTTGCAGGAGCCTGCTTCTAATGTCAAGGGCATCGGTTACAGAATTGAGTCCTGAGCCAAAATTTTCAAAGTCTGTATTGCCAAGGAAATTTGTTTTGCTCCCACAAGCCAACACCAGATAATCATAATGGATAACACCGATGTTTGTACTCAATTTATTATGAGTCGTATTGATATGTGTTACTTCGGCCATTCTGAAAACAACATTCCGGTATTTTTCAAATAGTTTACGATATGGGAATGCAATATTGTCAGGTTCAATTCCGCTGGTAGCTACCTGATAGAGAAGTGGGAGGAATTGATGGAAATTGTTCTTGTCAATCAAAACCACTTGTACAGGCAAATTCTTCAAACCTTTTATGAAATTTATGCCTGCAAATCCACCTCCAACTACTACTATCCTGGGCAGTTCTGTTTCAGGGACACATATCATCCCCTTTTCCAAACAGTTTAAACTATCGCAACATTGCATTTTTTTTAATTTAGCGTCTAAATGACAAATGGTTAAACCGCCAAAATTCCTTTTTCATCGGTTCTCACTTTGTAAACCTCGTCAACCGGTGAAATGATAATCATCCCATCGCCATGGTAGCCTGTCCGCCCGTTCTTGCGAATAATTTCCACAACCGGATTCACATGTTCTTCTGCCACCAAAATTTCCAGTTTAATCACACGGTAAGCATCGGCAAAAGGGTATTTGTAACTAATGTGTTCCTTTTCGTGGTCGGAATACTGACCTGTACCCTCACACTCGGCAAAGGTCATGCAGCAAAAACCTGCATCGTTTAAACCATTGTAAACTTCTTCCAGTTTACGGTACCTGATATAAGCTTTTATAAGTTTCATAATTTTGAAGTTTTATGTTGGAAAGGAGAAAGGAAGCGCAGAAAAACGCAATCTTCCCATTTTATCCTCTTTTCGGTTTTTCGCAATTCCTGCCATCAAAGGCTATCCCCACATCCAACTATTATTTACTATTTTTCATTTTCCGTGCAGTTGGCTATTTCTTTTATTTCGCAATTACGGCTGGATATCCAAAGCACCACATATTCGACACATCTTCCTTTAATGAAGCATTTGAATTTTAATTTTCCAGTACAGCAACTTCTACAGATTTCACCTGGATAGTACCCTTTCCATCCAGCATTAAACCGATAAAGCCATCATCCATGGTATCATCATGACCATGTGTTATGGTTTTGTTGCTTATATAACCTTTGTAGTGAGTTCCTGCTGCCGTCACCTTTAAGGGCATCCAGCCTGTTGGCACATCAAACTCGCTTTCATCAAAAACTTTTTCGTTTCCGTTTACCACCCTGCCAAGTTTCATATTATTTTCACTCACTGCCACAAACTCATAATTGGCCAGGTCTTTTGCGTGGTGAATTAGTTTAATAGTTCCTTTGAAATCCAGTTTTTTGAGGGTGGCGACCATGCCAACATTGCCATATCGGCTATGAAACACGAAAGCTGCGGGGGTGCCGTCAGCCGTTAATTCAAGTACCGGACTTCCTTCAACTTTCTTGACTTCCGGGTTAATGTTCTCAATACTGCCTGTAATGAAATGGAAATCCGATTTTATCAGCTCAGCGCCATTTCCACCGGGCATCCAGGTTTTGCTGCCACCTGTTTTCATATCCATCATTTCACCCTGCCCTGCATTATGCTGTTCACTGGAAGCCTCACCATGTTCATGTTCGCCATTCTCTTCCTGGTGATCTTCGTTTTCTTCCATCATTTCCGACTGTTCCTGTCCTTCAGATTTGGCTTGCTTATTGTTTCCCTGCGAACAACTGCTTAACATGTAACCGCTTGTTACAAGAATTGTACTGTAGAATATCAATTTTAAATGTTTCATCGTTTTCTATTTTAATGATTATGAAACTACTTCTGTGTTCCGACTCCATACTTATAGACCAGTTTAGCTCCCAGATCGGCTGTTTGTGCTACTATCCCAATTCCTACCATGCCTGTAATAACAAGCACTATGGCAAGCCATTTTTTCTTATCCCATTGTTTCCAGAAAAAGAAAAGACGGATGGCTGCATAGGCCGTAAAGAAATAAAACGTGTAACTACCCCAGTCAGAATGATTACTGGCCGTTAGTTCACCTTGCATTGGTACGGAAACCAAATCTATTGCCTGGGTGCCGCTCAGATAGGCACCAAGCGCTCCAAGCGCTCCCAGCACATATAAGGCCACAGCCATATTCCTCAACCAATTTTTCTGAAGGAACAGCCAAACCAAATCGGCTAAAACTGCTATGATCCATAGCACAATTGGAAAATGAATGATCATGGGGTGTATGTTGGGCGCCCATTCCGGTAGTAAAGCTTCCATTGTTAAATTATTTTGATTTGACTAATTGTTTTCACTACTCTTCTTCATTTTACCTTTCAGCAACTGGGCATTAATAGCCACAATGATAGTACTCAAGCTCATAAATACAGCACCCACCGCAGGCCCCAGTACGAAACCGCTTGAATAAAGCACCCCTGCCGCCAGCGGTATGGCAAAGGCATTGTACCCGGTGGCCCATATTAAGTTTTGTATCATCTTTCTATAGGTAGCTTTGCCAAATAATATCAGGTGGGCAATGTCCTGCGGATTGCTGTTCACCAGGATAATGTCGGCCGTTTCGGCTGCTACATCGGTGCCAGATCCAACAGCTATTCCCACATTAGCTTGGGCCAGCGCCGGAGCATCATTCACGCCATCTCCGGTCATAGCTACGAACTCACCTTTGCCCTGAAGCTCTTTCACTATATCCACTTTCTGATGAGGTAACACTTCTGAATAGTATCCGTCCAGGCCCAGTTCATCTGCCACGGCTTTTGCCACTGTTTCATTATCCCCGGTTGCCATCATCACTTTGATACCATTACTTTTAAACACTTTGATAGCTTCTGCACTTTCCGGCCTTATTTGGTCAGACAAAGCAATATATCCGGCCAGTTTGTCATCAATCAGGACGAATACTACCGTTTCCGCAGTGCTGCTAAAGGCGCCATCAGGTATTGAAATGCTTTTGTCCTTTAAATAACCGGGGCTCACCACTTTCACATCTTTGTCTTCGACCCTGGCTTCCACTCCTTTGCCGGTTATGGCGTTAAAGTTTTTCAGGGAGGGAATTGGAACTTTAGTGTCTTTAGCCTTCTTTACTATGCCCACAGCAATGGGGTGCTCTGAATTCTGTTCCAATGCACTGGATAATCGAAGAACCTCCTCTTTTGAATATTTCTGACCTACTGATTCGATGCGGCTCACCCCAAAATCGCCTTTCGTGAGCGTACCGGTTTTGTCAAATACCAGAGCAGATATTTTTCGGGATTCCTCGAAAGCTGTCCTGTTACGAATGAGCAATCCGTTCTGGGCTGAAATAGCCGTAGAGATAGCCACTACCAGCGGTATAGCAAGTCCCAGGGCATGCGGGCAGGCAATGACCATTACGGTTACCATTCTTTCCAATGCATATACAAAAGGAAAGCCCAGGATGAGCCAAACCGCCAGTGTTCCAAAGCCTACGGTAAGCGCAATATATGTAAGCCATTTAGCTGCGCGGTCGGAAAGGTTTTGCATTTTGGACTTGGTCTTTTGAGCTTCCTCCACCATTTTAATCACCTTGTTCAGGTAGCTGTCCTTGCCAGTATGTTCCACTTTGGCTTTCAGAGATCCATTGCCATTAATGGAGCCACCAATCACTTTTTGATCCATACCCTTCTTCACAGGTTTTGATTCACCCGTTAGCATGGACTCATTCAGGTAACTTTCCCCCTCAACAATTACCGCATCAGCAGGCACTTTTTCACCTGGTTTGATAAGGATAATATCGTCCTTTTGTAATTCTTCCAGCTTTACATCTTCCACCTGGCCGCCTTTTACCCGGTGCGCCTCTGAAGGCATCATACTGACCAAAAGTTGCAAAGCCTTAGAGGCGCCCAATACCGATTTCATTTCCAGCCAATGCCCCAGTAGCATAATATCTATCAGCGTAGCCAATTCCCAGAAAAAGTCTTCACCTTCCAACCCAAAAACTGTTGCCGAACTATAGAAATAAGCCACACTGATGGCCATCGCAATCAATGTCATCATTCCAGGGCCCCTGGCTTTAAGTTCGTTTATAAAACCTTTCAAAAATGGAAAACCACCCCAGAAATAGACAATGGAAGAAAGACCGAAAAGCCACCACTGATTCCCAGGCAGGAGCCAGTCGTACCCGAAAAATTTCTGGAGCATGGGGGAGAAAATCAGGATTGGAATGGAGATCAATGTGGAAACCCAGAACCTTTTGCGGAAATCCTGAATCATCATCTGGTGATGATCGTGGCCTGCCATACCCATCGGTACACCATTATTCGCATGCGAATGACCGCCGTGGGCATCATGATCATGCTTCATTGATTTTTCATGGTTTTGCTCATGTTGATGATCAGCCGAATGGTGTTCATGCCGGGATACATTCTGTTCCTGGTCTTCATTTTTTTCTTTCATATTCCTCATTTTTTAGTTAAAGTTCAATTCTGCAACTTATTCCAGACCATCAAAAGATGCAAGAAATATAGTATAAAAGAGACTGTTCTAACCTGTGCCGTTTGAAATGATGCCTGATTTACGAATAACCCTTAAATGTTAATAAACTGCCTCCACTTTCCTTTTACCGGGAGAAAACCGGGCACACGCTGCTTGTATTCAAGATATTCCGCTCCGAACTGTTCAATCACATTTTTTTCTTCCCTGCGTGCAAGCAGAACGTATGCCACCACAATAACCGGGAACAGGGCTACGGAAAATATTGTCGGCCAGTGTACAACACCTTCCCCGAAAAGCCCGATGAACAGTCCCGTGTATTGAGG
>Ga0209347_1005636_pt1 | contig 11746 bp, 10 predicted proteins | sample AutmiccommuBRH23_FD_187382 | JGI IMG/M metagenome (GOLD analysis project Ga0209347, IMG submission 187382) | Deep subsurface microbial communities from Mt. Terri, Switzerland - Autotrophic microbial communities BRH/23 (SPAdes) (version 2) | ecosystem: Environmental > Aquatic > Deep subsurface >...
CCTGGATAGCCATGAGAACGAGACCGTAGCGCGTTCTGCAGACAGCCCAGATCACCAGCAATACGATCGCCAGAATGAACGCTACGAGCAAATAGAGGCCCACCGAATCCGTGACGACAATACTCCAGCCACCGATGGAGATGCCGGGCGGCGGCGCGCCGATGAGTCCCGCCTCGCCGCCAGTAACGCTGGCCCAGGACGTGGCTATGTTGCGGGCAATTAGCGTTAACGCCAATGTCACGACAGTAAGGTAGGCACCGCGCACGCCACCATAGATGAGGAAGTAACCGACGATCGCAGCGACCAGAATAGCTGTCGCGATACCGGCGGCGATGCCAACTGTCGCCGCATTGTCGTTCGGAATCATCGGACCGACTATCGCCACCGCGTAGGCCCCGATGCCGAAATACGCCGCCTGCCCGAATGACAAGATGCCCGCCTTGCCCCAGAGATAATCAAGCGACAGTGCAAGCAACGCAAAGATCAGCGCGTCGCGGGCGACGTCCATCTGGTAGGAAGACAAGGCCAGCGGATAGGCGAACAGCGCAGCGATCACCAAGAACGAGATGATCGTCCGCAGGCGTGCGCTTGCGTCGCCGCCTCGAACCTCTTTGAACAGGGCTGTCGGCAAGACGCTCATGCCGGAACCAGACCGCGTGGACGCAAACGCACGACAATGACTGCAACGATGAGCACCAGCGCCTGCGACAAGCTGTTCGGAACCTGATAGTCAAGGATGGTGCGCAGGCCGCCTATGAGGGTGCTGCCCGCAACAGTACCGGCCAGGCTCCCGGCTCCGCCGACGATCACCACGAAGAATGACGGTGCAAGGTACTCGGCGCCCATCGTCGGAACGATCTTGCTCATCGGAGCCACGAGCGCGCCAGCCAGTGCGGCAAGGGCAGACGATCCCGCGAACGCGATCATGAAAACGCGACGCGTGTCGATGCCGAGAAGCTCGGCCACCTCACGGTTCTGAATGACCGCACGCAAGTCGAGTCCGAAGCGCGTGCGCGTCATGACCAGACCGGTCAGTGTAACAGTCAGCAGCGCAGCCGCGATGATGACCAGGCGATATCGCGGATAAACGCTGCCGAACAGATCGATCGAGCCTTCGAACGGCGAGTACACGATCTGTGGGCTAGGGCCAAAAGAAAGCAGCAATGCTTGTTGGATGATCAGGCTGACGCCCCACGTTACAAGGATGACACCCATCGGCCGGTCGTAGAGAAAGCGGATGAGACCTCGCTCCAGTGCGAGGCCGACGATGGCACCGACGGCCATTGCTGCGATGACCCCGATCCAGAAACTACCGCCATTGACTTGAACCAGCGAGACGGTGAACGCTCCGATCGTGACCAGTTCGCCATGCGCCATGTTGAGAATGTTCATCAGTCCGAAGACCACAGCAAGTCCCAGGGCAATCAGCATCAGGACGCTGACGGTCGTTGCTATGTTCAACACCATCTCAAGGTACACAGCGAACTCCTTTCACCGGCATTTCTGCATCCGAACCATGCTCCAGGTTGTTTAAGTGACGGTCGCGACGGCGCTTAGAGGGCGGCGCAGACCGCCTTAATCTCCGTGTAAGCTCGCATCGCCTCAAAGCCGCATTCACGGCCCCAGCCGGACTGTTTCGCTCCGCCGAATGGCAGAGCCGAGTCGAATGCGCTGTGGGTATTGATCCAGACGTTGCCGGCCTTGATCAGGCCAGCCATCTTGTGGGCGACACTCAAATTGGTCGTCCAGATCGAGGCTGCCAGGCCGTAAGGCGTGTCGTTGGCCGCCCTGGCGATGACATCGAGATCATCGTCATCAAACGACATGGCGCAGAGTACCGGCCCAAAAATCTCCTCCTTGACCACAGTCATGGACGGGTTGGTGTTGGCCAGAATAGTAGGCTCGATAAAGTAGCCTGCATTGCCGATACGCTTACCGCCGCTCCAAACATCGGCACCGGCCCTTCGACCTTCCTCGACAAACTCGCTGACGCGATCCAGCCGCTCTTTGGAGATCAGCGGACCGAACTGCGTACCGGGTTGCAGCGGATGCCCGGCTGTCATTTTGGCGCCGTGCTCAGCGATCCCCTCAAGCAGCCTGTCATGAATGGACTTATGTGCATAAATGCGCGTACCGGCTGTGCAGACCTGTCCCTGATGATAAAATCCTGCTCCGGCGATGCCCGGTATGGTGCGTTCGAGGTCCGCATCGGGAAAAACAATCATCGGCGACTTCCCGCCAAGCTCCAGCGTCAGCCTCTTCATGTTTCCGAGCGAAGCGCGCGCTACAAGCTTGCCGACCTCAGTGGAGCCGGTGAAGGCTACCTTGTCGACATCCGGGTGCTCGGCGATCGCCGCACCTGCCGCTTCGCCCGAGCCGGTAACCAGGTTGACGACACCAGCGGGGAAGCCGACTTCCTCAATGATCTGCAGTAGCCTGATAGTGCTGAGCGGCGTCTGCTCGGCCGGCTTGATGACTACCGTGCAACCCGCCGCAAGAGCAGGGGCAAGCTTGTATGCGAGCAGTACCTGCGGAAAGTTCCAGGGCAATATCAACCCAGCCACGCCGACCGGCTGGCGAATCGTGTAGGCGTGGAAATCTCCACCGCCGGCAAGCTGAATCTGCTCGCCATTTAGTTTGCTCGCCCAGCCCGCCATATAATGGTAGGTGACACTGGTCTGAATCATATCGCTGTGCCTGGCGAAGAGCAGCGGCTTTCCGCCATCGATCGCCTCGATCTCGGCCAGTTCGTCAGCCAGATCTTCTATACGAAGCGCCAACTTAGTGATCAGCTTACCGCGCTCGATCGGGCTGAGCTTCGGCCACGGGCCGTCTTCAAAGGCCCTACGCGCTGCGGCGACAGCCTTGTCAACGTCCGCCTTGCCTCCGGCCGGAACGGTGGCCAAGTGCAGCCCCGTCGCGGGGTCCTCGACAGCCATGGTCTCACCTGAATGAGCGTCAACCCACTCGCCACCGATATGGAACTTGTGCTTCTGCGCCAAGAAGCGCGAAAGCGAGGGGGTGAAGAAAGACGGTACGTTCGAGAGATCCATTAGAATTTCCCTGTTGTGTCGAGCGAGTACGGGCTGGCACTTGGTTGGCGCCATGCGTCCGCCCCTCATTCAGTCTCGGGTTCTCAAATCAGCGCAAGAAATCAACCAACCAACCAGTTATTTGATTTTATGCGCACGTTGCCCCTTGTCAAGCGACAGACGGCATCAGGCCATCCAGCGGCCCAGATTCTTCCTCACAAACGCATCGTCGGCCAAGTCCGCATGGATGGTGCAGACCCGATCGATCGCTTCGGCCTGGCCGGGGCTCAGCACTTCATCGGGATTGAGACACCATGTTCCCTCGAGCAGACCCTGGCGGCGAAGGACCTCATGACAGCCAGCAATGCAGCCCTGGAAGTTGTTGGCGACATCGAAGAAGGCTGCGTTGCAGTCTGTGACGCGCGCGTCGAGCGCTAAAATATCGTCAGGAATTGCGCCTGCGGAGACGGCAGCCTTGATCTGATCGAACATCTGCACCGCGCCATGCGTCCAAACCGACCAGTGGCCAAGCAGTCCTCCGCGGAAGCGAACCGTCACCGGCACGCCATCCCTGACGACAGGAAACGGGATCGCGAGGTCGAGAACAATATGATCGTCGTTGCCTGTATAGAGGGTTATCCGGTCTTCTGCGTGCGCATCGACCAGGCCACGAATGACGTCGATCGTGCGATATCGGTTGAACGGCGCGGCCTTGATGGCAACGACATTGTCAATCTCGCAGAAGCGCTTCCAGAATCCCGCATCCAACAGCAACCCGCCAACGGCCGGCTGCAAATAGAAACCCACCAGCGGGATTTCTTCAGCGACCCGGCGGCAGTGCTCGATTATTTCGTCTTCGGACTCGCCCTTGTGTGCCGCGAGACTGAGAAGGCCAGCATGGTAACCCAGTCCGACCGCGGTCCGCGCCTCATTTACAGCCTGTGCGGTTCCGCCGACGATGCCCGCGATCATTGCAAGAGGACGGTCGGACCACCCCCGGCTTGCCTCCATCGCGCTCCTCAGCACGGGCTCATAGAGGCCGACATCCCGGATCTCGAACTGAGTGGTGTGTACGCCGACTGCAAGCCCGCCAACGCCTGCATCGATATAGTATCGGGTCAGCGCCCGCTGACGTATCGGATCGAATTCTCTTTCGGCGGTTAACGCCAGGGGTTGGGCTGGAATGACACACCCGTCACGCAGAAGTCGCGCAACCTCTTCAGGCAGTTTGCTGCGATGAAGTCCCATACCCACCCTCGCTCTCGTCAATGCCGACGACGGCACCAGATCTTAAGCATTATCAGCAGCGCGAGTGTTGTCAACCAACTAGTTAGTTTTTTCGGAGGGCCGCCAAAGCGAACTCGATAACGTGCCGCCGCCGATGGGCGATGGCATCTGCGGAGCTCAGCTTTTTGCCGAACACGGCAGACAGGGTCGGATTGTTGGAAAAGTAGAAATAGGAGAGACCGGCAATTGAGATGTAGACGTTGATCGGGTCCATGTCGTCGCGGAAAACCTGATCGGCGGCTCCGCGCTTCAGCGTCTCCGTCAGCAATTCGACCAGCGGCCAGTGCATCTCAGTCAGTTCTTCCGACTTTGCCGCATGCGGCGCACCCTGCGCGTTCTCGTCGTTTACCAGTTTGATGAATTCGGGGTGATCAACGAGATAGTCGAAGGAATAGCCAACAAGCGTGCGCATCGCCTCAAGCGGCGTCAGGTCGCCGAGGTGCAGCGTCCTCTCATTCTCCCGGATCTCCGAATAGACCGTTTCCAGCGCCACGCGGTAGAGATCGTCCTTGTTGCCAAAATGGTGATACAGCAGTTGCTTATTGACGCCTGCGCGTTTTGCGATTTCATCGACGCGCGCTCCGGCAAACCCTTTGTCGGCGAATTCGCTAATGGCGGTCGACAGGAGGGCCGCCCGTGTTGCCGCCGAGTCGCGCCGCTTGGTCCGGCGCGGGGCCTCATCCTTGACCCTCAAAGCCTGTGTCGCTTGCCCAGCCATCGGCTTCTCTCCCTTGTTCGACCTGCGGGTTTTGCGCTAGCCGTGACACTCTTGCCCAGGCCGCGCTGCAATCCCAACGCCTTTGCGGCGCCTTCGTCCATAGCGGTATTGCTTGTTGACCCGCAATCCAAAACCGTGGTAACCAACTACCTAGTTACTTTTGAGGTGAAATGCAAATGTGGACTCGGGCCATTGCGGCTATGGCTCGGCAAGGACTGCCTCGGATCTACTGGGCGTTGTTTACCCTGGTGTTGATTGGAATGGTCACCGCTCCTCAGTTCCGCACCGCGTCGAATCTCGCCAACATTCTCGAACAATCAGCAGTCCTCGCTGTGTTGGCGCTTGGCCAAGCTTTCGTTATTGCTGGCGGCATGATCGACCTTTCGGTCGGACAATTGGTAGGGCTTATCACAGTCATTGCCTGCATGATGTTCGAGGCGTTTCCCAGCTTGAGCCCCTTGGTCATTGTCGGCTGTATCGCCCTTGCTGCCCTGGTCGGATTGATCAATGGCGAGTTGATCAACCGCCTGCGCATGTCTCCCCTGATCCTCACCTTCGGCATGCTGAGCGTGCTGCAGGGCTTTATCTTCATGCTGACCGACCGCAGCGTCGGACAGGTCGCGCCGGCAATTACCTTTTTGAGCAATGGCCGTGTGCTGGGCATCCCGGTCTCGCTCGTGCTGGTCGCAGTCGTTGGCATCGCCGCGTATTACGCGCTGCAGCGCTCGATCTTCGGCTGGCATCTTTTGGCGATGGGCAACAGCAGCGATTCCGCCCGCAAGGCCGGCTTAAACCAGTTTTCACTGACCCGCACCGCTTTCCTCGTATCCGGCCTGTGCGCAGGCATCGCGGGGCTGCTCGTGGCTGGCCGCCTCGGCACGGGGTTCCCAAACGCCGGCATCGGCCTGGAGCTCGACGCGATCGTCGCCGTCGTGCTTGGCGGCACACCATTGAAGGGTGGCCGTGTCAGCGTCATAGGCATTCTGGGCGCGGTTCTGTTTCTTGGTACCCTCAGCAACCTCCTGAACTTGATGCAGGTGCCGGCATTTGCCCAGATCGTGGTGAAGGGCCTGATCGTCATCGTCGCCATCCTTGCCGACCGACCGGGTCGGGCTGCGCGGCTGGCATGAGCGCCGAGAGCAAACCGTTCGGGCATTCAACCCGCCTCCCCTCGCTGGAGAAGGCTGCGGTCTGGATCGTTCTCGTCGTGCTTCTGCTCGTCGCAGGCCTGTCCTCGGAGGCTTTTTTCAAGTTGAACTATTTGACCAACCTCCTGCGCCAGGCCGCACCGGTTGGCATTGCAGCGGTCGGCGTCACGTTCGTGATGCTTTTGCGCGGCGTTGATCTATCGGTTGGCGCCGTCATCTCGATGAGCGCCGTACTGTGCGCATTGGTAATGGATGGCAGGCCTGAAAATCTATGGCTGGGCATTGCAGCCTCCTGTGTTTGCGGCGCGTTGATCGGCCTCGCCAACGGCATCCTTGTCGCACATGGCAAGGTCTCGTCTTTCATCATGACGCTTGGCATGTCGATTGTGGTCTACGGGCTTGTTCAGGTGGGCAGCGGCGGCACGGCGCGCGGGATCGTTTCGCCGGGTTTCCGTGAGGTCGTCAACAGCCGTATCGGCGGTGTTCTGCCAGTGCTGGTGATCTGCCTGCTGTTTGCCGTAGCAATCGGCATCTTCTTGCAGTCGCGGACCCGCTTCGGCCGCAGTGTCTATCTCATCGGCGCCAACCCCGAGGCGGCCCGTCTGGCCGGCCTGCCTGTCAACCGCGTTACCGTTGTCGCCTATGCCGTCTCCGGCCTGTTTGCCGGACTCGGCGGCCTGGCATTACTCGCCCGCACCGGTGTCTCCGGCACCAATCCAGGTGCCGGCATGGAGTTCGACGTGCTGGCAGCTGTCGTTCTGGGCGGCACGACGTTCGCCGGTGGACGCGGCAGCGTTGGGGGCACTTTCGCCGGGGTCATGGTGCTCTTCATCGCGCTCAACCTGGCCAATGTGGCAGGCCTGCCTTTTGCCGCGCAGTTGATCATCAAGGGCCTCATCATAATCATAGCTTCGGCCGCCCATTCATGGATCGGCGCCGGCAGCGGTGGTCGCAAACAAGAGTAAATCTCATCAAAGGGAGTAAAGAAATGCGTCAGTATTTAATGCATTCAATCGCTGCAGCGATGATCGGCACTTTCGTTACCGGCACCTCTATGGCGCAGGAAATGGACCTCACCAAAAAAGAGACTTACGACCAGATCATGACCTGGGCGAATGAGCCGCTCGACACATCCAGCTACAAGAAGGACGGCGATCTGCGTATCGGTCTCTCCGCCGGCTATCTCAGCAACGCCTGGATCAATTTCACCGCACAGTCGGTGAAGTATGAAGCCTCGCTGCATCCAGAGATCAAGGAGGTGATCGTCACCGACGCCGCCTTCAACCCGACCAAGCAGGCAGCCGACATCGAAGACCTGCTGACCAGCGGCGTCGACGCCATCCTGTTCTGGCCGGTCGACGAAAAAGCAATCCTGCCGGTCTTAAAGAAGGCGCACGAGAAGGGCGTCGTGACCATCAACATCGGCTACAACTTCATGCGTGATCCGTCGGTCACATCTAACGCCTATGTCAATCAGTGGACCTATTCCGAGCAGGTGGCGACCGAATTCGCGGAATCGCTCAACGGCAAAGGCAAGATTTTTGCCATGCTCCCGATAGCTGGCTCGTCGGCTGCCGTCGTCCAGCTTGCCGTGCTGCAGGAAGTGCTGAAAGGCTATCCGAACATCGAACTCATCAGCAGCGAATATGGTGACTGGGATCGCGCCAAGGCCAAGCAGCTGACCGAGAACCTGCTCCAGCGGTTCCCCGAGATCGATGGTGCCTTCTCGCCCGCCGGACAGATGTCGATGGGCATCTACGAGGCCTTCGACGAGGCCGGCCGCCTTGGCGAACTAACACTGTCGCCAGGCGACGACTACAATGGCTGGACCAAGCTGGTTACCAAGGAGGGCAAGTGGGGGTCCGTGACCAGCGGACTCGAAGTCGGCCGCGCGGCAACCAAGCAGGCTGTCAAAATCCTGACCGGCGAACCTACCACGACAGCGGTCGTGGTTCCGACGCGCTATCTCGATCCAGCTGAAGCCGCCAAGCTGAACGAGCCCGATCGGGCGGACGACTGGTTCAAGACGGACCTGCCGACCGAATTCCTGCCGCAGTAGCTGACGGCATGCCTCTTCTCCAGACCCATAAGCTGACACGCCGGTTTCCTGGCGTGTTGGCACTCGACCATGTGGACTTCGCCGCCGAAAGCGGCGAAGTCCACGCTGTCTGCGGCGCCAACGGAGCCGGAAAATCCACGTTGATGAACGTCCTCTCGGGCACGATACACCCCAGTTCGGGAACAATTTCCATTGCGGGCGATCAGGTATCCTTCGCTTCGCCGGCCGACGCCCGCAACGCCGGCGTCGCTATCGTGTACCAGGAATTCAGCTCCATCCCCGAGCTGACGGTCGCTGACAACATTTATCTTGGCCGCGAATTTCGTGGCCGCTTCGCCATGGTCGACCACCGCGCCGCCACCCAGGCAGCAGCCGATCTCCTCGATCGCTACGGGATCTCTCTGTCGCCCGACACATACGTGGGCACTCTTGGCGTTGCCGACAGACAGCTGGTCGAGTTGGCGCGCGCGTTGGCAACCGAGGCGCGCATCCTCATACTGGACGAACCGACGGCGGTGCTTTCCATCACCGAGCAGGCCAAACTGTTCTCCGTCATCCGCACGCTGCGCGAGAAGGGCCTGCTGATCCTCTACATTTCCCACCGTCTCGAAGAGATTTTCGAGATCGCCGACAAGGTCTCAGTCATGCGCGACGGCGCGCTGGTAGCCACGCGCGACAAATCGGCGCTGACATCGGCCGAACTGGTGCGCCTGATGACGGGGCGCGAGATCGCGGCGAACAACGCCCTTGCCACCCTGCAGAGCGATCGCAAAGTCGTGCTGGCACTGGAGGGACTTGCCGAGGATGGCAGCCGGATCGACCTGCACGAAGGCGAAATTCTGGGGCTTGCCGGACTGGTCGGTGCCGGTCGCACCTCCATCGCGCATCGCATTGCAGGCCTGCGCCGTCGTGATGGCTTTTCGGTTGCCCTAGGCGGCAAACCTCTGCCCGACGACCCGGCAAAAGCGTTGGCGGCGGGCCTCGTCTATATGACCGAGGACCGGAAGCGGGACGGCATTTTCGGACCGATCGGTTTGACCGCCAATGCGTCCGCAGCCTCGCTCGATCGTTTCGCGTTGGGTGGCCTGCTCCGACTTCGGCGTGAGCGTGCCGACGCCGGCGCCTTGCTTAAAGAGCTCCGGCTCGTCGCTGCCTCACTCGATACGGCGATCGGATCATTGTCGGGCGGCAACCAGCAAAAGGTGCTGTTTGCGCGCGCCCTGCTGGCGCAGCCGAAGGTGCTGATCTGTGATGAACCGACGCGCGGCGTCGATGTCGGCGCCAAAGAAGAAATCTATTCAGTCCTTCGCCGATTATCCAGCGAAGGCGTCACCATCATCTTGATATCGTCTGAACTGAACGAGTTGCTGGCGTTGAGCCACCGTATCGCGATCGTGCGCGAGGGCCGCGTCTCGGCTGTTCTGGACAATGCCGGGATAGATGAACACGCGTTGCTGGTGGCCGCGACGGGCGCGGAGCAGTGTGAACCGGCCGAATAATCTGGGGGCTACCCGAATTCCGGCCCGGCTGCGACCATCATCCTGGAAGGCATGCCAGGTAATTCAACGCGGTCAAGGATCATGCGCTCGAATGTGCGGAAGGCCTTGAAACCATGCTTGAGCAACACCGGCTCCAGGCACGCGCCCGCGTCCAGAACATCGATTATCACTGAACCGGAGATACAGGCCAGTGCCGACTCGAGAAGTTCGCACGCTTCGGCTTGGCTCTGAGAAACCAACGGTCCTATCTGCGTGCCCCGTCGGCCCGCGCGCAGGAGGACGAAATTGCCCTCGTCGCCAATGACTTGAGTGCCGGGCCGGTCGAGGAAATCTTCGATCAGGGCACCTCGATCGCCGCCGAAAACCTGCAGATCGCAAGCGAGAATGGCCGCACGATCGGGCGCCGTCGAACTCACTGACGGCCGGGCACTTGACCTTGAACCCATGCCGCGCCAGCGCGACATGCCGCATTTGCTCTGGAATCCAAGCTGACCATAGACCAGCGCTCCCTCCGGAGTCGCATCAAGCAGCGAGGCGCTGCCTCTGGCGCGCATAGCGCCAATACAGCGGTTCATCAACTGCGAAGCAAGTCCGCGACGGCGCCAATCGGAAGTGACAAGGACCATGGAAACCCAGCCAAAGCCTCCGACGAAAGGCAGGATAGCGGCCGATGCGACTAGACGGCCATCAGCACGTATGCCGTAGCATTCGCCATGCGTCATGAACACCGCCCAGTCTGCGGCGGTCTGGTTCCAGTGCGCTTCGTCAGAAAGCAACAGCGCATCGTCCGTATCGCCTAGGCCGATGACGACGCACTGCGCTAACTCAGTAGGTGCCACTTGTAACCTCGAACTTCGTTGGCTTGCCAAAACTCCGGCGACCCGACGAGACCCATTCTGCGACCCAGTCCATCATGGTCAAGACCGGCACTGTGGGATAACCGAATAGTTGCGTAGCGCGAGCCGTGTTTGTCAGCCACGAACTGTCGGCCTCTTCCCCAACAATGTTCGGCTTCTTGCCCAACCGCTTGCCAAGTTCAGTCGCCAGCCAGCGCACGGAAAGAGCTTCAGGGCCGCTGATATTGATTGGCATGGGCGGCGTCGAACTATGCACCAGACAACGCAATGCCTGCGAACATGCGTCGCCCTGCCAGATGATGTTGACGTGCCCCATCGAAACATCGATCGGCTTGTCGTTGATTATGTTGCTGGCAATGTCGTGCAGCACACCGTATCGCAGGTCGATGGCGTAGTTCAGCCTGAACAACACGCCCGGCGTGCCGTGGACGTTCGAATAGTGCTGGAACATTCGTTCGCGGCCGAGGCAGGTGATGGCGTATTCGCCAGGCGGGCTCGGTTGCACATCCTCTGTGCTGCCACCTTCTCTGACAGTAGCGAAAGGATAGACGCATCCGGTCGAAAAGGCGACGATGCGCGACGTCCGGAACGTATCAGCGACGAATGCCGGCACCTGAACGTTCATCGCCCAGGTCTGCCCCGGATCCGCCTGAGCACCGAACTTGAACCCTGCCATGAAGATCACGTTTTCTGGCCGTGGCAGGTTCTTCAAAGCTTGCATGTCGAGAAGATCGCAAGCGAGTGTCTCGATGCCGTACTCTTCCAATTCCTCGCGCAGGCCGGCGGTTGTAAAGCGGGCGACGGCGATGATGCGCTTGGAGGGGGCTGCCCGCTTGGCCATACGCGCCAGCGTCGGCCCCATCTTGCCGCCGACCCCAAGAATCATGATGTCACCCGACAGCCCCTCGAGGTCGCGCACAAGCTCAGGCGAGGGTGTCGACATGAAATCGTCGAGCTGCGACTCGCTCTCAATGGATTGTGGGATCATGGGAATGATGGACATACTGCTATCCTGTCTGGTTTTCTTGCGGCTCTATCGCCTATTTCTGCGAGGAAGGACGAGCTTCCTATTTCACGCGGCGACCGAAGGATGCCGCTGCTTCCAGGGCATCTCCTGCTCAAGTACCGTTGCGAGTGCCAGAATCG
>Ga0209347_1005637_pt1 | contig 11744 bp, 3 predicted proteins | sample AutmiccommuBRH23_FD_187382 | JGI IMG/M metagenome (GOLD analysis project Ga0209347, IMG submission 187382) | Deep subsurface microbial communities from Mt. Terri, Switzerland - Autotrophic microbial communities BRH/23 (SPAdes) (version 2) | ecosystem: Environmental > Aquatic > Deep subsurface >...
AGCGATTTGAGCCCGGCCTACACAACCTCCGGCTGCAACTGTCTCTAATCTCGGTCGCCGACGGAATGCCGACCGCCTCCAACGCCGCGTCCATGCGTCGATTCCGGCTGCTGGCTGCGTCCTGCAGCCGGCTCGGCATTCCGTAGGCTCGGTCGCTAAGTGACAGTAGCAGCCTCCGGTACATTCCGCACGGACTCAAATCACTCCCCCTCACTGCATGTCGCTTGGAGGTCGCCCGTCAGGGAGTTTTTTTATCATCATTTTTTCATAGAGTTGATCACCGGAGGAAGGCCGGGAAGGCGTGATGCCCGGGGGTGATCAGAAACAAATCGCGATTAATTAATAATTAATATACTACAGGGGAATATTTTAACTGTTTCCCTTTCAAAGTATGGCATATGCCAAATAATTCCTAAAATTTTTTAACCCCTGATTTTCTCCAGGAGGATCTATGTTTCTAAATTCTGAACAACTCCGTCAAAAGGCTCATGAACTTGCGATGACACACGACCCTTACGTGGGGCGTTGGCCATCAAAATACCTGTTGAGAGAATTTTATGTGGATGTCGAGAATTTACGCAAATTTATACGCTCCCTGCAGGATGGCAATGTAAGCTGCTCACAGCCCGCCGAAGAATGGCTGCTAGATCATGCTGAATTTTTGGAAGAACAGGTGCTGCTAGTCCGACACCAGCTTTCCAATGCCTTCCTGGGTGGTTTACCGGATTTACGCAAGACAGGACAAAAAAGGGTATTGTCCATCTGTACAGAGTATCTTGAGAATGTGGATGGAAACCTGGACGAGGACTCCTTTGTTGCTTACATCAATTTTTACCAGGAAGTATCGGTTTTAACAATTGCCGAGACGTGGGCAATCCCACTTATCCTGCGTATCGCCTTGATCCGGCGCCTTGCGGAAGTCATGGAACTGGTTCGCCAACGCCGAGAGGTTTGTACATCTGTCGAAAGGTTACTGGGACGAGTGGAGTCGTCGAAGTTGAGCCCGGAAGCTCTAAATGATGCCCTTGAAGAAGCGGGGCAAAATCTGCCGCTATCCGGGCCGCTAATCGTCCACCTGGTAAGGCACCTGCGTGAGTGGGCGGACGATTCGGCAGCCTTGAGAGAATGGCTGATTTGTAAACTGGAAAATGGCCCTGACAGCCTTGATCGAATGGTCTCTTACGAATATCAGCTTCAGGCGGCCTATCAAGTGGCGACAGGCAACCTCATCGGAAGTCTGCGTAAAATTTTACGCCTGGATTGGCGCAATCCTTTCGAGCAGATTAATATGGTTGAGCACACTTTGCGGGAGGAAAGGGCAGGCATCTATCCCCTTCTTGACTTTACCAGCCGGGACGTGTTGCGAAATAGAGTTGAGAAATTGGCCCGCCGCTTGCGTGTGCCGGAAAATCTGGTGGCCAGTACGGCCGTAGAGCTTGCGGGAAAGGAATATGATCGGGTGTGTGCGGAGAGAACACAGACGGATATGGCTACTGTGGTTCCGGCAAATTTAGCTGACCTTCCGCGTCAGTCCTTTGTCTCATATTACCTGCTCGAGCCGGATGGCGTCACGGAGCTGCGGCGTGAGCTTAAAATGTGCAGTATTCCCCGTTTTTTACCCGAAATAGGAGTTATTCGACGTGCCACCGGCGTGTATTTTACCAGCCTGATAGCATTGTTTGCGGCTGCCCTGATCGGATTTTTCCTGTGGATAGGAGGGGGAGCAAGCTTCACGATTAACCAGCGGGTAATCATTCTGCTTGCGCTGTTATTACCCGCCAGCGAGTGGGCCGTCATGGCGGCACACTGGCTTATAGAGTGCGCCAGGCGGCCTCGACCGCTGTTAAGATACGATTTCTCCCACGGGATTCCTCCTGAGGCTACCACCATGGTGGTTATTCCCGTCATCTGGTCGACAGTTAAAGAGGTGCGGGAAGTAGCGGAACGGCTGGAACTGCACTATTTGGCCAACCGGGACCCAAATATCCACTTCGGTCTCCTGGGTGCCCTTGTTGACGGAGAGGCGGAAAGACTTTCTTTGGATGCAGCCGTCCTTGAAGCCGCCCGGGCAAGTATTGAGGAGTTAAACTGCAAATACTCACGCCCGGGAGGAAGCACCTTTCACCTTTTTCAGCGTCGTAGGCTGTGGAACCCGTCCGAGGAGATATGGATGGGTTGGGAGCGCAAGCGAGGCACATTGGTGGAATTTGTCGATCTACTCAAAGGAAAGACTGATACCACTTACGATTTTATAATCGGGGATACAGATATTCTTCCGCGTATCCGCTACATCATCACACTTGACGCCGATACTCAACTTCCGCTGGGTAGTGCTCAGAGAATGATCGGTACCTTGCACCTGCCCTACAACCGGCCAAGGTTAAATCCCGGGCGGACACGGGTGGTCGAGGGATACGGAGTATTGCAGCCGCGTATCGGCATTAGCCACGAGTCAGCCCTGCGTTCTCGATTTTCTTATTTATGGTCGGGGGATCCGGGAATCGATCCGTACACCTTTGCCTTCTCTGATCCATACCAGGACGGTATGGGACAGGCAATTTTTACAGGAAAAGGAATATTCGATGTTGACGCATTTGATCAGGTATTGTGTGAACGCATTCCAGAAAACCTGGTGCTCAGTCATGACTTATTGGAAGGCGGATTTTTACGCTCCGGGCTGCTGTCAGACATCGAATTGATCGATGATCACCCATCTACGTTCAGTGCTTATCAGAAAAGAATGCACCGTTGGGTCCGGGGCGATTGGCAATTACCCCCATGGCTTTTTCCACGTGTCCGCGACCGCCGGGGAAGGTCTTTGCCGGTTGATTTATCCCCCCTCACCCGATGGCAGATGATCAACAATCTGAGGCACAGCTTACTGCCACCGGCGCTGTTAGCATTGATGCTGCTTGGCCTGACTGTCTTGCCCGGTTCTCCCGGGCGATGGTTTACTTTCGTGATGGCTACATTGTTTTTACCGCTGATCCGCCAATTGGTGGCAATCAGGCGGACGGTTTGGCGTCCCCGGAGCTTGTTGGCTACGGTGGGTCAAGTTTTGATAACAATTATGACACTGCCCTTTCAAAGCGTACTTTTGCTTGACGCAATCACTAGAACCCTATACCGCTTATTGATCTCAAAACGGCATTTGCTGGAATGGGTCAGCGCCTCGGAAGTTGAACGCCGCAACCGGGGCGGTCGTTATACCTCGTTACTGGGTATGTACGCAGGTTACAGCCTGGTATTCATATTTGCGATGGCAGCAGCCACCAGTACGGTTCCGGCACTGAACCGGGCAGGCCTGACCCTTTGCGCTATATGGGCCATGGCTCCGCTTATAGTCCGCTGGCTGGATCGGCCCGTCCAGCGGCCCCCTCGTCCCCTTGGGGCTGCTGAGGAAGCAGAACTGCGAAAGCTGTCCGGACAGATTTGGGCGTTCTTTGAGGACTACGTTGTTGAAAAAGATCACTGGCTGCCGCCTGATAATGTTCAAATCGATCCGCCCAACGGCATCGCGCACCGCACCTCCCCCACCAACATTGGGCTTTACCTCGCCTGCGTGCTGGCTGCCCGGGATTTTGGGTTCATCGATACACCAGGATTGATTGAGCGTTTGGATCGGACCATCAGTACAGTTGAGCGCCTGGATAAATGGAAAGGCCATCTTTACAACTGGTATGACACGGTCACACTGGAACCACTACCCCCACTGTACGTGTCTACGGTGGATTCGGGCAACCTTGTCGGCAGTTTGATGACGGTCAAAGAGGGTCTGACGGAGTGGCTGGAGTCGGATATCGATAATGAAAATGAACAAAAAGATGCGGCCCGTGAAAAACCGACAAAGTGTGCCCCGGTGGATTGGCAGTTGCGCGGGGAGAATCTGATCCCTCGCTTGGAGACGCTGATTAAAGAGACAGATTTTCACCCACTATACAACCACAAGGCCAAATTGTTCACCCTGGGCTACCATGCGGGGCTGCGTGAGCCGGATCAAATTCTATATGATCTGCTGGCATCCGAAGCAAGGCTGTCAAGTTTTATAGCCATCGCCCTGGGCCAAGTACCTTCGTCGCACTGGCATACCCTCGGAAGGACAATGACCAGGGTAGGCCGGCGGGTCACACTGCTCTCATGGTCCGGGACAATGTTTGAATATATAATGCCCTGGATTTTTATGCGGACCTATCAGAACACTATCTGGGAAAGCACTTACGGTGCCGTTGTCAGGCGGCAAATTGAGTACGCGCATCAAAGAGGAGTTCCCTTTGGAATATCCGAATCTGGCTACTATGCCTTCGATCATCAGATGAACTATCAATACAGGGCCTTTGGTGTTCCCGGCCTGGGATTCAAGCGCGGCCTAGAACAAGATTTAGTTGTGGCGCCGTACGCCACAATACTTGCCTTACCGTTTGCCAGGCGTCAAGGGCTGGAGGATTTACGCAAGTTGGAGGAGCTTGGAGCCCGTGGAAAATATGGCTACTACGAAGCTATAGATTTTACCTCCCAGCGACTGCCAAAGGGGCAGACCAGTATAATACTCTTAAGCTTTATGGCCCATCATCAGGGAATGAGCTTGCTGGCCCTTGCCAACATACTCTCCCCAAAAAAAATATACGATCGCTTCCACCGGGACAAGCGAGTGCAGGCAGCCGAACTGCTGCTACAGGAACGTGTCCCCGCGCGGCCTAAAATCATAAAACATCCCGCCATGGCCTTTGTACATGTACCTGATACAAGGACGGAAGCAGGCGCCCATCGTGAATATCTCCATGCGGATACGCCTGCGCCTGAAGTGTGTGTCCTTTCAAACGGGACATTTATGACCATAGTTACCAACAGCGGCAGCGGGTTCAGCCGGTACGAAGGTTATGCCATATCCCGTTGGCGGGAGGATCCGGTGTTGGATAATTGGGGGAACTACATCTACATCCGCGACGTTACCCGCGACCTGGTATGGTCACCAACGTTTCAGCCGTGCCGTGTCCCCTCTTCCCAACAGCGGGTGCAGTTCTCGCTTGATAGAGCCACTTTCATGCGGGTGGACCGAGACGTGCAGACCAGCCTTGAAATCTGTGTATCCCCGGAATGGAATGCGGAAGTCCGCCGGTTGACTCTCACTAATACAGGAGATACAGCGCGCATCTTCGAAGTCACAACGTTTCTTGAACTGGCCCTGGCGACCCCCGGCGCCGACTATGCGCACCCTGCCTTCAACAAGTTGTTCATCAAAACGAAATATGTGGAGGAGGCGCAGTGCCTTCTGGCAGGGCGAAGAACTCGCCAGGAAGACGATAAACCATTATGGGCGGCGCATTCGCTTATGGTCCCGGGCCGAACGCTTGGACCGGTGGAATATGAGACCGACCGGGCCAGCTTTATTGGTCGGGGCCACACACTCTCCCAGCCCCAGGCAATCGGTTCCCACCTCCGTGCAACGGTGGGCTCGGTGGCCGACCCGGCTTTTATCATGCGGAGGAGATTAAGCATCGAGCCCGGTGAACAGGTGCAGTTGTTCGCTGTCACTGCTGTGGCAGGCACCGAGGAAGAGGCGATCGACATTGTTAGCCGTTTTTCGGGGGACCTGGTGGTGGAACGAGCATTCCAGCTGGCCTGGAACCTTAGTCAAATCGAACTTCGGCATTTGCGCATGACTTACGACCAGGCCATAGCTTTTCAAGCTTTTGCAGGCCAGGTTTTGTATACCCCTCCGCTGCGGCAGGAACGGAAACAGAGTATCCCAGAGAATGGAAAAGGGCAGTCCAACCTCTGGTCGTACGGAATCTCCGGTGATGTACCTATGATACTTGTACGGATCGAGAATATAGCCAATATGCAGTTTATCGTTAAACTGTTGACCGGGCACGAATATTTACGTCGCATGGGGTTAGTCTTCGATCTGATCATTCTAAACGAATCGGCGGGAGGATACCAGCAGGATTTGCAGGAAGCGTTGAGGCGGGCGGTGGAACAAGTAGTTGGCCGGCCTGGTGCAGGGCCCGGTGGCATATTTATCATAAAGGAAAATCAGCTGCAGAATGGGGACAGGACACTCCTTCTTGCCACAGCCCGTGTTGCTCTGCGGGCAAACGGTCCCAGCCTTAAGGCGCAAACCAGACTTACCCGGCAAGATACCGGATTGCCGGCACTCCTCACACCGGCAGTGCCGTTAAACAGGTTCGCTGCCCCTCCCACCGATAATTTACAGCACAGTTTGATGTTTTTCAACGGCTGGGGAGGGTTTTCGCCGGATGGCCGTCAGTATCTGATTTTTATTAAAAACGGCAATCATCCGCCGGCGCCATGGATTAATGTAATCGCCAATCCGGCCTTCGGATGCCTGGTCTCTGAGCTCGGTATGGGTTACACCTGGTGGCGCAACAGCCGTGAGTGCAAACTGACCCCGTGGTCTAACGATCCTGTACTGGACCCTCCGGGTGAAGTATGTTATCTGCGGGATGAGGATAGTGGTGAACTATGGTCTGCCACGCCCTCCACCACACACACTGACAATCCTTACACCGTTACCCACGGCCGGGGGTTCACCTGTTTCCTCCACGAAAGATGCGGTGTCAGGCAGGAAATGACCGTTTTTGTTCCACAGGATGATCCTGTCAAAGTGGTCAAATTGCTGTTGCATAACAGGACTGACAGGCAAAGGCATCTCTCCGTCACATATTTCGCGGAATGGGTGTTAGGTGTACAGCGGGAGGCCAACGCCTCTTTCATCATCACTGATTGGGACGAAACGGCCCAGATACTGCTGGCCAGAAACGCGTATCAGGAGACATTTCGTGATGCGACCGCCTTTTTGGGTATATATCCGCAACCAGTATCATTCGGGCCACCGGCTTCGGCACAGTATAAAGCCCAGCCAAACGCCGCCAGCCCGGAGGATCTGTCCTGGACGGCAGACCGACACGAATTTCTTGGCCGTAACGGTACGCTGGAAAATCCAGCCGCCATGGGCCGGGAGCGCCTGTCAGGCAAATTGGGGGCTTTTTACAACTCTTGTGGCGCGCTGCAGGCCAGGCTCTTATTGGATCCTGGCGCCGAAAGGACAGTCTACATACTGCTTGGTTGCGAAGATTCCAGGGACGCCGCCGTGAAATTGGCGCAGAAATACCGCCTGGCCCATGTCTGTGAACAGGCATTTAAAAACGCACAAGAATTCTGGGATAATATATTGGACCAGGTTTCTGTTTCCACTCCATGCCCGGAAATGGATGTCCTGCTAAACGGCTGGCTGATTTACCAGGCCCTGGGCTGCAGAATGTGGGCGCGGTCCGCTTTCTACCAGGCGGGAGGCGCGTACGGCTTTCGTGATCAACTGCAGGATTCTCTGGCCCTACTACACTCCCGCCCCGACCTCACCCGGGCACAAATTTTACTGCACGCCTCACACCAATATGAGGAGGGCGACGTGCAGCACTGGTGGCATGAAGAGACTCAACGAGGCATTCGGACGCATATCTCCGACGATTTACTGTGGTTACCGTATACCGTCGGAAGGTATATCGATCATACGGAGGACGAGAGCATACTTTACGAGCCGGCGCCGTTTCTCAACAGTGAACCTTTGCGAGAGGATGAGCATGAGCGATACGAACAAACCCAAATGTCTACCCGGGGCGGCACCATTTTGGAGCACTGCCTGCGTGCCATCGACAAGGCTTTACAGCGCTTTGGTGAACACGGGCTGCCGCTAATCGGAATCGGTGACTGGAACGACGGTATGAGCCGTGTAGGAGCTAAAGGCCGCGGCGAGAGCGTGTGGCTGGGCTGGTTCCTGTGTGAAGTGCTGAATCGGTTCACTGATTTATGCAGACAGCAAGGTGACGCTGAACGGGCGGAACGATACCGGGATCTAAGCGAACAACTGGCCTTATCAATTGAAGAGCATGCCTGGGATGGGCAGTGGTACCGGCGGGCCTTCACCGATGCCGGGCAATGGCTGGGATCTATTAACAATGACGAATGTCGTATAGATGCCATCGCCCAGTCGTGGTCAGTCATCTCCGGGGTGGCGCCGAAAGAAAAGGCACAGCTGGCGATGCAGTCCTTCGACCGCGAACTTGTGGACTGCGATCTTTCGGTGGCCCGTCTTTTAACGCCGCCTTTTGACCAAACAGATCCCCGCCCGGGCTACATTCAGGGCTATCCGCCAGGAATCAGGGAGAACGGAGCCCAGTATACGCATGGCGTTATATGGAACATTATCGCCTGGTGCAAGCTAGGAAACGGGGATAAGGCTTTTGAACTGTTTCATATGCTAAATCCTCTAAATCACACCCACACGCCCAATGAAGCGCGGCAGTATGCCGGTGAACCCTACGTCATGGCGGGGGACGTTTACACGGCGGACCCGCACAAAGGACGAGCAGGCTGGACGTGGTACACCGGTGCGGCTGGATGGATGTATCAGGCAGGGGTTGAGTGGATTCTTGGCCTTCGCCGTCAAGGAAAAAGGCTGTACATTCGCCCGTGCATTCCTTGCGAATGGCCGGAGTTTTCCGTTAGCTACCATTTTGGCAGCGCATGCTATCTTATAACTGTCAAAAATCCATCACGCATATCCGAAGGAGCCACCTCTTTGCAAATTGATGGGCGGGAGGTTATGTCAATGGAGCAACACGTGAACGAGGGTCCTTACGTAGAATTGAACGAAGACGGGCAGGTCCATAATGTTGTTCTAATTTTGTAGTTACAGGGGATGAAAATAGTTGGAATTCCCCAAAATCCCTGGATAAGTCGGGCCAGGGCTGGGATATTCTGGCCGATCAGGAACTTAAACAATTTACTGACACAGCTGTTTATCCCACCCCAACTGAAAAGAAAGCTTTTTTGCACCTTCTTTTACTAATTCTATAGACTGATTAATTTTATCCCAATCGGCACGAACTTCTGGTATGGACATTGTAAAGCTGCAAATAACCTGCCCATTATGATCCCTGACCGGGGCACTTACGGAAATAACACCTTGAATCCTTTCATTGACGCTATAAGCATAGCCTTGCTCTCTTATTTTTGCCAGTTCCTTTTTCAGTTGATCGGTATCCGTAATTGTACCCGGAGTAATTCTAGCCAGGCCTGTTTTTGTTATCACTTTGTCAACTTCCGAATCTTTCATAAACGCCAATAGTACTTTGGCTGAAGCACCGGCATAAAGAGGAGATCTTTGCCCCACATATACCATTGCCTGTAAATCATGCTTTCCACGCACATACAGTAAGCACATTCTTTCATTATCTTTTATTATGTTAAGATATATACTTTCACCGGTTTCTTCCATAATATCTTCCATAATTGGCAATGCCTTATCACTTATGTTCATGTGTCTCAGAACTATGCTTCCCAGATAAAACAGTTTTGTGCCAAGTTTATACTTTTTAGTTACAGTATTTTGTTCCAGGTAACCTTTTTTTTCCAATACATTAACCATCCTGCTTACTGTTGCCTTGGGCATTTTTAGCGTCTGGGAAAGTTCCATAACACCTAATTCAGCCTCTCCAAAAGAGAAACAGTCCAGTAAGTTTATTACCTTAATTATCGATCCAACACCTTTTAATTCATCGCTCAAAATAAAACACTCCATCATCAACTATAGTAAAAATAGTACTAAAACTCCTACCTCCTCCCTACCTTTCCATTGAGGAGACCAGAGAATCCATGATCCAATTATAGCATTAAAATTCCCGGGGAATAAAATTACACAAACACTAAAAGACCATAATCCTAACAAAAAGGAAATTTAAGGCTACCGACCAAGGCATACCCCTGTTGCTTTTTCAATTTGCAGATTCCTTACACAATTAAAAGTTCCACATGATGGATATCATTCCTAACTGAATATTTATAGTATAGCACGTCACTTAATTGACGCAATATATGCACTGCTTACGGCATATAAAAAACCCGGCAATATTAACTCAACCCTGTTTAACAGACAAGAGATAAAAGCCTCTCAGTAGTAATCCACCCGTTTGGAGGGCTTGAACACCGACATAAATTTTAAATAACAAAAACATTCTGAAACTATTTACAACTGGCAAAAACTTTGGTAAGATTTTTTTGTAGATATTTTGTGAAACATTGTTTCACATTGTGGTACATACCGGACAGATCCCCCGGATGGGTATGATCTTAACTTTAGGGATGTGAATGCTAAAACATCCAGAAAGATCACCCTATCTACTGGGTCGATACACCATAAATTATTTAAGATAAAGGAGAGTGTTATGCTTTGATGCCATTGGAAGGCATAAAGGTAGTCGATTTAACTCAAGCAGCTGCAGGTCCTTTGGCTGGACAGCTATTAGGGGATATGGGGGCAGATGTAATCAAGGTTGAACCATTAAGCGGCGACCATTTCCGTCCCATGATGAATGGTTCATGGGTTTTATCTGTTAACAGAAACAAAAGAGGGCTTGCTGTTGATTTAAAACTGCCTGAAGGTAAAGAAATAATGTTTAATTTGATAAAAGAAGCAGATGTATTTTTGCAGGCTTTTGTCCCGGGTACTATTGAAAGGCTTGGTTTAGGTTATGAGGACGTAAAAAAAATAAACCCACGGATAATCTATTGTGCTGTTTCAGGCTACGGACAATCAGGACCAAACAGCAGGCGCTCCGGGTACGATGTATGCGCACAGGCAGAATCAGGATTAATGGCGGCCACAGGTGATGAAGGCAGCCCGTATGTCCGTATTGGTTCATCTTTAATTGATTATTGCACTGGCGTATATGCCGCCTATGGTATTGCTTCGGCAATCCTTGCGCGGGAAAAAACAGATAAAGGACAGTTTATAGATATATGTTTGCTTGATGTTGCAATTTCCCTGATGGGTCACTGGATCACCAACTACTCTATCACCGGGGAGAACCCCGAACGCATGGGTACCGGTCATAACATAGGGGCCCCCTATCAGGTTTTCGATACCAAAGACAGAAGCATTTACATAGGTATTCTAAGTGATAAACATTGGAAAGGTTTTTGTGAACACCTTAAATTGCACGATCTCCTTTGTAATCCTTTGTTTTCTACCAACAAGGAACGTTCCGAACATAAACCTGAGTTAATACCCTTAGTTCAAAAAGAATTATACAAGCATACCTGCGACGAGTTAATGGAGATATTGGTATCGCTTGGCATTCCCTGCGCACCTGTACTTAAGGTAAGCGAAGCCCTTGAAAGCCCCCATGTTAAACAACGAAATATTGTGGTGGAAAGAGAATACCAACAATTCGGCAAGGTCAAGTTTCCCAATAATCCCCTTAATATGTCAGAAACACCGGTAACAATAAGGATGGACACTCCACAAGTAGGTGAGCACTCTGTAGAGGTTTTAGAACAACTAGGTTATGAAAAAGATAAAATTAGTCAACTTATTGATAAGAAAGTTATTCTTGGATAATTGTCTTAAGTTACCGGGAGTTATCTAAAAAAGCTTCCAAAAAACTAGATAGGAGTGTGTTATATGTTTAAGTTAACTGAGGAGCAGGCTCAAATCCAGTCGGTGGCACGCCGATTTGCCGAAAAGGAAGTGGCGCCCTTTGCTGATGAGTGGGAGGAAAATGCTTACTTACCCAGGATAATCTTTGAAAAGATGGCCGAACTTGGTTTTGCCGGTATGTACTGCCCGGAGGAATACGGTGGAACCGAACTGGACCGTGTATCCGCAGTTCTGGTGGCCGAGGAGTTGGGCCGGGTTCACCGGGCAATGGGCTTTATCTTCATCC
>Ga0209347_1005638_pt1 | contig 11743 bp, 7 predicted proteins | sample AutmiccommuBRH23_FD_187382 | JGI IMG/M metagenome (GOLD analysis project Ga0209347, IMG submission 187382) | Deep subsurface microbial communities from Mt. Terri, Switzerland - Autotrophic microbial communities BRH/23 (SPAdes) (version 2) | ecosystem: Environmental > Aquatic > Deep subsurface >...
CTGTCCGATCCTGTTCATCCACGGCGATGCGGACGGTTGGGCGGCGATGAATTCGGTGAAATGCTGGGAGCAGCTTCGCCGGATGGGAATCCAGTCCGATATCCACACGCTCGTCGGACGCAATCACTGCTTCCAGAGGAAAGCGGCTCCGGGCACGGGCAGCTATACCTGGATGGGGCGCATTTGGGAATTCATGAACCACAAGGGTTCCAACAAGTAGAAAAGCAAACAAGGCGTAGGGTGCACAAGTTCATCGGGCCGTAAGCCGAGTGGTTTTGGCCTGTTAGCTCTGAAACCGGGACGAGAGATGGGGCGGTAAGAGCGGGAGGAGCAGGGGGGCCGGCGTTAAGAGTGATCCTTGTTGGGCGTATCTGATGCGGAATATGCGCCTCGGCGCGCACCGCCTCCCGAACGTGGTCCGGCAGGGGAGGGTCACGCTGCCTTGCGGTGGCAGGATTTCAGCCGTCCACCCAGACGCTCGATACAGATGATCTCGCCTCGGTTAGCTTCGTGCTGCGGCGAACTGATTCTGCAGGATGTCACTTGACGTGCAACTCCTTCTGTCCTCGGCCTATCCTGGGCCGATTCTCTAAGTCCTTACACAGCAATCGTTAATCGTTTTCCCACAAGCACTTACAAACGGAGGTCTCAGACTGTCGATCCGAAGGTTGAGGGTTCGAGACCCTTCGGTCTCGTTCTGTAAGATTAAGGCTGACAAGCACGTATGCGTGTCAGCCTTTCTTGTTGAATGGCCCGAAATCGCCCGTCAGCGGTGGAACCGGTTCAGGCGTACCGTGGTCCGCCGACCGGTAGACCGCGTCTTGCACGACCAGAGTCCGCAGGTAACTTGGACCGTTTGTCTCGAAGTGTCCGCCGTCGATCAAGCGGTCGATGAAGTGTCGCTGCGTCGTGTAGCAGCAATCACCGGAAAAGGCGCGGTTCTCGTGGGGATATGCGTGCTCTTGCTCCGGTCTTCCCAGAGGCTGTATGGTGAGCCGGCCGTCGTTGTACAGCCGGATCGAGCCGCCGTTGGCATCGACGAGGAACTCGCCGAAAGTGTACCGCGGATTCGGACAGTTGCTCTCGTTGTAGCGATTGGCGTCCCACAGTCCCGTGGCGCCGGATTCGAACTCAAAAACGACGACGCCGAAGTCCTCGCCGGCAATGACAGGATTGAGCCTCTTGAGCACGGCGTATACCCGCCGGATCTCACCGGCCAGATAGCGGTACGTGTCGATGAAATGGACGCCGTTTTCGTAGACCAACAGCCGCGGGTACGTGCGGAAGTACGGCTGGCGGTTGAGATAGGCATCCTGCCCCCAGCCGTCGCCCATGCGGGAGCGGAACGTCATTACGTGGATCCTGTCGCCGATCGCGCCGTCGTCGAGCAGCCGCTTGATTTCGCGGTACCAGGGCTGAAAACGCCAATTCTCATGCACCATGAAGCGGATGCCGGCCTTGCTCGTGTACTCCACGATCTGCCGGGCCTCGTCGAACGTGGGAGCGAGCGGCTTCTGGCAGATCACATGAATACCGAGATCGGCTGCGGTCTTGCACATTTCCAGGTGGGTGGGAGGCGGCGTGATGATGTCCACAAAGTCCGGCTTCTCCTTCTCCAGCATCTGACTGTAATCGGTGTAGTGCCGGGCGATGCCGAACTTGTCCATGATCGCCGCGGCGCGTGACGGATCGCGGTTGCACAGGGCCGTGATCGTCACCTCCGGGATCCGCTGCCATGCCTCGTATTGAAAATGGCTGAAATAGCCCGCCCCGACACAAACGCCCTTGAACTGCGTCATCAGTATTCCTCCAATCCCTTGTCCGGCCGAATGAACATCCACAGGAAGACCGCCAGGACGTTCAGGCCCGCTCCGACGAAGAAGAACGGGACCACCGAGCCGGTCCATTCCTGCAGATAGGGGAACGCCAGGCCCGTGGAGAACGAGCCGATGTTTCCGGCCATGTTCATCGTGCCGGAGACGGCGCCGGAGTGCTTTCGGCCGATGTCGATGCACAAGGCCCAGGACGGCGGCAACGTCATGTCCGCCCCGAACAACGCCAGCGAAAAGAAGATCACGGCCGTGACCGGATGGTGCGTGTAGACGCTGAGGACCAGTCCCACCGCTGCCAGGGCAAAGCCCACCATCGCCGGAGCGCGTCGCGAAAGCGCCCAGCGGTTCTGTCGGTAGATCCGGTCCACCAGCGAGCCGGCAAACCAGTTGCCCATCGCCGCGAACAGGAACGGAGCCGCGGCAAACACCCCAGCCTCCACTGGTCCGAGTTGATAGGTCTTCTTGAGATGCGGGAACAGCCAGGTCAGGGCGAAAAAGAATGTGAAATTGCTGCAGAAGTACTGCACCATGGCCAGCCACATGTTGCGTGATTTGAACATGACCGAGGCCGAGAGCTTCGGCTGGTCGCTCTTGTCATCCTTCGCCTGCTGGCGGTTCCGGCGGATGTGCTCCAACTCGGCCGGACTGATCCGCGGGTGCTCCGCCGGATCGTTGCGGAACCACACGTACCAGACGATCGCCCAGCCGAAACCGGCGATGGCCCAGAAGACGAACGTGCCCCGCCAGCCGAGGACGGTGATCATCCACGCCACCAGGGGCATGGCGAACGCGGCGCCCAGACGCGAGCCGGCGAAGTTGATCCCCTGCACGCGGCCGCGCTCTCTCATCGGAATCCAGGAGTAGAATGCGCGCGCCATGGTCGGGAACGCCGCGGCCTCGCCCGCCCCGAAGAGGAATCGCACGACGAGCATGGAGACCAGGCTCCAGGCCGCGGCCGTCAGGCCGGTGAACAGCGACCAGAAGCTCACCACGGCCGTCAGAATGATGCGGGGCCCGAACCGGTCGGCCAGCAGTCCGCCCGGCGTCTGGAACAGGGCGTAGCCCAGCGCGAAGGCCGACATCACCCAGCCGATCTGAGTATCCGTCAGGCCCAGGGACTCCGCGATCGGCTCCTTGGCCGCCGAGATGTTCACCCGGTCGATGTACAGCAGCAGCGACAGGAGAAAGGTCAGGGCCACCAGGAGATACCGGCAGGGGACCTTGGCCTCAACGCTTCTGACGGATGTCGATTCGTAGTCCATGATGTGTGTCGCTCGCGTCAGAGACGCCGTGCCGCACGACGCTCCTTGATAAGGGTCAGAGTGTTCTTCCATGCCTCGACGAACATGTCCCGGAAGTACTGCACCGGGCCGTACTCCTCATACTCGTGGACGCTCAGGCCGTCCCGCATATACGCCTGCCGGAAGCCGGGGACCTTGGTCAGCAGTTCGTCCAGGATGTGGTCCTGCACGGGATTGAAGAGCCTGGCCACCACGGGCAAATCGAGCTTGAGCAGCTCCTCGGCCTGCCCGCCCCAGTTCATCGTGATGCACACGTCGCCGCCGACCATCTCGGTGAAGTGTTGCAGGCCCCGTACGCCGCCTCCGATGAAGCCCAGTTCGTAGCCGCGGTCGTGGACCAGTCTGTAGACCTTCTTGGCGATGATCATGCCCGCCTGGTAGAGAATGTCCCGGTTGATCTCGATGCCGTGGGCCGCGACCTCCTTGTGAAGCCATTCGTCGTAGATGCCCGTGATGAGCGAGTAGTACATGACGGGCTTGGTCCGGGTCTTGGCGGTGATCTTGCGGTACATTTCGCACACGTCGATCACTTGGGCCAGTCCCATCACTTCGGTCGCATTGAGGGGCGTGTTCTCCTCGATCAGCACGCCCATGGCCTCCAGGCCCGCCTTCGTCGCGGGGATCTTGATCATGACGTTCGGGCTCATCGCGCGGTTCTTGCGGCCCTCGTCGATGATCACCTGCGGGTCCTCCTCGTGGATGGGGTCGCCCTGGATACTCACGTAGCCATGGCGGCCGTTTGTCCGCTCATAGACCGGCATGAACTTCTCGGCGATCCGCTTGACGAGCTTGCGCTGCAGGATGCACTCGACCTCGTTGTCGTCCCTGCTCTCCCGGAGCGTCTCATCGAGCAAGGCCAAGGCGTGGTCCTGGCCCGTCTCATGGGTGAGCATCTTCCAGGTGTAGGACGGATTCTGCGTGCAACCCATCGCTCCGGCGGCGATCGCCCAGTCGGCCTCCTCGGGTGTGACGTTATTGATCCACATCTTGGTCGGCGTCAGTGCGGCGACCCGATGAAAATAGCCCTGTTTCATGGAATCCATCAGCTCCTTTCCACATCAATCCTCAAGAGCCACGGCCCGCACGGGCGAACCATCTCCCCCGGCGATCTTCAGAGGGAAGGCCATGAAGGTCACCTTCTCGCGGCGGATCTGGTCGAGATTCGCCAGTCCCTCGACGATCATCACGCCGCCGGCGAGCAGAATCTTGTGCACGCGAGTCAACTCGTCAATATTGTGAACGTCCGCCACGGACGGCGGCTCGACGCCGAGCGTACGGACGCCTTTCTCGACGCACCATTGCGCCAGCTCCAGGCTCACCCGAGGCAGCTCGTCGCGATACGCGGGCTCACGACATCGCCGACTCCAACCGGTCCGCAGCAACAGACCGTCGCCGCGCTGAACCCGCTTCGTCACGGCGCCGAGATGCTCGACACCGATAAGGGCCTTGGGCGCAATTCCCGTCAGGTCCACGACCCACGCCGGTCCCATGCACCTGTCCAGCGAAATCCGGTCGATCGTCTGCTCGCCGACGGCGAAATGCGTCGGAGCGTCCATATGCGTCCCGGCATGAGAGTACAGGTGCAACGTCGTGGCGTTCCAGCCATGCTCGGCGATTGCCCGGGCGGGCTCGAACGAGACCCCTCGCAGGCCGTGTTCCAGAGGCAGCGTCAGATCGATGATTCGCGACATGATCCTCTACAGTGTCTTGACGTTCTGCGTTACATGGTTGGCGACATCGATCGTCTTGGCCGAGCCGCCCAGGTCCGCCGTCAGAACGCGATCCAGTACGGTCTTCTCCACCGCTTTGACGACCAGATCGGCCCCCTGCTTCTCGCCCAGGTGTTCCAACATCAGCTCGCCGGACAGGATCGCCCCAACCGGGTTGGCGATCCCTTTGCCCGCGATGTCGGGGGCCGAGCCGTGGATCGGCTCGAACATCGAGGGGAACTGCTTCTCGGGGTTGATGTTGCCGCTGCCCCCGAGCCCCAGGCTGCCCATGATCGCGCCGCCGAGGTCGCTGAGAATGTCGCCGATGAAGTTTGTCGTCAGGATGACGTCGAAATACTCCGGATGAAGCACGAAATTGGCGGAAGCGTTGTCCACGTACATCTTGCGATACTCGACATCCGGATACAACCGGCTCACCTCCCCGATGACACGATCCCAGAACGCCAGGGAATGGATCAGCGTGTTGGACTTGGTGATGCTGGTCACTCTCCGGCGGCGGCGCCGGGCGAGTTGAAAGGAATAGTGGGCGACCTGTTCGATTCCCTTGCGGGTGAATACGCTCGTGTCCATGGCCATGCCACAGTCGAGATCCGGGTGAACGAATCCCCCGACCTGGACGAACTCGCCCTCGATGTTCTCGCGGATGACGATGAAATCGATGTCGGCCGCGGTCTTGTTCCGCAGCGGGCTCTGGATGCCGGGCAGCAGCCGGGTCGGCCGGTAGTTCACGTACTGGTTGAAGCTCTTGCGAATGTGAAACGTGAAGAGCTTGGCCGGCAGCGTGTCATCCACTTCCGGCAGGCCCACCGCCCCGAAGTAGATCGCGTCGAACTTCTTGAGCGTGTCGAGTCCGTCATCCGGAAGGAATTTTCCGGTCCTCTGGTAATAGGCCGCGCCGTAGGGGAACGTTTCGGTCGCGAGTTCAAAGCCCATTCGCTCGGCAGCCGCGTCGAGCACCTGCATGCCCGCGGGAACGATCTCCCAGCCGATGCCGTCGCCGGGAACCACCGCGATTCGATACGTACGTGTCATGATTCGAGACTCTTTCCTTCCTGATCGGAATATGGATCCACTACGAGGCGCCGCCGGTCTTGCGCAGCAGCACGGCGGGTCCCTCATCGCCGGGACGTTTCATCTCCCGGTCGGTCGTCATCAGCCATTTGTCGAACTCGAAGCCGTCCTCCCGCATGGAGAACGAAACGGTGTGCAGGCCGGGCTCCTTGACGTCGAGGTAGATCTTGTACGGCTCGCCGCAATGCTCGGCTTCGGTCCGCTGCTTGCTCTCCCACCACCAGGAGTTCTTCCCGTCGCACCACTGGAGCCGCCGACCGGACTGGGGCCAGTCGCCGTCCAGACCGACGTGCAACCCGTTGTCCTCGCTGCCGGTGGAATAGGCCCGAACCCAGACGTAGTACCGTCCCGGCGTGTTGAAGTGCACCTTGTACGAGACGACCGCCATCTGCCCGGGCTCATTCGAGAAGTTCTCGCCGCCGATCAGCTTATCGCCGTGGGTCCGCCGGGTGTCGGGCAGAACCTCGATGTATGCGCCTGCGCTGGCGGAGGCCGCGTGGTTGTCGTCGCCATCGGGCTGGACGGCCGGCGCCATTTCGGCGGTCGTGACGTACCACTTCCGCTTGCCGGTTTGCGTCTGCTCAAAGAACAGCTCCGCCTCGCCGGCGACCAGGCCGTTTTGCTCCTCGAAGACCATTTCTCCCTTCCCGGCGGGGCTGAACGCCAGTTGCGTCCACCGGCCGCGGGAGTAGGCGAAGCCGCTGCCCTCGGGCTGCTTTTTGTTCGAGGCCGTGTTGAACTCGACCTGAACCGCATGGCCCTTCTTGACGGCAACGTTCCGCCAGGCATGACCTGCCGGCTGGTAGTCCTTCTGCGTGGCGGGATTCGTGTACGTACCGACCGCCTTGCCGCCGATCAGCAGGCGATAGGTCGATTCGCCATCGGTTTCGGTGAGGGTCGTCAGGGCGATGTCGTACGTACCGGACTCGCCCGCGAAAACCGCCTTGGCCGCAGCGAACTTGTCCTTGTGCTGGGCGGCGTTGATCGCCAGGGCCTTGCGGGCGTTGTCCTTGTAGAACGGAACGAAATCAGAGCCTGTGATGGCCTCAAGATCGCGCGTCGCGACGAGCAGATAGGGGCTCTTCGGAGCCTCGTCGTCGGCGGCGGCAGGAGCCTGAATCTCGGTCACATCCTTGAAGGAAAGCGCCGTCTGGCCGGCCTTCTTCAGGCACAGCAGCCAGTCGCCCTCGCCTGGGGTCTTGAGCGTGACCTGCCCCGGCCCCTTGGCCTTACCCTGTTCGATCAAAGCGTCCAGTCCCTTGCCCGTCTTCGGATCGAACCAGCCGTAGGTCAGGTCGCCCGATTCCAGCGACAGCTTCAGATCGCCCGGATTCTTGAAGTAGACCAGATAGAGCTCGCCGGGCTTGGCGAAGCAGTAATCGTCCGGGTTGCGGGTCAAATCGTTGGCGTTCTTCATCTCCCAGAACGGAATCTCATGCCTCTTGAAGAACTCGACGGCGTAACGGCTCTGGTCCCACATCTTCTCCCGCGTTCGGTAGTCCTGGCACGTCAGGTCGCTGTGTGGGTGCTGGTAGCCGAAGTACCACTCGACGCCCGCCCCGCCGGCCATGAAGACGCCCCACAGGGCGTTCTTGCGGGCGTTGTCGCGGGTGGGGTCCTCGGCGTCGGTAATCAGCGCATGGGTGGCGTCGCCCGGCTCGTCGCACGCAACGACCCACGGCTTGCCCGCCGCCACGGAACGTTGGAGGTAGTCCAGGACCCGCCCATGGACCTCGCTGAAATCGGGTTTGTTCGTCTGCAGGGAAAAACCCGTCAGCGCCGAGGCGTCGCCCAGCAGATCGTAGTGGGGATCGCCCATGTTGTGGATGACGATGTGGTGCCGGTACGGGTCGTGCGTCCAGAAGTAATTCGCCCAGGCGACCTTCTGCTCGTGGGTGGCGTCGTTGATCTCCTCGCCGAGGTTCCAGTTCAACGCCAGGTGATGGCTGAAACGGGCGATCAACTCGCGGTAGTAGAGCTTGCGCTGCGGGCCGAGGTCGCCCTTGTCCAGCAGCAGCTCGTTTTCGGTTTCGAGCGTCTTGAAGTGCAGGTACATGCCGAGCGCGTCGCCGTGCTCGAAAAGGATCTCCCACTGGTCCAGACGGGAGACGTCCAGGCGAAGCCGCTCGTCGTAGGTCGTGTAGGGGAACACGTTCTGGTCGTCGCCGCCGATATTCATCGTGATGAACGAGAACACGTTCATGCCCTTGGAGGCCAGGTAGTTGACGGCCCCGATGATTCCCTTGCCCTTGCCGTCTTGCCAGGTCGGGTCGCCGGGCCTCCAATCCCGAACGTGCGGGTCCCAGTCCTTGATGAACTGGTCCTTGTGGCCGTCGGTCTTGAAATCGCCGTCGAAATCCTTGTAGGCCAGGAAGTTCTCCGGGGCGTCGGCGCCGGCTTTGAGGAAGTACTCGCCCGTGCCGGCGAAACGCAGGTAGTGGCCGCCGACGTACTGGAGCAGGCCTTTGGCCCGATTGTCCCGGCCGGTCTTATCCGTCGGCGCAACGGTGAAACCACCGGCCTGGCCGTCCATGAAGCCGGCGGAAACACCCGCCTGCGGGGCGTCATCGACCGCCACGTTCGGGCCCTTGCGGAAGGAGACCTCATACGTCCATCGGCCTGGCTCCGAGGGAGCGAAGTGCACCCGCCACTTGTCGCCCGAGTCGGCGCCGGTTTCGGCCGCGTTGCCGTCGGCGGCATAGCAGCCCGGCACGACGTACCGGTTGCTGCCCTTCGAGAACGTCACGTTCAGCCGGTAGTCGGTGAACGGATTGGGATCGGCCGTCTCGCTCGTCCGGGGACCGTCGAATGTGATCGTGACCTTATGCCACGTCTTGAGTTCTCCCGATACGTCGCCCGCCCACGACATGGAAGCCGGCACGAGCAGCGTCATCAGAACAATCGTGAAATGCCTTGCACGAGATTTCATATGTCTCTTTCCTTCAACGCAGAGGAAACTGTTTCATCGATTCATCGCCATCACCGGACCGGTCGAATCAGCACGACCCAGTCTTCCTGCGGATCGGACGGGGAATTGCCCAGCGACTGCTTGCCCGGGCCGACAACCCTCGCGACGGAGCCGTCCTGCAGGGCGCCGCCGGTGCGGGGATCGTACCAGGCGACAGACAGGACGTTTCGGCTCTCGCCCAAGTCGATATCCGTCGTGCCGCCATCCGGAAGGTACACGACATACAGCTCGGCATCGCTCGCAAGGCAGTACCTGGAGTTCTTGTTGTTCGCGTTGCCGACCAGCGCGTCGGCATTCTGCATCCCCCAGAAGGGAATCCGGCAGTCCCGGAAGAACTCCAGCGCGATCCGGCAGTAATCCCACGACTGGTCCCGGCTGCGGAAGTCCTCGCAGAGCAGGTCGTTCTCGGGGAGCTGATAGCCGAAGTAGTACTCGACGCCCGCGCCGCCGGCCATCAGGTTGCCCCAGAGCGTGGCCTTGCGGATGTCGTGCAGATCGTAGGCGTTGTTGCCCTCGCCCGCCACGCCGCTCTGACCCTTGTAGCCGGGATCGACCGGCACGCCCAGGCTGGCGGGACCCTGTTCGTCGTTGGTCACGACCCAGGGCCGGCCGGCCTTATCCGACTCGACCACCCACTTGAGCGTCCGCGTGTGCGCCTGGTTCCATCCGTTCTGGAGCGATGCGCCGGTCAGGAGCGACTGATCGCCCAGCAGCGGCGTATACACCTTGTCCTGGTCCCCCGGGAAGGTGTGGATGACGATGTGGCTCTTGTAGGGATCGGTCTCGTGGAGGTACCGCGCCATGTCCACGACCTCCTCAGTGGACTGGGTGTTCTCCTCGCCGATGTTCCAGTTCAGGGCCAGGTTGTGGGCGAAGCGCGCGATCAACTCGCGGCAGTACAGCTTTCGTTCGACGCCGAGCTTGCCGCCGTCGAGGGATTCCGGCACGAGGCCTTCCTCTCGTTTGTCGCCCCGGCGGTCGTCATCGATCTCGTTCTCCTGGAGCTTGAAGTGCAGATACAGACCCAACCGGGTGGCGTGGTCGAACACGATGCCCCACTGATCGAGCTTCGAGCAGTCGTATCGCAGTTTGCTGTCGCGTTCGATGAACGGCCAGACATTATCGCCGTCGCCGCCGGCGTTGTAGGGCAGGAAGGAAAAGACATTGCACCCTTTGCCGGCCAGGTAGTTCAGGGCGCCGATCATGCCCTTGCCCTTGCTGACCTTCCAGGTGGGGTCCCCTTCTCCCCAATCCTGCACGTGGGGCTGCCATGTTTTGAGCGGCACGTTCTTCTTGCGGGCGATGGTGTTGTCGAAATCCGCATAGGCCAGGAACGTCTCGGGGGCGTCGGGCCCGGCCTTCAGGAAGTACTCCCCCGTGCCGGCGAACTGGAGGTAGTGCCCGCCGACGTATCGGAGCCTCCCTTTGCCACGGAAGTCCCGCCCCTGTTTGTCCGTCGGCGCAACGGTGAAACCGCCGGTCTGGCCGTCCATGAAACCGGCCCCGGCGCCGGCCTGCGGATCATCGCTGATGGCGACGTTGGGCCCCTTCCGGAAGGCCGCCCGGTAGCTCCATTGTCCCGCCTCGCACGGGGCGAAATGGACCCGCCATTTGGTGCCGGAATCCGCACTGGTGTCGGCGGCATTCCCATCGGCGGCGTAATAGCCCGGCACGACACAGGTCGTGTCGCCGTTCGAGAATGTCACATCCAGCCGGTAGTCCGTGAACGGATTGTCCTGGGCCGTTTCGCTGGTCTGGGGCCCATCGAACGTGATGGTCACCTTGTGCCAGGTCTTAAGTTCCCCAGCGATCTGTCCGGCGGCGAGAACGGAAGTCGAGGCCCCCCAGACGGTCAGGACAACGGCAATGCATGCGGGTGGCACTCTCACGATTCAACGACCTCCATCTGCAATTTCCGAAATCGGCCTTCGAATAAGCCCTACAGGCAGTATTCCTTCTACCGGCGATTCGCACAATACCATAACACGCAGCTCCCCACCCCAAAATGCGCACCGCGCGAGTCTCCGGGTCATTTGGCGCAGTATCGAGTTCTGTAGGCAGTCGGCGGCATGCCCTGAAACCGGGTGAACACCCGGTCGAGCTGCTTGGGGCTGGAGAAATCCAGCTTGTCGGCGATCTGGGCCACCGTCAGGTCCGTTTCGACGAGCAACTGCGTGATCCGGTTCACGCGTTCCCGGAGGATCTGCGAATGGACGGAGCGTCCAATGGCGTTGGCGAACCGATGCTGCAGAGTCCGGCGGGAGATCCCGATCACCGTCGCAACGTCGTCCACCTGCAGGGGCCGATCGGAGTTCTCGCGGATGAAGCGGACCGCCTCGGCCATCTCTTCGTCTTCCACCAATAGGATGTTCGTCGAGTTCCGCGCCACCACGTGGGTGGGCACTCCTTCGACCACTCCGTCACAGACGGTCTTCTCCGCCAGGGCGCGATCCAGCAACTGGGCGGCCCGGTATCCAAGATGCTCGGCGTTCAGACAGATGCTCGACAGCGGCGGGTTCGCCAGCCGGCAGATGAACTCATCGTTGTCGACCCCGACGATCCCCACTTCGCTGGGGACATGGATCCGGGCGGCGTGGCACGCCTCCAGAACATGCTGGCTGCGATCATCGTTGCAGGCCATGATTCCGACCGGCTTGGGGAGGGACTTGAGCCACTTGACCAGCAGCGGCTCCTCCTTCTCCCACAGGGTGCCCCTGGCCTTCGGCGGCTCGTAGACCCGGCACGGATACCCCGCCTCGACGATGCGACTCCGGAAGGCCTCACCCCGTTTGGCGGACCAATAGATCCCTTCGTGCCCGCAATAGGAGAACTGGCGGAACC
>Ga0209347_1005639_pt1 | contig 11742 bp, 14 predicted proteins | sample AutmiccommuBRH23_FD_187382 | JGI IMG/M metagenome (GOLD analysis project Ga0209347, IMG submission 187382) | Deep subsurface microbial communities from Mt. Terri, Switzerland - Autotrophic microbial communities BRH/23 (SPAdes) (version 2) | ecosystem: Environmental > Aquatic > Deep subsurface >...
CGCTCGAGGCGGCGTCGCTGTCCGAACTGGAACTCACGCCGGCCGAATTGAAGCGCGCGTTCGACGGCCTGCCGTCGGCGCAGCGCGCTGCGCTCGAGGCCGCGGCCGGGCGCGTGCGCGGCTACCACGAGGCGCAACGCCGCGCCAGCGGCGAGAGCTGGAGCTACCGCGACGCCGACGGCACGCTGCTGGGCCAGAAGGTCACGCCGCTCGATCGCGTCGGCCTCTACGTGCCGGGCGGCAAGGCCGCCTACCCGTCGTCGGTGCTGATGAACGCCATTCCCGCGCATGTGGCCGGGGTGCCCGAGATCGTCATGGTCGTCCCGACGCCGCGCGGCGAGCGCAACGCGCTGCTGCTGGCCGCGGCCCATGTGGCTGGCGTGCACCGCGTGTTCCGCATCGGCGGCGCCCAGGCGATCGGGGCGCTCGCCTACGGAACGCAGACCGTGCCGCGCGTGGACAAGATCACCGGCCCCGGCAACGCCTACGTCGCGAGCGCCAAGCGCCGCGTGTTCGGCCAGGTCGGCATCGACATGATCGCCGGCCCCAGCGAAATCCTGGTGCTGGCCGACGGCAGCACGCCGGCCGACTGGGTGGCCATGGACCTGTTCTCGCAGGCCGAGCACGACGAGCTGGCGCAGAGCATCCTGCTGTGCCCCGATGCCGCCTACATCGCGCAGGTGCAGACCGCGATGGACCGGCTGCTGCCGGAGATGCCGCGCGCTGCGATCATCGCCGCATCGCTCAATGGTCGGGGCGCCCTGATCCAGACGCGCAGCATGGAGGAGGCGTGCGAGATCGGCAACCGCATCGCTCCCGAGCATCTGGAGATCGCCAGCAGCGATCCGCACCGCTGGGAGCCGCTGCTGCGGCACGCCGGCGCGATCTTCCTCGGCGCCTTCACCAGCGAATCGCTGGGGGACTACTGCGCCGGGCCGAACCATGTCCTGCCCACCAGCGGCACCGCGCGCTTTTCCAGTCCGCTGGGCGTGTACGACTTCCAGAAGCGCAGCAGCTTGATCGAGGTGAGCGAGGCGGGCGCGCAGGCGCTCGGCGTTATCGCTGCGGAACTCGCGCACGGCGAGGGTCTGCAGGCGCATGCCCGCGCCGCCGAGATGAGGATGAAGCGATGAGCGGCCTGCCCGAGCGCCTGCAGCACCTGATCCGCCGCGACGTGCAGGGACTGCACGCCTACGCGATCCAGCCGTCGGCGGGCATGATCAAGCTGGACGCGATGGAGAATCCGTACCGGCTGCCCGCCGAGCTGCGGGCCCGGCTCGGCGAGCGGTTGGCGGAACTGGCGTTGAACCGCTATCCCGGCGAGCGCATCGACGAGCTGCGCGCGGCGCTCGCCGTTCACGCCGGCATGCCGGAAGGGTTCGAATTGATGCTGGGCAACGGCTCCGACGAGCTGATCTCGATGATCGCCATGGCCTGCGACGTCCCCGGCGCCGGCATCCTGGCGCCGGTGCCGGGCTTCGTGATGTACGCCATGAGCGCGCAGCTGCAGGGGCTGAAGTTTACCGGCGTGCCGCTCACGGCCGACTTCGAACTCGATGAACGCGCGATGCTCGAGGCGATGGCGCGCGACCGGCCGTCGGTCATCTATCTGGCATATCCCAACAACCCGACGGCGAACCTGTGGGACGACGCGGTGATCGAGAGGATCGTCGAGGCAGCGCCGGGGCTGGTGGTGATCGACGAGGCCTACCAGCCTTTTGCCAGCCGCAGCTACCGGGACCGCCTGACAGCCCACCAGCACGTGCTGCTGATGCGCACGATGAGCAAGTTCGGCCTGGCCGGGGTCCGCATCGGCTATCTCATCGGGCGCGAGGCGCTGGTCGCCGAGCTGGAGAAGGTGCGCCCGCCCTACAACGTGAGCGTGCTCAATGCCGAGGCGGCCCTGTTCGCGCTGGAGCATGCGGACGTGTTCGCGGCGCAGGCGGCGCAGATCCGCAACCAGCGCGGGGCGCTGCTGGCGGAACTCGCGCGGCTGCCCGGGGTCAAGCCATGGCCCAGCGACGCGAACATGATCCTCGTGCGCGTGCCGGACGCCGCACGGGCTTTTGCCGGCCTGAAGGAGCGCCGGGTGCTGGTCAAGAACGTTTCTACAATGCATCCATTGCTGGCCAACTGCCTGCGCCTCACCGTGGGAATCCCCGACGAGAACGCGCAGCTGCTCGCCGCCCTGCAAGCCTGCCTATGACCACGCCGCGCCCCGCCGACATCCCTGCGAACAACCACCGCCAAGCCGAAGTGGCCCGCAGCACCGCGGAAACCCGAATCAGCGTCCGCCTCGACCTGGACGGGACGGGCGAGGGCCGCTTTGCCACCGGCATCGGCTTCTTCGACCACATGCTGGACCAGATCGCGCGCCACGGCATGATCGACCTGGACGTCCGGGCCGAAGGCGACCTGCACATCGACGGCCACCACACGGTGGAGGACGTCGGCATCACCATCGGCCAGGCCGTGCACAAGGCCGTCGGCGACAAGAAGGGCATCCGGCGCTACGGCCATGCCTACGTGCCGCTGGACGAGGCGCTGTCGCGGGTGGTGATCGATTTCTCCGGCCGGCCGGGACTGGTGATGAACGTGCCGTTCAAGAGCGGCATGATCGGCACCTTCGACAGCCAGCTGGCGCACGAATTCTTCCAGGGCTTCGCCAACCACGCGTTCGTCACGCTGCACATCGACAACCTGCGCGGCGAGAACGCCCATCACCAGTGCGAGACCGTGTTCAAGGCCTTCGGCCGCGCGCTGCGCATGGCGCTGGAGCTCGATCCCCGGTCCGCCGGCATCGTGCCCTCCACGAAAGGCTCGCTCTGACCGGAACCGCCCTGGGAGCACCCGCCGCGCCCGCGTGAGCTTCAATTCGCATGAAAACCGTGGCAGTCGTCGACTATGGCATGGGCAACCTGCGCTCGGTGGCGCAGGCCGTGCTGCACGTGGCGCGCGGCAGCGGCTTCGAGGTCGTGGTCACTTCCCGGCCCGAGGACGTGCGGGCGGCCGACCGGATCGTGCTGCCCGGACAGGGCGCGATGCCGGACTGCATGCGGGAACTGGCGGAGTCGGGGCTGCGTGCGTCGGTGCTGGAGGCCGCGGCCGAAAAGCCGCTGTTCGGCGTGTGTGTGGGCATGCAGATGCTGCTCGATCGCAGCGCGGAGGGGCCGACGGACGGCCTGGGCCTCATCCACGGCGAGGTCCTGCGCTTCGACCTCGAAGGCCGGCTGCAGCCGGACGGCAGCCGCTACAAGGTGCCCCAGATGGGGTGGAACCAGGTGTTCCAGACGCAGCCGCACCCGATCTGGCAGGGCGTGCCCGACGCCAGCTACTTCTATTTCGTCCACAGTTTCTACGCCCGTCCGTCCGATGCGCGCCACAGCGCTGGGGAGGCCGACTACGGCACGCGCTTTACCGCGGCCGTGGCGCGGGATAATATTTTTGCCACCCAGTTCCATCCCGAGAAGAGTGCCGACCAGGGGCTCGCCCTGTATCGCAACTTCCTGCACTGGACCCCCTGATCCCGACCCGCTGCGACCGGCACCATGCTTCTCATCCCCGCGATCGACCTGAAAGACGGCCACTGCGTTCGCCTGCAGCAAGGCGACATGGCCCGCGCCACCACGTTCAGCGACGACCCGGCCGCCATGGCGCGCCACTGGGTGGACAAAGGCGCACGCCGCCTGCACCTGGTGGACCTGAACGGCGCATTCGCGGGCAAGCCGCAGAACTATGCCGCGGTGAGGTCCATCCTCAAGGAGGTGGGCGACGAGATCCCGGTGCAGCTCGGCGGCGGCATCCGCGACCTGGACACGATCGAGAAGTACATCGACGGAGGCCTGCGCTACGTGATCATCGGCACTGCCGCGGTGAAGAACCCGGGGTTCCTGCAGGACGCCTGCACTGCGTTTGGCGGGCACATCATCGTGGGCCTGGACGCCAGGGAAGGCAAGGTCGCGACCGACGGCTGGAGCAAGCTGACCGGCCACGAGGTGGTGGACCTCGCCCGCAAGTTCGAGGGCTGGGGCGTCGAATCCATCATCTATACCGATATCGGCCGCGACGGCATGCTGACCGGCATCAACGTGGACGCCACCGTCACGCTGGCGCAGGCGCTGCACATCCCGGTGATCGCCTCGGGCGGGCTGTCGAACATGGCGGACGTCGAGAAGCTGTGCGCCGTCGAGGACGAAGGCATCGAGGGCGTGATCTGCGGGCGCGCCATCTATTCCGGCGATCTCGACTTCGTCGCCGCGCAGGCCAAGGCCGACGAGCTGGGAAGAGGTTGAGCGTTCAGCGTGCAGAGTTGAGCGTGAGCCCAACGCCGAACACTCAACGCTCTACGCTCAACTTCAACGCCCAACGCGCGCCCATGCTGGCCAAACGCATCATTCCCTGCCTGGACGTCACCGGCGGCCGCGTCGTGAAGGGCGTCAACTTCCTCGAGCTGCGCGACGCCGGTGATCCGGTGGAGATCGCCGCGCGCTACAACGAGCAGGGCGCCGACGAACTGACCTTCCTGGACATCACGGCCACCAGCGACGACCGCGGGCTGATCCTGCACATGATCGAGGCCGTCGCGTCGCAGGTGTTCATTCCGCTGACGGTGGGCGGCGGCCTGCGCACGGTGGACGACGTGCGCAGGCTGCTCAACGCCGGCGCCGACAAGACCAGTTTCAATTCGGCGGCCATCGCCGACCCGGACGTGATTTCCGCGGCCGCCGCCAGGTACGGCTCCCAGTGCATCGTCGTCGCGATCGACGCCAAGCGGCGGGTCGGCGACGACGCGGCCCAGCGCGGCCCCGGGTGGGACGTCTACAGCCACGGCGGGCGCCGCAACACGGGCCTCGACGCGCTGCAATGGGCCACGCAGATGGCCGAGCGGGGCGCGGGCGAGATCCTGCTGACCAGCATGGATCGCGACGGCACGAAGGCCGGGTTCGACCTGGAGCTGACGCGCACGATCAGCGATGCGGTGCCGGTGCCGGTGATCGCGTCGGGCGGCGTCGGCAACCTCGACCATCTGGCGGACGGCATCCAGCTGGGACATGCGGACGCCGTGCTGGCGGCCAGCATCTTCCACTACGGCGAGTACACGGTCGGTCAAGCCAAGGCCCGCATGGCCGCGCGCGGCATCCCGGTGCGCCTCTGAGGCGGTCCCGCGGGGCGGCGCCATCCGTCACAATAAGGGCATGGACTGGCTCGATCAGGTGAAGTGGGACGCACAAGGCCTCGTGCCGGCCATCGCGCAGGAGGCCGGCAGCAAGGACGTGCTGATGTTCGCCTGGATGGACCGGGAGGCGCTGCGCAAGACGGTGGAGCTCGGACGGGCCGTGTATTTCAGCCGCTCGCGCGGCAAGCTGTGGTTCAAGGGCGAGGAATCGGGCCATGTGCAAACCGTGCACGAGGTGCGGCTGGACTGCGACAACGACGTGGTGCTGCTGCAGGTGACGCAGCAGGGCCACGATCCCTCCATTGCCTGCCACACCGGCCGGCACAGCTGCTTTTTCCAGGTGTACCGCGACGGCGCCTGGCGCACCGTCGAGCCGGTGCTCAAGGACCCGCAGGCGATCTACCGATGAACACCATGGGAGCACACGGCGGCGGCCAGGAAGACCTGCTGGAGCGGCTGGCCTCGGTCATCGAGAGCCGCAAGCCGGCGCACGGCGGTGACCCGGAAACGAGCTATGTCGCGCGGCTGCTGCAGCGCGGCCCCGATGCCTTCCTCAAAAAGATCGGCGAGGAGGCTACCGAAGCCGTGATGGCGGCCAAGGACGTGGACGCCGCCGGCACGCCCGACGCCCGGCACAAGCTGGTGGGCGAAATGGCCGACCTGTGGTTCCATTGCATGATCGCCCTGGCGCATTACGGCCTGCGTCCCGCCGACGTCATCGCCGAACTGGTCCGCCGCGAAGGCACCAGCGGCATCGAGGAAAAAGCCATGCGCAAGACGCAGCAGCGCGAAAGCGCCGGGGAGTGAAAGCACCATGTCCGCCCCTTACGACGACGTGAAAAGTCCCGGCGACCGCACCGTGATGCACGTGCTGTACGGCCTGCACACGATTTCCTGGGCCAGCATGGGCATGCTCGCCGTGATCGCGCTGATCGTGAACTACATCCGGCGCGCCGACGAGCACGATTCGCTGTACGTGGCCCACCACAGTTACATGATCGCCACCTTCTGGTGGACCGTGCTGTGGTTGGTGGTCACGGGTCCCTTGTGGCTGCTGTTCTTCGTCCCCGGGATGGTGGCCTACACCGTCATCGGGTTGTGGTATCTCTACCGTTGCCTGCGGGGCTGGCTGCGCTTCAACGACGGCCGCCCGCCGGCCTGAACCATTCCCGCGACCATGAGCGCTGCCGACCCCAACTGCCTCTTCTGCAAGATCGTCGAGGGCAAGATCCCCTCGCGCAAGGTGCACGAGGACGACGAGATCCTCGCTTTCCACGACATCCACCCCTGGGCGCCCGTCCACTTCCTGATGGTGCCGAAGCAGCACATCGCCTCGCTGGCGCAGGTCGGGACCGAGCACGAGGCGCTGCTGGGGCGGATGATGGCGCTGGTCCCCCGGCTGGCGCTGCAGGAGGGCTGCCGGCCATACCCGCAAGGCGGCTGGCGGGTGGTGATCAACACCGGCGAGGAGGGCGGGCAGGAGGTCCATCACCTGCACATCCACGTCTTCGGCGGGCCGCGGCCCTGGCGGAAAGGCTGAGCGGCGCGAAGTCTTCCTGATCGGCGCTGAACTTCCGCTGCCCGACTAGAATCCACAGGTTGTACGGAGTCGGGATGCATGGCCACATCGGGCGTGCGCCTTCGGGCGCGACTCCTCTTCCAACGAGGCCGCTGCGCCGGAGGTATAGACATGGGTTCGTTTTCTATTTGGCACTGGCTGATCGTCCTTCTGATCATCGTGCTGGTGTTTGGCACCAAGAAGCTGAAGAACATCGGCTCCGACCTCGGTGGTGCGGTGAAGGGGTTCAAGGACGGCATCCGCGACGGCGCGGCGAGCGACCAGCCGGCGCCGCCCCCGAGCCAGGTCACCGCGTCCTCGCAGCCTGCCGCCGACAAGACCACCATCGACGTGGAAGCCAGGAACAAGTCCTGAACCACGACCCCGGTGGGCGCCGCCGCCCGTTGTCCGCGCAGGCGGATCGCGCGCATGCCTGCCGGCGCGTTGCCCTTCATTGAATCCGCATGATCGACTTCGGCTTCGACAAGATCCTGGTGATCGGCACCGTGGCGCTGCTCGTGATCGGCCCGGAAAAGCTGCCGCGCGTGGCGCGTACCGTCGGCACCCTGATGGGCAAGGCCCAGCGTTACGTGGCCGACGTGAAGGCCGAGGTCAACCGCTCCATCGAGCTCGAAGAGCTCAAGAAGATGAAGGAGTCGGTGGAAACGGCCGCGCGCGACGTGCAGGCCGCGGCCCGCGACGTGGAGAGCTCGCTGCAGGCTACCGCCACCGACCTGGAGCGTTCCTGGGGCGGCATGGGGGAAGGCGCGGCGACGGCCCTCGAAGCGCCGCCGTCTTATCCCGAGTACCGCCACCCCAAGAAGAAGTGGCGGATCAAGCAGGGCGCCACGCCCGACTGGTACAAGGCGCGCAACGGCATCCGCACCAAGGCGCTGTCCGGGGCCGCGCGGGTTGCCCGCTACCGCCCCCATAAATTCGACTGATGTCCGAGCGCGATCAAGAAGACGAGCTCGCAGGCACCGAGCAGCCATTCGTCGCCCATCTCGTCGAACTGCGCGACCGGCTCGTCAAGGCGCTGATCGCGGTGGGCGTGGTGGCGGGCGTGCTGGCCTTGTATCCCGGGCCCGGAGCGCTGTACGACCTGCTGGCCGCGCCGCTGGTGGCGCACCTGCCCAAGGGGGCCACGCTGATCGCCACGTCGGTGATCTCGCCATTCCTGGTGCCGCTGAAGATCCTGCTGATGTCGGCGTTCCTGATCGCGCTGCCGGTGGTGCTCTACCAGGTGTGGGCCTTCGTCGCGCCCGGCCTGTACTCGCACGAGAAGAAGCTGGTGCTGCCGCTGGTGGTCTCCAGCACCGTGCTGTTCTTCGCCGGCGTGGCGTTCTGCTACTTCTTCGTCTTCGGGCAGGTGTTCTCGTTCATCCAGAGCTTCGCGCCCAAGAGCATCACCGCCGCGCCTGACATCGAGGCCTACCTCAGCTTCGTGCTGACGATGTTCATCGCGTTCGGGATGGCCTTCGAGGTGCCGATCGTCGTGGTGGTGCTGGCGCGCATGGGTTTCGTGACGATCCAGAAGCTGAAGGACTTCCGGCCCTACTTCATCGTCACGGCGTTCATCATCGCCGCCGTCGTCACGCCGCCGGACGTGGTGTCGCAACTGGCGCTGGCGATTCCCATGGTGCTCCTCTACGAGGTCGGCATCTGGGCCGCCCAGGTGTTCATCAAGCACACCAAGGCGCCCGAGGAGAAGGAAACCGCCGCCGCGGAGTGAGTTTCAGCGCTCCCGCTGGATCCTCGGCGGCCGGGGCCGCAGCCCGGGAGTGACGGCCAATTCCACGTGATCGCCGCGCCGCAGCACCCGGAACTTCGCGGCCTCGCCCGGTTTCAGCGCGGCGACCTGCGTCAGCAGCTCCGACACGTTCGCGATCTGCTTGCCGGCCACCTCGACGATGACGTCGCCGGGCCGGATGCCGGCCTGCGCCGCCGGCCCGTTCTGCAGCACGCCGGTGATGAGCACGCCGCGCTCGGCCTTGACGCCGAAGGTCTCCATCAGCTCCGGCGACAGGTCGGCCGGCTCCACGCCGATCCAGCCGCGGCGCACGACACCGTCCTTGACGATGCCTTCCAGCACCTGCTTGGCGGTGGAGACCGGAATCGCGAAGCCGATGCCCATGCTGCCGCCGGAGCGCGAGTAGATTGCCGTGTTGATGCCCATGAGGTTGCCGTTGACGTCGACCAGCGCGCCGCCCGAGTTGCCGGGGTTGATGGCCGCGTCGGTCTGGATGAAGTTCTCGAAGGTGTTGATGCCCAGCTGGTTGCGGCCCAGGGCGCTGACGATGCCGCTGGTGACGGTCTGGCCCACCCCGAACGGGTTGCCGATGGCGAGCACGAGGTCGCCGACCTGCAGCGAATCGGAGTTGCCCAGCGTGATCACGGGCAGCCGGTCGAGCGTGATCTTCAGGACGGCCAGGTCCGTGTCGGGGTCGGTTCCGATCACCTTGGCGCGCGTGCGGCGGCTGTCCTGCAGCACCACCTCGATCTCGTCGGCGGACTCGACGACGTGGTTGTTGGTGAGGATGTAGCCGTCGGCGCTGATGATGACACCGCTGCCCAGTCCCGCCTGCGGCTGCCCGCCGCGGTCGCCAAAGAAGAAGCGGAACCAGGGATCATCGAGCTGCGGGTGGCCCGCCTTGAGCGTGTTGATGCTGACGACCGCGGCCGAAGCGCGCTGCGCCGCCTGGCGGAAGCTGCCGGGCGGCGGCGGTCCCACGGCGGGCGTCGGCGCTTCGATGAGGGCCACGCCATGTCCGATGGTCGTGCTGGGCCGGCCGAGCCATTCGGGCTTGAGCGTGGCGACCACGAACCAGGCGGCGAGCAGGACGGTGACGGCCTGGGAAAAGACCAGCCAATAACGGCGCATGACGGATGGCGATGCTTGCAGGAGGGAGTGCCGCAAGTGTAGACGAGCCGCCGCGCGCGGGACGGTGCGGTCCTTTCAGGAGGCCGCCCGGGCGACGGCGGCGTGCCGATGCCGGTTCGCGGCAAGCTGCACCTGTTCGATCGCGACCGGCTGGCCGCTGCGGCGGTCGGCGATTGCCGTCCGGAAGCGCATCGATCGTGCCGCCAGCGCCATGCGCTGCGCTTCCGCGAGGATGTCTTCCACGGCGTCCGCCGGGCGCGACAGGTGCACCACGCCGACACCGACGTCCAGCGTCAGGTCGCTGCGGTCGCCGCAGCGCAGCGTCACCGGCAGCGGCCGGCGCAGGTTGCCCGCGAGCCGCAGCGAGAGCGTGCGCAGCCACGCCAGGGAGGGGATGCTCTCGATCACCGCGACGAAGCAGCCCTCGTAGTAGCGGCCGACGACGTTCACCGCGCCCACCTGGCGCTGGATGCGGCTGGCCACGCCGATGAACAGTTCGTTCAGGCCGGCGCTGCCCGCCTCGCTGCGCAGCCGCTCGAGATCGAACACCATGACGGCCAGCAGCGCGCCGTCGCGGCCGGTGCGGCGGCGGCGCCGCTGCGCCCGCACCAGTTGGTGCACCAGGCTGCGGCCGTTGCGCACCTGGGTCACGGGGTCGAAGCCGGAGGTGCCGGGCGGCTCGCGGCGCGCGCGCTGTTCATGCCGGTCGCGCCGCCACAGGCCGACGCCGGTCAGCGCGTTGGAGAGCGCCGCGCACAGGGCGCAGGCGATCTGCAACGGCAGCAGCTGCAGCACCGGCAGTTCCAGCGCGATGCCGTAGAGGCCGGCGATCGCCGGCAGCGTGAGCAGGCAGCCGGCCGTCATGAGGGGCGCGAGGCGATCGCCGAGCAGCCAGGCGCGTGCCGTCAGCCAGAAAGTGAGGCTGCCGCCGGCGACGGACAGCCCGGCTGCGGCGGGGAGTTGCAGCGGGGCGGGCAGGGCGAGGGCCGCCAAGGCACCCAGCGGCAGCAGCCCGGCCGCCCACTGCAGTGCCGCGGCCATCAGGCGGTCGCGCTGCGGCGCGTAGAGCCAGCCGCGGATCCACAGGTCCGACAGCCCTACGCACAACGGGCCGGCCAGGACCTGAGCCACCTGGAGGGCCCGGGGTGGAACCGACGAGGCAAGGTGCCCGGCCACCCCGCTGAGAATCAGCACGAGCAGGAACACGGCCAGGTGGTAGGCGATCCCCTGGACATGCGACATCGTGGGCCGCCGGGCGAACTGGGCCATCCGGGCGAGTGCCATCGCGGCGATGGTGCCCAGGGTCATGCTCCACACGGTAAGTTCCTGCGCCGACATGGTTGCCTCCTCGCGGGCAGCGGGATGGCAGTATACGAAAAAAGTGAGATATGCAGTCAAAAAGAACTACATGCGTCTGGTGAGCGTTCGACGCGCTTGTCCGACAATGATCTCTTCACCCTCGGACAAGACATGGCCAGTGCACAGGAACTGCTGCAGGCGTTCGACCGCCTGCTCACCCCGGAGCGATTCAGCGATTACGGCCCCAACGGGCTGCAGGTCGAAGGCAAACCGGACGTGCGGCGCGTCGTCTCCGGCGTCACCGCCAGCCGGGCCCTCATCGAAGCGGCGGTGGCGGCCGGCGCCGACACGCTGTTCGTCCACCACGGGCTGTTCTGGCGCGGCCAGGACGGGCGGATCACCGGCTGGATGAAGCAGCGGCTCGCACTGCTGCTGCGGCACGACATCAACCTGTTCGCCTACCACCTGCCGCTGGATGCCCATCCCGAACTCGGCAACAACGCGCAATTCGGCCGCCGGCTGGGGCTGCGCGCCGACGCCCGCTTCGGGCAGCAGGAACTCGGGTTCATCGGCGCCCGGGAGGACGGCGGCACCTGGAGCGCCGGGGAACTCGCTCGTCACGTTGAGCAGGTGCTTGGGCACGCGGTCGTGCACGTGGGTGGCGAGGAGCGGCCGCTGCAGCGCATCGCATGGTGCACCGGAGGGGCGCAAGGCTCGTTCGAGGCCGCCATCGCGGCGGGCGCCGACGCCTACATTACCGGCGAGATCTCGGAGCCGCAGGCGCATTACGCGCGCGAGTGCGGCGTCGCGTTCCTCGCCTGTGGCCAC
>Ga0209347_1005640_pt1 | contig 11740 bp, 5 predicted proteins | sample AutmiccommuBRH23_FD_187382 | JGI IMG/M metagenome (GOLD analysis project Ga0209347, IMG submission 187382) | Deep subsurface microbial communities from Mt. Terri, Switzerland - Autotrophic microbial communities BRH/23 (SPAdes) (version 2) | ecosystem: Environmental > Aquatic > Deep subsurface >...
TAGCTTTTCAGCCGGTTCATCATTTGGGTCTTGAGGTACAAGTTTGCCTTCAAAGGCTTTCTTTAATATGCTCTGACGTAAAGTTTCTGCTTGTACTAAGCCCTGTTCAATAATTTCCTCAATTTTATCACAAACAGATAAGCGGGACTCAATTTCTTGAACAATTTGCAATTGCTCGCCAAGCGAACAAATTGGAATGACTAATTCCTTTAATTGAGTTGTATTCACTCTTGGACGGCCAACTCCATGAATCTTATTTTCAAGAATTTTGAAAACTTGTCTAGAAGAAAGAAAGAATCCCAGATATTTGTTATTAATTTTTTTACCTTTTATACGAACACAGAAACAATCGGCTTTATTTATAGCTTTTTGTATATATTCTGGTAATAACACCACTCTGACCTTCTCACTAATGAACGAAGAAAAAATAATGTCTCCTGCCGAAACTGTGTGCTTTTTCAGCTTCTCATACTTTTCTTCTGTTACATAAGATTTCTTATCTTCAAAAAACTCAAGCTCACCAATATTTTCTAAGCGTATTACCCTAATACCCTGCTCCACATAATCAGAACTTTTGAGGTTAGAACCAAAAGGTCCATCAAATATCTCAGCACTAGTATTCCCTAGCCTCACCCTAGCCCAGTGTTCTGGGAGTATCGGTAGTTCTGAAGTTTCTTCAATAGCCCCTAAATTATTATTTATATTTGGCTTAAGTTTTTTCCTACTTTCCTTAGAAATTTTAGCTCGCTCAGTTAGTATCTCTTCAAGCAGCTCTGATCTTATAGACAAGTCCTTTTGTTCTTTTCTCCATTCTTCTGTCAACTTCCCCTCAAAAGCCCATTTGAGAACAGCTTGACGATATACCTTCAATTGCTGTTGTGCTAGCTTTAGACTTTCGACTCCCTTGTCGAGTTCACTGAAAAGTTCTTCAAGTTTTGCTACAATGCGATGCTGCTCAGATAGTGGTGGAATCGAAAAATCATAGTTCCATAAGAGACTAGGGTCAACATGAGGAGTTCCCGTACCTTTGGCATGTGTATTAATCTCAATATACTTAGATTGAAGAAAGTAATAGGCATAGTCATTCAATATTCCCGGAAAGTTAATCCTTACTAATGTACTTCCTAGTACCCCTTTTACTGCCTTGCCAACATAACCTGAACGTGACCCATCCCAAACCATAAGAAAATCATTATTATCACATAAAACACACCCTATACCATCTGTGTACTCATCTATTATGTTTTTTTCAAAAGCTTGTATATTTACATAAGGTAAACTACATATATCTGTCACTTCTTTTGAGACATTTTTGGGCTTCTTACCCTTTTCGGATACAACAAACTCTCCAAGCTTTGTTTTAACCCACCCTCTTGGTAGTTCACTTCCACTCTCCATCCCTTACGCCACCAATCCTTCATTCAATTCTGCAATAATTTCATCTGTTTTATCTCCAAATAACTGCCACATCCTGCCCAATCCGCCTTTTGCATCAAATGGTGCGTAGTCCAGGTCTTCCTTATCCAAATGGAAGGACATGGTTATATGGTCTTTTACCATACGAAGCCACTCCATCTGCTCTGCACTAAACTTCAGGGCTCCTGCCTGCTTCCTGAATGCCCATTCCTGGAAATTCTTATCTACAGTTTTATCATAAGGTATCAATGTTCCATCAATACCTGCTACTCTTCTTACCAGCGAAACAAGTGCAATCAACTCATTTTTAGGGTTGCCACATTCCACATTATCCAGCTGCTCGTATGCCTGCCATACTCTGTAAGGTGCAAGAGTAGGCTTGTCAGTTTTAAGTATTTCCAAAAGCTCTTTAACCATAGCATAGGTTAATTCCCTGCGCCTGTATGGCTGGCTGTAGAAAATCTGAAGTGCGGTTATTTCATCCTTATGGCTGTCGATATACACTTTAAAATCCCCCACTACTTCAGCTGCATTATCCTTTGCCTGCTTATCCCAACCGGCAAAATCCACTGTATCAATATTAACAGCATCTATAATCTGCTCATGAGCCTTTCTCACATTTTCTACATATGTGTTCAACTCACCCGTGAATGCAGTGGCAGCTTCCTTTTTCAATTCTTCTTGTATTTCTGCAAGCTGAGGAGGCTCAGGGTTTACTTCTTCCGGAATACCAAGCCTTTGCCGGGCAGTCTCCTCAATTATATCCGGATTATACGCATCCAGCAAAGCTTTTGCTGCCTGTTTCAAGCTCTTACCGTGAGCTTTCTGCCGGAACAGCTCTTTTTCCTTGTCTGTCAGCTGCTTTTCAAGTCTTATCAATCGATTGGCAAGACTTGTATAAAGATCCTCATCCCTTGCACCCACTGCAATAGCTGTTAATAGGTCTTTCAATGAAACTGTCGGTTTTCTTTCAAGAGGTCTGCTGTCGGTTTTTATTGATTTTGTAACACCTATAGCATCTACTATGGCAAAGTGATCTTTGGTGTATTGTGCTGAAGGTGTAACTTTTCTAAGATCATCAAGTGTTATTGTACGTGTACCTCTCCCTTTCATCTGTTCAAAATAATTCTTGCTCTTTACATCACGCATGAAAATAAGACACTCCAAGGGTTTTACATCAGTGCCCGTCGCAATCATATCAACAGTAACGGCGATTCTTGGGTCGTAGTCATTTCTGAATTGAGCCAATACTGATTTGGGATCTTCTTCGGAATTATATGTAACCTTTTTGCAAAAGGCATTCCCTTCATTAAATTCCTCTCTGACAATCTGTATAATATCATCTGCATGGCTGTCGGTCTTTGCAAATATAAGAGTCTTGGGAACCTCATTACGATGGGGGAATATCTCCGGAAGTTTTTCTTTAAAGGTTCTGATTATCGCTCTTATTTGTGTCAGATTCACTACTTCATCATCCAGCTTCTTTGAGTTATAAGCAAAATCCTCATCCAACTGCTCCCACCGCTTGCGCCTTGTAAGCTTTTCCCTCTTGTCTACATATTCACCCTTCCATATAACCGATCCGGCTTTTGTTATCTGTGTTTCAATCAGATATACATTATATCCGACATTAACTCCATCAACTATAGCTTCTTCATGAGTATACTCACTCACTATATTTTGATTGAAAAAGCCGAAGGTTCTGTTGTCAGGAGTTGCCGTAAGACCTATCAGGAAAGCATCAAAGTAATCCAATACCTGCTTCCACAAGTTATAAATACTCCTATGGCACTCATCTATAACAATGAAATCAAAAAACTCAATGGGTACTCTATCATTATAGGCAACTGGAACCGGCTCCCTTTTTTCCCACCGTACCTCTCCCGGGTTTATTTCTTCTTCAGTCTCTGCAAGCTCCTCCCCCTTCAGGATTGAATACAGCCTCTGAACTGTGCTGATGCAAACATGACAATCGGAAGGGATATAACTTGATTTCAGGCGTTGCACATTATAGAGTTCTGTAAACTTTCTGTTGTCATCATTAGGCAGGTAAGATAAAAACTCCTGCTCAGCCTGCTCTCCAAGGTTCTTCGTATCAACAAGAAACAAGACCCTTTTTGCTCCTGCATATTTCAGAAGCCTATATATTGAAGTAATGGCTGTATAAGTCTTTCCAGAGCCTGTAGCCATCTGGACAAGGGCTCTGGGCTTATTCGCTTTAAAGGATATTTCCAGATTATTGATCGCTTTTATTTGACAATCACGAAGCCCTGCTTCCGGTAATCCCGGAATATCCAGCAGTCTGCTCCTAATTGGTCTGGTCTTTTTCAGTATATCCCTTAATGTCTCAGGTCTGAAAAAAGTATATATTTCCCTTGCCCTTGGTTTTGGATCACGGTAGTCTGTAAAATGTGTAACAGCTCCTGTGCTTTCACAAACAAACGGGAGAGGGTCATTATTAAGATATTTAAGCTTACTTTTTGCATACTCCCCTGACTGATCCTCAACAACAGTCAGCTTATACCCTTCTTCTTCCTTTTTGGCTTCTATTACTCCAACAGGTTTCTGGTCGACAAATAAAATATAATCAGCCGGTCCAACATCCGTTTGATATTCACGAACAGCTACACCAGCACCGGCAAACAGATTTATTTCATTTTTGTTCTGGATTTTCCAGCCACAAGCTCTTAGCTGTCTATCAATATTATCTCTTGCTATCTGTTCAGGGTTTTGATTCATTTTACCATCTCCCGCACAATAATTGGCTCTCTGCTTATTACAGTACGTTATCTACAAGCCTCATTTATCCAGTTCTAAGAATGTCTATTAATGGATAATATTCTACATTCATACTAATATCCCTTTTAATATCTGGCTATAGCAGCAAAAAAGGGCTTCAAAGCCCTTCAATCCTTCACTATTCTACATAGAAATATCGCAGCCCCCATATTATAAAGGAAACTTGCCCGTAAACCTTCTGTTTGCCAGGTCCGCCTCTGCGATCAGAAGCTTTAGCATTACAAACCCTTGTTATAATTTTCAGGATAATCTCTTCTTATTGCTTTCATATACCTTATTAATAACAGAGAATAATTCCTCCATATCAACAGGCTTTGCTATATATGCATCCATCCCTATAGCCAGGAACCTTTCCTTATCCCCCTTCAATGCAAAGGCAGTCAAGGCTATAATAGGCGTATGTTTATCCTTGTCTTCCTTTTCCCTGATTCTTTTGGCAGCTTCAATTCCATCCATAACAGGCATTTGAATATCCATAAGTATTATGTCGTATTTCTTTTTTTCAAAGGCACTCAAAGCCTCAAACCCATTATTGGCAGTATCCACATTACATCCCTTTTTCTCCAGCATACGAAATAAAACTATCCGATTCAGGCTATCATTCTCAACCAGAAGAATATCTATTGTTCTTGCCCCTTTATGAATACCGGACTTTGCATCCAGCCTCCCCTCAGATTCATTGACTGTTTCGAATCCGACAGTAAAGATAAAGGTGCTGCCTTTGCCTTCTATACTCTCGGCCCATATCCTTCCACCCATCATCCTTGCAAGCTGTTTGCAGATAACAAGCCCCAGGCCGGTGCCTCCAAACTCTTTGGTAATAGAGCTGTCTACCTGGCTGAAGCTTTTAAACAGCTTATCCATATTTTCAGGAGAAATACCTATACCAGTATCGGAGATTCTGAACTCCAACTCAATATCTTCACTTGTGCAATCAACCTTTTTAACCTCAATTTTCACCTCACCACTGCGTGTGAACTTGATGCTGTTGCTTATAAGATTATCAAGTATCTGCCGCAGCCTGTTGGGATCTCCTATTAAATATCTGGGGATACCATTTGAAAATAAATAATTGAATTCAAGCTTCTTAGCCTTTGCATTAACTGAATGAACTTTTACTATATCATATAGCAGAGTCTTTATATCAAACTCAATACTTTCCAAAGAAAGCTTCCCGGCCTCCATTTTGGAGAAATCCAATGCATCGTTTATAATGTTCAGAAGCGCCCCGGCACAGTTCTTGGCTATAGCCATGTTCTCCTTCTGCTCTTTATCCAGAACCGTAAGCATAGTCAAATCTATCATCCCAAGTATTCCGTTTAGTGGTGTCCTGATCTCATGACTCATATTGGCCAAAAACTCGCTCTTGGCACGGTTAGCCGCTTCTGCGGCTTCTTTTGCCGCTCTTAATTCAAGCTCCACCTTCTTTCTATGATCGATATCCGTGACTATCGACACTACATGATCCTGTTCCGGGCTGTACACCGCAAGAGAATACCACCTTCCGGACACCTCTGAATAGAATTCATCAATATAAATACTTTGCCCTCTACGTATTACATCGCCGTATAGTTCAAAGTTTTTTGCAAACAGTTCTATATTTTGTGGAAATACTTCAGAATAGAGTTTTCCATCAATATTGTCATGTATAAAACCAAACATCTTTTTATAAGAATCATTCGTTTCAATAAACTGCATATCAACTATATTTCCCCTGTCATCATAAATAAACCTCTGATAAGCAAATCCACTGTGCATATTGATAAAGAGAGAACGATACTTCTGCCGGCTTTTTATCAATTCAAGCTCCGACTTCTTCCTCTCGGAAATATCTGCAACTATTACCGCAAGATACCCCTTTGCGGGAGAAAAGGCCGAAACCAAGTACCACTTATCTACAATGGGAGAATAATATTCACTGCCCTTTATATCTTTAAGAGCGGGACTCAACCTGTGATGATTCCTTATAGTTTTTATAAATTTTTCTCCAAAAATGGGATATATATCCATCATCCGTTTGTCAGCATCAATTTCTGGTTTTATGTTAAGCATTTTTTTAAAAGCATCATTTGCTTCTACATATTCGAGATCAACAGGCTCTCCATTTTCATCGTACACAATTCTGGTATATATAAACGCATCATTCATATTGGTAAATAAGGACTGATATTTCACCTGGCTTTCCAATAACTTCTTTTCTGCAATTTTTCTTTCTGAAATATCACGTCCTACTGATAACAACATCTTTTTTCCGTTCATCTCATAGATATGAGCATTGACCTCCGTTGGAACAGTCGTACCATTTTTAGCTATGTCAACTACCTCAAATCTGGCATGACCATTTTTATGTAAAAGCTCCATAATCGATGCTGCATTATGCCAGGTTCCTATATGGCTTATATCCTGCATTCTCATCCCTAATAGTTCTTCCTTGCTGTAGCCAAACCGCTCACAAGCCCTATTGTTCACTTCAATAATTCTGCCGGGCAACCCATTTTCTTCGATATTAATCAACATAATTGTGTCATTTATATTGTCATACAGCCGGTGAAACTTGGCTAAGTTTTCGCGAAGCTCCCCCTCCATGCATTTTATATTTGTAATGTCACGGAACACCACAACTGCTCCATTGGTGCTTCCGTCTTCATCCTTAATGGGTGAGCAGCTTGCCGATATATAATATTTTATACCGCTTTTAGGTATAAGCAGCCAATGGTCTTTCAGCCCAACAGAAATGCCGGTTTCAACTGCTTTCACTATAGGGTTCTCTAACGGTTCTCCCATATTGATATTTATTATATTCAGCACTTCTGCAACCGGCCTGCCCAAGGCCTCTTCAGACTTCCAGCCTGTGAGAGCCTCTGCAGCATTGTTTATAAAGTCAATGCTTCCCTTTATATCTGTAGAGATAACGCCATCACCTATACAATCCAGCACAGCGGCCATTCTCTCCTTTGCAAGGTTATAGCGATATTTGCTGCTTTTTTTTATAGACATGTTAAATCACCTTCCTGTCATATCAAACCAATCTTCCTATATGCTTAATATTGCGAAAAGCACTTGTAAAATACAAGCGCTGTTTTTATCTCATTATCAAAATGAACCTAACACAACTTATTACTATGGCAGAATTATATATTATACAATCATAGTTTGTCAACATTTGTCGAAATATTCATAATTGTATCAAATTTTGCGCTAATAACTTATCTCTGATTTCAGAATACTAATTTATCAAATTTAATAGCTGCAGAGATCAATCTCTGCAGCTATTTTTAACGTTCATTTTGGCATTCCCGTTATTTCAACTTGCCATATTACACTTCTTTGCTTCTGCCATTTAATCCTGTTCCATATTCAACTCAATATAATGTCACCGTTATTCCAGGATTAATATATCATGAGTAATTTCTGCCCCTTTTGATAGTAATGCACTTACATTGCAATACTGATCCTTTGCCAGCTGAACCGCCCGCTCAAGCTTATCCATAGGCAGCTCCTTCCCTTTGAACCTGTAGACAAGATTGATCTTATGATAATATCTGGGCTGTTCCTCATTCATTTCACCGCTGATGTCAATATCGAAGTCCTCAAGCTCCACTCTCATTTTATTCAGTATATGAATTACATCTATACCCATACACCCTGCCAATGATGCCAGAAGAAGAGGTTTGGGCAGAAATCCGCTGCTTTCTCCTCCGAATTTTTCTCCTGCATCCATAATTACAGTATGTCCCAAGCTGTCTTTTGCTTCAAATGCCATATTTCTGATCCACTTGCATTGTACATTATGACTCATAGTCAACTCTCCTTTTTATTATCTTAATATCAGGTGGGTTTAACTATATTATACCTCACCAAGCTACAATAATAATGTATATGTTGTCTGATATAATTCACCTATGCGCAACCTACATCCATAATCCCTATGATTATCTTATCAGTCAACGTCATGCCTTTTTCGCTGACAATACCCAGGTTTCTTATACTCTCCTCTGTCGAACAGCCTATAATACCATTTTTGTATGGTATAACAGAACCGTATTTGGCTGCTATAGCACTTTGGATGGCTGCTCCGGCGGCACTGGCCAGCTTATAGGCACATCCGGCTTTAGCCCCGTCACATATCATACCGCTGAGGTTTCCAATCATATTGATTATAGCCCCTTCAATTTGACTGTAGCTTAGCCCCATCAACCATGCAACGGCAGCAGATGCGCCTGTAGATGCAGCCACTCCGCAACCACATACGGCAGAAAGCCTTCCGGTATAGTTTTTAATATAAGCTGTTACTAAATGGCTTATAGCCAAAGCTTTAGCAAGCTTTTCTTCATTTTGCGGATACATATCATTATAAGCCACAATGGGCAGTATTGCAGTCAGTCCATGATTACCGCTTCCATTTGAGCTCATTACCGGCAGCATAAGTCCTGACATTCTGGCATCTGACGCTGCGGAAGTCAGGATAACTGCCCTGTTAATAAGATCGTTACCAACGATACCATCCTTCATTGCCTGATTGAGAGAAAACCCGACTCCTGCCCCCAATCTTTTTTTTAAGCCTTCTTCACAAATCCTTTTATTCATGTGGATCCCATCAAGAAGAAACGCTATATCCTTGAAATCCATTTCTTCAATTAATACTATTAATTGTTTTATTGACAAGCTTACCAGCGCTTCCTTGTCACATGAATCTTCATCGGAAGCTATATCTTTATTTAATAGTACCTTCCCATTTTTTTCTACACGTATTATCTGATCGTGTTTACCTTGTAATATAACCTTTGCTGAATTTCCTTTTCCTTTGATATTCACCTCTACATAAACTTTTTCTATTGTATCATAAATATCAACTTTTATTTTATCAGAGTCTGCCAATGCTTCTGCTGCTTTCATCACTTCAGCATCTGCCTTTTCCAGCACATTAAGTCCCAATTCCGCCTTTCCTCCTACCAATCCCATACAAGCAGCCATTATGAGACCGGTTCTATCAGCTCCTGGAATTCCTACTCCCATTCCATTCTTATAAATGTTAGGGCTCACATATATTTGACAGGAATCAATAACCTCACCAAGTACGTCTCTTGCTTTAGCCGAAGCTAAAGCTATGGCTGCCGGCTCAGTGCATCCCAACGCCGGTTTGACCTCTTCTTTAAGCATACGTACTAAATCTTCGTATATTCCACTGATCATTCTTTTTCTCCTTTCGAAAAGCACTTTCACTATATTAATCAGCAAGAAAGATGCCAACAAGCTTTGATGCTGCATTCACAGCAATTTGCATTCCTTGAGCGTGCCGATCCAACAGTCGGACTCAAAATGAAAGCATTTCGTCTCTTATTGAGACGAAATGCTTTCATTTTGATTAATGTCATATGCCTTCATTTTCCTATAGAGTGTTGCTTTGGATATTCCCAAAGCCTTACATATTAGCTCTTTATCATTCTTATACCTTCCAAACTTCCTAATAGCCTTTTCTATTTCCTTGCGTTCCAATTCACTGATTGATACAATCTCCTCTTCCCCATCGGATTGCTTTTTTAGATTTCCATTTCTTTCTATGGACTGTGATTGATTCATGATTTCAGGTTCTTCCTTGCCACCCCCTCTGAATCTTTCAGGCAAGTCAGATGCAGTTATATATTCCGAGCCCGCCATTATAACGGCATATTCTATTGTATTCTGCAATTCCCGAACATTTCCCGGCCACATATAATTCATAACCAATTCTTTGGCATCCTTATCCATACCTTTAATATTTTTCCCTATCATTTTATTGTAGCTCTCGATCATGCTTTGAACCAGCAAGGAGATATCTCCCTTTCTCTCCCTAAGTGCCGGAACTTGAATAGGAATAACATTAAGCCGGAAAAAAAGGTCACTTCGGAATAAACCATGGGAAACCATATCCTCAAGATTCTTGTTTGTTGCACATATAACACGCACATCCAGCTTGAGTCTCTTGTTAGAGCCTATCCGCTCCAGCTCTCTCTCCTGCAGAACTCTAAGCAGCTTTACCTGCAGGAGCAAGCTCATATCTCCAACTTCATCCAAAAAAATAGTACCTTTGTTTGCAACCTCAAATTTACCTATTCTTCCACCCTTTTTGGCACCTGTAAATGCCCCCTCTTCATATCCAAAAAGCTCCGACTCCAAAAGATTATCCGGAATAGCACCACAGTTAACGGCAATAAAAGGCTGCTCACTTCGATCACTATTGTTATGAATAGCTCGTGCAAACAGCTCCTTTCCAGTCCCGCTTTCCCCGGTTATAAGCAAGGTGGAAGGTGATTTAGCCGCGATACCGGCTTTATTTCTTGTTTGCTCGATTGCTTCACTGTTTCCGAGTATATCATTGAAAGAAATCTTATATGAATTCTCTGTCATATCATTGAAATTTTTTATAGCTGCATTGCTGTCAATAAACTCAAACATATGACCTATCAGATCTGTCTTGTATGTAATTGAGCCAATGGTATAAACTCCGCGTACATTGCTTTTTTCATAGAAAAAAGTTTCTCTGCCCTTGTAATTGCTTTCTTCAAGAAAATTCAGGAGCTTTTTCAGATATTGTCCTCTTATATCTGTGTCCACCGCAAACATACTTGCAAACTTCATATTGTACTTTTCAATTTGACCATCCTCATTAGTAGCAACAACTGCTTTATCTACCATATCAAAGAGTGCTTCAATCTTGTGCTTTTCCCGCTCCAGCTCCCTGCTTTTTGTCTCACCCTTGATTTTACCGGCTATCAGTTCACTCATTTTTTTCAGGAATGTCATCAGTTCACTTTTATTCTGCTTGATGTTTTCTCCTTGCTTTTCATCTAAAGCAATCAGTCCTATGACACCAATTGCTTTACCGTCAAGCTCAATGGGACAGCATACTTCCGCAAATTCCTTGCATGACAGCCTTGACATGCACTGCTTGCACAGATCGTTTTTCCCGGGATCCTCAATTATATACTCCCTCTTCTCCTTTATTGCAGCAGCAAAGGCAGACATAGGCTGAATTACCAGTCCTACTTCATCTGTATATTTTCCGGTCCCGGCGACTCTCTCCAAATTTCCATCAGCGATAGTAACGTCAACCTTTAAAGCAGAGGATATGGCCTCTGCAATATTTTGAATATCTTCTTTAATATCCTTCAAACTAATTTGCACCATATAACATCCTCCTCCGCTTACAAAATTAATGCTTCTCATATACTATTATAATAATTTTAGCATAAAAACACTTATATGTGCCAAGCTTTGAGCAACAAAAAAGCGCTAAGACCAAACTTAGCGCTTTCGTTTATGCCTTAAATCTTGATACAATACTGTTCAGGTTGGCTGCCATACCGGCCAGCTCCTCTGCCGTAGCTCCGACTTCCTCTATTGCACTTGCCTGCTGCTGTGTAGTTGCGCTGATTTGCTCGGAACTGCTTGCTTGTACTTCAACATTTTCTGCCATTGAATCAATAGAGGAAGATATCTCTTTAGTCATTTGAGACTGTTGAACTGCCGTATCGGCTATTTCATT
>Ga0209347_1005642_pt1 | contig 11738 bp, 6 predicted proteins | sample AutmiccommuBRH23_FD_187382 | JGI IMG/M metagenome (GOLD analysis project Ga0209347, IMG submission 187382) | Deep subsurface microbial communities from Mt. Terri, Switzerland - Autotrophic microbial communities BRH/23 (SPAdes) (version 2) | ecosystem: Environmental > Aquatic > Deep subsurface >...
TGCCTCTGGCATCGGGCAGGACCGGGGCCGGGGAGTCGAGGGTCCAGGTGTCCAGGCCGGGAGCCAGTTCCAGGTTGGAGGCCATCGCTTCGTCCCAGGTGACCATCTGGCCGGACTCGGCGGCCATGCGACCCAGGATGCCCACCATCGCGGCGTAGGCGCATCGTTCGGTTTCGTTGTAGGGCTTGTTCTTTCGGACCGCGTCGAAAAGCAGGTCGTGCTCGACCTGATACTGTTCCGTCGGCTTGCCTTTGTACTGCCAGATGACGTTCTCGGGCGTCTGGTTGTAGCCTTTGAAGATTCGCGGGTTGTTCACGCCCTCGCCGAGGACGGCCGAGCCCTTGGCCCCGTGGATGATGTCGCCGAAGAAGCCCCAGCAGTTCTCGATGTGCCGGCCCTGGGCGAACAGACGCGTGCCGTCGGGGAAGTGGTACTCGACCGCGTAATGATCGAAGAGTTGGTCCGGGTTCGTGCGGGTCTGGCGGCCGCCCTGGCCCTGGGCCGAGACGGGCCAGGCGTCTTTGCACCAGCAGGCGACGTCGAGATTGTGGATCAGCCAGTCCAGCAGAAAGCTGCCGTTGCACCAGGTGAAGCAGTGATAATTGCGGATCTGGTGGGCCAGCTCGCTCTCGCCGGGCCGTTTGTTCGAGAACCCTACGATGCCGTGCTCACGGTAGGCCCAGCAGGTGATCAGGTCGCCGATGAGGCCCTTGTGAAGCTGCTCGATGGCTCCCTCCAGCGGCTTGGAATGCCGGCTCATCAGGCCGCCGGCGATTTTGAGGTTCTTCTTCTCGGCCTCTTTGCCCGCCTTGAGCACCCGCCGCACGCCCGGGGCGTCCACGGCGAAGGATTTCTCCATGAAGACGTTGCAGCTCTTGGCGACCGCGTACTCGACGTGCAGCGGCCGGAAGGCCGGCGGGGTCGCCAGCAGCACGACGCTGCCGGGTCCGATAGTGTCGATGGCCTTCTTGTAGGCATCCATCCCGAGGAACTGCCGGTCGGTCGGCACGTCCACCTTGTCGCCGAATTGCGCCTTGAGGCTCCCGAGGCTCGCCTGCACGCGGTCGTCGAACACGTCGGCTATCGCGACCAGCTTCGTGGGTCCCTGGGTCGAGAGGGCGTTGGCCGCTGCTCCGGTTCCTCGTCCGCCGCAGCCGACGAGGGCGACCTTGATCGTGTTGTCCTCGCCGGCATGGGCCCGCACATTGATTGCGCCGGCCAACGCCACCCCAGCCAGGGCCCCGGAGGTCTGCTGCAGGAACTCCCGGCGGGAGGTGGAACTCGTTCGACTGTCGCCTCTTGGGCTCATCAGGCACCCCTTTCGTTGTCTCCGTTGAATGATAGCCGGGCGGTCGGCTCACGGCCGCCTCTGAAGCCGCCCATTATCCCGACGGCAGTCGCACAAAGCAAGCGAAGATGGTGCGTGACCATTCTTGGGGTTTCCTCGTCGCACGGATTTCCTGACAAATCCGAGAGGTGCGTTTATCGCTTTGGGGATACCAGCGGAGAGGGGCACAAATCCCTCGTCGCAATACGCGCGAATTATCTGCCGTTGGTCGTCAGGAAACTCGACACGTCCGCGATCTCGCGAGGGAGGGCCTCCCGCGTCGACGACACATGGTACACCCGTTGGGTTTGGCCTGCCCTCCTTCTCTCCGCTTGTACCCCAAAAAGGCGTTAAACGCACCCCGGGAACGTGATTCGCCGCGATTGCGTGAAGGCGTGGAGCGGCGTCAGCTACGTCCAACGCGACCGCCTGTCGAAATGAGCTTCGCACCTGTGAGACGATGATGCCTCATGCCATTGACGACCGAATAAGCGTGGATGGAGTGCTACAAAGATGGACCGCCGGCGGGTATGATATCGCTCGATTGGAGCCCTGTATGTCTTGTCCATTTGGAGGTCCGATGACGGACGTATTCGCAATCGCCAAAGAGCATCAGTCCCGAGCCTGGGAAGTAGTCCGGGAGGCCCGGATTCAGGAGGTCTGGAAATCCATCGGGGCCGAGATCAACCTGGTCGGTTCGTTGCGGACCGGCCTTCTCATCCGACATCTCGACATCGATTTTCACATCTACACGGAGCCCATGGACATCGCCGAAAGCTTCGGGGCGGTCGCGACGCTCGCGCAGAATCCGAGGGTTCGGCGGATCGCATACGCCAATCTGCTTGATGCCGAGGACCAGTGCCTGGAATGGCACGCGTGGTACGAGAGCCCTCGCGGGGACACCTGGCAGATCGACATGATCCACATCGCCAGGGCGTCCCGCTACGCAGGCTACTTCGAGCAGGTGGCCGACCGAATCAATGCCGTGATCGACGACGAGCAACGAGAAGCGATTCTCTCGATCAAGTACGCCATCCCGGAAGACCGGAAGGTCATGGGGGTGAAAATCTACATGGCGGTGATGCGGGACGGCGTGCGAGACTACGAGCAATTTGTGCAGTGGGAGAAACGCAACCCGCAGGAGGGGATTCTCACCTGGATGCCCTGAACGATTCGGACAAGAGAAGTGAAGCGGATGCCATCACGGGTCCTGAGGCACCCGTCTCAGTTCGTCTCGCCGGGGGCGCGATCGGCTCTGGTCGGGTCTGAAGAAGGGGCGGCCAGGGCCCTGTGGGCGATGCGCATGGCCACGACGGTCAGGATAAGGGTGACGACAAGGCCCAACCAGAACGCGATGTGATAGAGCACCGGCTCGGGCGTGGGATCTTCGATGTCGGCCACGGCCTCGGCGAGCGGCCGCAGGCCTGCCCCGATGTAGACGTATAGCAGGATGCCCGGGATCAGTCCGATCCACGAGGCCAGGGCGTACTGCCTGCAGGAGATCTTGCTGACGCCGAACGCGTAGTTCAGGAGATTGTAAGGGAAGACCGGACTGAGTCGGGTGAGAAGGACGATCTTGAATCCGTGCTCTCCCACCGCTTTGTCCAGGGTAGCGAATCTCTTGCTGCGCGACACCCAGCGGGCCACCCAGCCGCGGGCGACGGTTCTTCCGACCCAAAAGGCCGCACAGGCCCCCAGGGTGTTGGCGATCCACACGATGAGAAACCCCAGTGGCACGCCATAGAGGAATCCGGCGCCGACCGTCAGAATCGAGCCCGGCAACATCAGCACGCCGGCCACGATATAGATGCCCACGAGCGCCAGGGGCCCCCAGACGCCCAACTGTTCCGTCCATTCCAGGAGCCGTTGCAGCCACGCTCCGATAGGCAGATGGAGGGCCCCGGCGATCACAAGGAGGACGAGCAGACTCAGGATGAGGATCACGAGCCCTTTGCCCATTTTCACCGTTCCCGTATCCCGGATTCTACCGCAGTTCAGGCCTGATGCACGTGCAGGCCAAGATCGCGTACCGTGATGCGTACGTTCTCGCCCACCTGTGCGGGTCAGGCAATCCCTGAATCACCCGGAAATTGCGGGAACCATCTGTCTTCCGGCGGCCGATTCTCAACAAACCGGTTTGGATGGCTGGATCAGCAGCGCCCGGGCCAGAGCTTCCACCGCGGCCTTGCGGTCGGCGTCCTTGACGCCGAACATGATACTGATCTCCGAAGACCCCTGGTTGATCATCTCAATATTGATGCCGCTGTCGGCCAGGGCGGTAGTGGCCTTGGACGCCATGCCGACCGCGTATCGCATCCCTTCACCGACGATCATAATCAGCGCCAGGCCGTGCTCGACCGTTACGTCGTCCGGCCGCAGTTCCTGCCGGATGTGGTCGAGGATCTGCTTCTCCTTTTCCGCCGTCAGAGCGGTGCTGCGGAGGATGACCGACATGTTGTCGATGCCCGAGGGGACATGCTCGAAGGAGAGCTGCTCCAGCTCGAGGACCTGAAGCAGCCGGCGGCCGAATCCGACTTCGCGGTTCATCATGTACTTGCTCAGGTAGATCGAACTGAAACCGCCTGCGCTGGCGATGCCGGTGACCTCGCCATGGTGGTACTTGCGCTGGGGCACCACGAGAGTTCCCGGGGCCTCGGGACGATTGGTGTTCTTGATGCAGATGGGGACCTTGGCCTGCACCGCGGGAATGACGGCCTCGTCGTGGAAGACGCCGAACCCGGCGTAGGACAGCTCCCGCATCTCGCGGTAGGTCAGCGTGCTGATGGCGGGGGCGTCGGGGACGATTCGCGGGTCGATCGCGTACACGGAATCCACGTCCGTGAAGTTCTCGTACACGTCGGCCTTGACCGCCGCGGCCACGATGGACCCGGTGATGTCCGATCCGCCGCGGGGAAACGTCGCGACCTGGCCCTTCAATGTATACCCGAAGAATCCCGGGAAGATCACGATCTCCTTGGCGTCCTTGAGCGACGCCAGACGGGCGTACGATTCGGGCAGCACCTGGGCATTGCCGAAGTCCTCGCTCAGGAGCATGCCGGCCTCGCGCGGGTCCACGTATCGGGCGGGGGCGCCTTGCCGGATGAAGACCTGGGCCACGAGCTTGGCGCAGTTGTCCTCGCCGGCGGCCTTCATTGTATCCATGAATTGGGCGTTGTTATCGGAACGGCTGCGGATGCGATCACGAAGGTCCTTCTCGATCTCTGCGACGATGCCCGAATCCAGGCCCAATTCCTTCTGGATCTCGGCGTATCGTCCGACCACGGCGGCCAGGTCGCTCTCGAATGGCTTGCCGGCCAGCACCGTGTCGGCCAGGGCGATCAGCAGGTCGGTGACCTTGGTGTCCTTGCTGTGACGCTTGCCGGGCGCCGAGACCACGACGATCCGCCTGGCGCTGTCCGACGTGACGATACTGACGATCTTGAGGATCTGCCTGGCATCGGCGACCGACGTGCCGCCGAACTTCACGACCTTCATGCTTGCTCCTTATCCATGCCCATTCAACTTAGACCTGCCGCATTCTCATCCACTGCGGCTGATGGCCTCTCAAACCACGTCTCGCTCAAGTACCGGGACATTGTATCGGCGGCTCCGCTTCGAGACAAGGAAAAATCGTCTGGTCCTGCGGCCGGTCCAGTTCCCTGGCCTTGTCGGCTCCCCGCCGACATGAGATTGGATGTGATCAGGCGGTCTTCACGAGGCAACGGAGGACCTCGGCGACGCTCCATGCCTGCGCGACGCACCCGCGGGGGGCGAACGGGCTTTCGGCGTCGAAAACCTCGTTGATCGTACCGATGCACCACTGGCTCAGCAGCGGCTCGAACGCCCGCAGGAAGCCGCGGGCGGTGCTTTTGTCCTTCGGATGGAGCTTGAGGTAGGCGTCGATGTATGGCCCGATCAGCCACGCCCAGACGGTCCCCTGGTGGTAGGCGGCGTCGCGGGAACGCAGATCGCCGAAGTATCGGGGCCGGTAGTCCGGATGGCCGGGCGCCAGGGAACGCAGTCCGACCGGGGTCAGCAGCTTGTCCGTGACCACGCGCATGACCGAGGCCCAGTGTCGGGAGTCGAGGACAGGCCGGGGCAGGGAAATGGCGAGGACCTGATTGGGCCGGATCGCGTCATCGTCGCCGTCCTTGCCGTCGACCACGTCGTAGAGGTATCCGCCTTGCTCGCACCAGAATCGCCGATTGAAGGACGCTCGGACCTTCTCGGCCTGGGCCGCGTACTTGCGGGCCTGGTCTTTCTCGTCCTGCTCCCCGAGCCACGCGGCCAGCAGGGACAGGGCGTTGTACCACAGGGCATTGATCTCCACCGCCTTGCCCCGCCTGGGCGTGACGACCCAGTCGCCCACCTTGGCGTCCATCCAGGTCAGTTGATAGCCCTCCTGTCCCTGGCGGAGCAAACCGTCCACGGGATCGGCGCCGATACCAAACAGCGTCCCCTTCAGGTGAAACTCGATGATCTCGACCAGTTGCGGCAGCAGCAGCCGCAGCGTGGCGCGATCGCCCGTCGTGTCGACGTACCGTTCGATGGCGTGGAAGAACCACAGCGTGGCGTCGGCCGTGTTGTACACCGCCTCCTCATTGTGCTCGGGGAATCGGTTGGGGATCAGTCCCTCCTTGATGTAGTGGCCGAACGTTCGCAGGATCCAGCGGGCCTCGATGATCCTGCCCGTGGCCAGGGTGAGCCCCTCGAGGCTGATCATCGTGTCGCGGCCCCAGTCGGTGAACCAATGGTAACCGGCGATCACCGTGCGGACCTCGTCGCCGAAGGCGCGGGCACGAACGGCGTCCTCCGTCCTGCCGACCGGCGCGATGAGGAACTGGTCCGCGGCCAGGACCAGCTCGGCCCCGAACCCGGATTGCAGTGGATCGGGCGCCGCGAGGACCAACTGCATCCGGCGGGTGTGCTCGGCGGCAATTGCCTCGGACGGCCGAACCGCTCGCACCTTGCGCGGGTCCTCCGTGGACGCGACGAGACTCGCGCTGGCCTGGGGCTTGAGGGCGATGGTGAAGAATCCCGGGCTCCACAGGCTGCCGATCGAGTCGTATCCTCGGTCCGCCTCGATCTGATAGTGGACCTGCCGGGTGCTGTCGTCGAGGACGAAGTAGTAGCGGTCCGCCTCAACGAACATCCGAAGGGCAGGGAGTTCCGCGTCGCCGAAAATCTGAAACTCCCTTGCGGTCACCGACAGAGTGTAGGGCTTGGTGATCTCGTGGCTGACGGCGTCCTCATGAGGGCGGAAATTCACGGCAGGGCGAACCTCCAGGAGCACTTCGCCCGGGCCGGAGAGAAGGTGGTACGTGATGAACACGGTGTTCTGGCGATACTCCATGGCAATGCTCTTTTCGAGAACGAACCGGCCCACCTGGAATTGCCACACGGGCAGACCGTCTTCGAGCCGGAACTCCGTCAGGAAACCGCCGCCGGGCCAGGATAACTGGTCATCCGGCAGTTCTCCGCTGAACACCGTGGCCTGTGGCTCGATGAGTTTGCCATCCGGCGCGTAGAGCCGAAGGCGTTCCGTGACGTGGTTGAGCATGACGACCCGTCCCAGCGGCGCCGGCAGAGCGGCGATCAAGTATCCATGGTAACGCCGGGTTAGCACGCCCGCGAGGGTTCCGGACGCGTACCCTCCAAGTCCATTGGTGATGAGCCATTCCTGCTCTGCGAGTCGTTCCCTGGTGGCGATCTCCTCACGCTGCACTCTGCGAATCTTCTTCTCCATTTTCCGTCCCAACTGGTTTTGACATCAGGATAACGGCGATTCCGGCGGGGATCTGCCAGTGGCGTTCGAGTGATGCCCTCGCAACGCCCGATCCGCCGTATTGAGGGTCCTGCGTGGAGAGAAGGACTCTCCAGGCTTGCCCCCGGGGTGGCGCCAACAGGGGCTCGGGGGCAGGCGCAACGTGCAGATCCGCCCCGAGATTGACAATCATCAGTCTGTCCTGTCCTCGGCCGAAGAATCGCAGCAGGAAGGCCCGATCCGACAGCACGGCGCCTTCGATTCCCTCCTTGCCGCACAGCAAGAATACCTCATCGGTCCTGCGCAGGCGCACGAGGTCCTTGAAGAGGGTGTGGAACCGGAAGTTCTCCTGCCCTTGGCGGAAGTCGAGCTTGGATTGCGAAAAAGTCGTCTCAAGTCCCGGTTCGGGCAGAAACGGGGCCGTGGCTTCATCGGCGATACTGGGGAACTGGCTCAGAAACTTGCGGCGTCCATCGCCGACGAATCTGCTCGTCTTATGGCCGTGATCGGCGAAGTACAGAAACGGGGTCGTGGCCCCGGACTCCTGCCCCTGGAAGATCAGCGGCGTCCAAGGCCCGAGCATCAGCAGGGCCATGGCGGCCCGATACCTGTCCGGCGCGACCGTCCGTGCGAGTCGGTCGCCGCGCAGGGAGTTCGCGATTTGATCGTGGTTCTCGATATAGCAGACGAATCGGTCGTGTTCAATCCCCAGGGAGGGGGTCCCGCGAGGCTTGTTCTGCCAGTCGGACCGCTGGCCTTGATAGAGGTAGCCGTGCCTGGCCACAGAGATGATCTCCTGGGGCGAACCGCGGTAGTCGCTGTAGTAAGCCTCATTGTGGCCTGTGAGGGCCACGCGCATGCTGTGGTGGAAATCGTCGTTCCAGAGCCCATCGAGGCCGGCGCCGCCCCGATCGGGTGCGTGGAGCAGTTCCGTCCTCTGGGGCTCGTTCTCACCGATCACGACGATCCGGCGGCGTCCGGCCGCCTGTCGGGCATGCCTCACGATCTCGCTGATGATGTTCGGTTCGGACTCATCGAAGATCTGTTGCGTCGCGTCGAGGCGGAATCCATCGAAATGAAACTCCTCGATCCAGTACCGTGCGTTGGAAAGGAAGAACTCCCGCACCGGCTGTGAGCGGGGGCCGTCGAAGTTGATCGCATCGCCCCATTCGCACTCGTGGCGGTCGGTGAAGTAGTCCGGGGAGAAGATCTTGAGAAAGTTGCCGTCGGGCCCGAGATGATTGTAGACGACGTCCAGGAGAACGCCGAGTCCGAGCGCGTGGGCGGCGTCGATGAATCGGCGCAGGTCGTCGGGTCGCCCGTAGAGCCGCGTGGGGGCGAACAGATCGACGCCGTCATAGCCCCAGCCGAACCGGCCGGGGAAGTCCGCGATGGGCATCATCTCGATCAGGTCGATTCCCGCATCGAGGAGTCTGGGCAACTCTTGGATCGCGGAACGCCAGGTGCCTTCCGGCGTGAAGGTTCCGACGTGCATCTCGCAGATGATCCGACCCTCCAACCCCAGTCCAGGCCAATCGGCGTCCGTCCAGGCGAATCGAGTCGGGTCGATCACCTCGGAGGGGCCGTGAGGTCCGTCGGGCTGGAATCGCGATGCAGGGTCTGGGAGGAGCATTTCTTCGCCCTTGAGTCGAAAGCGGTAGAGAACGGGCTTGCCCGGATCGTCCAGGACCGCCGTGAAGTAGCCTTGGCCGTCGGGAGTCATCTCGACCGCCTGGGGCTCGGGCTGCTCGACGATGAGCTGTATCCCATCTCGACCGGGCGCCCAGACGCGAAAGCCGATCCTCCCCTCAATGATCTCCGCACCGACCGGAAGCCTCCGTTGGCGCTCCACAGGATAGTCCGCGGTCGCCGTCGCCTGTGGCTGTCTCTGCATCGCTCTCCTAATCGTACAATAGAGCAAAGTCGCGATCCACGTGGATCGACTCCATCAGGATATGCCGTCGGATGGTGGAATCCCATAGGGCAATTACGTCATGGCTGGGGTGATAATCCCTCATGGGCCGGGTAGGATTACTGCCACCGAATGCCGGCCACACCCCCCGCGGAGCGGTGCCGTTGAGATTCGTGACACCCTGGAGTGCTTGTGATATGCTGGGCGGGCGACGGTCGCAAGTGTGCAGGAACTGCGGGATCTGTTCGGGCGTCTATGTGGGAGAATGCCATGGGTCGGAATGTGCGAAGAGCTGAGATGATGTGTCTGTGCCTGCTGGTCTGGTTGCCCCCCCTTGTCATGGGCTCCCAGACCGAGCAATCGGCCATCACGACCGGTTCGTTGTTCGAGGAGATGGTGGACATGGCGAACCTGGCGCGGTTCCCGTCGCCGGCGTTTCGAACCGTGCAGTTCTCCTCGTACGATCATCGCAGCCGTTTGCCGGGCGGGCCGGATTGGTTCGCCAACTCCGACGGCTTCGGCGGCGAGCCCATCCCGAACTTCGAGAAGGTGCTGAAAGCCCCGGACGCCAACGGCGTCGGCGAGTACCTGATTGCGGACGTCAACGGGCCGGGGGCCATCGTCCGGCTGTGGACTGCCGCAATCTCCGGCAGTATCCGGGTGTACATCGATGACGCGCAAAATCCGCTCTTTGAAGGCAGCGCGGACGATTTCTTCCGTCGGCCTTACGACCGGTTCGCCCAGATGAAGGACGTTGATGCGGACCGCTTCCGCAGGACGATCTATCAGCGGGATGCCTCCTATGCGCCGATCCCGTTCGCCAAGCGTCTTCGCGCCGTGTGGACCGGCAATACCAAGGAAATCCATTTCTACGAACTCCAGGTGCGGCTTTACGATCGGCAGGCATCCGTAACGTCTTTCCGGCCCGAGGACATTCAACGGTATCGCGAGACGATCGACAAGGTGACTGCGGTCCTTTCCGATCCGGACAAGAGCGTTTCGCCGGCTTCGCGGGAGAACCACTTCTATGATGTGAGTCTTCAATCCGAGGAGAGAGAACGACTGGTCCGGCTGGAAGGCCCGGCTGCTGTCTCGCTGCTCAGCCTGCGACTGGCAGCAATGGATTTGGACACAGCCCTCCGCCAGACGCTGCTGACCATCACGTTCGACGATTACCCATGGGCTCAGGTGCAATCGCCCGTGGGGGATTTCTTCGGGGCTGCCCCCGGCGTGAATCCGTATGAGTCGCTTCCTTTCACGGTGCATCCGAATGGCACGATGTGCTGCCGGTTTGTTATGCCATTCGAGCGGTCGTGTCGGATCGAGCTGCACAACACAGGTCAACAGCAAGTCGTCACCAATGGCGAAGTGCAGTCCATACCGTTCGCCTGGGATGAGTGGGCAATGCACTTTCGGGCCCGATGGCGGGCGGATCACGATCTGATTGCGTCCAATCGACAGGTACAGGACCTGCCGTTTCTGCTTGCCCAGGGTAGGGGCGTTTACGTCGGAACGGGCGTCTATCTGATGAACCCGTCGCCCATTCCGACGCCATACGGGAATTGGTGGGGCGAAGGGGATGAGAAGATCTTCGTGGATGGCGAGGCGACGCCCTCGACGTTCGGAACCGGGTCTGAAGATTACTTCAACTACTCGTGGTCCTCGCCGGACATCTTTGCGCATCCTTATTGCGGCCAGCCCCGCAATGATGGGCCGGGCAACCGGGGATATGTGACGAACTACCGCTGGCACGTGCTCGACCCGATTCCCTTCCAGGAGAGCATTCGCTTCTACATGGAGCTGTTCAGCCACGAGCGAACGCCGGGCATGTCCTACGCTCGCATCGGATATCACTACGCCCGGCCGGGCTTGATGGATGATCATCAGGCTCCAACGCCGAACGATCTTCAACTCGTGCCACTGCCGGAGAACTGGCAGCCGGCGGCCCGGATGGGGGCGACGAAATCTGTATTCTTCCAAGCCGAGGATGTCGTGGTGGATGCTGGTGGCACGAGACTGGAGGACGCACGCCTCTGGGCGGGCGGCAAGCTGCTGGTATGGACCCCTCAGAAGCAGGGCGACCGAAAGGATTTCAGAATCCCGGTTCCCTCCGCGGGCAAGAAGCAAATCCATGTGGCCATGGCGATGACGCCGCAGTCCGGCACCGTGGCGTTTCGATTGGATGGGCAACCTCTGCAACCGGCGGACGCCATCGATTTGCGCCGTCCGTACAGGACACTGCTCCGCAGCATGGCCTTCACGCCTGTGGAGCTAAGTGCCGGCGAGCACATCCTGACGGTCGAATGGGTGAGTGCTTCGGCGGACATCGCCGATCCGGAAGTCGGCGTTGATTTCATCTGGGTACAGGAGCGCTAAAACGTGAGCCGATCGGGCCAGCCGCCTTTTGCGGCATGATCGTTCGAGGAATCGGACCGTTTCGGGCGGCCGGCCCTTTCAGGCATTTCGATCCCCAATCCTGTGGCCGCCGGAATCGATCCGCCGGCCGGTCACTCATCTCCATGAGATCGCCGAGATTCTGCACCTACCACGCGTCCTCCTCTTCATCGAGGTCCTCGCCAAGGTACTCGCCGGTATCCTCAATCTGCCCGCCGAGGAAGGCGCCTTTCTGCTGGATTTCATCGACGATCGTCGGGCTGAAGCCGGGCAGGTCGTCGATCTCGCTCCAATCGTAGAAAGGACGCTGTTCCACGAGGGTTTGTGCCCGCTGCTCCCCA
>Ga0209347_1005644_pt1 | contig 11736 bp, 9 predicted proteins | sample AutmiccommuBRH23_FD_187382 | JGI IMG/M metagenome (GOLD analysis project Ga0209347, IMG submission 187382) | Deep subsurface microbial communities from Mt. Terri, Switzerland - Autotrophic microbial communities BRH/23 (SPAdes) (version 2) | ecosystem: Environmental > Aquatic > Deep subsurface >...
CGCGCCGGGTCTCGGCGGTGAGCGCCTCATCCTTGTAATAGCCGTCATAGCGGCTTTCGCTGCGGGTGCAGATATCGCCCACCTCGCCCTGCGGCACCTCGTTTCCATCGTCATCCAGCAGCTTGAGTTCGACCCCGAAGAAGGGACGGCCCACGCAGTTGCCCGCCAGGTTGCGGCGCAGATCCGCGGCGGTCAGGTTGGCATAGGGCCCTGCTTCGCTGGACGCGGCATAGATCATCAGCGCATCGCCGAACTTGTCGAGCGCGGCGCGCTTCAGGTCTGGATACATCTCGCCGCCGCCCGACTGCAAGGTGCGCAGCGACGACAGGTCGGCAGCGGCGAACCCTTCGGCCTCGACCATACGCTGGAGCATGGCCGGCAGCAGCATTGTGGCGGTCAGCCGTTCGTCCTCGATCAGGCGCAGCGCGGCAGCCCCGTCAAAGCGGCGCATCAGATAGACACTTGCACCCAGATAAAGCGGCAACAGCGTGTAGGTGCAGCCGGCCGACAGGCAGATCGGAAGCGCCGAAAGCGCCCGGTCGTCGGGGCGGAAGCGCTGCTCGATCGCGCGCTCTTCCATGCCGAAGAGACTGCGCAGCGCGCCCTTGGGCTTGCCGGTGGTCCCCGAGGTGTGAAGCATGATCGTCGTGCCATCCCGGCCCCGGGGTGGATCGGGCGGGGTGTCTGACAGCAGGTCCGACAGACGCGGCAATCCGTGGTCGGCCTCGGTCCCATCGCCCAGGGCGATGATGTCGCCCACCACGGTGCGAAACAGGTCCGCATGGTCGATCGCCGCCTCTCCCAGCAGCAATGCCTTGCTGTCGGCACGGGCCACCACCTCGGCCATCACCTCAGGCGCGATGCGGTAGTTGACCGGTGCGGGGACCGCGCCGAGCCCGGTAACCGCCACATAGGCCGCAAGGAAATCGGGATGGTTCTCCGAGATCACCGCCACCTTGTCGCCCGGCCCGATGCCGCGGCGCGCCAGCACCGTCATCATCCGTTCCACGCGGTCGAGGACATCCGTATAGGTCTGGCTCCGCCCCTCGAACACCACCGCCGGTTTCGTCGGGAACCGCCGGGCGTTCAGCCTCAAGGCGTGCAGAAAAGTCATGGCCATGATCGCGGCCTCAGGTGAAGGCCGAGATACCGAGGATCTCGCGCCCTATGATCAATGTCTGGATTTCCGACGTGCCCTCGGGGATCAGCCCGCCGCGTGTGTCGCGGAACAGCCGCTCGACCGGGTAATCGGTGGAATATCCCAGCCCGCCATGGGCCTGCAGCGCCATCGAGGCCACCTCATGCGCCGCCTCGCTGGCATAGAGCTTGGCGATAGAGCATTCCTTGCGCGCAGGCAGCCCCGCATCCAGCGCCTGCGCGGCCCGGTCGGTCAGCGCGCGCGCCGCTTCGGTGCGGATGGTCATGTCCACGATCAGCTTCTGGACCAGTTGATAGCGCCCGATCACCTTGCCGAACTGTCGGCGCGTCTTGACGTAGTCGGTGGACAGGTCCAGCGCCCGCTGCGCCGCACCTGTCGCCCCCGCCGCCACGTTGAGCCGCCCGTAGTTCAACCCGGTCAGGATCGCCTTCAGCCCCCCGCCCGCGGGGCCGAGCAGGTTTTCCTTGGGCACCCGTGCATCGTGAAAGGACAGTTGCGAGGTTGCCGTGGCCTTGATGAACATCGTGCCCAGCCGCGAGGCCTCGAACCGGGTTTCGGTCGGATCAACGATGAAAAGGCTCAGATCGCCATCACAGCCGGTGGTGAAAGTGCGCGCCACCAGGATTCCGACGCGGCCGTGAACGCCGTTCGTCGTCCACAGCTTGCCGCCATTGATCAGCCAGTGGTCGCCCTTGTCCTCGGCCCGGGTCTGGACCGAGGCGACGTCGGAACCGTGGTCTGCTTCGGTGATCCCGACCCAGACCGGCATCTCGCCGGCCATGACGGGTTTTAGCCACTTCTCCTTCTGCAGGGCGTCGCCCAGGTGTTGCAGCAGCGCGGCGACGATGTTGACGGTGTTGAGCAGGACCCTGAGCGACAGCCAGCGATACCCTGCCTCCTCCATCATCATCGCCCAGGTGCGGTAGCTGAGACCATAGCCGCCCGCGTCTTCGGGCAGAAGCCCGCCGAGATAGCCGAACTGGCGAAGCTCGCCCACGATCTCCCAAGGCAGCACGCCCGCCGCCTCACACTCGGCGATGCGAGCCTCGGTCAGTTCGCGCGCCATGAAACCCCGTATGCTGTCACGCAGCATCCGCGTCTCCTGCTGCTGGTCATCGGGGGACGGGGCGATGTGTTCAGCCATACCGCCCTCCGGTGATGTGCAGCGTCTCGCCAGAGATGTATTCCGCCGCATCCGAGGCAAGGAACACAACGCCGTTGGCGATGTCGCGCTCGTTGCCCAGACGCGGGACGGTGTTCATCGCCAGCGCGCGCGACTTGATCCGGTCATAGTTCGGAAGCGCCTCGATCATGTCGGTGGCGATGAAGCCTGGCGCGATGGCGTTGACGGTGACGTTGAAACGCCCCTGCTCCATCCCAAGCGCCCGGGTAAAGCCGATGATGCCGGCCTTGGCCGCCGCATAGTTGGTCTGCCCCGGATTGCCGAGATAGGCGCGCGACGAGATATTGATGACCCGGCCCCAATTCTGCTCCATGAAATGCGGCACCACGGCGCGCGCGCAGTTGTAGGCCCCTTTCAGGATCACGCCCACAACGGCATCCCAATCCTGCTCTGGCATCCTGGTGATGTAGTTGTCGCGCGGAAAACCGGCGTTGTTCACAAGGATATGGACGGCCCCGAATGCCTCGATCGTGCGCGCGACAAGCGCGTTGACCTGTGCCGCGTCGGTGACGTCGCAGACGGCACCGATCACCGCGTAACCGTCGGCGGCAAGCGCGGCGCGGGTGGCTTCGGTGGTTTCGGGGTCGATATCGGTGATCACCACCTTTGCCCCTTCCTCGGCCAGCGCGCGCGCCGTCACCGCGCCGATCCCGCGCCCCGACCCGGTGATGATTGCCACCTTGTCCTTCAGTCCCAATTCCACTTTCTGCTCCTTTGCATTGTCTAATATTCGCCCGAGAACGCTGTTACGATTTCAGGGAAGAAGGCGATCAGCGCCAGAACCGCGAACTCTGCCAGAACAAAGGGCAGCACGCCCGCAAAGACCCGCTTGAGCGGCACCCCCGTGATCGAGCTTGCGACAAAGACGTTCATGCCGATGGGCGGTGTGATCAGCCCGATCTCGACGGTCTTGGTGATGAGGATGCCAAACCAGATCGGCGAGTAGCCGAGTTCCATGACCATTGGAAAGACGATCGGCATGGTCAGGATCAGGATCGCCAGCTGATCCATGACACAGCCCAGCAGCACAAAGATCACGATCAGGATCAGGATCACCATTCCCGGACTGACCTCCAGCCCCCGCACATAGGAAACCAGCGCCTGCGGTGCCATCGTGAGGGTCACGAAATAGCCGAAGATATGGGCCCCGATGATGATGGTGAAAATCATCGCCGTGGGGCGCGTCGTGCGTTCCAGCGCGGCCATGAAATCGCGCCATCCCATGCGCCGCAGCATCACGGCGGCGATCAGGATCGCGCCGAAACAGCCCGCCGCCGCGGCTTCGGTGACGGTGACGGCACCGGAATAGATTCCGACCACCACGAACACGAACAGCACGATCACCGGCCAGAGCTCTCGCAGCGACAGGATGCGCTCTCGCCAGCTGTGGCTTTGCACCGGCGGCGCAAGATTGGGGTTCAGCGCGGCCCAGGCCATGGTGATTCCGGCAAAGGACAGCGCGGTGATGAGTCCGGGCACGATGCCGGCGATGAAGAGCCCGCCGATGGAGGTTTCGGTGATAATGCCGTAGACCATGAGCACCACCGAAGGCGGGATCATGATCGACAGCGTGCCGGCCGCCGCCACCGTGCCGACGATCATACCACTGTCATAGCCGTATTTCTTGGCCTCCGGCGCGACGGTGCGGGCCATTGTCGCGGTGGCGGCAGTGGACGAGCCCGACACGGCACCGAAACCTGCGCTGGTGAACACCGTGGCCACAGCCAGCCCGCCCGGCAGATGCCCGACCCATTTGTTGGCGGCGCGGAACATGTCCGACGAGATCCGGCTGGCCGACAGGATCTCGGCCATCAGGATGAACAGGGGTATGGCGGTCAGCAACCACGAGGCAGTGTTGCGATAGGGGGCGACCGACAGGATCCCGAGCGCAAGGTTGAACCCGCCGATCAGATAAAGCCCCACAGTGCCGCCGATGCCCATGGCGAAGCCAATCGGCATCCCGACGACGAGAAGCCCCGCCAGCAGGAAGGACACGGGTGCGAGATATTCCATGTTCAAACCGTCCGATCCGTGGTGTCGCGGAGCCGCTGCACGTCGCCCGCCGCGTTCACGAGAAGCCGCAGCACAATCAGCAGGCAGCCGGTCGGCGCGATCACGAGGGCGGTGACGAGCGGCGCGTCGATCTCGCCCGAGGTGCGATACCCGAAATCCCACGCCTTGAGCGCCTCGCGCGAGGCACCGTAGCACACGAGTGCGAAGAACGCGGCCGCCCCCAGACGCAGGAACACGTCGAGACCGGCGCGCAGCCTGTCTGGCAGCGCCTCGAACAGGATCCCCACCCGCACATGGCCATCGTGCATCTCAAGATAGCTCAGGCTTCCGAACACGATGATGGGCATCAGATAAAGTTCGGTGGCCCCTATGACGCCCTCGACCGGGTCGTTCAGGACATAGCGGGTGAAGATCTGGATGAGGATCAGCACCAGCATGATGATCATCGCCGCGCGCGACAGCCAGTTCGCCCAAGTGTCTACCCGGTCCATCGCGCGGCCAAGAGGGCCGTGCAATCCAGCCTTGGGCGGCGGCACGGCCTCTCCTTCGGGATCAAGATCATGCTTGTGCATGGTCGGGCACCTTTACTGCTTCTGGTGCTTTTCGATATTCGCGCGAAAAGCCTCCAGCACCTCGCCGCCGGGCAGTCCGCGCGCCTCCATGCTGGTGACCCAGGCATCGAAAACCGGGGCCGTGGCCACACTGACCTGTTCGCGCTGTGCTTCGTCGAGAACGATGACATTGATGCCGCCGTCGCGCATCTTGCCCTCAAGCTCGGCTGCCGAACGGTCGGTTTCCTCGGCGACGCGCTGCATCGCTTCCTGCGCCGCCTGCTGCATGGCCTTCTGATGCTCGGGCGCAAGCCCTTGCCACACCTCCTCGCGGATCACATAAGGTGCCCAGTACACGAAGATATCCAGCCCCATCACAGCTGTGTCGATCACCTCTTCGAGCTTGTAGGAATAGATGCTCGTGGTCGGGAAGATCGCGCCGTCAACCGTGCCGGTACGGATCGCCTGATAGGTTTCGGGGCTGGGAATGTCCACCGGAACGCCGCCCATGGCCTTGACCGATTCCGACATGTTGCCAGCGATGATCTTCAGCTTGAGCCCCTTGATATCCTCCAGGCCGCCGATCTTCTTGCCACGGGTGAAGAGATTGTAGGTCGAGGTCATCACGCCCCAGAGGGGACGCATCCCGTTTTTCAGGAAATCGTTCTCAAGGATCGGCCCCGCCGTTGCCGTATCGTAGAATGCCGGTGTGCCGACCGTGCTTTGCGAGAACAGACCCGGCAGCGTGTGCACACCGGCCAGCGGCATCGTGCCCCCGTTATAGGCCGGCGGCACATAACCTATGTCCACCACGCCCGATTGTACCATCGAGAACATGTCGCGAAGCGAGCCCATCTGCCCAGAACCGAAATACTGGAACTTGACCTCGCCATCGGTCAGTTCGGTTACACGCTCCATCCAGTAGGTGGTACCGGTCTCGACGATGTAGTGGCCGGGCGGAAAGGTATCCGCCACCTTGAGGGTTACTTCGGCCAAGGCCACCTGCGGAGCCAGCGCACCCGCGATTAACAGCGCCGCACCTGCGGCACGCCGATACAGTCCGTTCAATACGGTCATCGTAGTTCTTCCTCCCTGCGTCAGCCGGCACTTCCAGGGTCCGGCCGTCTCCCATGTTTCGGCGGGTACCTCATGGCCCCGTCCGTTGGCTTAAACGTCCCGATCCGATGCAACCACCCGGCACGCGGTCCGGTCAATGCGGAAGCGGTGCCCGCCGCGATCCCGCCACAAGATCGCACATACATGCGATTGCTACATGCGATTGCGCGAACAAAGACCGCGGCAGCGTCCGCAGGTCAATCCCCAGTCAGGCGAACCTGGGATTCTACAGCGCTTTTCCGGTCAGGTGGGAGAGGATCAGCCCCTCACGGACCGGCGCATTCGCCCATGCCAGAGTTTCGACAACCGTAAGCGCCGCCCACGCCCCATTGATTTCACGCGTTTCTGATGGGTGACGGGTCTGCCAGAAGGTCTGCGCAAGCAGATGGAGGCTGGTATGGCGGATGGTGGGGATGGGTTTGTCGGGCGGTGCGAGGTTGTGGAGGCTCGGCGGCGTGGCAAACGGCATTGGCCGGATGACGTGAAAGCGCGGATTGTGGCCGAGAGCCTGCAGCCTGGGGTGCGGGTTTCTGATGTGGCCGGGCGGTATGATCTCTTGCCCCATCATCTTTCGGACTGGCGCCGTCATGCCCGTCAGGGGAGGCTGGCATTGCCTGCGCATCTTATGGACGTGCTGCCCGGTCCACAGGCGCTCGCGACGGAGCCAGCGTTTGTTCCCTTGGCGCTCGCCCCGGATCCCGATCCGGTGCACGCAGCGCCGTCTGCGGTTGCCGCCGGAGTTGTCACGATCGAGGTTGGGTCTGACGTTGTGCTGCGCATTGCCAGCGATGTTGCGGTGGAACGCGCGGTCGCCCTGGTGCGGGCGCTGCGGGGTGCATCGTGATCGTCGCGGGCCAACGTCTGCCGATCCTGATCGCGACGCGGCCGGTGGACTTCCGTTGCGGCCATCAGGCGCTGGCGCTGATCGTGCAGACTGAGTTGAGGCTGGATCCGCATTCCGGGGTGACCATTGTGTTCCGCTCGAAGCGCGGCGACCGACTGAAGATCCTTGTCTGGGACGGAACCGGGATGGTGATGATCTACAAGGTTCTGGAACAGGGCAGCTTTGCCTGGCCGAAGGTTCAGGACGGGGTGATGCGGCTGTCGCGGGCGCAGTTCGAGGCTCTGCCGAAGGTGTTTGGGGATACCCCCTTTGGTGATGCTGACGAATCTTTTCCAGAGGAGGTTCAGGTTCTTGATCCGCGCCATCCGCTCTTTGGTCGCAGGTTCCAGGTTCTTGGCCGGTCGTTGTTTCGCAAGGGCAGTTCTTCGCCTTTCTACGAGGTTGCGTATTGCGATGGCGCGACTCTGAATGTGCCGGTGGCGGTGACAGAGGCGTGCGCTTTGCTCAATTCCCCTACCAAACTGAGCGTAGAAGCTTTGCTTGAGCTACTAAATGTGGTAAGTTTGGATCATGAGCACGGCACCCGAAGATCTTTGGACGATGCTGCCGACCACGCTGAGGCACCAGATCGTCAACGACATAGCCGTGGTTCTGGCGGAGGTCTTTCGTGATGTCCGAGTTGATCCAATTGGCGCATCTGAAGCGCAAGGCCGTCGTCTACATTCGGCAATCGACGCCGCATCAGGTCGTGAGCAATCAAGAGAGCCTGCGGCTGCAATACGCGCTTTGCCAACGCGCCCGCGATCTTGGATGGCATGAGGCCGACATTGATGTAATTGACGCGGATCTCGGTTTGAGCGGTGCCTCGGCCGCACATCGCAGCGGGTTCCAGGAACTTGTCGGCCGGGTCGGGCTCAGCGAAGTGGGGATGATCCTGTCTATCGACGTGACCCGGCTCGCTCGCAACTGCTCGGATTGGTATCCTCTTTTGGACATTTGCGGGCTGCGGGGGTGTCTGATTGCCGATCGCGACGGCGTCTATGACCCGGGCAGCGCCAATGGGCGACTTCTGCTTGGCCTCAAGGGCACCATATCCGAACTCGAGCTGCATACGATCCGCAGCCGCCTGACGACCGGCTTGATCGCCAAGGCACAGCGCGGAGAGCTCGCCCTCACCTTGCCGGTCGGCCTCGTACGCGATGCCGGTGGTGTCGTGCTGAAGGATCCCGATATGGGTGTTCAGGACCGGCTCGGTCTTGTGTTCGAACTTTTTCTGAAGCTGCGCAGCATCGCCAAGGTGATGCGCATGCTGAACAATCGCGGTCTTGATCTGCCACGCCGGGACCGGCATGGCGAGTTGCACTGGGCGCGTGCGACGGTCTCCGCTGTTGCCACGATCCTGAAAAATCCCGCTTACGCAGGGGCTTTCGTGTATGGCCGAACCCGCATGCGGGAAGCCACGACGGACAGTCAGTCACTGGCAAAAGCGAAAGTGGCGAGACCTCTAGAAGAGTGGCGCATCGTCGTAAAAGACCGGTATCCGGCCTATATCGACTGGCCGACTTATGAGAAAATCCGTAGCATCGTAAGTGACAATCGGGCCGAGTATATGCGCACCAAGACACGAGGTATCCCCCGCGATGGCGACCTTCTTTTGCACGGCATCGTGTGGTGCCGACGGTGCGGCCACAAGATGTATGTTCGATACAAGGGCGGCGGAGAGTATGTCTGTAACCATTTGCGCACCCATTCCGGATTGCCCACTTGCCAGCATATCCGGGCCGAGGCAGTGGACGCCGCTGTTGCCGACGCATTCCTGACCGCGTTGGCTCCCGCAGAACTCGATGCCCTGTCGCGCGCCCGCCGGGCCCAGAGCAAGATCGACGGAGCCTTGCGTGCAAACGCCGAACGCGAGGTTGAACGCACACGCTATGCAGCGGCTTTGGCACAGCGACAGTATAATCGCGTCGACCCTGACAACCGTCTCGTAGCCGCGGAACTTGAACGCCGCTGGGAAAGCGCGCTTATGGAGGCTCGTGCGGCGGAGGCGGCGCTGGCCGAGCAATCCGCACAGCAACCGCCCACGCATGTTGCCATGGGGACGGCTCTTGCCGGCAGAGTTGTGGCACTGGCGGGGCGTCTACCACAAATCTGGACGGATCCCGATGTCACAGACGCGCATCGCAAGGCGCTCCTGCGCTGCCTGGTGGACAAGGTGGTGCTCGACCGGACGTCCGAGAGCGCGCTGGTCCGCATCGTATGGCGCGGCGGGGCAGTTACCGAGCTCGATGTCAAAATGCGGGTCACGGCGATCGCAAAACTCGCTCGGGGTGGCGAAATGCGGGCACGCCTGCTCGCCCTGGCGAAAGAAGGCAGGCCCGACAATGAAATTGCTCACCTTCTCACCGAAGAGGGACACCGATCGGCCAACTGTGCCGACATGGTTCTTCCCGTCACCGTGCAACGTATCCGGCTGGCCGAAGGCATCAAGGCACCTCCTTCGCGCAGGCGATGGGAGCACGATCCCAAATTCCTGAGCACAACAGAGCTCGCTGCCAAGTTGGGGATTCCGGTCAACTGGCTCTACGTTCAGATTAAGAAGAAGCGTCTGCTCATCGAACCTCAGCCAACCGGTGCCTATCTGTTTCCCGACACGTCAGCAGTGTTGGACGGAGTGCAGAACCTGCGAAATCACGTGATCGGCGAACTGGATTTGAGAATCTGTCAGCCTGACAATGGGGGGTATCAACATGGGTGATCGTTGAAGGACTGGATTGGCGTCGTGTCATGGCGCAAAGGGTGCCTGCGCCGACTGCAGCAGGATGACTCATCGGGCTAATTTTGGCGTTGTTTTATTGGGCTTTCCTGCCGACATCTGGTAGAAAGCCGCATGTCGCAGTCCTTCGAGCTCAGCCAGTTTCCGAACCTTCCGCCCGAGGTGGTGAAGGCCTTTGCGGCTGTGCAGTTTGAACTCTCGGTCGAGCGCGCTGCCCGTCGGCACGAGCAGGCCGTAGTGGCCGAGAAGGACGCCTTCATCACCGAGCTGAAGGCGCTGATCGCGAAGCTGGAAGGCCAGGTTCAGGACTACCGGCGCACCAAGTTCGGGCCGAAATCGGAAAAGCTGGCCCCGGCCCAGCTGGAACTGGTGCTGGAAGATCTCGAGACCGCCATCGCCGAGACGCAGGCCCAGATCGAGGCTGTTGAGGAAAAGATCGCGGCCAGCCAGACCGATCCGGAGAAGAAAGCACCGCGCAAGACACGCAAGGCGCGCGCCCTGCCGGAAAGCCTGCCGCGCGTCGAACGCGTGATTGAACCCGACAGCATCATTTGCCCTTGCGGCTGTGGCGACATGGTCAAAATTGGCGAGGACCGGAGTGAACGGCTGGATTACATCCCCGCACGCTATCAGGTCATCGTCACGATCCGCCCCAAATATGCCTGCCCCAAAGGGCGCACGGGCGTGGTGCAGGCCAAGGCCCCGGCGCATCTGCTGGACGGCAGTTGGCCCACCGAGGCGCTGCTGGCGCAGATCGCCGTCTCCAAGCATTCCGAACACATGCCGCTTCTGTGATCGGGCGGGTTTGGTCAATGGCGATGACAGTCCAACGAGCAGGTCCATACTTCTGTCCGTGGTCGGCACGCCGCCACAAGATGCGGACTGTGGAGGTCGGGATGCTCCAAAGCTCTACCTCGGCCTCGATCGGGCCACGGGCAAATCCGAGCTGATCCCGTCCGTCGTCCCTGCTCGGGACGTCACACCGTCGCCCAAAGGCGCCGGATCTCAGTGATGACGAGCATGTGGTGCTGGTGGCTCGCGCGGCCTAACCGATGTCGTCATCATGCTGCTGCGAAGTCCTGGGCTGAAGATGGTGGCCGACCTGCCGCCCAATATGCGGTGCCGGACTTCCACATTGCCAGCAGGATCGTTGCGAGCTTGCGGCTCACTGCGACGATGGCTTTCTTCATTGATGTCCGCTTCGCGATCCTCAGCCCCCAGGCCTTCAATGGCGACATGACCCGCGCCCGCCCGAGAATGCTTGCTGCGGCCTCGAAGAGCATGACGCGAACCCGTGGATCGCCAGCCTTGGTGATCCGTCCGGCGATGTCCGTCTTACCCGATTGCCACCTTCGCGGTGTCAGTCCGGCCCAGGCTCCGACATCCCGGCTGCGCGGGAAGCGGTCCGGATTATCGACAGCACTTCGGAATGTCAGCGCCACGATCACGCCCACCCCAGGAGTCGTCATCAGTAACCGTGTTATGGGATCGGACTTTGCGAGTGCCGTGAGCTGGCCGTCGATGCTGGCAAGTTCGTTAAGGAGCAGAGTCCGCACTCGCAACATTGCCTCCACGATGCCCTCGAGGACTGAGTTACCGTCAGCCAGTTCCCGCGCCCGTGCCTCCCAGGTCTTTCGTGTTACCGAGCCCATCTTCAGCCCAAAGTTCCTGAGCGCAGCGCGCAACGAATTCTCCGTCGCCGTCACCTTTTCGACGAGGAACCCGCGTGCAGTGAGCAGCGCGCGTGTCTCCTGGGCATCCAGAGATTTGACGTGGACGCGCTTGAACCAGCCCAGTCGGACCAGCTGGGCAATGCCGCGCGCGTCGTGACGATCCGTCTTCACGCGCATGGCAGCAAAAGCGGCACGGACGTGGCGTGCTTCCATCACCGAGACCGAGAAACCCTCTTTCACAAGGCCTTCATAAAGCCATTGCGAGAGGTTCCCGGCCTCGAGTCCCACGTGCTCGATGCGCCGCCCCTTATGCCGTATTGCCTTGGCAATCGCTTCTGGCTCGCTCGCCGCACATGTTTCCTTGATGATACGTCCGCCCTCGTCGACGACGCAAATGTGCGTCTCGTCGAGGGACACATCG
>Ga0209347_1005645_pt1 | contig 11736 bp, 10 predicted proteins | sample AutmiccommuBRH23_FD_187382 | JGI IMG/M metagenome (GOLD analysis project Ga0209347, IMG submission 187382) | Deep subsurface microbial communities from Mt. Terri, Switzerland - Autotrophic microbial communities BRH/23 (SPAdes) (version 2) | ecosystem: Environmental > Aquatic > Deep subsurface >...
TCGGCGCACCGCAGGTTCACCGAGTTCGTGGCGAGCGGGCTCGTCGGCCTTGCGGTCACGGCTGGCGTCATCGCGCTGGCAACCGGACCGCTGGGCCTTACCGCCCTCGCCGGCAAGGCTTTCGCCGCCGGCGCAAGCTTTATCGGCGTCTACCTGATCCGACGCACCGTCGTCTTTGCATAGGAACGCGCGAAAACGCGTCTTGACAGCTCCAGTCGCGTGAGCGACGCCGTTTGGCAGATCGCTTCGCGGGGAGAGCTAGCCAAGATGCCGTCCTACTGGTTGTTCAAGTCCGAGCCTGATGTCTTCTCCTGGCAGGACCTGAAGAAGAAAGGCCGCAAGGGCGAGCCCTGGGACGGCGTGCGCAACTACCAGGCCCGCAACAACATGCGCGCCATGAAGCTCGGTGATCTCGGCTTCTTCTATCACTCCAACGAGGGCAAGGAGGTCGTCGGCATCGTCGAGGTCTGTGCGCTCGCGCACCCCGATCCCAAGGACGACACTGGCACGTGGGAGTGTGTCGACGTGCGCGCGCTGGCCGACGTGCCAAAGCCGGTCCCGCTCGATACGATCAAGCAGATGAGCAAGCTCAAGACCATGGTGCTCGTTACGAACTCGCGCCTTTCTGTGCAGCCAGTATCGCTGCCTGAATGGCGAGAGATCTGCCGCATGGGCGGCGTCGACTACAAAAAGCTCGAGAAATGAGCCCAGCCGGTCAGGCGCGCCTTGACGCCAAGGACCGCGCAGCGGTCGAAGCCTTCATCCGGGCCAATACGAAACCTTTGAGCCCTCCGCTCGTCCCCGAGGTCGTTCTTTATCTGGCAGAGGAATCGCTGCCGATCTGGCAGAAGACCGAGGACGAGCTGGGTCAGATGAATCTGCCACCGCCGTTCTGGGCGTTCGCGTGGGCGGGCGGCCAGGCGCTCGCGCGCTACCTCCTCGACAACGCAGAGCTCGTCGCGGGCAAGCGCGTTCTCGATCTGGGGGCGGGATCGGGGCTGACGGCGGTGGCTGCCATGAAGGCGGGCGCGGCGTCGGTGCTGGCCGCCGACATCGATCCGATCTCGCTCGCCGCCGTTGCGGTCAATGCCGACGCCAACGCGGTTGCGGTTGCAACGACGGGCGCGGATCTTCTCGACGAGCCGCCCGGCGATTACGGCCTAATCCTCATCGGCGATCTTTTCTACGAGCGCGCGCTGGCCGATCGGGCGATGACCTTTGTCGAGGCCGCGAATGCCGCGGGCGCCCTCGTTCTGGTCGGCGATCCGCGCCGCAGCTACTTCCCCAAGGACCGCTTTGAGGCATTGGCGGACTATCGCGTGCCGGTGACGCGCGAATTGGAGGACGCCGAGATCAAGAACACCGCGGTCTGGCGCTACTTGGAGCGCTAGTGCAGTGCAGCGTCGCGCACACGGCCTCGCGTTTGCTAAGCTCGAATGAACCGAGCAACGGGAGGACGCGATGCAATTTGCAGGCATGAGCTATTTCGCCATCGTACTAGCCGCCGTCGTGAGCTTCATGTTCGGCTGGCTCTGGTACGGGGTGCTGTGTTCTACGCAATGGTTGGCTGCCGTCGGCAAGACGGAAGAGGACGTCAAAGCGGAGGGTGGCCCGCGGCCGATGCCCTTTGTCATCGCCTTCGTTGCGCAGCTTCTGATGGCTTGGGTCTTGGCCGGCATTATCGGCCATCTGGGACCCGGCGAGGTTACCTTAAAGAATGCAATCATTTCGGCGGCCCTGGTCTGGGCCGGTTTCGTCGCTACGACCATCTCCGTAAATCACGCATTCCAGGGGACCAAGTTCGCGCTGACCCTGATTGACGGAGGTCATTGGCTTGGCGTGCTTTTGCTGCAGGGTGCAGTGATCGGCCTGCTGGGCGTGTAATGCTCGGCGCAATGCGGGGCATTAGACGAATTGCGAAGCGACAGCGAAATTGCGGTCCGCTCTCTTGGCTTACATAATCGACACAAAGAACACCCCACGGGAGGAACCCAAATGAACGACAAAGTCTACCCTGTGCCCGCTGAGTGGGCCGAGCGGGCCTGGATCAACGCCCAGTCTTATCGCGAGCTCTACGACCGCTCGGTCAGCGACCCGGGCGGCTTTTGGGGCGAGATGGGCCGGCGCCTGGACTGGATCAAGCCGTACACGAAGGTGAAGAACACCTCGTACGATCCTCACCACGTATCGATCAAATGGTTCGAGGACGGCACGCTCAACGTCTCGGCCAATTGCCTCGACCGGCATCTGGAGACCCGCGGCGATCAGGTCGCCATCATCTGGGAAGGCGACGATCCCGCCGAGAGCGAGACCATCACCTACCGGCAGCTTCACGAGCGCGTCTGCAAGTTCGCCAACGTGCTGAAGGCGCTCGATGTCCACAAGGGGGACCGCGTCACCATCTATCTGCCGATGATCCCCGAGGCGGCGGTGGCGATGCTCGCATGCGCGCGCATCGGTGCAATCCATTCGGTCGTGTTCGGCGGCTTCTCCCCCGACGCGCTCGCCGGCCGCATCCAGGACGCGCAGTCGAAGCTTACGATCACAGCCGACGAAGGCCTGCGTGGCGGCAAGCACGTTCCGCTCAAGAAGAACACCGACGCCGCCGTCGACAGGGTTGGCATGGCCGACGAGAAGGTGCTCGTCGTGCGCCGCACCGGCAACCCGATCCCGTGGACGCCGGGCCGCGATTTCTGGCTGCACGAGGAGCTTGCGAAAGTCTCTGCCGATTGTCCGCCTGCCGAGATTAGCGCCGAGGACCCGCTGTTCATTCTCTATACGTCGGGCTCGACGGGCAGCCCCAAGGGCGTCGTGCACACCAGCGGTGGCTATCTCGTCTACGCTTCGCTCACGCACCAGTACGTGTTCGACTATCACGACGGCGATATCTACTGGTGCACCGCCGACGTGGGCTGGGTCACCGGCCACAGCTATATCGTCTACGGCCCGCTCGCCAACGGCGCCACGACGCTGATGTTCGAGGGTGTGCCGAACTATCCCTCGTTCTCGCGCTTCTGGGATGTCGTGGACAAGTGGAAGGTCAACACATTCTACACCGCGCCGACGGCCATTCGTGCGCTGATGGCGGCCGGCGACGACTTCGTCACACGCGCCGACCGCTCCTCGCTCCGTCTGCTGGGCAGCGTCGGTGAGCCGATCAACGTCGAGGCCTGGCAGTGGTATCACAACGTCGTCGGAGAGGGGCGCTGCCCCATCGTCGATACGTGGTGGCAGACCGAGACCGGCGGCATCCTGATTACTCCGCTGCCCGGCGCGACGGCTCTGAAGCCGGGCTCGGCGACGCAGCCATTCTTCGGCGTCCAGCCCGCACTCGTCGATGAGAAGGGCGAGTTGCTGGACGGCGCGACGGCGGGCAACCTCGTCATTCTCGACAGTTGGCCTGGACAGGCGCGCACGGTGTTCCGCGACCACGATCGTTTCGTGCAGACCTACTTCTCCGCCTACAAGGGCATGTACTTCACCGGCGACGGCTGCCGGCGCGACGAGGACGGCTACTATTGGATCACGGGACGCGTCGATGATGTGATCAACGTCTCCGGCCACCGGCTGGGCACGGCTGAGATCGAGAGCGCGCTCGATTCCCATCCCAAGGTCGCCGAGGCCGCGGTCGTGGGCTATCCGCACGACGTGAAGGGGCAGGGCATCTACTGCTACATCACGCTCAAGACCGGCGAGATCTGGACCGACGACATCCGCAAGGAGCTGGTCGCGCATGTGCGCAAGGAGATCGGGCCGATCGCCTCGCCCGACCTCATTCAGTATGCGCCGGGTCTACCCAAAACGCGTTCCGGCAAGATCATGCGCCGCATCTTGCGCAAGATCGCGGAGGACGAGTTCGGCAACCTCGGTGATACCTCGACCCTGGCCGATCCGGCCGTGGTCGATGAGCTGATCAACAACCGCCAGAACAAGAGAGCGAGCTAGATTAGCTTTAGCTCCAGGACGCATGACGAACGGCCGCCCGTGCCCCGAGCGGCCGTTTCGTTTTCGGGCCTTGTCCTGAGGACAGCGACCCCCATCACAACCATTGAGTGTACGTCTAAAAATACTGCAACCTTAGCTTGACCTCGGCAGGCACACTTTGTAGGCTGAACAAGTAAACACGCCTGCTGTTTGTTTTTTTTTGGGGAGAGAGATCGCTATGGCATCGCCGAACGTAGACAAGATGATGCTCGCGGTTCGCGATAATCCGGAATTTGCGCTCGAGGTTTCAGCGTCTCTTGTGAAGATTGAAAGGGCGGCCGGGGTCAATCTCACGGTGGCGGAGAAGCAGGAGTTTTTCCGTGAGCTCGCGCAGCATCTGACACAAGAGCGCGTGACCCTCACCTGGGACTGAAGCGGAAACCTGGAAACCTTCGTTGTTCTGGAGCGGCACACAATGACCGCCAGAATTCTATTCGTTCCGTCTCCAAACATTTACCGGCAGAGGTTCGCACCATACATCCCGTATGGCCTGCTCTCGCTGCAGGCCGTAGGAGCAGATTTCGCCAGCGTTGTCGACATCCTGAAGCCAGACAAGAGCATCTTGGCCAGGGAGTACCGAGACTCGGTGCAGCTGTGTGAAGACCTCTTTGCGGCGGTCGACGTGCGCTCATACGATGTCGTCGGCTTCTCGACCGTGTGCAACTCGTTCTATCACACACTCTTGTTTGCCCGCTTCGCCAAGGCGCGGAACCCGAGAATAAAGGTGGTCTTTGGCGGCCCTTATGTAACCAAGTTGGCCGACAGAGTTCTTGCCTGCTTCGACGTGGTCGACGCGATCTTCGTCGGCGAGGCGGAATGCTCGTTCGCGGATTTTCTTACTCGGTGCGACACGGGAAAGATCGCCTTCGATGGAATTCAAGGAGTTGTCACGAGAGAGTGGCACGGAGGCCCAGGCCGCGTTGTTGCTGATCTCGATGAGCTGCCAGCCGTTCAGGACTTTAGAGACTACAAAGATTGGTTTGACTTGTGCATCGCCACAGACGCGGCGGACCGGTCCATTCCCCTCGAGGCGTCTCGGGGCTGTCCGCTGCAGTGCTCCTTCTGTTCCACGAAACAGGTATGGGGAGCTAAGGTCCGGCGCAAATCGGCCGAGCGTTTGCATGGCGAAATGGAATTCTTGAGCAACCTTGCCGACCGGTCGTTCTTCAATTTGATCGGGGACAACCTAGGAGTGCCAAGGGCACACTTTCTGGCGTTCTGCAACGCGTTCGCGGCCGTGAACCATCGCTCCTTCGAATGGGGCTGCAGCCTGAAGATGGATCGCCTCAGCCCCGAGCATCTCGATCACATGTGGGACGCCGGAATGAGGGCGATGTTCGTCGGCATAGAAAGCGGAAATCAGAAGACGCTCGATTATGTGAGAAAGAAAACGGATGTGGCGCGCGAGATCGCCAATGTCCGGGCGGCGATCGAGAGGGGGTTCAGGGTCGATACCTCGTTCATCATCGGCTTTCCCTGGGAAACACATACAGACATCCTCGATACATATAGTCTGCACTGTGCGCTGCTCAAAGCCGGTGCCAACCGGAGTCAGATCGGAATCCTCTGCCCGATTCCCGGCACTGAGATTGTGGCTGAGGGGGTCGTCAAGTTCGATCTTTGGTCGTCCTACATCGCAGAGGACGACATCCCGCCAAATGAAGAACTGCAGATGTTGGTTGGCCGTTACTCGGACCTCTTTGCGCACCTTGGGCACTACGTCACGCCCGCGGTGGAGCGATCCGACATAAAGGCGGTGCGAGATGCAGCAGCGCGAATGACGGCACTGCATCAGCGCTATCGGTCCCGGGCATCTTGTGAGTGGAATACATTCTAGTGCAAGTGATGGCTCGAGCTATCTGAAATGCCAGATCTCTCTTTGTTGCAGGACTGGAAGGCGCCAACGAGCGCGGATGATGGTTTAGAGCGAGTCGTTGGTCATCCCGATTTCCAGGAGCCCTGGTTTCTCGATGCGGGCGCATCGAGAGCTAAAGCGGTATGTCTCCTACCCCGGGCGGGTACGGGCTTTCTAATTGCGACGGATGTGATCATCACCAACAACCATGTGCTGCCGAGCAAGGCCTGGGCGGATGGCGTGAGCGCCTATTTTGGCTACGAGGTCGGACCTGATGGCCTTGCCAAGGTTCCCGTGCAGCATCAGCTCAGTCCGGAGAGCCTCTTTCACACGAACAAGGATCTCGATTTTTCGATCGTGCGCGTTAAAGGGGAGCCGGGAAAGCAATTCGGTGCAATCGAGCTGGGGCGTCCGGGCAAAGTAGCACTCAAGGAAAGAGCGAATATTGTTCAGCACCCGGGGGCCGGGCTGAAAAAGATTGCGATTAGGAACAACGAGATTCGGTTTTTCGATGGAAGGATCATTCAGTACCTCTCGGATACCGAGCACGGCAGTTCAGGCTCACCGGTGTTTGACGACGGGTGGGATATAATAGGGCTGCACTATCGATTCACTCCGGATCCGACCAATCCGGAATTCTTCTTCAACGAGGCGAAGGACATAAAGGCGATTTGGGCCGAGGTACACGGGAGGATCTGAAGCCTGCTGGCTTCGACGGCCGAGCGGTGCAAGCAACCGATCGCGACGTTTGAGCCCCTGATGCTTCTCCGAGCACACGACTGACAAACGGCCATCCGCAGATTTCGGGTGGCCGTCTTGTTTGTATTTTTTTTTTCCGGGCCGACGGTATTCGGCCTGCAGCTCTCAGACAGTTGTCATTCCGCCCACACGTGCCATGTTCGCTCCCGGGGAGCGCCGGTTCGGCGCTGTAAGGTCCGGGGGAGCACCGCATGGAGACAATCACGGGCGCTGTTGAGGCGCTCAACGGCATCGTCTGGGGCGTCCCCATGCTGGTGCTGATTCTGGGCGTGGGTCTTTATCTGACGCTGGGACTCCACCTCCTCACGATCTACAAAATTCCGTTCGGCTTCAGGATGTTGTGGCGCGGCCGAATTGCCGCCGGGCCGGGCGAGATCAGCCCCTTCAGCGCGCTAATGACGTCGCTTTCGGCAACGATCGGTACCGGCAACATCGCCGGCGTCGCCACCGCGATCTTCCTCGGCGGCCCCGGCGCCGTGTTCTGGATGTGGATGACGGCCCTCGTCGGCATGGCGACCAAGTTTGCCGAGGCCGTGCTGGCGGTCCGCTACCGCGAGCTCGACGAGCGCGGCAGGTATGTCGGCGGACCGATGTACTACATCCGCAACGGCCTGGGCGAACGCTGGGCGTGGCTCGCGGTTCTGTTCGCGCTGTTTGCCGGCATCGCCGGTTTCGGTATCGGCAATATGGTGCAGGCCAATTCGGTCGCCGATGCGTTGCAGACGTCCTTCGACATTCCGGCGTGGGCCACCGGTTGCGTGCTGGTCGTGCTGGTGGGAGGTGTGCTCGTCGGCGGCATCCATCGCATCGGCACGGTCGCAGCCAAGCTCGTGCCTCTGATGGCGATCGGCTACATCGCCGCCTGCTCGATCGTCGTGTTCATGAACCTGCACGCGATACCGGAGGCGTTCACACTGATCTTCACCCATGCCTTCACGCCGGCAGCAGCGACGGGAGGATTTGCCGGCGCCGCCGTTTGGGCGGCAATGCGCTTCGGCGTCGCGCGCGGCGTGTTCTCCAACGAGGCAGGTCTCGGCTCGGCGCCTATCGCGCACGCGGCCGCTCAGACCAAGGGCCCGGTGAGCCAGGGCGTGGTGGCGATGCTCGGCACTTTCATCGACACGATCGTTCTGTGCTCGTGCACCGCGCTGGCAATCCTGACAACGGGGGCGTGGACCAGCGGAGAGACCGGGGCCGGGCTGACGACCGTCGCGTTCGAGTCGGCACTACCGGGCGCGGGCGGCTACATCGTCGCAATCTCGCTGTCGATCTTCGCGTTCACGACCATGCTAGGCTGGAGCTACTATTGCGAGCGCTCGCTGCAGTACTTGTTCGGCGTGGCCATCATTGCGCCGTTCCGGGCGGTGTGGTCGCTGGCGGCGCTGGTCGGAGCGACGCTGAAGCTCGGCTTCGTGTGGCTGCTAGCCGATACGCTCAACGCGCTGATGGCGATCCCCAACCTGATCGCGCTGGCGCTGTTGAGCCCCGTGGTGTTCAGGCTGACACGCGAATTTTTCAAGACGCGCGGCGCCTCAGAGAACAATCCGTTCTAGGGGCTTAAGCGGGCATCCGAGGGGCGAGGATCGCGTGCGCGCCGGGCTCAATCCGCCGGCGCGCAGCCGGCTGCGTCGCGAAATGCAATTCGCTCAAATCGAAATGATCTACGCTTACGCAACTTTTTTGCATTGCAGCGCAATGCCAGTCGAATTGCAGCTTTGCGGCCGGAATTACCGCGCTCTGTCGGGAGGATACGCAAGAGCGCCTAATCATTGAGAAGCCAAGAGGTTTCGACATCCATTCGATGCGCGCGCACGCATAAGGCGTGCGCGCATAGTCAGTTCGCAAACAGGGAGCGGGATAACACTCCTTGGCCGAATGGATAAATTTCCCTTATTTGACAGGAATATTTGGCAAGCGCAGGGTCGATTCTTCCTGGTGGGTCTTTCATGAGAAGCCGCTGTCAGCGGCCGTGGAGATCCCGGGCAAGGAGGAAATCACCATGGTTGAAGCAAGAAGGGGCGGCACGTACGCAAGCCTCCTAGCGGTGGCGGCTGCGCTCGCGATCGTCACACCTGCGCAAGCGCAGGACGAGATCGAGCACAGCAAGACGACCAAGGCGATGAGCGCGCCCGCAAAGTCGGTGTCGCAAGATCAGCTCAGTGCCGCGGCTAAGGATACGAACAACTTCCTGCATACCAACGGCAACTACGATCAGACGCGTTACTTCCCAGCCAAGCAGATCAACACCTCGAACGTCGGCAAGCTGCATCCCGCCTGGATCTTCCAGACCGAGGTGAAGGAGTCGATGGAGACGACGCCGATCGTCGTCGACGGCGTAATGTACGTCACGACCGCGTTCAACCACGTCTACGCGCTGAACGCGAAAACGGGCGAGGAGTACTGGCACTACAAGCACAAGATGGGTCCGATCACGACCTATTGCTGCGGCCCCAACAACCGCGGCGTTGCCGTCTTGGGCGACAAGGTTTTCATGGCGACGCTCGACGCCAAGCTCGTGGCGCTCGACGCTAAGACCGGCAGCCTCGTCTGGGAGACCGAGATCGCCGATCCTGAGTTGGGCTACAGCGAGACCATGGCTCCGACAGCGGTCGCCGGAAAGATCCTGATCGGCACGAACGGCGGCGAGTACGGCATCCGCGGTTTCGTTCGTGCTTATGATGCGGAGACCGGCAAGCTCGTCTGGAACTTCAACACGACGCCTGAGGATTCGGTGGGCGTATGGGCCACGCACGATGCGACCGGCAAGGACATGCATCGCGACATCGAGGCCGAAAAGGCCGCGCTGAAGAAGCTAGGCGATCCATACAAGACTCTCGGTGGCGGCGTATGGCAGAACCCTGCCGTCGATCTCAAGGCGAAGCGCATCTACTTCGTGGTCGGCAACCCTTCGCCCGACCTCGATGGTGCTATCCGCCCGGGCGACAACCTCTACACCGACTCGCTCGTGTCGCTCGATCTGGATACCGGCAAGTACGTCTGCCACTTCCAGTACATCGCTCACGACGTGTGGGATCTCGATTCGGTCAGTCCGCCGATCCTCGTCGATGTGAAGGATAAGGACGGCAAGACCATCCCGGGTGTCATCCATGCGGGCAAGACGGGCAACGTCTACGTCCATGACCGCAAGGATTGCAGCCTCATCCGCTTCTCCGACGCGATGGTCGATCAGACCGGGATGTGGACGCTGCCGACGCCGGAAGGTGCCAAGATGCTTCCCGGCGCCAACGGCGGCGTGGAGTGGTCGCCGATGGCGGTCAACCCCGAGCTGAGCATGACGTATGCAGTCAACCTCCATCAGCCCATGACCTACCAGGTCGAGAGCTCGCCCTATCCCGACGGCAAGCTGTGGCTTGGCGGCGCGTTCAAGGTGATCCCGGATCTGGAGAGCTTCGGCAACGTCACCGCGGTCGATTACAACACCGGCAAGATCAAGTGGCAGGTGAAGACGCCATTGCCGATGATGGGCGGCGCGTTGACCACGGCCGGCGGTCTTGTGTTCACGGGCGAGGGTGACGGCTGGTTCCGCGCCTATGACGCCAAGGACGGCAAGGTGCTTTGGTCGTTCTATGCAGGTGCGGGCGTCAATGCTCCACCGGCTTCCTACTCCGTCGATGGCAAGCAGTACGTCGTCGTCGGCGCAGGCGGCAACACGCAGATCGACTTCAAGCGCGGCAACAATATCATCGCCTTCACGGTAGATTGAGATCGCGCCACCACCTGGTGACGTGGAACAGAACGAGGGGGACGGGGCTTTCGACGAAGGCCCCGTCCTTCATGTCGTAGGGAATTCATGGAGCTCGGTTGATGGTTCGGACAGTTCTGGTTGCGGCTCTGATGCTTTTCGGCACGGCTGCCGTTGCTGCTGAGAGCAAAGTCGAGGAGCTGGCGCAGGTTTGCTCGGGCTGCCACGGCGAGAATGGCGTTCCACAGGAGAAGACGACTCCGATCATCTGGGGCCAGAACGAAGGCTACCTTTATCTGCAACTGCGCGACTTCAAGCGGGGCTCGCGCAAGAACGATATGATGGGGCCGGTGGCGGAATCGCTCGAGAAGGCCGACATGAAGGCACTGGCCGCTTATTTCACCAACAAGAAGTGGCCCGACCTGCAGCAGCCGTCCGCGCCAAAGGACGTCGATTCAACGGCGATGGAGGCGATCGACTCCATTGCCTGCAAAGGCTGCCATCTCGATCAGTTCCAGGGCGACGGCACGACGGCGCGTCTTGCCGGTCAGCAGCGGGAGTACCTGCAGAACACGATGCTCGCGTTTCGCGATCGCACCCGCGGCAACAACCCGGGCATGTCGGATTTGATGAACGCGGCAACGCCCGACCAGCTGAAGGCGATCGCGCAGTATCTCGCCGGTCTGCAGATCATCGGAGGCACCTACGGCCGCTGAGGTCCGGCTCTAGTTGGTGGCGAGCTTGGTGCGCAGCGCCTCACCGTCGGCAAGATCGGCCGCCGTCTTCCCGTCTTTGTCGCGCAGGGTCTTGTTCGCGCCGCGCGCGAGCAGCAGATCGACCGCGGTCGTGTGGCCGAGCGCGGCAGCGATCATCAGGGCGCTGCGTCCGCGATTGTCCTGCTCGTCGAGTTTCGCACCGGCGTCCATCAAAAGCGTCATGAGCTGCTTGATGTCGGTGGTGCCGGCGGCATCGGCGTGTCCCGCCGTCCACATGAGCGCGGTCAGGTTGTTGCCATAACGGGTGTTGACGTCGACGCCGTGCTCCAACAGTAGCCGCACGACACTGGTGAAGCCGCGCCCACCGGCGTAGCAGATCGGGCCCTTGCCGGCGCCATCGACGGTCTTGGGATCGGCGCCGTGATCGAGCAACAGGCGCACGAGACCCTCGTTGCCCAGGTAGGAGGCGGCCGCGATGGGCGTCAGCCCGCTACGCCCCGGCAGGTTCGGATCGGCGCCGTGTGCGATCAGCGTCTCGACGATGCCGCGATTGTCGTCCTCGGCGGCAAGGAAGAGCGCGCTGGAGCCATCGAGATTGCGCGCGTCGACGATGGCCCCGCGTTGAAGGAACAGCTCGACGATGTCGGCATGGCCCGACTTGGCCGCGCGGGCAAGCGACATGCGGCCCAGCCGGTCGCGCGCCTGCAGCGAGGCGCCGG
>Ga0209347_1005646_pt1 | contig 11735 bp, 9 predicted proteins | sample AutmiccommuBRH23_FD_187382 | JGI IMG/M metagenome (GOLD analysis project Ga0209347, IMG submission 187382) | Deep subsurface microbial communities from Mt. Terri, Switzerland - Autotrophic microbial communities BRH/23 (SPAdes) (version 2) | ecosystem: Environmental > Aquatic > Deep subsurface >...
AATGTTTACCGCGATCCTCATGGGTTTCCGAAATGGCAGGAACACGGACTGCCCGTCAAAAGCAGCCCCGCCAATCTAACCGCTCCGGCTGAGACTGCGGCCGGAATCCCGGACAGCCGAGCCCTTCAGGGCTGGGCCATGGTATGGACGCTCCTGGGAATTTTTGTGGGAGGGTTGGCCCTGAACCTGACACCCTGCGTATACCCGATGATCCCCATTACCGTCTCCTTCTTCGGCGGGCGCGCGGACCGGGAAAAGCCCGGCCAGATAAAACTGGTTGGCCATGGGCTCTGCTACCTGATGGGGCTTGCCCTGACCAACTCAACCCTTGGTGTGGTGGCGGCCTTCACCGGCGGCCTCATGGGAGGCCTGCTGCAGAATCCCATTGTGCTGGCTGTCGTGGCAGGGGTTCTGGTCCTTTTTGCCACCAGTCTGTTCGGATTCTGGGAACTGCGCCTGCCAGTGGCCCTGACCCGGATGGCGGGAAGATCCTACGGCGGCTATTTCGGCAGTTTGTTCATGGGACTCACCCTGGGAGTGGTGGCCGCTCCCTGCATCGGCCCGTTTGTGCTGGGTCTGCTCACGTGGGTGGCCGGCATGGGCAATCCCTGGTTCGGGTTCCTGATTTTTTTTACCCTCAGCCTGGGGCTCGGCCTTCCCCTTTTCGTACTGGCGCTTTTTTCCGGCCAGCTGCAGCGGCTTCCCCGTGCCGGCGGCTGGATGAACTGGGTGCGCAATTTGATGGGGTGGGTCCTGGTGGGGATGGCCGTCTATTTTATCCGGCCGATTCTCCCCGGGATTTTCAAGATCGGCCTGCCGGTCGCCGTTGCTCTTGCCGCCGGGCTGCACCTGGGCTGGTTTGATCAAAACAAGGCGGGGTTCAAGGCGTTTCCGTGGCTGAAAACCCTCGTGGGAACCGCCTGCCTGGTTCTGGCGGCTTTCTGGATCACGGCTTATGCCATGCGCGGGCCGGGGATTGTCTGGCATTCCTATTCCGAACAGGTCCTCCAGGAATCAATCGCCGAGGAAAAACCGGTAATCATCGATTTTTACGCCGACTGGTGCACGCCGTGCCGGGAACTTGAAGAGGTGACTTTTCATCACCCCGACGTGGTCCGGCTGGCGCAAGAGGATGTGACCATGATCAAGGTGGATGTGACCCGGGGCGACGACCCGTTGCACCGGCAGCTGCTGACGCAATACGGCATTAAAGGTGTACCCACCATCGTGTTTATCGATACGGAGGGAAAAGAGCGGACGGATCTGCGCCTGGTCGATTTTCTCGCGCCGGAACGGTTTTTGAGCCACATGGCCGGATTGAAAAATCGTTCATCGGAACCGTAGTCTTGCAAGTTTAAACCTGACCCGATAACCATAACGTAAAAAGGAATTACAATGCTCAAAATCCGCTTTTTCATGAATGAACCGAACGGCAGGCCCTGAAAGCATTTCAAAAAAATGATGCCCAGGTTGGGCAAAACATATCCGGTTGAAATCGATGTCGTCTCAAAGCCGAAAGCCGAATACCAGACCGACGAATACTTCGAGCTCGACCTGCCGGTGGCCCCGGCGGTCATGGTGGGAGATGAGATCGTGGTGGAAGGGACCGATGTATCCGAACACGAGGTGGAGGCCTGCATATGCCGCCATCTGGGGCTTCCCGAACCCGAGCCGTCGAAAAAAGGAATGCTGGACCGTCTTTTCGGAAAATGATTTTTTTTTCTTCGGGAATCTCAAGATCGACTTTCAGTGGATATACCAGGCACCAAAAAGGAACCGAAACAGGCTGATGGATTCGCTTCAGCCGCTATGTCATCCACACTGATCCTTATCAGCTGAAGTCGTAACCTCCACGGGAAGAACGGTTCTGTTGATTTTTTCTGTCCCCGGATTACCCTTAACACTACATTCTGGTTATCCGGTTCGCTCCAGTAAATCGAGTTACCGCCTTGCCAGGAAGGAATCGGGCGGGTTTCAAAACCCGCCCACTGGAGTTTTCCGGATAAGCAGAAACTACATTTTTATATTTCCATTTGATTTTCGATATCGTAAAAAAAATCTAAAGAAGTTAATCTATTTCGAACAATCAAGAAACCGATCCTTAATGATCAACATGGCTTTCAGGATTGAGGATTCAACCATGATCGTTTTTCTGAAGAAGCATGGGTGGAAATTGCTGGGGGTAATCGTGTTTGGCGCTTCATTCGGTTTTTTCCTGGCATTCGGCCCTCCCGGGCTGATGGCCAGGACAGAAACCCCGAATTTCTGCGCGTCCTGCCATGTCATGCAGTCCCAGTATGAGGCCTGGTTCCATGTCGGCGCCCATCGCAGCATCCGGTGCGTCGATTGCCATCTGCCCCATGAGAATCTGCCCGTTTATTACCTCTGGAAATCGATTGACGGAATGAAGGATGTCATTGTTTTCCATTCCGGCCGCACGCCGGAATACATCCGTGTTTCCGATCACGGCAAGGATTTCGTGCAGTCCAATTGCATCCGCTGCCATTCCGAACGGGTGACGATGATCGATCAGGAGCGCGACTGCTGGGAGTGTCACCGGTTTCTTCAACACAACCTGGCCGGTTCCCGGCTTACGAGATAATGCTTAACCAAGGATCAAGAGGAGGGGAGATGTCTTCTGGTATAAAAAAAGCATTTGCGGCAGGTCTTTGTCTGGCGGCTTTATGGTTTGCCGGTATCGGCTGCAGCCCGCCGGAACCGCAAAAAAGACAGGTAGTCGATATTCCCGACGGCACCATCGACCCCGAGGTCTGGGGCAAAGCCTATCCGGAGGAATACGAACTCTGGAAAAAAACAAAGGAACCGGTGGAGACGCACCGCAGCAAATACAAATCCGGCCTGGAAGGCGGCGCGGTTGCGGTGGACAAGCTCTCGCAGTTTCCGTACATGGCGCTGCTGTTCAACGGCTGGGGCTTCGGGGTAGAATACAATCTGCCCGAGGGGCACGCCAACATGATCCGCGATCAACTCGAAATCGATGCATCACGGCTCAAGAGCGGCGGCGTCTGCCTGAGCTGCAAGACCCCGTACGCGCCGAGGCTGGAAGAAAAAATGGGCGCGGCATACTACAGTGCGCCCTTCAAGGACGTGCTCAACCGGATTCCCGAAAAAGACCGGGAACTGGGTGTCGCCTGCATCGACTGCCATAACAACGAAGACATGACCCTCAGGCTTTCCCGTGACTTCACGCTGAAAAAAGCCCTGGCCGAAATCGACAAAAATCCCGACGAAATGACCCGGCAGGAGATGCGCTCCGCTGTCTGCGCCCAGTGCCATGTTACCTACAACATTCCCAAGGATGAAACTGGCAGGTCGGTCGGGGTTTATTTTCCGTGGCAGAAGAGCCGGGAAGGCGCCATTACCATCGAAAACATCATTGCGCAGATCCGCAGCGATCCGTCCGTTCTGGAATGGACCCAGAAAGTCACCGGCTTTAAAATGGCGTTCATCCGCCACCCGGAATACGAATTCTGGACCCGGGGGAGCACCCACTTCAAAGCCGGCGCCTCATGCGCCGACTGCCATATGCCCTATACGGTCGCCGGGGTGTACAAAATTTCCGATCACCGGGTCATGAGCCCGGTGGATGCCGAAATGAAGGCATGCCGGCAGTGTCACGCAGAGGGTCCCGACTGGCTGCGGGAACGCGTTTTTTCCATCCAGGACCAGACCGTATCTATCATGATCCGGGCCGGCTATCAGACCGCCACCGTGGCCAAGCTCTTTGAAATTACTCACAATGCGCAGGCAGCAGGCAGCACCATCGACCAAGCGCTATACGACAAGGCCAAAGAATTCTACGAGGATGCCTTCTACCGGTCGCTGTTCATGGGGGCCGAAAATTCCATCGGGTTCCATAACCCCACCGAAGGGCTGCGTATCCTTGGCGATGCCATCGCCTTCGGCAGCCGGGCCGAGGCTTACCTGCGCCAGGCCCTGGCCCAGGCCGGCGTGGAGGTGCCGATCAAAGTGGATCTCGAACTCCAGAAATATACCGAAGACCGGGGTGAAAAAAAGCTCCGGTTTGACCCCGAACTTGAAATCAAGGACCCGATGGGCCTTCAGGACAGATTTTTTTAGAGAACAAAAACGCTTGCTCCGATTGCCCGTGGGAGCCCGACCGGGGTCCCACGGGCAATTTCGCCAAACCCGCTTGCCTGCTTGTATCCTTTCCGCTTCAAAAAGAAAATTCCACACCTTGATCTAAGTCAATGTAAACATCCATCCGTCGGGTTAAACATGAACCCAACACGGCGGAAACGTTCGACGGAAAACATTTCACCAGACCTGTAAGGTAGCAAACATTGGAGAAATCATGATCCATATCCCGCGCCTGAAAAAACTACTTTTCGGGATTCTTCTGGTGGCCCTCTTTATTGGCGCGGTTCTTCTCGTGCGGCACCGGAAAGCGGAGCTATCAGCCATGCCTGTACCCGAAACGCCTCCGTTACAGGTTCATTTGCAGACCGCCGAACCGGGTGAATTGGAAATATCCGAACATTACCTGGGAACCATCGAAGCGGCTAACCGGATTACCATTGCCCCCCGGGTAACCGGGCACCTTCTTGCGGTGCTCAAGGACGTGGGCGATTCCGTCAGGTCGGGTGACCGGGTTGCCCGGCTTGACGATCGGACCCTGCGCTGGCAGGAGAAGGCGCTGCAAGCTGAACTCGACGGCGCCCGGAGCGACCTTGCGGAAAAAAAGGATCAGGCTGCACGGCGTCGGGCGCTATTCCAAAAAAACCACATCGCGGAAGAATCCCTCAATACCGCCGAACGCGCCCATCAGCTGGCCCGGGCGAACATCCGCCGCCTGGAGGCAGCGGTGGAATCGGCCGCAATCTCTATTGAATACGCCAAATTGACCGCCCCGTTTGACGGGGTAATCACGGAACGATGGCTGGATGCCGGGGATCTTGCCATGGCCGGTCAGCCGGTTCTCACCATCGAACAGCCGTCCGCCGGTTACAGGGTACTGGCATCCGTTCCCCAGGATTCCGCCGCACGCGTCAAACCGGGCGGGCGGGCAAATGTCACCGCTGGCGGACTGTCGTTGGCGGCAACGGTTTACCAGGTTTATCCCGCCGTCAATCCGGGAAAGCTTGCCACCGTGGAATTGTTACAAAACAAAGTCCCGTTCGGCCTCCCCTCGGGAGCCATGGTCGGAGTCGACCTGGTCACGGGAACGGTTGGCGGCATACGGGTATCGAACCGGGCGATTCTCGAATACGATGGTCGGTCCTATGTATTCAAGGCGAAAGGCGAGCGGCGGGTTGAAAAAACCGAGGTGACGGTACTGGGCCGAAATAAGGGGGATGTGGTGATCGAAGGGGCGGTGTCCGGTGGCGACCGCCTGGTCACCGGAGACGAATCGATGCTCATCCGAATGGAAGGCGCCACCCGGATTCAGTCGCGGGAAGGCGGGATGTAAACCATGGACTGGATCGCCGCCTACCTGAAAAAACCCCACGGGGTGACCGCCCTTCTGCTATTGGGTGTTGCCTTTGGCTTCATTGCATTCCGCGGCCTGCCCCTGAACCTGTTTCCGGATGCCAACTATCCCCAGGTGGCCGTGGTGATTGTCTGGCCCGGAGCGGCCGCCGGTGACATGACGGATAAGGTCTCGCGCAAGGTGGAAAAGGAATTTGCCACCATCGACCGGACCCGTCGGGTCCGGGCCTCCGTCCGCGACGAGACCGCCGCGGTTACCGTCGAATTCGAATACGAAAAGGGACTCGACGCGGCAGTTACCGACGTGAGCGCCGCCCTTGACCGGATCCGGCCGTCACTGCCGCCGGCCATGCTGCCGCCCCGGATATTCCGGGTAAGCGATGCCTCCCAAGCGGTGCTCACCCTGGCCGTATCTCCCGCGCCGGGAAGCGATCTTTCCATGTCCAAGGTGCGCCAGCTTGCCGAAAACGAAGTACAGGAGCGCTTCCTTCGAATCGACGGGGTGGCCGATGTGGACGTTTTCGGCGGGTATATCCCGGAAATCGAAGTCCGTGTCGACCGGGACCGGCTGGCGGCCTACGGGCTGTCCACCGAACAGGTGATCTCGGCCATTGCCGCCCGGCACCGGAATATTCCCAGCGGCACCCTGCTCCGGGACCACGACCGGCTCCTCATAAAAATTGCCGGTGAAACCCCTTACCGCCATGAACTCGGGAGGATTATCATCGGGGGGAGCCCGGAGGGGGGCGAAATTCACCTCGATGATATCGCCGGTATCCATACCGGGCATGAAGAACGCCAGGCGTTTTATCGTGGCAACGGGAAATCCGCCATCGGTCTGAATATCCTGCGCCCTGAGGGCGGCCACGTCACCGGGACGCTGAATGCCGTGGAAAAAGCCCTTCCGGAAATCCGGGCGGCGTTCCCCGGGCTTTCCTTTGAAATCGCCGACACCCAGGGAGACCTTATCCGGACGTCGGTTTCCAACCTGACCAGCGCGCTGCGCGATGCGGTGCTCCTGACGGTCATCGTCATCTTTTTCTTCCTGGCCTGGGTGCGGATGACGCTGCTTGCGGCTGTCTCGATTCCGTTTACGTTTCTACTGACCTTTGCCGGGATGAAGCTGCTCGACTATGAGATGAACATCGTCACCATGACTGCAGTAATCCTGGCCGTGGGGCTGCTGGTCGATGATGCCATCGTGGTGGTTGAAAACATCGACCGGCATGCGTCAACCGGCAAAAAAACGCGGCTCCAGGCAGCTATTGACGGAACCCGGGAGATCTTCCTCGCCGATTTCGCCGGTACTGTCACTACCCTGGCGGTGCTGGTCCCGATCATGTTTGTTGGCGGTTACTCGGAAAAGATTCTCCGGCCCCTGACCGTGGTCCTCTCCATTGCGCTGCTCGCCTCGTTCGTGTCGTCGGTTACCATTATCCCGCTCTTCTCGCGGTTCCTGATCAAAAAAGCCGGAAAGCAGAACAAGGTCGAGTACTTTACCGAACGGCTTCGGGACCGGCTTGTCGACCCGCTTCAAAATGTCATGATCGCCGCCTACCGCACCGGAACCAGCCGGTGGTTTGTTCTGATCGGACCGCTGCTGATTGTGGTGCTGATGGTGAGCCTGAAACAGATGCCGCTTGCCGGCCGGGATCTCATGCCGCCAATGGATACCGGCATCATAAAAATTGCCTTCGAAACCTGGCCGAATATGTCCCTTGCACGGACCGAGGCCGTGGTCGAACGGATGGAGCGGATCGTAACGCAACGGCCCGGGTATGTCCGCATGTCTACGGTCGTGGGCGCTGAACCGGCGGTGATCAGTTTCGGGTCGGAACGGACCCCCCAGGAAGGAATCATGACGGTTCATTTCCGGAACCGGTTCGAACGGTCCGAAACGATCTGGGAAATCGAAGACGCGCTGAGAAATTCCTTTTCCGGTATTCCGGGGATAAAAACGGTACATGTCTATGATTATGGCGCCACCCCGCTGTCATCCATTGCCGCGCCCATCGATGTGATGCTGTCCGGTCCGGACCCCCGGGTCCTCGATCGCCTCGCAGGTGCGGTATTGAGTCGACTTCACGAGGTGAAAGGGCTGACGTCGGTCTCCCGCTCCTGGGACCTGAATAAACGGGAAATCGCGATCTCTCCGGACGAGGAGAAACTCGCCCGCCAAGGGATATCTTTCCAGCAGGTGGCCGATACCCTGACCGCCGCAACCACCGGCAGGGCAGCGGCCCATTTCAGGATTCCCGGAGAGGATGGATATGGCATTCGGCTGCGATTCGATCCGGAACAGGTCCGTCACATCGGAGACATGGAAACCCTCCTGGTGCCGGGAAGAAACGGAATGGTGCCGCTGAAGGAAATCGCACGGCTTTATCCGGCCTGGGAGCAGACCCGGATCACCCGGGAAAATCTCCAGCCGACCGTCAATGTTCAAGGTTACCGGGCAAAAGCGCCCATTTCCTATCTGATGGGACAGGTTGACGGCGTCCTTTCCGACCTTGCCCTGCCAACCGGGTATTCCTTGACGCACATGGGCGAGATCAACCAGATGGGAGACAGTTTTTCACGGCTCGGCCGCTCGCTCGGCCTGGCCCTGCTCTTCCTTTACTTCGCCCTGGTGATCACCTTCCGCTCCTACCTGCACCCGGTCATCATCATGTCGGCCATTCCGCTGGCCTTCATCGGCGTTCCCTGGGGCATGATCCTGATCGGCCGCCATTTCTGCATGCCGGCGGCCATGGGGATGATCCTTCTTTCCGGAATCGTGGTCAACAATTCGATCCTGCTCATCGACTTCATCGAAACCGCCCGGGCGCAAGGAATGGAATTGAATGCCGCTGTCGAGGAGGCCATACACCGGAGGACCCGTCCGATCCTAATGACCGCGTTCAGCACGGTCGCCGGCATGACCCCAATCGCCGCCGAACTCGCCGTCGGCCTGGAGCGCCTGTCCCCGCTGGCGGTGGTCGCCATTTCCGGCCTGATTGTCTCCACCTTTCTGACACTGGCCTATGTGCCGGTAATCTACGTATGGATGGAGCGATTAAAAAAGAATGTCCTGCCTGTTTTCGGGAATCGCTCTATTCCAACTGAAACGTAATTGCAAGGACGGGTCTTTGGCAAGGTGTCGCCAAAGACCCGTTTTCGTCAGTGGAGTCCCAGGTCGCGGTGTCTGGCGGCGATTGCGCCGGCCAGATCATCGATGGCCTTGAAATCGTTTTCCTTGGGCAATCCTTTGCACAACACGGGGGGTAATACCTCCACTTTCAGGTTGGGAATCATTCCGGCAAGCGTATCCACGGTTTTGCCGCCCCAGCCGTATGAACCGATGATGGAGAGGAATTTTGCCTTCGGCCGGAGCGCGTTTGCCAGAAAGGCGGCGTAGGCGGCCATGGGATGGGGGCCGGCCATTACCGTCGGCGTGCCGACGATGATTGTCGCGGCATCGACCAGCGCCATGGCGAGCTTTCCGATATCGGTTACCGGCAGACTGAAGAGTTCGACCCGGACCCCGTTTTCCGCCAGGACGGAAACCAGGTGGTCGATCATTTTCCCGGTACTGCCGTGCATGGAGACGTAGGGAACCACCACCAGGTTATGGGGGGCACCCGTCACCCATTCCCGGTAGGCATCCCGAATCCAGCCGGTTCATCATAAATCTGGCCATGACTGGGAGCGATCATCGCGATGTCATAGTCCTTGAGCTTTTCGATATTTTTCTCGATGATCCCCCGGAACGGCATCATGATCTCCGCGAAATAACGCTTTGCCGCCTCGTAAACACGTCCCCGGTCAATGACGAAAAGGTCGCTTGTCGCGATATGGGAACCGTAAAAATCGCAACTGAAAAGGATGCGATCCTCTTCGAGATAGGTCACCATGGTTTCCGGCCAATGCACCCATGGCGTATGGATGAACGTCAACGTCTTGTCGCCAAGGGAAATCTTTTCGCCATCGGCCACGGTGACAAAAGACGTCTCGGGGATGCCGAGAAGGTCCATCAAAAACAGCTTGGCCTTGGCCGTCGTGACCACCCGGGCCTGCGGGTATTTTTCAAGGATAGTGGGATGACGCCGGAATGGTCCTGTTCGGCATGATGGGAGACAATGAAATCGATCCGGGGAACTGCGGCCAACTGGGCCATCAATTCATCGGCTTTGGGCGGATCGACCGTATCGAGCAACGCGGTTTTCTCGCTCCCCTCGACCAGGTAGGCATTGTAGGACGTGCCGTCCGGAAGGGGAATAAGGGAATCAAAAAGGCGCCGCTCCCAATCAACGGCACCCATCCAGTAAATACGATCTTTTATTTTTCGCCTGTTCATGCAAATACCCTCCTGTTTCTTCGAAATGTCTTTGAGGACCTCGGACTGACGAAACCCGTCATCAATGTCGGATATTATTTCCATTGGCCCTTGCTATAAAAAAAATGGCATGTTGATCTAAGTCAAGGATGTGCAACCATATATATGATAGTTTCAGCGCCAAAAGCAAAAGAATCATCCCGCAAACGGAATAGGGAGGGTGGTCGACCGGGATGGTTCCGGCGACACGGGCATTTACCCCGGATCCGTAGGAGACGGGGGTGCAAAGCATGAGGATAACAGTGAAATCGGTTGTTCGAAAATTAAATATTCGAAACTGGATCCAGTTGGGCATGTTCGCCCTGACGACAGGGATCGGTCTTCAGTTCTACCTGTTTGTCCGGCAGGCCTCCATGGGCGGCCCGGTTACCATTTCGAGGCCTGGCGGAGTGGAAGGATTCTTGCCCATCGGCGCACTCATCGGGTGGAAACGGTTTGTCGTGACGGGAGAATGGGATGCGGTCCATCCGGCGGCAATGGTGATCCTGGGTTTTGCCCTGTTGGTTTCCCTGCTTTTCCACAAATCCTTCTGCAGTTGGATTTGTCCGGTGGGGGCGTTATCCGAAGGGATGTGGAAGCTCGGCGGAAAAATTACCGGAAAAAATGTCAGGATCCACCCCTTCATCGATTATCCCCTGAGAAGCATAAAATATCTGCTGCTCCTGTTTTTTGTCTATGTCGCCTGCTCCATGGGGGCCGACGAAATTTCAGCATTCATACAAAGCCCTTATTACAAGATGGCCGATGTTAAAATGCTTCATTTCTTTACCCGGATGTCCTTGACCACCGCCGTGGTTCTCGGGGTGCTGACGGTCGGCTCCCTGATATTCCGCAACTTCTGGTGCCGATACTTCTGCCCTTACGGCGCTCTCATGGGGATTGCGGCGGTCTTTTCCCCCTGGCGGATTCATCGGCATGAGCAGGTCTGCATCAACTGTGAAAAGTGCACCCAGGCCTGCCCTTCCCATCTACCGGTAAGCCGGAAAAACAGAATCAACAGTCCGGAATGCACCGGGTGCATGGATTGTATAAGCGTTTGTCCGAAAAAAGATGCGCTGGAATTCAAGCGCATGGGGGGGAAAAACGCCGGGTTGACGACGGGGGCGATGGGAACCACCATTATTCTTATCTTCATCGGGGTGGTATATGCCGCCCAGATCACGGGGCACTGGCAATCCATGATCTCACCGCATGAATTCAGCATGCGGCTTCGGATGATCGATTCCCCGGAACTTGTCCATCCAGCGGTTAATCTGAAAACCAAATAAAGAGGCAGATTATGACATCAGAGTTCACCTGCGGCGAATTTGGATCATCACCGCCCGCCCTGTCCGTTGAGGACATTCTGGCAGCCATGAAATCGATGTCCGGATTTATCGATATCACTCCGGGTGATTTTGCCGAAATTTACCGTATCGCTTTTCGCCATGCCGTGGACCGGCTGGCCGGCACCCGGAAGGTCGGGGAGATCATGACCCGAACGGTGATTTTTGTTTACCCCGACACCCCTTTAATCGAGACCGCCAGGAAAATGGCGGAATCGGGCATTTCAGGAGTACCGGTGCTGGACGGGGAAAATCGCGTGACGGGAATGATTTCGGAAAAGGATTTTCTTTCCCGCATGGCCGTAGGGGAATCGGGATCATTCATGGCGGTGATCGCCAGGTGCCTGGATAACAGGGGGTGCGTGGTCCTGCCCATGCGGGGCAAGACCGCGGCCGATATCATGACCACACCCGCCGTTACCGTTACGGCGGACCAGTCAGTGCTGCACGCATCCCAAGTGATAAAGGATGAAAATATCAACCGATTGCCAGTGATCGGAAAAAGCGGCCAGTTGTCCGGCATCGTGACCCGGAGCGATCTTATTCATTCATTTTGTTCAAAT
>Ga0209347_1005647_pt1 | contig 11735 bp, 10 predicted proteins | sample AutmiccommuBRH23_FD_187382 | JGI IMG/M metagenome (GOLD analysis project Ga0209347, IMG submission 187382) | Deep subsurface microbial communities from Mt. Terri, Switzerland - Autotrophic microbial communities BRH/23 (SPAdes) (version 2) | ecosystem: Environmental > Aquatic > Deep subsurface >...
CGGGAAGGGCGGGCGCAGATTATTGAAGAGCGCTGCATTGACTGCGGTGAGTGCATACGGATCTGCCCCAACCGGGCCAAGCTGGCCATCACCGACAGCATGGCCCGCCTGGCGGAGTATAGGTACACCGTTGCGCTGCCGGCCCCTTCCCTATATGCCCAGTTTAACCCCAGGGTAATGCCCCGGCAGATACTTGGGGCGTTAATGGAAACCGGCTTTGATGATTTTTTTGAGGTGGCCGTCGGGGCCGAGGCTGTCTCACTGTCACTGCGCCAGTTCCTCCGGGGAAGCTATCCGAGGCCGCTTATTTCTTCGGCCTGCCCGGCGGTAGTGCGGCTTATGCAGGTGCGGTTCCCGGGTTTGCTGGAACATATAGTGCCCATTGATACACCCATGGAAATATCCGCCCGCATGGCCAGGGAAAGTGTAATGAAGCGGCAGGGCCTTTCGGATGAAGAAATAGGAGTATTCTTTATTACCCCCTGCCCGGCCAAGGTTACCGCTGTTAAACAGCCCTTCGGGGACCGCTCCTATGTGGACGGGGTTATTTCCATGACGGCCATTTATGGAGAGATACTGGGCCGGCTCGATTCCCCGTCAGCCGAAGCAAGGGCAGTACTGTCACCGGCCAGGGGTGTGGGCTGGGGCAAGGCCGGAGGAGAAAACCACTCCATTCAGGGCAGCTCTCTGCTGGCCGTGGATGGTATCCACAATGTCATAAACGTGCTGGAAGAAATTGAGCGTGGCGGGCTCAGGGATATAGACTACGTGGAGGCGCAGTCCTGCACCGGCGGCTGTATAGGCGGCCCCCTGGCGCCCCAGAATCCTTTTGTATCCCGGGTGCGCATGGAAAACCTGGTAAAGAGGCTGAAAACAGCAAGGCCGCCTCTTCCGGACTTCCCCACCGACCCGGAGTTCTACCGGCTGAAAAAGCCAATACTTCCTCTTCCGGCATTAAAGCTGAGCAGCCATTTGGACCAGGCCATCACCATGCTTGAAGAGGTGGAAAGAATCAACGCCGACCTGCCCGGACTGGACTGCGGGTCCTGCGGGTCGCCCAACTGCCGGGCCCTGGCCGAGGATATAGTCCGGGGCTATGCCGAGACCTCCTACTGCGTCTTTAAGCTGAGAGAAAAGCTGCAAATACTGGCCAGAGAAATAGTTGACCTGTCACACCTGCAGCCCCCCGCCATGGGGCGGGACTCTTCTAATGGGGGCGGCGGAGAGGACGGTCAAAAATGAACCTCTGGGACAGTATTATCAAATCGCTGGACTTAACACTGCTGACCAGCCTCAAAACACTTAAAAACAATGTCCGGGGAGCCTACTGCGGTGACCTGCTGAGTGATGTTCTGGCCAATGCCTCCAGCGGCGACCTGTGGATAACCATACACCGCCACCGCAGCGTAATCGCCGTGGCCTCCCTTCTTAATATAGGCGGAGTTATTATAACCGGAAGCCGCCGGCCGGACCGGGACGCCCTTATTGACGCAGAAAAAGAGGGCCTACCGCTCTTCTCCACGCCGCTGAACAATTTCCAGGCCTCGGGCAGGCTTTACAAAATCTTTTCGGAACATGATTAAAGGAGCTTTAATATTAAGAAAATTCATTATACATATGGTTTTCAAAAAATAAGAAGGAGGTTTAACACATGTCAAACGGGTGTGCCTGCCGGAGCCACGTGACCCGGGATCATCTGGACCAGGTGGACCGGCTTCTGGACCCCTACCGCGGCCAGTCAGGGAATTTAATCCAGGTACTGCACAAGGCTCAGAACATAGTGGGCTATCTGCCCCGGGAAGTGCAGTTAAAGGTGGCCGAGGGCCTTGGCGTGCCCCTGGCCAGGGTTTACGGGGTGGTTTCCTTTTACTCTCTTTTTACCACCGTGCCCCGGGGCAGGCATAAAGTAAGCGTCTGTGCCGGAACGGCCTGTTATGTCCGAGGGTCCAGCCAACTGCTTGACAAGTTGAGTGAGGATCTGCAGATCAAGCCGGGAGGAACCAGCCAGGACGGAGAGTTCTCCCTGGGTGTGGTCCGCTGTGTGGGCGCCTGCGGACTGGGCCCGGTGGTTACAGTGGATGATGATGTATATGCCCGGGTACATACTGAGAAACTTTCCGATATTCTTGCCCTGTACACTAAGGAGTGAGACGCCTTGGAAGAGCTGTCCCAACACATTCTGGACGTTGCCTTTAATTCACTGGAGGCCGGCGCCGACAGGCTGGAAATCACCGTTACGGAAAACACTTTGACCAACCTGCTGCAGATTGAGGTGCGGGACAACGGGCGGGGTATTTCCCCGGAGGACATCCCCAGGGTTATGGACCCCTTTTTTACCACCAAAAAAGAAAAGAAGGTGGGCCTGGGCATACCTTTATTCCGGGAGGCCGCGCAGAGGTGCGGGGGACTTTTTGAAATAAAGCCTGCCCCCCGGGCCGGGACAGTAGTCACGGCAGCCTTTCCCCACGATCATCTGGACCGCGCCCCCCTGGGAGACATCGCCGGCACCCTCAGTGTCCTTATAGCGGGAAATACTACTTTTCGGCTTACATACCGGCACAGGTATAACGAAAAAAACTTTTCCTTCGATACAAAGGACTTTCAGTCACTGCTGGGGGAGGACATTCCTCTGCGGGCCCCCGAGGTGCTTGTATGGCTGGGAAAGCACCTGATAGAAAACATTGCCAACTTGAAGGAGGCCAATACACTTGAAAAGTTTGGAAGAACTGGATAGCCTCAGGGAAAAACTAAAAAACGACATGAGCATCAGAGAGCAGGGCCACCGAATAAAAGTCACGGTCAGTATGGGCACCTGCGGCATAGCAGCTGGGGCCAGGGAAATAGTCAAGGCCCTGCTGGAGGAGCTGAAAGAGCAGGGCCTTAATGGAGTGACCCTGACCCAGACCAGCTGCGCGGGCCTCTGTCACTACGAGCCCCTGCTGGAAGTCAGCCGGGGAAGCGAAAAGACTACCTATGTAAAAATTGACCGGGACAAGGCCAGGGAGATTGTCAAAAAGCACCTGGCGGGAGGAAAGGTCGTGGAGGAGTGGACAGCCCGGTAAGAAGCTTCTCCGTTCAGACATCACAAGGAGGATTAACGATGGAAATGTACAGGTCACACGTGCTGGTTTGCGCCGGAGCGGGGTGCATATCCTCATCCTGTAAATCAGTGCAGAAAGCCCTGCAGGATAATATAGACAAATTGGGCCTGGGCAGCGAGATAAAGGTTGTAGAGACAGGGTGCATGGGGCCCTGCGACCTGGGGCCGGTTATAATGGTTTTTCCGGATGGCGTTTTATACCGCCGGCTCAAGCCCGAGGACGCCGCTGAGATAGTAAGCCAGCACCTTCTCAAGGGCAAGGTGGTCACCCGGCTTATACACCAGGCCGGGGGGGCCGGGGATCAGCCCGGCGGCTATGAAAAACTGGACTTTTTCAGCCGCCAGACCCGGATAGCCCTGAGAAACACCGGGGTCATCAACCCTGAGTCGGTGGAGGAATACATAGCCCGGGACGGCTACCGCGCCCTGGGCAGGGTGCTGTCGCAAATGACCCCCCGGCAGGTGGTGGACACCATCAAGGAGTCAGGTCTGCGGGGCCGTGGCGGGGCGGGATTTCCCACCGGCCTGAAGTGGGAGTTCACCGCCCGCTCCGCCGGATATCCCAAATACGTGGTCTGCAACGCCGACGAAGGAGACCCCGGGGCGTTCATGGACCGGAGCATACTGGAGGGCGACCCGCACTCTGTGCTGGAGGCCATGGCCATCTGCGGATACGCCATCGGGTCCCCCACGGGCTATATATATGTGCGGGCCGAATACCCCCTGGCGGTGGAAAGACTGGCCAAAGCAATAGGCAAGGCCAGGGAATACGAGCTTTTGGGCAAGAACATATTCGGCACGGCATTTGACTTTGACATAGAAATAAGGGTGGGGGCCGGGGCCTTTGTGTGCGGGGAGGAGACAGCACTGCTGGCCTCCATCGAGGGACGCCGCGGGGAGCCGCGCCCCAAGCCCCCCTTCCCGGCCCAGGAAGGGCTGTGGGGAAAGCCCACCGTTATCAACAATGTGGAAACACTGGCCAGCATAGCCCCCATCATTCTTAACGGGCCGCAGTGGTTTGCCGCCATCGGCACCGGGAAAAGCAAGGGCACCAAGGTATTTGCCCTGGCCGGCAAAATAAACAACACCGGCCTGGTGGAGGTCCCCATGGGCACTTCGCTGAGGGAGATAATATTTGATATAGGCGGAGGCATCCCCGGAGGCAAAAAGTTTAAGGCGGTGCAGACCGGCGGGCCCTCTGGCGGGTGCATCCCCGCAGAGCACCTGGACACCCCGGTGGATTACGAGTCCCTGACCAGCCTTGGCACCATCATGGGGTCGGGCGGAATGATCATAGTTGACGAGGATACCTGCATGGTGGACCTGGCCAAATTCTTTCTTGAATTTGTTCAGGAGGAATCCTGCGGCAAGTGCTCCCCCTGCCGCATAGGCACCAAGCGGATGCTGGAGATACTGCAGCGCATTACCTCCGGCAAGGGCCGGGAGGGGGATATAGAGCTGCTGGAAGAGCTGAGCGTCGGCATCAAGAGCTCGGCCCTCTGCGGGCTGGGGCAGACCGCCCCCAACCCGGTCATCAGCACCCTCCGGTACTTCCGGGAGGAATACCAGGCGCACATAAGGGAAAGAAGATGCCCCGCCGGGGCCTGCCAGGCGCTCCTTACCTTTTATATTGACGCCAGGCAGTGCCAGGGCTGCGGGGTATGCGCCAAGGCCTGCCCCTCCCAGGCCATTTCAGGAGAAAAGAAAAAGCCCCATATAATTGACACCGAAAAATGTGTCCAGTGCGGTGCCTGCAAAACCAAGTGCAAGTTTAACGCAGTCAGCACCCTTTAAAATCAAAATGGAGGAATATGACATGAAGCCGGTAATGATAACCATCGACGGACTTCGGGTCGAAGCACAAGCAGGCACCCCGGTGCTGGAGGCCGCAAAAAAAGCGGGCATAAAAATACCGACCCTCTGCTATCTGAAAGGAATAAATGAAATAGGCGCCTGCCGTATTTGCCTGGTGGAGGTACAGGGCGTCAGAACACTGCAGGCCTCCTGCGTAACCCCTGTATCCGAGGGCATGGTGGTGCGCACCAACACCCCGGCCATACGGCAGGCCAGAAAACTTAACCTGGAGCTGATTATGTCCAACCACCTCCGGGAGTGCCTTACCTGCCCCCGCAGCACCAGCTGCGAGCTGCAGCAGCTGGCCTCGGACCTGGGTATAGAAGAGCTGAGGTTTGCCGGGGAAATGCCCCCGTACGGGCCTGACCTCTCCAGCCCTTCCCTGGTGCGGGACCCGCGCAAGTGCATACTGTGCCGGCGCTGCGTAAGCGTCTGCGAAAAAGTCCAGCAGGTATGTGCCATAGCTCCCCAGGAGAGGGGCTTTAACACCGTAATCGCCCCAGCCTTCCTGGACCCGCTGGGATCGGTGGCCTGTATAAACTGCGGCCAGTGCGCCCTGGTTTGTCCTACAGCGGCAATACACGAAAAGGACCAGGTGGCCCAGGTATGGGCTGCCCTGGCGGACCCCCAAAAACACGTGGTGGTGCAGACTGCCCCGGCCACCAGGGTAAGCATAGGCGAAATGTTCGGCCTGGAGCCGGGCAGCGTGGCCACGGGGAAAATGGTGGCCGCCCTGAAAAGACTGGGCTTTGACAGGGTTTTTGACACCGATTTTACTGCCGACCTGACCATAATGGAAGAGGGCAGCGAGCTGCTCAGGCGCCTGCAGGAAGGTGGCCAGCTGCCCCTGATCACATCCTGCAGCCCCGGCTGGATTAAATTTATAGAGCACTTCTACCCGGATATGCTCCCCCACCTATCCTCCTGCAAGTCGCCCCAGCAGATGTTCGGGGCCCTGGCCAAAACCTATTACGCCCAAAAGGCCGGCCTTGACCCGGCGGATATATTTGTGGTTTCCATAATGCCCTGCACGGCCAAGAAATTTGAGGCCGGCAGGGAAGAAATGAACGGCAGCGGCCATACCGATGTGGATGTTGTGCTGACCACCCGGGAGCTGGGCAGGATGCTCAAAGAGGCGGGAATAGATTTCAATGCCCTGGCCGAAGAGGAATACGACGCCCCCTTTGGCATAACCACCGGGGCCGGGGTAATCTTCGGCGCCACCGGGGGGGTTATGGAGGCGGCCCTGCGCACCGCCTACGAGCTGGTCACCGGCAGCAGCCTGGTCTCCATGGACTTCCAGGAAGTGCGGGGACTTGACGGGGTCAAGGAGGCCTCGGTGAACTTGAACGGCACCACCCTTAATGTGGCGGTGGCCCACGGGCTGGCCAACGCCCGGGAGCTGCTGGAGAGGGTAAAAAGCGGCCGCCAGTACCACTTTATAGAAATAATGTGCTGCCCCGGTGGCTGCATAGGAGGCGGCGGCCAGCCCATACCCACCGACAGGGAAATAAGGGAGAAGAGGTCCGCCGGCATATACAGGGCCGACGCCTCCATGCCCCTGCGCAAATCCCACGAAAACCCCGCCGTACAGGCGCTTTACAAAGAATTCCTGGGCGAGCCCCTGGGACATAAATCCCACCAGCTGCTGCACACCAGCTACACGCCCCGGGACAGGCATTAGGCCTCCAAACACTGCCAACCCAACCTCTCAACTCTCAATACACAAATACCCCCACCCTATAAGGGTGGGGGTATTTGCATAGCAAACCTTTTGGAACGTTATTATACTGGCCTTATTTGTACCGCCCGGCATACTGCTTTCTTTAGTAAAAAAAATTTAAAGCTTTAACAAATCCTCCCTTTTGGCAGGGCTCAGCTGCCAAAATTGCAGACTTTTCAGCTCTTTGATTCTTCTAAATAACCTGCGGGCATCATTGGAATCGGTTACCTTTTCAATTTTTTTTCTTAACCCACAGATCTCATCAGCAAAGACATTATATATCCTGTCATCCGATTCCATATGAAACCCGCCTCCCATAATTTTAATCTTTTGTTTCGACTATATCATGCTTGTGTTAAAAAAGTTGTGGACTTATATTAAAAATATGTTAACTAAGTCTATACAGCTTCTTTTCCGGAGTATGCGCCTGTAAACTGGCTCTTATAAAGGTCAGCATAGAAGCCGCCCTGGGCCAGAAGTTCATTATGGCTGCCCGTTTCAATAATGCTGCCGTTATTCATCACCAGTATCAAATCAGCATCCCGGATGGTTGACAGCCGGTGGGCGATAACAAAGCTGGTCCGTCCCTTCATCAGTGCTGCCATCGCCTTTTGGATGAGCAATTCGGTTCTGGTGTCGACGCTGCTGGTAGCTTCGTCAAATATTAGTATGGCCGGGTCGGCCAGTATTGCCCGGGCAATGGTCAGCAGCTGCTTTTGACCTTGCGAAATATTGGAAGCCTCCTCATTGAGGATGGTGCTGTAGCCGTCGGGAAGAGTTCGGATAAAGTGGTCGGCGTGCGCCGCTTTGGCCGCCCGCACAATTTCTTCCCCGGTGGCACCCTTACGGCCATAGGCGATATTGTCTCTGATGGTGCCGTTAAAAAGCCAGGTGTCCTGCAGCACCATACCGAAAATGGCGCGTAGATCGCCCCGCTTTAAATCTCTGATGTCCACGCCATCCACGGTGATTTTTCCGGCATTAATTTCATAGAAGCGCATTAAAAGATTTACCAGGGTGGTTTTTCCGGCGCCGGTGGGGCCTACTATAGCAATGGTCTGGCCGGGCCTGACATCGATATTGATGCTCTCCATCAGGGTGACGTCTTCCTTGTAGCCAAACTTAACATTTTGGAACCTGACCCCGCCTTTCGGGAACCCCATAGCCACGGCATCTTCCCTGTCGGGAATCTGTTCCACCTCGTCCAGAAGCTCAAACACCCGCTCGGCCGAAGCCACCGTAGACTGTATGATATTGGCGATATTGGCCGTCTGAATAATAGGATGGGTAAACTGGCGGGAGTACTGGATAAATGCCTGCACATCGCCGATTTCAATTTTATTTTTGATAACCAGAGTACCCCCGACAACACAGACCAGCACGTAGCCTATGTTGCTGATAAAGCTCATGAGGGGAAAGATTATTCCGGAAACGAACTGGGCCTTCCAGCCTGCTCTATAGAGTCTTTCATTAATTTCATCGAACCTGGCGATGGAGTCACCCTCCCGCCCGAAGGCCTTGACAATCTGGTGGCCGGTATACATCTCCTCGACATGCCCGTTGAGTATACCGATATCCTTTTGCTGCGCCGCAAAGTATTTCTGGGACCTTTTGGCGATAACCGCCGTCACCACAAATGAGAGCGGCAGGGTAACCACCGCAATCAAAGTCATCACCGGGCTGATGGTCAGCATCATAACCAGTATGCCGGCTATAGTAACCAACGAGGTAATCAGCTGAGTCAAACTTTGCTGCAAAGTGGTGCTGATGTTGTCAATGTCGTTGGTAACGCGGCTTAAAATTTCACCGTGCCTTCGTGAGTCGAAGAATTTAAGCGGGAGGCGGTCCAGCTTGTCATTGACGTCATTGCGCATATCAAAAACAGTCTTCTGGGCTACACCCGCCATGATATACTGCTGCAAATAGCTAAAGAACGCGCTGAAAATATACAGCCCAATTAAAAGAAGCAGTATTTGTGCAATGTAGTCAAAATCCACCCTGGCCCCGGGCACATGCTTATATTTCATCATGACGCCCTCAAACATTTTGGTTGTGGCTTTGCCCAGTATTTTCGGGCTCATTATACTGAACACCGTACTGAGAATGGCCATGCCAAACACAGTAAGCAGCCTCAGCCTGTGGGGCTTTAAATAGCCCAGGAGCCTTTTCATGGTGCCTTTAAAATCTCTGGCTTTTTCCGTGGCCATGCCCAGCTGTCCCCCCATGGGACCCCTGCCGAAGCCCATTCCGGGCCTTCCTGCCGGTCTTTGCTCCCTGCGTTCTTCGCTCATGCTATCTCCTCCCCGGAAAGCTGTGAGGATACAATCTCACGGTACACCGCACAGGTATTCAGGAGCTCTCTATGGCCGCCGGTACCGGCAATTTTACCTTCATCCATGACTATTATCCGGTCGGCGTCCATAACCGTGCTGACTCTTTGGGCCACTATCAGCACTGTGGCATCAGCTGTTTCCTTTTTAAGGGCGGTCCGCAGCCTGGCGTCTGTTTTAAAATCAAGGGCCGAGAAGGTATCGTCGAACACATAAATTTCCGGTCTTTTCACCAGGGCTCTGGCGATGGCCAGACGCTGCTTTTGTCCACCGGAAACATTGACACCGCCCTGTGCGATGACGGAATTAAAGCCATCCTTCATACCGGTGATGAATTCGGTGGCCTGGGCGGTTTCAGCGGCACGCCGGACCTCCTCTTCGGTGGCATCTTCTTTTCCGTACCGGATATTGTCGGCCACGGTGCCGGTAAAAAGCGCCGCCCTTTGCGGCACAAACCCTATTTTGGCCCTCAGGCTTTCCTGGGACATCTCCCGCACATCAACACCGTCTACCAAAAGACTGCCGCTGTCAATATCGTAGAAACGCGGGATCAGATTCATTAAAGTGGATTTCCCTGAACCGGTGCCGCCTATAATTGCCGTGACCTCACCGGGGCCGGCCTGGAATGAAATATTGCTGATCACCGGCTGTTCCGCGCCGGGATAGCTAAAGGTAACGTTCTTAAACTCTACAAAACCTCTTTTGCCACCGGCCTGCTTAACTTTTTCAGGATCATTGATTTCCGGAATAATATCAAGCACCTCGTTAATTCTTACGGCGGAGGCCTCCGCCCGGGGTATCATAATAAACATAAAGGAAATCATAATTAAAGAAAACATGATCTGCATGGCATATTGGATAAAGGCCATCATAGCCCCCACCTGCATATCGCCATTGTCAATGCGGATACCTCCAAACCAGACGATGGCAATAATTGAAAAGTTCATTAACAGCATCATAACAGGCATTAAGGCGGCCATTAATTTATTGACCCTGATGGCGGTGCCGGTAAGGTCGCTGTTAGCTTCCACAAAACGCTTCCGCTCATGCTCCTGGCGGTTGAAAGCACGGACCACTCTTATGCCGGTAAGACTTTCGCGCAGAACCCGGTTCAAGTTATCCACCTTTACCTGCATGGCCTTAAAGAGCGGTATACCCTTACTTAAAATGATCAGCAGCACACCGGCAAGGACCGGCAGCACCGCCACAAAGACCAGCGACAGCACGGCATCTTTGGAGACCGCCATGATAATGCCGCCAATACACATAATGGGCGCACTAACCATCATGCGCATCATGATAATCAATACCTGCTGGATCTGGGTGATGTCGTTGGTGGTTCTGGTAATAAGAGAGGCTGTCCCTACTTTGTCAAACTCATGGAGCGAATAGCTTTCCACCCGCGAAAAAACCTTACTGCGCAGATTTCTGCCCAGTCCCGTGGCTATTCGGGAGGATAAGAAGCTACCTGCAATCATGCACACGGCGCTGCCTGCAGCAAAAAAGAGCATCAGCCCACCGACTCTTAGAATGTACTGGATGTCGCCTTTGACAATCCCTATATCAACAATGTCGGCCAGCAGAGTAGGCAGATAAAGATCGGCAAGGGACTGACCGAGCAGGAGCGTCAAAACGGCAGACACGGACCACTTGAAGGGCCTTAAGAACCTTAATAGCTTAAGCATAGACATTATCTCCTGTCAGTTGGTGGTTACGCAGCTTTTACTCCCCCTTGTCCAACAGCTGTCTTAAAACCGTAAGCCCGTCAAGTATTTTTATCTGCTCCCGGTCCCCGGCACTGTTAAACACCTCCAAAATACCTGAAAACGTCTGTTGGGACAGCAAGTTATTCATGTGTTGCCTGGCCAAATCGGTTATTATTACTTTGGTAATGCGGCGGTCCTGCTGGTCCTGTATTCGTTTGGCCAGCCCCTTACGCTCCAATCTGTCCACTATTCCCGATACGGTGCTGTGCGAAAGCTCCACTTTTTCACTCAATTCTTTTACGCTAAGGCCGCCGTGCCTGGCCAGTTGGCCCAAAACAATTCTTTGGGGGACCGTTTGTCCGTGTTCCCTTGCGTGGCACTCCACTCCGCGGCGCACAGCCCTGAATAAGTAAACCAGATTATCAACCAGTTCCTGAGCCCGATCTTCATTTAACATAAGCTGCACTCCCCATATTTACGTTGTACTACGACGTGTCGTGCTGCAACATATTATATTGTTTGCACCAGCCTCTGTCAAGGAGCCTTTATTTACCAAATGGTGTAACTAAAAAACGCCCTATGGGCGATAGCAGTCAGCTATCAGCAGTCAGCTATCAGACTACCTGGTCGCAAATAAGCGGCTACCGGGGAGAATGAAATTACGGCTTTAAGTTTTTTGCCCCCGACTCCCGACAGAATAATATCTTCATAATGACATGTTTTTTTGGATGGCTGATAACTGACGGCTGATGGCTGATGGCTGACAGCTATTAATTAAAACCCCCCCATTCCGAAGAATGGGGGGGTTTTTACAGGTTATACAGCTGTTATCCGGTATCACCGGCTGAAAAAATTCATCCCGCTTTTAAAGCGGCCGGTGATTTCCTCACCGGTTATAAATGACCGAAATGCCCTGGAGGCAAGGCTTTCACTGTGCGGATGGTTCCAGGCCAGGTACAGGTCATAGCTCAAATCCACCCCCGGCACAAACACCTCTCCCAGGACACCCTTTTCAATCAGCT
>Ga0209347_1005648_pt1 | contig 11734 bp, 14 predicted proteins | sample AutmiccommuBRH23_FD_187382 | JGI IMG/M metagenome (GOLD analysis project Ga0209347, IMG submission 187382) | Deep subsurface microbial communities from Mt. Terri, Switzerland - Autotrophic microbial communities BRH/23 (SPAdes) (version 2) | ecosystem: Environmental > Aquatic > Deep subsurface >...
GTTCTCAAGATTAGTTTTATAATAAGCGGCTAATCTTTGGGCCTGCAGCTTTCGTTTGGCATGGAAATCATATTCCCCGGTCTTTTCCTGAAAACGGGCACTGATGATAGTGATTTCTTCACCGCTTGGAGTCACTACGGTATATTCCGGACAGTCCAGGTCAAAAAGCTCCTGTCCCTTTTCATCCTGTTCATGGGCATGAGTCTGTAGCCCTTTTATACTATAACCGTTTTTAGTTAGCAGACCATGCCCCAGCCCACGCTTGTCATTGCCTTCCACAAAAAGCAATTCCCGGTACGGCTTAATTTTAAGTTTAGGAAGCAGTCCGAAATTAAACTCCTGCAAGGCCGCCCGATCCTCGACTTCTTGTAGAATCAACACATCAGGATCGATTTCTGCGATTACCTGGGCTTTCATTTGAATGGCTTTTTCATGCAAAGGATAACCCTGTAGTGCCACCCAACCGTTCCAACCAATTCGGGCTGTAGCCATAGGCTCCATCTCATAGCCCTTGGGTTTAACAAATAGTTGAGATCCTCGTTTTCGCAGGACCAGGTAAGGTTCCTGACGTATCGATGAAAATCCCATCAAAAATGCCAGTTCCCTAAGGCGGTCATAATCGGGGTTATCCCGCTTGGATTTTTGAAGCAGGTTACTGAATTCTTCTGTCCATTGCCTGAAATTACGGCTGCCATTCATCTTTGAGAATGCAAGGTCCCGGGTAAAGAGATTCTGAATGTTGTATGTAGCAATTTTCATGATGGTATAATGGTTATAAATTATTATTTAAAAAGCATTTTATGTTTAGAGGATTTGACGGGTCAACGTTTGTCCTTGGTTTGAGGGTCAAAGGCAATCAGGTTAAACATTTTGCGCATACGGCTGCGAACCCTGTTCCCATAGCGCACTTCCAACTCCTTTGCATTGAGGTTGGTAGTGGCGTGGGTACGTAGCCCTGTTTTGAGAAACAGCTCATAGCGTGACAGCAGGATTTCACCCATCACATTGCAGTCCTTCCCAAAATGCCGGCCCATGGGTTCCACGCCTAAGTCATCATAACAGTAATAGCGGCCGTTGCCATAATCCTCGATGATGCCGTATCCCACATGATTAAAGCCAAATGTGATGTTCCGTGCCGGGATAATCTCATATGGCCTGTAGTGGGGAACCAGGTAACGAAGTAATTTCATCAGGCTGGTCTTCCCACAGCCTACCGGGCCGGAAAGAAGTATTCCTTTATCGGGATCTATGCCTAACTTTCCGCAGCTATCAAAATCCCGGATCATGTAATTGCAGAGTTTTAACAGAACACCATGATCTTCAGAGTAAATCTGGAAATTCCGGCCAAACAGGAGTTTGCCTTTTGCCTCCAGGTAGATCAGGACCTTTGAAAAGTCGTACTCCACCTTTTTACCATCAAAGTGGCCAAGGCTATACTCCACACTACCTTCAATGATCTTAGAGGGGTTCTGCATAGTTTTTTATTTTTGAGGTTATCAGGTAGTCCGTTTGTACGGATTTGGACCCTATATTCGAGGATCTTTTGGAGGTAGAAAATTCCCGGGAACGGATGATCCAATTATCCGCGGCAGCCTTCCAGTCTTCGATGATAGCATTCCCACCTATTTTCCAGCCCAGGGCCTGGTAATGGTTAAAAAACTTTAATGCTTCTTGCTGGGGATAGTTTTGCTGTTTAAAAAAATCCAAAACTTCTAATTGGCTTTTTGGCTTTCCCCCTGTAATATGTTTATTGTGTTTTATATGTTTATTATATAAGGTAAGTGGTACAGATTTGGGACAGTAGCTCTCATAAATGGACCGGGTACGTCCCATAAGTTTACCTGACTTGTCCCGGATTTGGGACAGTGAAATAGTGCTGAATTCCCTGGGATTTCTGGAGGGTTTATAAATAACATAACCCCATTCTGTCAATTCCTTTATAAGCCTGTGGTACGTGGATTTAGAACCAATTTTGGCCATCCGCATCAGTTGTTCGCGGTTTGCAAAGAACTCCGTCGGGAAATGGTGCAGGTTCCAATAAAAGAAAAGTGCCAGGTACAGACTGATATGCCCCGGGTGTAAACGGGCATCTTCATAGATCTGAACCTGGGCTGCATTAAGATGGGAGATGTAGTTCATACTGCCTAATCTTCAAAATGAAGTTTATTGGAAAGCAGTACCTGATCAATTTCCAAAGCGTCATACAGGATAATCCCTTCCAGTTTGTAGCTGGGGATTACATTCTTGTTGCGCAGGTTTTGCAAAGTACCATGACTGATATTTAATCGCTTCATAACATCCGTAGACCGTAGCCAGGTTTTGGGCATGGGGTGATCATGTTCGTTCAAAAGTTCCTTGATAGATTCCAGAAGTTCCTTCTTAAATCTGCTTAGATCTTCCGTGGTAAGGATATTAGTTGGCATAATGAATGTTTTTGTTAGCGATCAGGATCCTGATCTACCCGATTAATGGATTCTATTGATTTTATATTTCTCCAGGACAAATATGTATGGTTTTGAATTCATTTTGTCACAAGGCCAACCCAACTTGGGTTAAATTTTAACATCCTGTAAATGCGCCTATTTAAGTCTAATCTGTATTGAAATCATGGCCAAATCACTCTAAAAGCATTATAACCTGGGGAAAAACAGAAAACCCCAAGTTGGGGTGAACTTGGGGTTTTATATATGCTAATATTTAGGTTATTCCAGTTCCTGATCCAGGGCATGAATCAGCTTTTCGGATAACTCATCCAAGAACTTAGTGCGGCTTTTTTTGCGGTAACGGATCTCCATAAAATTGCGGTAGATATCTCCCAACTCGAAATTGAAAGTTCGCTCCAGGGCCATGGCGATATCCTTTATATCGGCCTGGCCACGATTAAGCGCACCGGAATGGTAGAGGGAATAAACCAGTTCGGTAAGTCCGGCCTTACTTCCTGTCCAATGTAAAGATACAGATGATGGTTTATTTGCGTTCTGATTGCCGAAAGGACTATCGAGTAGAGCAAGTCTTCGACTAAGGAAGCGACCGTATTTTCGGTAAGCTAAAATTTTACTCAAAAGTACATCATGGCTGGTGTGCACACTGGGTGAGATCATATAATCGAGGCTCTGCTGCAGGATAAATTGACTCGACTGATCCCTGGTAAAAAAGAAGATGTCCAGAAATGTTTCATCGCGGTCTGTATATTGAACAAAATCCCTATGTTGCCGGTAGAACTCATTTAACGTCCTGAGTTCATCTTCTATGTATTTTTTTTGTGCCTTAACCGGAAACTGCGGCGCTTGTAAATGGAATTTCCTTAGCTTATAATAGTATATTAGATAATGTTGGGGTATTTGTCGGATCTCCTTAAAATATTCGATTTCATCCTCCTGGTCATGGAAAGGTTTTTGTGAGATTACGAAATCAAATTCTTGTAGCAAGGCAATACACATCCCAATGGCCTTCTCCTGGATGTCCGCATAACTGGACTCCGGCTCCATTAAGGAAAGTTCCTCTTTCAACTCAATTGCACGCCGCTTTAAATTCATTTCTTGAAAGGGGTTGAACGGAGAACGAATCTTTTGATTCGTGAAGTAATTTTGAAGCAAACAGTATCATATACTTTAAAAAATATATGTCTCCATAACTTATTTGTCGTCCAATTTTGGTAATCAAATCTTCAGGGTTTGTATGTTTAACTGAGATTTAAAATCAATTATATCATTACTCGCTCAAATCCAGTTTTATCTTGTTTAAATATTTATCCAGACGTGGTCCTTTAACGAATGCCCGTATATTGGTAGCGCTTCCGAATATATCGTCAAATTGAATTTCGATGAAGTAATCCTCAATCGCATAAAGCATAAAAGCAGCGTTCGGGGTTTCATATTCCCCAATAAAGTGCGCATGCTCCCAAAAAATGTTCCATTGATCCTCTTGGTCTAATTTTCTAAAAGAGCCTAGGCAGTGCATGGTTAGTTGGTTTTATAAGATTCTTAATAGGAAGTAATATAAAGTTGCACACTGCAAAAACATAGCAGTGTGAGGCCTGGACTTAAATTTCAGTATTATACTTGATTACACGGTAACTAGGTCAAATCCTCCACAATGGCATCCGGAGCATTCTTTTTGACAGAAGCAATCCCATTTTCCATGGCGATCTCGCTGGAGTACATTTCACTTATGCCTATGACCTGTCCATTGGACGCCTTCAGGGTAAAGTACGATTCTCCTTGGGTTGATTTTTTCCTGTCGTATCGCGAGTCTATAAGCGAATTTGCAGCCACAGCCTGAATTCCATTTACACAGCCCGATTTACTTTCATAAGCCTCGCTACTCAAAATGATCTGGCCATTGGAAGCTTTCAGGTTAAATCGGAACTTGCGAGCTTTGTCCTTGTTGATTTCAAATATTCCCATGGTTGATAATTTTTAATGTGGACAATATGATATTATAAATTAATCTTTTTGCCGATTCAATTTTCTGATTTTATCCGCAATTTTATCAATCCCCCTTCTTTCCCGGATCTCAACATAATTAGCTGCGATAGTTTTACATGAATTACACCAGCCATATAGGATTAAATCATTCAAATCGTTGATATAACTCTTATAATTAACCAATTCTCTATTGGGTGCCTTGCAGTCACAGTAGAACGACTGTGTATAAAGCTGAATATCTTCCTGCCAGGTTTCACCTAACATTAATTGGAGTTGAAATGGTCCTATTTCAATTTCATCGCGACGGATCCTATGTTCGGTTCGTTTCTTAGCCATTATTGAAGCTATTTCTCCTTAATTGGAATTTGATAAAATTATTCTTGTTCATCTGGTCTAAATTCTAAAATATCGCCCGGCTGGCACTCCAAAATTTCACATATAGACTCGAGGGTGCTGAAGCGGATGGCTTTAGCCTTTCCTGTCTTAAGGATGGACAAATTTGCCATGGTTATTCCGACTCTCTCCGATAGTTCAGTTAATGACATCTTTCTTTTTGCAAGCATCACATCCAAATTTACTATGATGGGCATAAGCTTTCTTTAAATGGTTAAATCAGCCTCCTCTTTTAATAGCGCTCCTATGCGGAAGGCTTCCGAGATAACCAGAAGAAAAAGGGAATATATTAACGTTTCTACATCAAAAAACACATAGGCGTTCATTTTAAACTCCAGTCCGGGAAAATGTAATTTATCACTTAGGTAGCTGGATGAGACCAAAGTGCCTAAACTTCCCAATAAATACATTCCAATGCTCAGTAGGGCGATACTTTGTAATCTCCTGGCATTCTCCTTAATCAAAAAACTACCTTGTTTTACAGCTTTCAAAATTTCAATAGTAAATTTCAGAGACCATAGAAAACAGGCAAGGCCCAGAACATATATGATTCGATAAAAGATGACAAATCCAGGAGACAGTCCATCAGTAGTTATCATGCCTATCCCTCGTTTGATGCTTACATTTGGCTGGCCATGATCGAGCATATTAGCTGTGCCTATATGATCCAATGAAAACATAACTGGGAAATCGCTTGGAAAGACTGAATCTTCTATAAACACTTCCAAAATGCTCAGGCCTATAAAAAAAATCATGACTATTGCACAAAGACTAAATCCCATTTGAAAAACAATAATCAAGAAATTTATCACTGATCTGTGATAAGATTTATGAACTGGCTTCATTTTCCTCGTTTTTAAAATTAATTATCGTAATATAATATTTATTTATTGATAAACGATGTTTTATGATAAAAATATTAGTTAAAGGTGTAATAAAGCGCGTATACGAAATTAGAATTGAAAGGTTTGGTTGTGTTATTCTAAATTGCAGTAATCAATTGCCTATATATTTACTCATTGTGTATTTAACCATGTAAGCTACCCCTCCTCACTACTGTATTGTCTATCATCGAAAAGTATCAAGACCATTCCAATGTTGTCAACGGTGATTGTGTATTACCAGTTCTAAGCAATCAGAAGTCCAATGCCTATTTAAAGGAAATTGCTGATCTCTGTGGAATTAATAAGAACTTGAATACCCATTTGGCGAGGCATACTTTCGCAATCGGCGATACGCTTTCGAATGGAGTACCCTTTGAAACTGTTGGACAAACTTTGGGGCATAAAAATTTAAGGACTACTCAATATTGTGCTAAAATTTAGATAGGAAGCTGAGTGAGGATATGGCTGTTTTGAAAAGGATTCTGACCGGAAAAAAACCAGTCAAGAAACAAAACAAGTTGACATAGTGGCAGAACCTTTCAGTATTCCATAAACCATTCAATATCATAAGTTTATTACGAATGCTCTTTTCCGCCAGCACAATCCCCTTTTCCGCTTTGATCAGCACATCACCGTTCCCACTTTCCAAGGCATCCAATTGTCCTTCAAATTCTGATAGCAACTTTTGGTATTTCATGATACCCGATTCAATGCTGCCCTTCCATGACGCCCAGTGTTTCCAGAATGTAATTATCGGCGGTCTGGATAAAGGCGTAGCGTTCGTGTACTTTGGCACCAAGTTTCTTCTTTTCAAAGGAGGCCGTCATCCCAAAATCAATTTTGGGGTAATTAAGATCAATGGCCCGTTCAATGGTCCTGTACAACAATTGTCGATAGGTGGCATAATCCCCAAGAAACCCATAATCCATCCCCACAAAAGCGGGAACATAGACCTGTTTCAAGTTTTTATAACAGAACATCACACCAAGGATGGCATCCGGATTTCCAATGGGTGTCAAGGTGATAAACTCCCACAATCGATGATCGTTCATGGATTCAAAGAGCTTTTCGGGGAACGAAAAAGTATTGAGTCCCATGTTCCGCTCGTTCACCTGGTCAAACAATACCCTGTATCTTTCCAATTCAATGATATTGACCTTCTCCATTATCCGTACTACCGTTTTTTCCTTGAAGGGCGCTATATCCTTTCGGAAATGCCTTCGGTTCCTTGATGAGAGTTGCGCCAAATAACTTTCCATATTGGATAAACCACTCAGATCCACGGTACATGAATTGGGCATTTGCACCCGTAGAAAACCATGCCCAAATAAAAGTTTATTCCAAGACGACTCTTTCGGGAAATCCCGGAGAACGGTCATTTTGGCTCCCAGGGAAGCTTCATGGCTTTCCAATACCTCCAAAAAGACATCCAAAGCCTTGTTGGCCAACACATGGGAATCATGCCAATAACTGTGTTTCCCCTCTGTGAACATTGAACCCATAGACAGAACCATGGAGGTTAAATGATAGGGATCGTTCTTCCGCTCCTCCTCCAGGGCTTCCGACACTTTGGCATCGGCCAGCATATCATCCTTCCAAAGGGCATACGTAAGAAAGCTGATCAGGATTGGGGTCCCTTCGCCAGACTTAATGAACACATACAGAAACTGCCAATTATGTTCCCTTTTTGCATTTCCCTGAAATGCATTTTCCAAAAACCGCATCCCTTCCCAATCATAGGTGCCCTGCCCACCCAGGTATTGGTTCCAATCCCCCTTATCCACTTTAATAATGGACATATGGACCTCCACGGTAAGACCTGTGTTAATTTTCAATTCTTTTTTGGGTCTGTGATTCAGCTTAAATGCCCGAAATACCCGTTCGGCATGGGTGTGGGTTTCTTCCAAAGCTTTGGGAAAATGATATTCCATGGCCTCCACCAGGGCCTTTATCTCTTCCCGTTGATTGTGCCTTGAAATGGTGATCCTGACCCCGGTATTTTTGACCGGCACGGCGGGAAATATCCCCAGGTTTACATAAAACCCTTCCCGCATCAAGCGGTTAACAAAATTGTAGCCGGTCTTGGGCATGCCCGTTCCAATATAGAACACTGGGGATGCATTCCCGTCGATCAGGGGCAGCTCAGTGGCCTTCAAGCAATTGTTGAAATAATCGATTCTTTGCCGCAGCTCCTCCTGAAGCCCATAGATCTCAGGCGACAAATGTATCTGGGCCGAAGCGATTGCCGCCGCCACGGAAGCCGGTTCCAGCTGGGCCGAAAACGTCAGTGGTCCGCCAAAGGTCTTGATCTTGTCGTAGAGGTCCGGGTTGGAGCACACCAGTACCGCCCCACTGGCCCCAAAGGTCTTGCTCAAGGTTCCGAAAAGCAGCATATTTTCGGGCAAATCCCCCAACTGGTCCAGAACAAAACCGGTTCCGTGCTTCCCCACCCAGCTCATCCCGTGTACATCATCAAAGTAGAATCGCAATTGCGGATACAACTTCCCAAGTTCCATCAGTTCCTTGACAGGGGCTTGGTCGCCGTACATGGAATAGATACCATCGGCCATGTACCAAATCTGTTTTTTGTGGTGGACGTATTTTTTCAACTTGTCCTCCAGCATCCCCAAATGGTTGTGTCGGATCATTTCAATGGGAACGCTACGGGTTTTGAGCATCTTGGCCGCATGCTGCACACTCCAATGCACCTGGTGGTCCAAAATGATGACATCTTCATCGTCCACCGCACTGGGGATGGCCCCAAGATGTCCCAGGGTACTGTTCTTGGTGATGACAATGGGGCTTTGGTACATCTTCCTGATTTTCGCTTCCAATTCCGCGTACAGAGGATTGGAAATATAGGATTTGGACAGGGGGAATTGAGTCCCATAGCGCTCAATCGCCCTAATCGCCGCTTTCTTTAATCTCGCATCCTGTTCCAGGCCGAGGTATCCCGTGGTCCCGAAATGGAACAGTTCCCTCCCCGCTACGGTTATGGTCCTTCCCGAAAAGGTATTCCCCCCTGCATAAAGGTGCAGGACCCCTGCTTCTCTGGCATCGGTAAATACTTCATGTACGGTGTTCAAAAAATTGTGGTGTTGAATCTTTGCCATATTGATTGGTTTAAAATGTCATAAAAAGTACTGGCAATTATCAGATTATGGAATATTGATTCAATAATTACTCCGTTTCAGATAAGTAATAATCCGTTTCAGATAAGCCAAATGCCTTTTATTAGAAGTAACCAATCCCATACTGGAAATCCAATTGGAAGATTTTTGTAAATTAATCACCCTATTACCAGTTTTCGAACATGAAGAAGTCACATGAAAACCCCTATGCGGTTTACCGTATGACCCATGATCTGTTGCATGTGGTGTATAAGAAGGGGATTTCCATTGACCTTAAGGCCGCACAGCACATCGTCAGGGATAGGATGCTGTTACAAGAGGGCAAGGTAATACCAGTACTTTGTGACATCCGTGGGGTTAAAAAGGTCAACAAACCCGCCAGGGACTATTTTGCGCTGGAAGGTTCGCTCTGGGTAAAGGCCCTGGCCTTTTTGATCGATCCCCCCATATCCGATATGATCAGCGACTTCTATCTGGGCACCCATGCGCCAAGTTTTCCCACCCGTTCCTTCACCAACAAATCAGAGGCCCTGGCTTTTCTAAAGACCGTTATGGCCCTGGTAATGGTTTTCAGTTTGGGCCAACTTGATATATTCGCACAAATAGGACGGTAATGCTGAAGGGAGATGACTTTCGGATAAAACGCATACAGCAGCTATTGTTGGAAATGGCCAAAGGCAATTTTTTCTATAGCCTGGAACCTACGGATGCGAATGACGAGACCGCCTCCCTGATAGTCATGCTCAATATGGTCAACGAGGAAATTCGGGCCTCCTTTCTGCACCAAGGCTTTGCCAATGCCCATAATACACCCCAATGTGTGGTACAGATGTCCCTGCTTTTGGATAGTCACGGTATGGTGGAAATGGCCAATCAAAAGGCCTGTTCCCTACTGTCCCGTTTGCCCCAGGACGTCATCGGCAACGCCCTGAGCGAGCTTTTGACGGAGGACTCCCAACGGATATGGGCCCAAAAGTTCCCAAAACTGTTGAAAAGGGAAAAATCGGACACGGTATTCCCCCTTGAGTTCAAGACCCCTGAGGGACTTATCCTGGCCAAGGATTGCCATCTTTCCGTGTTCCATGCACTAGACGGCAGCGGCCAGAAAATCTTGTTGGACACTGTATTCTTTTCCAAAGGGGAGCCCTTTGACAATGGGATGGCCAACAATGCCATGATGATGGGCAAAGGGACCAAGCAGCCCAAAATGCCGATGAGCCAAGCAGACATCCGGCTTATCCGAAACGTCCATGACATGATCATCAACAATTTGGAAAAGGACCTTCCCGGATTGAAGGACCTTGCCTTGCAAATGGGCACCAATGAGTACAAGTTGAAATATGGGTTCAAGCAACTGTACGGCACGACCATATTCCGCTTCCTGACTCAGGAACGTCTGCGAAAGACCAAGCCCTTGATCCAGTACAGCAGCCTTACTCTCAAGGAGATTGCCCATATGACAGGCTTTAAGAGCGTCACCCATTTTTCCAGGGCCTTCAAGGAAAAATACGGCAAGTCTCCCAGTGACTTCAGGTCATAAAAATCTCATAATCATCAATTTAATCCGTATTGGATAAGCAATACTCCGTTTCAGATAAATCAGACTTCCTAACTTTATCATATCAAACCGAAAGATATGAATCAGAAAAGAATTTATCCCCAATTCCTTCTCTTGGTGGGCTTATTGTTGACCATCTTGTTCGTTTATACCGCTACCAGTAAGTTGATGCACCTGGGGACTTTTCAAATGCGATTGGAAAGGATGCCATATATCTCGTCATTCGCCCCATGGATCAGCTGGGGAGTACCATTTTTGGAACTGGTGATCGCGGGCCTTTTACTGGTACCAAAGTTTCGGGTCCTGGGGTTATATGCAAGCTTGATCTTATTGACCCTGTTCACCAGCTACATCATCACCGTGCTACAATTCAGTGACCACATCCCATGCTCCTGTGGAGGTGTATTATCGGTCCTTAGATGGGACGACCACATCCTGTTCAATTTGGTCTTTATGGCATTGGCTTTATGGACCATTATCCTGAATAATATACAAAACAATAAAACTCTTATTGATCAAAATACTGCGCAGTTACAGGGGAAACCGAAAACCTAGTATAGAGTAGGTATAATTATTAAATCTTAATACGATGAAAGCAAATTTTTTAAAAATTGTTTTACCGGCCTTCGCCATACTCATTGCGGTCGGCCTTGCGTTTGCCACGGAGGAAAGCAATCTATCCTATACGGGATATATCAATTCTCCGTCCGGACCCCTTCAGATTCAAACGGATTGTCCTGATACTGGGTCTGACCTATGTTTTGAAGGATCCCATCAGGTGTTCAATGATATTGGATTAACGGATCCGAAGCGTGATTGGCAATAAATGCAATCCTTCCTTGAACAAGATAAAGGTGTCCCTGGGGACACCTTTATTGCTAACTCAAAAAAAAAACGAAACCAGGTTCGCCATATCTTGCACCATAGCCTTTGAACTATGATGATAACTTAAAAGATCACGGACTACATCCTTCATCAAATGTGGATAAACAATGAGCCCAATGTCCCTTTTGCATCGTATCTTTTTTATCATTGATTTTATCTTCCAATTGCTTTTTCAATCGCATCAATTGTTCAGTCATCAACCCTTTGGCATAATCGGTGTGCACAAATAATTTTTGGTTCGTAGCGATATCAGCCGCTTTCTTGTCGATGGCTTCTTGCATCCAATCGATATAGCTCAACTGCAACCCTTGTTTTCTGGGATCCACGGATACCGCTCTTCCATTGATCTCGCTAAACAGTTCGTTTTGTAACTGTTCCAGATAGTTTTTCATGATGCCCCCATACCCATCGATAGTTTCCATATGCTGCATGCGTTTCATAAATCTTGGTTTGAGC
>Ga0209347_1005650_pt1 | contig 11731 bp, 9 predicted proteins | sample AutmiccommuBRH23_FD_187382 | JGI IMG/M metagenome (GOLD analysis project Ga0209347, IMG submission 187382) | Deep subsurface microbial communities from Mt. Terri, Switzerland - Autotrophic microbial communities BRH/23 (SPAdes) (version 2) | ecosystem: Environmental > Aquatic > Deep subsurface >...
TCCCGCTTAATGCTTTTACCGCATCTTCATTGCCGGTGATTAAAGGGTCTGATGTTAAATTGGCGCTTGTCAAAACTAATAGGGTCAGCTGTCGGCTAAACAACAGCCTATGTAACGGCGTATACGGCAGCATCACTCCAAAGGAATCTAAATTGGGATTAATTTCTTGAGAAAGAAGTATTTCTGAATCTTTCCGCTGCTTTAATACCACTATAGGTTTTGAAGGACTGACCAGATAGTTCTCTTCATCGGCGGAAAGATAGCAAAATTTACGCACCGTCCTTACGTCCGCCGCCATTAAGGCAAAAGGTTTCTTCTCCCTTAATTTGCCCCTTCTCAATCGGGATACCGCCTCCGAGTTTAAAGCACTGCAAGCAAGGTGAAACCCGCCTAATCCTTTAACAGCCGCGATTTTCCCATTAAGCAAAATATCCTTGATACTTTTATTACACGCTTTTCCGTTAGCATCCAGCACCATCAATTGAGGACCACATTCAGGGCAGGCATTGGGCTGTGCGTGAAAACGTCTATCTGCAGGATTATGGTATTCCTGATTACATGTCGGGCACATCTCAAAACCTGCCATTGTCGTTAATGGCCGGTCATAGGGAATATCCTTAACGATGGTGAAACGGGGCCCGCAGTTAGTGCAGTTAATAAAGGGATACCCATGTCTCCTATTTAACGGATCTGCCAACTCGCTTAAACAATCATCACAGATCCCAATCTCAGGGGAAATTAAAGCCTTTTTCTTTTTTTCCGAAAGACTATGCCGAATAGAAAAAGTTAAAAAATCCTGACTTGGGACCATTTTGGTCTGTAAACAGTCTACGCGGGCAGACGGTGGGGAAGCATCAGTCAATTCTTTCACAGCTTCTTTTATCGAATCTCCAGAACCTTCCCAATGTATTGTTACTCCTCTACTGTTGTTAAGTACCCAACCCCGTAAACCCAACCTGATTGACAGATTATAAACAAATGGCCGAAAACCCACCCCCTGTACGATACCGGAGACGTCTACTTCCAAAGCCATGTGTAGGTGCTTCTTCTGCATACTAATCACCTAATTTACTACCGACATCCGTTTTCTTGCTCCCCGCAATTCTTTTCAGCAGCAATTGGCACCAATCCTCAAGCCCCTGTCCAGTCGTAACGGATGTCCGTATTATCTCTATATCTTCATTCAACGCTTGAACATCGCTTAAAAATATTTTTTCATCAAAATTACTATACTTCAGCAGATCGACCTTATTTAAAAGGCAAACATGGGCTTCTTGAAACATCAAGGGATACTTTGCCGGTTTATCATGTCCTTCAGGGACACTAAGGACAACAACCTTATCATGCTCGCCCAAATAATAGGTTCCCGGACAGACCAAATTGCCCACATTTTCTATAATTAAAAGGTCCAGCCCTTCCAACACAAGTTCCTGCAACGCCTTGTTAACCATGTTTGCATCTAAATGACACCCGCCTTCAGTGTTAATCTGTACTACCGGAACACCAGTCCTATCAATTCTTTCTGCATCTCGGCTGGTCATTAAATCCCCTTCAATAATGGCGATATTAATCTTTCTTTTCAACCTAGCGATTGTTTGTTCCAGAATTGATGTCTTTCCTGCACCCGGCGAACTCATCATATTAATACAATAGATACCTTGCCGATCCAAAATAGTCTTATTTTCCGCAGCTAAGTCCTCGTTATGCTGCATAATATTTTTCAACACTTTTATCTCCATTAAACTCCCACCTTACTCCCCTTCAATAAAATCAATATATAGTTCTTTTCCTGAAATAATGCGCTCAACCCCACCATTACAGTGAGGGCATAAAAAGTTTTCTTTGAAATTGAAATGAGCCTCGCATTGTCGGCAAAGCGCTATAGCTGGTTTTTTCTCCAATTCCAATACCGCATTATCCAATATAGTATTCTCTGCTGCCATTTGCCAACAGGTTTGCAATATTTCAGGTACTACACCACTTAACTCACCAATAACAATTTTAACTTTTTCCACAATACGTAGTTCGTGGGTCTTTGCCTCACTTTCGGCAACCCGCATCATATTGTCTACTATTGCCATCTCATGCATTAAAAGCACCTCATACTTAAACTTCAATTAACACAGCAACTACTTATTACTAATTTTCGTTATTATCGAACAATGTCCCTCTTTTTATGAAAATATACTACAGTTGGGAAGATAATATTTATCTCAAGTCAAAATTAGTCAAAGTTTCGGCAAAATAGCAGGAAATCCTACTCTGAAGTGGAAAACTTACATAATTATGCCATAAAGTTTATTTATTACTTTTGAAAAAACTTCCTTCACTAATGCGGGGTGAGTCTTGTGGAGAGCAACGAGCTTCTGGTTGAATTTACGGAAGAAGCTATAGAACATGTCACTATCGTAGAAAACGAACTATTAGTATTAGAAAATAGTAGCGGCGATGCCGATACCATCCATAATATTTTTCGTGCTTTACACAGCATAAAAGGCACTGCTGCTTTTTTCAGTTTGGAAAATATCGTAAATTTATCTCATGTCATGGAAACCATCTTTGACGGAATTAGAAATGGTCATTTGATTATTTCAGACAAGATTATAGATCATATGCTTTCTGCTAATGACAGCCTGAAAAAGATGGTTCAAAACGTATCAAACAGTGGCGGCATGGATATATCCAAGCATTTATCCGTATTAAATGATTTGAATGCCAACCAAGAAATAATTCTTGAAGATAGTGAGCCTGATAACATTTCACACTCTGAATCATTGCCCACTATGGTAGAGGTTAGTTCCAAATCCTTTTCGGAACAAAAAACTGAGCTAGAAGATGCTGTGGCACATGACAGGAGTATCTTCAAGGTGTATAGCCCAAGCTCGTATGAAGAAACAGCAGAGCAAATTAAGGCTATTGGACATGTGGTGCATCAATACTGGGAAAGTAATACGCTGCCCGGCTCTACCTCCGCGTTTCACAAGATCCATGTTTTTATTATTACTACTGTTCTTGAAAAGAGTCTCGTTGCCATGGCCTTAGATATAAGGGAAGAAAGTATTGAGGAACTGAGCATAGAAAAGGCTGAAAAAGAGTGTTCTAAAGAACCCACTTCTCCACCTTTACTTGACTACAAAGTTCTGGCTGAAGAATATGGTACTACACCAAAAATTAATGAGGATAATAACCACGCCGTTGAAGAACCGAAGCAGACCCCTAAAAAAACTATGCAAAAGGCAGGTGGACAAGCACCCCTTGTTAGTGAGGCAGTTCGTGTCAACGTACGCCTCTTAAACGATCTGCTTAACCTTGCTAGTGAAATGGTCTTGGGAAGAAACCGGCTTCTTCGGGTAATAGAGACACACCGAAAGGATATTCCCGGATTAAATGGCGTGCTGCAAAACATTGATAGGATTACCACCGAATTGCAGGAAAAGGTTATGCAAACACGTATGCAGCCCCTGGCAAAAGTATTTCACAAATTCCCAAGGCTTACCAGGGAGTTATCCAAACAAATGGGCAAAGATATTGAACTGGAAATAGAGGGCAACGACGTTGAATTAGACAAGTCTATTGTAGAAGCATTAGGCGACCCGTTGACTCACCTAGTACGAAACTCTATAGACCATGGCATTGAAACACCCGACCAACGAGAAAAATCTGAAAAACCTAGAACAGGTAAAGTATTTCTGAAAGCATACCACGAAGGCGGCCACGTAGTCATTGACGTTGTGGACGACGGCAGCGGTATAGAACTGGAAAAAATCAAAAATAAAGCCACGGAAAACGGCATTGTATCCATTAACGAATTATCGCAGATGGGCGAACGCGAACTGCTTGAACTGCTGTTTCGTCCGGGTTTCTCTACTGCAGATCAAATTACCGATTTATCCGGCAGGGGAGTAGGCTTGGATGTAGTTAAGAATAACATTGAAAAACTTGGCGGGGTAATGGAAATCATTAATGCCCCCGGTCAGGGAACTACGTTTCGTTTAACTTTGCCTATTACCTTGGCTATTGTTCCTTCTCTGTTAGTGGAGGTACTAGGGCTAAAATTCGCTCTGCCCCAAGTAAACCTACAGGAGATGGTCCGGGTAAAACCAGAAGAAACAGTTAACAAATTGCAGGTATTTCATGACTCAATGTTACTGCGTTTAAGGGGCAAGCTAGTCCCGACCATCCGGCTTAGTGATGTATTAGGCATACAACGAAATGATAGTGATACGGAGGACCAGTTACTCCGGATATTAATTGTCAAAAGCGGATCTAAGCGGTTTGGCCTAATAGTGGACCATATTCATGATGATGAAGAAATCTTAGTCAAGCACCTGCCTAGGCACCTAAAAGAGTGCCAATGTTACTCCGGTATGACGGTACTAGGTGACGGCCAAATTGCCATGATATTGGATTTAGAAGGCATCTCTGCAAAAGCCGGCTTTAAATTTTCTGAAGACCAGCAGGAGATTAATTCCCGGACCGAAATTCTTGACCCAGATCATTTGAATGAAAAACAAAATTTATTGCTATTTAAATGCTCAGGCCCCGAGACCTTCTGCATCAATTTAGATATGGTAGCACGGGTAGAAAAAATCTTAGTCGATCATATAGAAAGCATTGGCGATAAAGAGTACATTCAATTTAGAGGATCTGCGTTAAGAGTCATTAGACCGGAAAACTATCTACCTGTCAGTAAAAATGAGCACACCGACGCCAGGGTGTTCGTAGTAGTTCCAAAATTGATAAAACATCCGATTGGAATTTTGATCAATCAAATAGTAGATACAGTAGAAACAAACATTAATTTTCGGTCTAACGACTTTACAGCTAAAGGCATCCTAGGCTCTGCAATATTAGGTGAGCGCATCACTCTTGTTATTAACATGTATGAACTATTTGAATTGGCTGATCCTGATCATTATAATGTTAAACACAAATATAAGGCCGATGTTAAGACAACCGTACTCCTAGCAGAAGACACCCCATTTTTTGCCAAGATGGAAAGAAACTACCTGGAGTCTGCCGGGTACGAAGTCGTAACAGCAACCAACGGCCAAGAGGCCTGGGAACTATTACAGCGAAACAAAATTGATTTAGTGGTAAGCGATATTGTCATGCCTCTCATGAACGGATACGAATTAGTAAAGCGGATTCGGGGTGATAGCAAATTCGCCCACCTGCCCGTAATAGCAGTAACTACTAGAAATGACCAACAAAGCATTCGTAAGGGGCTAGATGCCGGATTTGACTATTATGAGATTAAACTTAATAAGGAAAGTTTTTTGTCCAAAATAGGACATGTTCTTGAAAGAAAAGCAAACAAAGTTTAACGAACACAAGCAAAAGTAAAAGTGGGGTGATATTAATGAATAATGCTCTAAAAAGCATTAAGTTCAAATTAACATTTATTTTTATAGCTATAATGATTGTCTCCTTATCTCTTGTAATCATTACCAGCTACCTTCAAAACCAACATTTAAATACTGAGTATTTACGTGGCTCATTAGCAGCTGCGGCTTTAATTTTGACATTAACCACTTTCTTATTCTACTTTTTGGCAGCAAGTACTATTTTTACTCCAATGAAAAAGCTGCAGGAATTAATGCTCCAGGCTGAACAAGGCGATTTAACCGTACGCAGTAACAGTCTTAGCGAAGATGAATTAGGTCAGCTCCACCGCTCATTCAACAGTTTATTAAGTCAATTAAAAGGTGTGGTTAATAGTGTTAATGAAAGCAGAGCCGCATTTAACAGCTCCTTGGAAGACATGTATGCTATTGCTGACAACATGGCCGTTAAAAGCGAATTAGTAGCCACAAGGACAAATTCCCTTAACCAAGTGATTGCACCTTCTATGGAAATCATACAGGATACAGCTGCCGTTTCATCTGAAGCTAGTGAAAGCATAAATTTAATTGCCTCTTCATCTAATGAGATGTATATTACTATTCAAGGTTTGGCCTCAGCATCTGAAGAAATATCTGCTAGTGTGGAGCAAGTCAGTGACGGTGCAGAACAGATATCCATTAGTATAAGCAATATTTCCCATTCTGCCCAAGATATGTCCGAATCTGTCAATAGTGTTGCTACTGCTGTTAAAGAGATAAATATATCGCTTAATGAAGTAAGTAATAACTGCGAGCGCTCCACCCAGATTACCGATCAGGCTGAACACAGTGCATGGCAGACTAAAGAAATTATAGAAAAGCTTAGCAACTCGTCTAAACAAATTGGTAAAATTATTAACGTTATAAATGATATAGCCGATCAAACAAATATGCTGGCCTTAAACGCCGCTATAGAAGCCGCCGGAGCGGGAGAAGCAGGGCGTGGTTTTGCTGTAGTAGCTAACGAAGTGAAAGAACTCGCTAAGCAGACTGCTGAAGCTACGGATGAAATAAGCCAACAAATAGAAGCTATGCAGGAAAACATGCAAGGGGCTGTTCATTCTGTAGAAACCATAACAAAAATTACCGATGAAAGTACTGCCATAACTAACACTATCGCAACTGCCGTCGCAGAGCAATCGGCCACAACCGGGGAGATTTCAAAATCCATAATTTCAGCTGCGGAAAAGGTTAGCCTTATCACACATGAAATCGGCGAAGTTGCTGCAAATGCGGAACAGGTTGCCGATAACACTTCTGAAGCTTCCAAAGGTGTACAAGAAATTGCTAGATCAGCAAATGAATTATCTCTTACTGCCAACGAAATTGCCGAAAACACCTTGGACGCATCAGAAAAGGTTATGAAAGTTGCTGGCTCTACAGCCAAAGTTTCTAAAAGTGTCATCGAAGTGACAGCAGCTATCCAAGATATAAATCAAGACTCAGTTGAGGTATCTGCCAGTGCTGATACTGCTAATAAATTCGCCAAAAAATTGACCTCTGCATTCGAAACATTAAGTTCACAGGATGCTCAATTTAGAACATAATCCAATATCATTTAGCTTAAAAAGGATGCAAATAGACATCAGTTTGGAAAGCGAGGCGAAGCAGCAACATGACCATAATGATTGTTGATGATTCATCTGCTATACGGTCAATTATTAAGGCTATACTTAATGAAGCAGGTTATTCAGATTTATTATTTGCTGAAAGTGGAGAAGAACTCTTTGAGCAATTAAATACTAAAATTGATCTTATAATCCTAGATATTATTCTTCCTAATATAAACGGTATTGATATTTGCCGCACCCTCAAGTCTAAAAAGGGATTTAAGGATGTTCCCGTAGTGATGGTTACTGCTTTAACCGAAACGGAGCCCTTAGAACAAGCCTTTGCGGCCGGCGCAATAGACTACATTACAAAACCTATCAATAAAGTTGAACTATTGGCCAGAATTAACTCCATATTAAAATTAAAACACGAAACTGACCAAAGAAAAGCTAGGGAGAAAAAACTTATTGAGGTTACTCAAAAGTTAGAAGCTGCCGTCAAAGAACTTAATCAACTTTCTTCGCTGGACGGTTTGACAGGTATCTCTAACAGGCGCCATTTTGATCAATATATCAATCTAGAATGGAAAAGGGGAAAAAGGAATTTAAAACCCTTATCCATTATTCTTGCCGATATTGATTTTTTTAAAAATTATAACGATACCTACGGTCATCAAGCGGGTGATAACTGTTTAAAAGAAGTAGCCGTATCACTTAAGTCCGTGCTGCGTCGGCCCGGAGACATGGTTTTTCGGTACGGCGGGGAAGAATTCGCTGTGGTACTGCCTGAGACTCCAAAAGGCGGAGCCATAGTTTTAGCGCAGAAGATGTGTCAAACTATCCAGTCTTTAAATATAGAACACCAAAATTCTGAAATAAGTAGCACTTTAACCCTAAGCTTAGGAGTTTCATCTTCCTTGCCTGCTTCAAACCTAACACCGGAACAATTAATATACGCGGCGGACCAAGCACTCTATAGCGCTAAGCACGAGGGTCGAAATTGTGTTAAGTTTTTAAGCATCAAAAATTAGGTAAAAGGTGCTAAAGAGGTGAATTGTTTAATGGATAACACCGAACTGCTAAAGGAATTTATCGATGAGGCATTAACTCATATAGCAGCTGTAGAGGTGGACTTACTTAACTTGGAAAACGGCGCCATTAACGCCGGTACCATTAACAACTTATTTAGAGCTGTCCATAGTATCAAAGGCACAGCTGGGTTTTTTAGTCTACAAAATATTGTCCAGCTTTCTCACGTTATGGAAAGTGTTTTTTCGAAACTACAAAACGGCATGGCGATTAGCAATGAAATAATTGACATTCTTCTTTCTGCTAATGATTATTTGAAAAGAATGATTACAGACGTTGAAAACAGTGATAAGTTGGACATCTCTAATCTAGTAGGACAATTATCTCAATTTGGCGAACTAGAGAAAACCGAAATCCTCCTCGAACATCCGGGGCAAGAGGAATCCATCGACACTGATATAGTTGAAGTAGCAACAAAGAGCCAAAATAAAACTCAAGTAAACAAAGCTCTTACATTCTTCCTGGCAGGTAATCATTATTGTTTAGACATAGTAGCTGTGAAAGAGATAAACCGCAAAATTGACTACACACCAATTCCGGATGCACCTTCTCATATTGTCGGTTTGTTTAATATGCGCGGCCAAGTGGTCACACTAATAAATCTAGCAAAATTAATTGGTTGGAAAGATGAAACTGTTGAGCCTTGCTCTTCTTGCATCATTCTTAAATGTACTCCCGGCGATCAAGATTTTATCGGCTTTTTAATTGACAGACCTGGTTCCGTTATAGAGATTGATGAAGAGATGTCGGAATATCCCCCGGCTAATATTAATGAGCAGGAAAAAATATTTGTTAACAGGGTCATAAAGCTGGAAAATGAGCTATTAAAACTAATTGACCATCAAGTAATACTCGAATTCCAATAGAATGTTGGTGAACTCTTGAATAAGCTGGGTACTTTAATATTCGCAAAAAACGATATAAATAAAAAACTTATAATAAAAGCAGTTGAAGATACAGGCCTTGCAAACGTACTGCACATTACCGCTAATGAAGACATTGCATTTGAGCATTTATCCACTTCAGCCATTGAGATAGTATTATTTGCCGAAATCATACCAAAGAAAGCAACCCTTTTAACCATTGAAAAAATGAAAGAAGCGCTTCCTAGCTTAAATATAGTTTTAGCCTTACCCATGGATAAAAAATCAAATCAGCTTAAGCATCTTATAAAAGGAATTTGTATTTTTGATTACATTTGGCTCCCTACGGACTCTACCTCTGAAAATTATTCAACGAGTATTCGTAATCAACTGCATGGAATTTTTACTCAAATAATAACCACAAAATATACGTCCTGCAGCACGACCTCTATTCCCCACCAAGCGAGAAAAGAAGTCATACTCCGGTCTCAAGGTAAGTCAGTTAAAGTCCCTCCAGCTAAACGCTTAGCACCGGTAGACTTGATATTGATTGCATCGTCTACCGGTGGCCCCCATGCCTTGGAAAAAATCATCAAATCCCTCCCGGCAGCTTTTGATAAACCAATATTAGTTGTACAGCATATACCAATACAATTCACCAAAAACCTAGCTAATTCCCTAAACAAGGTATCTGCTCTACCTGTTCTGGAAGCCGGCGACGGGGATATCGTTAAAGCAGGCCAAATACTAATTGCCCCCGGCGGCACCCATCTAACCTTAGCTAACCACCATGGAAGAAAAGTCGTTAAACTAACAGCTTCACCGCCTATAAATGGGGTTAGGCCTTCAGCCGATGTTCTTTTTAAATCGGCAGCTTCAACATATATTGGACAAAACATTTTAGCAGTAATTTTAACCGGAATGGGAGCAGATGGTACGGAAGGAATAAAGGACATGAAAATCCTTTGCAACTGCTTCTGCTTGGTCCAAAGCGAAAATACTTGTGCAGTATTTGGCATGCCAAAAAGCGTTATAAAAGCAGGATTAGCCGACCAAATAGAAGACCTTGGAAATATAGGTCGAGTCATTAAAAACTTTGCATTGGGCAGGGATCAGATAAATTGAACATCAAATTGTCAACCCAAGAATTCTTGCTGTTACAAAAATTAATAAATAACCTGACCGGAATTTTTATACCTATTGAAAAAGTCTTTCTTATTGAGCATAAATTAAACAAACTACTTAAAGATCTCGGTTATAAATCATTTTTAGAACTCTATTATAACCTCAACAAAAAGCCCGACAATATACTACAGGATAAAATAATTGACTTAGTTACCAACAATGAAACCATGTGGTTTAGAGATAAAACTCCTTGGCGGGTATTGAAAAATCTCCTTCTCCCTCAATACCTTGAAGAATTTGATCAAGGCAAGCGATCAAATGTCCGTATTTGGAGTGCAGCCTGTTCCACTGGCCAAGAACCATATTCTACCGCAATATGCATTGATAACTACTTGTCAACTATTGGCAGGAAGGCAGCGCACCCTATTTTTGAAATAATCGCAACGGACCTTTCAGAAGCTGCATTAGATTCTGCCAAAAAAGCAGTTTACGATGGAATTAGCATGGAACGAGGACTTGATCAAACCCAAAAACAGATTTACTTTCAACCAAAAATGGGGAGATGGCAGCTAAACGAAGAAATTAAACAAATGGTCGAATTTCAAACCTTCAATCTTCTTGATCCCTTTTGGCCGTTGGGGAACTTTGATGTTATACTCTGTCGCTATGTTACCATTTACTTTTCAGATTCTGTCAGGACAAATGTCTATAAAAAACTAGCCCGGGCTTTACATCCCAATGGAGTCCTTTTCCTAGGTAATTCAGAAGTATTTTCTAACTATAATGACAGTTTTTGCTTAGGTAGCCACGGAGAAGACAGCTTCTACCGAAATCTAAATAAGGGAGGCACACATTAGTATGAACATACTTGCAGTGGATGATGTTCAACTTATTAGGACACTGGTTAAACAAGCAGTAGCATTGCTGGAAGGGACCGTCATGGAAGCATCTAACGGAGTAGAAGCTATGAGAATGCTGCGAAGTAATTCATCAAACATTGACTTAGTTCTTTTAGATTGGAATATGCCTAAAATGAACGGTATTGAAGTGCTAAGAGCAATAAAAAATGACGACAAGCTAAAACATATACCCGTGATAATGACCACCACTAAGAGCGAACGGCAAAGCATTATTGAGGCAATACAAACAGGAGCGAACCACTACCTGGTTAAGCCATTCACTTCTCAAGAATTAATTAAGAAAATTCTTAGCTGCACTGGTACAAGAGAACCCTTCAGTCGCTGTTTAAGCATTGCTCTTAAAAAAACACTAAAAAAAATGACAGGAATGGAAGTAACCGAAAACCTTATTATGCCGGAAGACGAGTCCCCTAAGTTGTTTGAAGGAGAAGATTCATTATTAGGACAAATTAATTTCTTTGGAAACTCAAACGGCACGGCATTTATTTCACTAGATAAAGCGAATGCCTTGCATCTTTTGGAAAAGACTGGCCAAACTTCCGCAGTCTTAACAAATAATGAGCTGGTGGAAAGTTTTTCAAAAATTATAACACAAGTCACCGACATGGCTGCTGCTATGGCTTGCTTAAACGTATTAAAACCTGTTTTTGTAATCGGTTTTATGAGAGATAGTAAACTCATTGTAAAAGACCAACAATTTTTGTTAACACAACAGGCTTTTTCTATTGCAGAAATTAAATTTGTAATAAAACTGCATGTCGTGATTTTGCAGGATAAATAATAAAACAACTTTGGAGGAC
>Ga0209347_1005652_pt1 | contig 11727 bp, 9 predicted proteins | sample AutmiccommuBRH23_FD_187382 | JGI IMG/M metagenome (GOLD analysis project Ga0209347, IMG submission 187382) | Deep subsurface microbial communities from Mt. Terri, Switzerland - Autotrophic microbial communities BRH/23 (SPAdes) (version 2) | ecosystem: Environmental > Aquatic > Deep subsurface >...
TGATCCCCCGGCCGATCACGTAACAGGGCCGGACGATGCTGACCGTGATCTCGGGATGCCCGGCCGTGAAGACCTCGAAAATCCTCTCGATTTCCTTTTTGTTCCTGGCGTAGGTTAAATCGTCGTTTCCCCGCAGGCGGCTTTCCTCGGTCAGCGGCATGTCATTGTCCGGATGAAACCCGTAGGCCGTGGTCGAACTGGTGTACAAAAACTGGCGGACCCGGGCTTTGACCGCAGCAGCGAGAATATTGCGCGTTCCCCCCTTGTTGATCTCCTCCATCTTTTTCGTATCATGAATCGGGGGGAGGACATAGGCGGCATGAACAACCGTATCGATGCGTTCCCGCTCGAAAATGTCGTCCATCGATTCACGGATGTCCCTTCGGTCGAAGACCAGTTTGGGATAACCGGCGGCCGGCTCCCGGATATCGGTTCCCACCACCCGTTCCACCCACGGCGATTCACAGAGCCGCTTGATCAAGGTGCCGCCGAGATACCCCGCGGCGCCGGTTACCAGGATTCTTCGCATCGGTCCCTTTCAATATCGGTTTTTTTTCAGTTGGGAATTACTTTTTCCGGCCGCATGGTGAGTGTCTTGACCACAAAGCGTTTGGCGAAAGGGAGAAGCCAGCAGAGGGCGTTCAACATTTTGGTGTCGGCCATGCGCCAGTGAAGCCGCTTGCCGTTGGCCGCCTTCCAGACCATCTTCGCCACATCCGGCGGTTCGACCTTGACGCCCATTTTCTCCAAGCTGTAGACCCTCTCCGACGTCTTGAGCAGCGGGGTATTCACGAACGGGGGCTGAATGTCGCACACGGCGATCCCATATTGTTCAAGTTCAATGTCGAGGGCCTCGGTCAGGCCAGACAGGGCATGTTTTGTTGCCGAATAGACGGCCAGATCCGGCACCCCGTAAATGGAGGAAGCCGAGGACATGTTGATGATCCGCGCGCCCGGGGTTTTCTTCAGGTATTTCAGGGCATAATGGATGCAGTTGAGGCACCCCTTGAAGTTGACATCGACCACCTTCAGGCTCTTTTCCAGGGGAACCTTTCCGAACCGGCCGAATTCTAAAATCCCGGCATTATTGAGCAGCACGTCCATTGCCCCGCCGGTCTTTTCGGCAAAAACAGCAAAGGCGGAGGCGACGCTTTCCGGATCGGTCACATCCATTGTCATGGAACAGCAGTTGCCCGGCCCGATGGAAGAATCCAATACCGCAAGATCCGCGGCATTGATATCCGCCAGCCCCACGTACCACCCTTTTTCCGCAAAGAACAAAGCGGTGGCCCGCCCGATCCCCGAGGCGGCCCCGGTGATCAAAATCGACTTTTTGTTCATGTTCCACCTCCAGCTATGCGTGCTGTAGGTCGGGTTTCATATCCCGACAAAATTGTCGGATATGAAACCCGACCTACAAGGAACGATCAACGGAATTTTAATTCATAAGGGGTTAAACCTTTTCCAGAATGTGGATGCACATGGCGGCTTCTTCCACCCCGATGCTGCCGCCGCCGTTTTCCGCGAGGCCCAGCCGGGCGCCTTCCACCTGGCGGGTTCCGGCGTCTCCCCGCAGCTGCAGGCCCAGTTCGTAGATCTGGGCCAGGCCGGAAGCCCCGATCGGATGACCGCGGCATTCCAGCCCCCCGCTGGTGTTGACCGGCTGTTTTCCGCCCAGCTTGGTGGCGCCGGATTCCACATGGGGGCCGCCCTGGCCCATGGGGCAGAACCCCATCGCTTCCGTCTGGTGGAGTTCACCGTAGGCAGTGGCGTCATGGAGTTCGGCCATGCTGATGTCCGCCGGTCCGACTCCGGCCATGGCATAGGCCTGCTTGACCAGCCGCTCGCCAATGTCCTCGCCGTCGATGGCCCGATCCATGCCGGAGCCGTGCACCGACGCCCGGATCCTCACCGGCCGTGCGCCGGTGAGCTTCTTCAGGAATTTTCCCGAGCAGATGATGGCCGCCGCGGCCCCGTCCCCCACCGGGGCGCACATGGCCCGGGTGAGCGGATAGGCGATCGGCTTGTCGGCGAGCACCTCGTCGACGGTCATATCCTGCTGGTATTGGGCCTTGGGGTTGAGCGACCCATGGAAATGGTTTTTCGCGCAGATCAGCGCCAGCTGCCGCTGGGTTGATCCGTAACGGCTCATGTGCCACCGGGCGCCCATGGCGTAAGCGTCCATGAAGATGCTCCGCCCCTGGCCGGGCGGGGTCTGCCCTTCCGGAATTTCCACGTCGAACGATGCGTTCATCTTTTCCATTAATTTCATCTGTTCGGCGAAATTTCCCACATCCATGCAGGTGGCGTAGGCGGAAAGCGATTTGAGCTTGTCCTCGCTGGTGATCTTTTCCGCGCCGACCGCAAGCGCGCAGTCATACATTCCGGCCCGGATCCCGGTATAGGCCAGGTGGAGGGCGGTCGAAGCCCCGGCGCAGGCGTTTTCCACATTGGTCACCGGAATTACCCCGATCCCCATTGAGCGGAGGACCACCTGCCCCCGGATGGAGTGCTGGTTGGTGAACATTCCCCAGAACGTATTGGAAAAAAAGGCGGCTTCGAGATCCCTGCTTTCCAGCCCCGCGTCCGCGAGGGCCTCCCGGATCACCTCGTGGGCCATGTCCCGCACGTCCCGGTCCGGGTACTTGTTGAACCGGAGCATGCCAAGCCCGATGATAAAGACGTCGTTCATTAATCTCTCCTCGGATAATTCTCGATGATCTTATGCCCGGCGGCAATCGCCAGGGTATCGTTTGACCCGTCCTCGATCAGCATGGCCCGGGCGTCGCGGAACAGTTTTTCCACCAGGTATTCTTTTGTCAGGCCGTTGCCGCCGAAGATCTGGATGGCATCATTGGCCACGTCAAAGGCCGCCTGGGTCCCATGGATCTTGGCCATGATAGAGTACTCCTCGGCCGGGGTCGAGGTGCTCGAGTTGTAGACAAACGCGGCCCGACTGATCAGCCGGGCGGTCTCGACCTTCCGGAGCATGTTGAACAGCTTGGTCTGGATCGTCGGGTACTCGATGAGCCGTTTTCCCCCCTGCACCCGGTTCTTGGCATAATTGAGCGCCTCCTCGAAGGCAGCCCGGGCCACGCCGGTGCCGAAAATGCCCATGAGCGAAGTAGTGGACGAGAGCACGATTTCCAGGAGCGCCTCGTAGGCCTCGGGGCCGGCGATCAGGAACCGTTTCGGCACCTTCACGTTGTCAAAGTAGATTTCCCCCTGGTTGAGGTCCCGTTGGCCGATCTTGTTGAGCGGCGCTCCTTTTTTCACCCCGGGAAGATTGAGCGGCATGGCGAAAATACCGCCGCCGGCATGCCCCATGGACGGGTCCATCTGGCAGAAGAGCGCGCAATGGGTGGCAATGGTGCCGTTGGAAACCCAGGCCGACTTCTGGCCGTTGATGATGTAATAATCGCCTTCTTCCCGGGCGGTGCACTGGGAGGGGATCGCCGCGTCTGAAAATGAGGGGTAGAACGGCATCAGGGTGTCCGACCCGTGATCCGGTTCGGTGATTCCCCAGCAGCCGATAAAGGTGGCGTCCCGGTTTTCGCAGAAGGGGACCAGGATTTCATCGATCATCGCTTCTTCCGGGACCATGGCGGCGCCGAAGGCTGGAAAACTCGCCACACCCAGGGCGATGGTCAACCCCACGCTCCCCCAGGCGAGCTCCTCGTAGATGATCGCCTGCTGAAGCGAGGTGAGGTCCATGCCGCCGTACGATTCCGGGATCAGGATGGCGTGGTAGCCCAGTTCATAAGCCTTTTTCATGAACGTCCAGAAGGGGGAGCCTTTGGCGATGACCTGCTCGGGCGTCATCTCGTCGAGCTCCTTGGCAATCGGGCGCATCACCTTCCGGGCGAATTCGTTGGCGTTCTTCTTGAGCATCCGGTCTTCTTTGGTCAGATTTAAATCAAGTTCCAGAAAGTCCATCGTCTACTCCTTTTATTTTATTCTTGATAAACTCGTAAAAAGTCGGTTTTTGATGGCAAAGTAAAAAGCTCCACCAAATCTTATAAAATTGGCAAGGCGCGCAAATCCCGAGGAATGAGGCGTACTATCCGTACGCCGCAGTGACGAGGGATGAAGCGCAACGCAGAAGTTGGACTTTTTACGAAGCCATCATTCTTGGTTGTATCGCGCCGCGATTTTGTCCGCATGCCGGACCACGATTTCAGGGATCTGTTCGAACAGGATCTGCTGCATCGCCTCCATCGCCTCCGGTGAATAGGCCATCCCCATGAATTCCGGCGGGGCCCACCATTCGTCCTTGTTCTTGTACATGGGCTTGCCGCCCCCCGGGAACCCCGCGAACATTGTGGGAATGCAATTGAGGATATCCTGTTTGTCCAATTCATAGGACATCGTTTTATGCATCTCTTCCCGGCTGTAATAGACCATGTCCCGGGGAGGCCCCAGCGCAAGGCCGAGCTTGACATCCATGTCGGGCATGTACCCGAGGGCGTTCATGGCAAATCCGAGAGACCCCATTATCCGGTTGTCGACCCGGTACTGCCATGCCGAGGCGCAGGCCCAGTCGCACGCAATGGAATAATCGAGGGTTTTCCAGTTGCAGGACGGGCCGCCCAGCTGACCGCCGCCGCGCGTCTCTTTGGCGTAGGCGTTGAATTCCCGGCAGGTGGTGAACCCGCAGGCCCCGCAATCCCAGGCCAGGTTCGATTTGGAGGTCTTGCCGCCGATCGCCACGATGACCGGCCCTTCCCCCTTCTCATAGCAATTCTTGATGGTTTCGTAATCCCATTGGACATAGCGCATCAACTGGGACACCGGTCCCATCACCTCGATGATCGGTTCCAGGTCCTCTCCCCAGATGATTTCCACCTCGATTTCGGTCTTCCCGGTAATCTGGGGCGCCTTGTGCACCGCCAGGGCGATGTTTTTGGCGATGTCCAGGACATGATCCCGGCAGTACGCCGTGCCTTTCAAATGTCCCATTATTCCACCTCCCCCTCGGTTTTCTTCGGTTTCGGCACCCATTTCCGGTAATCGAATCCCCGGATGATCCGGGAGGTCTGGTAGATTTTGCGGGTGTTGTCGAGGACCTTGTCCATGTTGATCAGGTGGTAGTCGACATTGACGTCCACATAGGGGTTCTTCGATTTTCCCGCCACCGGCACCCCGACCACCATGCCGGAGTTGCGGCAGTAGCCAAGTTCCATCCCCGCGATTCCCAGGCTGGCGAACGGGCGGGCATCGACCATCAGGGTGTGGGCCGTCCAGAGGGCGCTTCCCACCGCATAGCCGAGATCATTGACCCGGGCGGTGCACAAGGGGCCGTCGATCTCCGTTTCCTTTCTCCGGTCGGTGATATCGACCAGCCCGTATTTCTGGGTTTTCTTTTCATAGAAGTAGCTGCAATCAAGTCCGCCGCCGCACAGGCCGCATCCCGCATCCAGCGGCGTTTCATGGCACCGGGTGTTGCCGATGAACAAAATGACGTCCGAATCGCGGATCATGACCGCTTCATAAAGAAACGCCTTTTCCCATGATTTTTTCCGGTGGGCGATCTCCTCGATTTTCCGGGCGATGGTTTCCAATTCCTCCTGGCCATAAACGATATGGGCTTCGGTGGACGGAACTCCGCCGGCCAGGGGTGCGGTCAGGGCCGAGTTGAGCATCAGGCGGGCGGCCTCCAGAACCCCTTTTTTCCGCCGGATATCCTGGGGCGACCAGGGGGTCCATTCACAGACGTGTTCCTCTCCCCGGAAGTTGAGGTCCTCCTCGTATTTTTTCATTACACAAACTCCTTTTAGTATTTGTGCAAAACAGCACATGCCAGCAGGTTCTTGGACCAGGAATCCAGAAGCCAGAATTCAGAATCCAGAAGAATGATGAGCCTTCGGCTCAGTCTTAATAAAATTTGCTGGAGCGAAGCGACATCCGAATCCTTCTGACTTCTGGCTTCTGGATTCTGGATTCTTTTTTGCTATTTATAATCCGCAAACGCATACACCTCCGGCGTCTCCATCGAAAACACATCCCGGAGCAGCCGGTCCAGGTTCTTTTCCGAGGCCGATTTCGGGATTTCGGGGACGACCTGCAGGAAAGACGGCACCGCGTTCGCGTCAAGCTTTTCCCGGCAGAGGGCGAATACGGACGCCGGGTCGATCCCCTGCCCGTCGACGGCGACCACCGCGGCCACCAGGTCGCTTTCCCCCGGCGCCCCGGACTCCGCCGGAATTCCGTAAACGCAGACATCGGTAATCGACGGGTGCGCCGCAATCACCGCCTCCACGTAATGGGGCTGGATGAAATCGCCGGATCGGCGCAATCCGCCGCCCTTCCGGTAATCGAAAAAGAACCAGCCGGATTCGTCCGTGTGGGCCATATCGCCGGTGCGCAGCCAGCCGCCCCGGGTCTTTTCCTCGGATTCCTTCTGCTTTCCCAGGTACTGGACTTCCGGTTTTTCCCCGGCCATCCGGAAGACAAGCTCCCCGGTTTCGTGGGGAGCGCATGGGTCGCCGTTTTCGCGAAGCACCTGCATCTCCATGAGCCCTTCGATCGGCTTCCCGAATGATCCGATCGGTCCGACTCCCGGCGGCTTGTGGGCAAATCCCCCTTCGACCGCCCCGTACCATTCATGGATCATGACATTAAACCGTTCTTCGAACGCCTTCCAGATAACCCCGGGGGTACCGGCGGAAAGGACCACCCGGACGGGGTTGTCTCCATCGTCGGGGCGCGGCGGTTCGCTGTAGATTCCCATCATCATCCCCCCGAGGAGGGAAAAGGTGGTGCATTTATGCTGACGGCAAATATCCCAGATCCGGCTTTTGGTGAAACGGGTGCTGATCACCGAGGGGATCGACAGCATGAGCGACGGCACCAGGGTCACGGCCTGGGCATTGCCGTGGGTAAGCGACAATCCCGTATAAAGCCGGTCTTCGGCGTTGTATTGCCAGACGAACTGGGCAAGCGTGACGAAGGCGGTCATCCGGTTCCCCTTGACCACCACGCCCTTGGGATCACCGGTGGTTCCCGACGTGTAGATAACCTGCATCGGCGCATCGGTCGCGTCATTCCGGTTGTCGGGGGGGGAGACTTCCGGGCCTTCAAAGATTTCGTTCAGTGACGGATAGGCGGGGTTTACGGGGACGTTCATCCCGGTCTTGTAGGCAACCCCCAGCGCTTTTACGTCCGGCAGGGCATCGAGCGCTTCGCCGACATTGCCCATGAATTCGCTGGTGAACAGTACGCCCTTGCTTTTGGAATCTTTCAGCACGTACCGGAGCCGATCCCCCTTGACCCGGGGGTCGATCGGCACCATGACGGCCCCGAGCAGGGTCGCCGCGTACAGGGCATAGAGAAATTCCGGGTGATTGCGCATGACCATGGCAAAACTGTCGCCTTTGCCGATGCCGGCGGCGATCATGGTCCGGGCCAGTTTGCGCCCCTGGGCCACGATGTCCCGGTAGGCGATCGGTTCATCGGGGAGACTGCCGTTTTCAAAGGTCACCACCCGGAAGTCCGGGGTGTTCTCCGCCCTGGCGTCGAGTTCGTAGGCGATATGGCCGGGAACCTTGCTTTGGATCATTTATCCTCTCCCTTTAATTATTCATCGGCAGGTTGTGCTTCCTGGCGTATTCCGGATAAGCCTCGTAGACGGGTTTCAGCGCCGGCAGCATTTTGAGCACCTTGGGGATCGGCCCCTTGGCCTTGATCTTCTTGGTCGCCAGCGCAACCGGAAGGGAGATCTCCTTGAGCCAGAACTTGTGGATGGTGTCCCCGGAGAGTTCCATGGTCAGCACGGCGTCGCGATTGGCTTCTTTCCCCGTGATGACCGTGTCGGGATCGACGAAGAGGAATCCTTCGGGTTCATGGATGATGTATTTGTAGCTTACCCCGTAATCGCGCATCTTTTCACCGAGACCCGATTCAAAGACGATGTATTTCCACAAATCTTCCAGGAACGTATACATCTGTTCGGTACTTTGAAAAATGCTCATCTTCTCCTCCTTTAAAGTGAGTTTGACTTCCGGCACCACGTGCGGCCTTGCGTTCAGGATCATAACGCAACTATTAGAGCAAACCTCATGCCAAACCGGTTGCAGTTATAACCAATTGATTATTCATGTAAAAATTTTTCCATGAATTTCATCTGCCCATATACGGCCACACTGATGTCCATATACGGGCAGTTGTTGACAGGGCGATCGGATACGGTCTATAACCGCAACAAAACCCTTTCACACCGGAGCCCCCATGCATCCATACCCTCCCGGCAACAGCTCGGATCTCAGTGAAGAGACCCTGCAGATCGAAAAGACCCTCGCCCACAATGCCCTCCAGTCCGGGGATCGCAACACCGCCTGGCAGCACTTGAGCCATGTGGCCCACCGCCTGGCCGCCTATCCCATGTCCCCGGAGACCGACGCCCTGTTCGTATCGACCAGCCTGGAGCTGGCCAACATAAGTTTCGTCCTGGGCAAGGGATTTCCCGAATTGATCGACATCCTTCAGAAAGCGCTCAAGGCATCGGGCCGGACCGGGGACCGGCGGTCGATGGCCATGATCAACCTGCAACTGGGGCGACTCCTCTATTTCGCCGAGCAGCGCGAAACCGCCATGTCCCTTTTCGTCTCCGGCAAATTGGAAGTCGATGCCCTGGGAGACGAGGACATTCTGACCCAGGCCGCCGAATTCATCGGCTTGTTCTATTTCATCCAGGGCCGGTTCCGGGAGGCGATTACCTATTTTGAGCGCGCCGCCCAGAGTTTCGAATCCGATAGCCGGGGGCGGGTGATCAACCCCTCCGGGCCGCTGTGGCTCAGTTACTGCGCCGCCTTTCTCGGCCAGTTCCACCGGGCGATCGGAACCCTCGACTACTACCGGCGCCTGGCCGTGGAAGGCGCGGACCAGGGACTGGCCATCACCCTGCGCGCGGTTCTCGGGATTATCCTCCTGGGGATCAAGAAAAACAAAGAGGCATTCTTTCACCTTTCCGGCGCACTCCAGGAAGCCCGGCAGACACAGAACGCCCTGGCCGGCTATTTCGCCAAAGGGGGCCTCGCCTTTCATCATTATATGGAAGGGCGCCTCCCGGAGGCGCGCGACTGGATCATCCAGACCGCCGAGGAAGGGGCTTCCTCCGGGCTGGTTCACCAGTACGCGTCCCCCATCGTCCTTGAAACCCTGTTCGAACTCCACCGCCACGACATGCTCGATCCGGAAAGATTCAACTTCGCGAGCGAGTTCGAGCGGATCATGCGGGAACCAAACGTTCACCTGCGCGGGGTGGCCCTCCGGTTGAAGGCCGCCCATGCCCTGGAAAACGGCTCCCCCGCCGAAATGGTCGAAACGGAACTCGAACGGAGTGAAACCTACCTGAAACACTCCGGCGACCCGGTCCAGCTCGGCAAAACACGACTCGAAATGACCCGGCTGAAGCTTCGCCGGGGCGATTCCGCCGGAGCCCGGGCACTGGCGGAAATGGCCCGGGAAAACTTCGGCAGCTACATGGATGTCTTTTTCCCGGACGATCTCCGCCCGCTCCTCACCCTCAAAAGCGATCTCGATTTCCGGAAAAATCCCAAGGACGAGATGCTGGGGATGTTTGCCGACGTGATCGATCAGCTTTCCCCGAGCACTGATTTCGAGGCCCTTCTCGCCCGGACGGTCAAGGCAACCAACCGCTTCTTCGGGGCCGAGCGGGGAGGCGTCTTCTGGTTCCGCCGCCATGCCCCGGACCCCGAACCGGTCCTCCGCGGAGCCTGCAACCTGTTTGCCGCCGACATTGCCGCCGATGATTTCAATCCGAACCGGGCCATGGTCCTCCGGGCATACCGGGAGAACGCGCCCCAGGTGATCCGGCGCGACTACCGGGAGGCCTACCCGAACGGGGTCAAGGCGATGCTGGCGGTCCCGTTTTCCGTCGAGGGCCAGATCCGGGGGGTCCTCTACCACGACAACTCCTATCTGCGGGATTGCTTCGACAGTTTCGACAACGCCCAGCTGATCCTGATGGCCCGGTGGCTGACCAGCTATATCGACCACATTTTCGAATTTTCCCGGCGGGTGGAGCGGAAGGCGGTCGATACGATCAGCCAGTTTGACTCGGCGCGGGACGTTTCGATCGTCTCCCGGAGCCCCCGGATGCTCGACACCCTGGCCCAGGCCGACCGGATCGCCGCCACGGCCAGCTCCGTCCTGATCCTGGGGGAAACCGGGGTGGGAAAGGAACTGCTGGCCCGGCGGATCCACCAGATGAGCCCCCGCCGGAACAATCCGCTGGTTATCGTCGACCCGACGGTCATCCCCGAGAACCTGGTGGAAAGCGAACTCTTCGGCCATGAAAAAGGGGCGTTCACCGGCGCGGACCGCCAGAAAAAGGGACGCCTGGAGCTGGCCCACCAGGGGACGCTTTTCATCGACGAGGTCGGGGAAATTCCCAAATCAATCCAGGTCAAACTCCTCCGGGCAATCCAGGAGAAGACCATGATCCGGATCGGGGGGAACAAGACCATTTATTCCGATTTCCGGATCGTCACGGCCACCAACCGGGACCTTGCCGCCGAAGTGGCCGCCGGGCGGTTCCGGGAGGACCTTTATTACCGCCTCAACGTCATTCCGATTACCCTTCCCCCCCTGCGGGACCGGCGCGATGACGTGATCGTCCTTGCGCAGCATTTCCTCCAGCGGTTCGCCACCAAGTACAACCGGCAGGGCCTGGCCATTGCCCGGGAACACGAAGCGATGCTCACCGCCTACACCTGGCCAGGAAATGTGCGCGAACTGCAGAATGTCATGGAGCGGGCCGTTCTTCTGTCCGCCGACGGGCGGCTTGACCTGAACCTTCCCGCCGACCGGCGGGCAGCGGGCCCCGACCCGTTTGCCGACATGCCGTCCCTGGATGAAATCCAGCGCCGGTATATCGAGTACGTGCTTGCCCGCACCGAGGGGAAGCTCAGCGGCCCGGACAGCGCCTCGGCCATCCTGGGGATGAAACGGACCAGTCTGTATAACCGAATGAAAAAACTGGGCATGCGGTGATGAGCAGCGGAATATCGCGGTTTTTGATGGCAACGTAAAAAGCTCCACCAAATCTTATAAAATTGGCAAGGCGCGCGAATCCCGAGGAATGAGGCGTACTTGTCGTACGCCGCAGTGACGAGGGGTGAAGCGCAACGCAGAAGTTGGACTTTTTACGAAGCCATCAGGATTGACTTTTTAATCGACAGGCGCGATAAGGCGATGATCCCTGCCCGGCAGGGGTGAGATCCTTAATCAAAACATGGGGCATAAAGGAGTCAAAAAAAGAAAATGGATACCGAGTCACTGATCGTGCCCGCCCGGACGCATGCCATCCGGGTTGGAATGTCCGGCATGATTGGCAGGGGCGTTTTTGCCGAACAGCATTTCGAGCCCGGCGAACTTATCGAAACAGCGCCGGTGCTTGTTATCCCGGCGGCGGAATGGCCCCTTCTGGAAAAAACAAGGCTCTTTTCCTATTGCTATGCGTTCGGGGATAATGGAAGCGAATGCGAGGACATGGCCCTGGCCCTTGGCCTGGGATCCATGTACAACCATTCCTATACCCCCAACGCGCGGTACGTGAAAAATCTGAAGGAACAGATGATCGCGTATTACGCCATCCGCGAAATTGCGTTTGGCGAAGAAATTACGATCAATTATAATGGCGATCCCGCCTGCCGCGATCCCCTCTGGTTCCCGGTCGCATCGGCCTGATCCGATCGCCCCCCCCCC
>Ga0209347_1005653_pt1 | contig 11720 bp, 10 predicted proteins | sample AutmiccommuBRH23_FD_187382 | JGI IMG/M metagenome (GOLD analysis project Ga0209347, IMG submission 187382) | Deep subsurface microbial communities from Mt. Terri, Switzerland - Autotrophic microbial communities BRH/23 (SPAdes) (version 2) | ecosystem: Environmental > Aquatic > Deep subsurface >...
CATCGGGCATAAACCCTAAAGAGCCGATATGCAGCGTTCGTCCATCGAAACAGACCAAACCGCCCACATATCTCTTCAGTAAATCCAAAATGTCAAAGAGCACGAGACAAAATCAAACCGGATGCGCTTTTACTTACCAGCGCGTCCGCCCGATCTGCCTCAAATTGTTCCGGCTTCTGTCTGCTTCCAGACTGTCTGCCGCGCCGTCGTCCCGGTGTTTGTTGTCACCGTCGCTTCGGTAGAGCGGTTTCTAGGGTCAGTGGCCGAGGAGCGCAAGCACTTTTTTCCGCGCCCGTCACATTTTCTTCGCAGAGCCTTGTTTCTATGGGCTTCGCGATGCTTTTCAAGGCGCTGGAAAGACAGCGCGGCGGCGGCTCTGGCTCCCTTGGGGCCGACTCGGCCGCCCAGATCCGACTCGAAACGACGAGTCGCGCCGCTCGATGCCCCTGCTGATGCCTCCAGATCAGCGACATGGCCGCCAAACGCCAACGGGCGGCCCTGGGGCCGCCCGCTCTCGTCCCTGCGCCTGCCCCATTGCCGAGGTCAGTCCGCCCAGTCCCATTGCCCTGCGAACTCTCCCAGGCGCTGTGCGACGGCGGCATCGTCCACCTCGCCCTCACGCACCAGCCGGGCCACCAGACCCCGCTTCTTGTCCTCGACCACCTCGGCCACCCGCACCGGCTGCCCTGCCTCGGCCAGCGCCGCGTCATAGACCCTGCGGATCGCTCGCTTGCGCAGCTCTGGCTTGAAGATCTTTCCCACGGCCGTCTTCGGCAACTCGTCCAGGATCTCGACATGCTTGGGCATCGCCGCCCGCTCATGCACATGGCTGCGGGCGTGCTCGATAAGCTCGGCCACCGTCACCTCGGCGCCGTCCACCAGCTCGACATAGACGCAGGGCAGCTCGCCGGCGAAGGCATCGGGTTGGCCGATGGCACCGGCAAAGGCCACCGCCGGATGGCTCGCCATCGCCTCCTCGATCTCGGCGGGGTCGATATTGTGGCCGCCGCGGATGATCAGGTCCTTGGCGCGCCCGGTGATCCACAGATAGCCATCGGCATCGAGCCGCCCCAGATCGCCAGTGCGCAGATAGCGGTCCTCGGCAAACAGGCCGTGGTTCTTGTCCACCTCGGTATAGGTGGAGCCCTCGAACACGCCCGGGTTGGCCACGCAGATCTCGCCGACCTCATCCACCCCACATTCGCGGATCACCTCGCCGCTGGGGGTGTTCTGCAAGATCCGCACATGGGTATGCGGCAGCACCACCCCCACCGAGCCGACCTTCTTCATCCCGTCTACCGGGTTGCAGGAGACAAGGCAGGTCGCCTCGGTCAGCCCGTAGCCCTCGGCGATCTCCACCCCGGTCGCTGCCTTGAAACGGTTGTAGAGTTCCACCGGCAGCGGCGCCGAGCCAGAGATGGCGATGCGCAGCGAGGACACATCCGCATCCACCGGACGCTGCATCAATGCGGCGATGGCCGTGGGGACGGTGATCAGGAAAGTGACCTGCCAGCGCTCGACCAGCTTCCAGAAGTTGTCGAACACCCCCTCGCCGCGATAGCCCGCAGGGGTGGGCATCACCATATGCGCGCCGCTGGCGATACAGGACATCAGGATCGGATAGGCCGCGAAGACATGGAACATCGGCAGCGGGCAGATCAGCACGTCTTCTTTGCTGAACAGCAGCCGCCCGCCAAGCCAGCCGTTGTAGATCATCCCCGAATACTTGTGCTGCGCCACCTTGGGCATGCCCGTCGTGCCGCCGGTGTGGAAGTAGGCCGCGACCCGGTCGCCCGTGCTGTCGGCAAAGGCCAGCCGGTCCCCCGGCTCGCGCGCCGCGGCACGGTTGAAATCCAGCACGTCGGCCTTGTGCGCCACCGGATTCTTCGGCCGGATCAACGGCACGATCCAGCTTTTGGGCGGGGCCAGGTAGCGGTTCAGGTCCACTTCCAGCACGGCCTTGACGTTCGGCGCATGCCGCACGGCCTCGGCTGCCTTCTGCGCCACCTCGGATTTGGGGAAGGACTTCAGCGTGACCAGCACCTTCGCCCTGGTCTCGCGCAGGATGGCCGCAATCTGCTCGGGTTCCAGCAGCGGGTTGATCGGGTTGACGATCCCCGCCGTCGCCCCCGCCAGCAGCGCCACCGCAGCCTCGGTGCAGTTGGGCAGCAGGTAGGCAACGGTATCGCCCTCCTGCACCCCCAGCCGGCGCAGCAGGTTCGCCGCCTGCGTCACCCGCTTGTGCAATTCGGTCCAGGTCACGGTCTCGGACCGGTCCTTGGGGCCCGAGGTGATCTGGAACGAGATGGCCGGCCGCGCGCCATGCGCTGCCTTGGTCTCGCTCAGGAACTGGTAGAGCGTCGTCGGAACCTTGCGCTCGGCCCAGGTCATCTCTGCTTCGACGGCATCACGGTCCGCGACGCTTGCGAATTTCGCCATTGGTACTCCTCCCCTTCCACCCCTTGGCGGGGCGTCTCCTTGCGGACAAGCATGGTCGCAAACGCATCGCTGCTGCAAGAGTGACGCAGCGGCGGAAGGGGCGTGGGCTCAGGCCGTGCCGTGCTGCGGCGCAGCTTCCGGCTCGGCCCCGCCATCGGTGAATTGCAGCCGCGCGAGCCGGGCGTAAAGGCCGCCCTCGGCCACCAGCGCGTCATGCGTGCCCTGCGCGACGATCCGCCCGCCCTCGAACACCACGATCCGGTCGGCCTTCTTCACCGTCGCCAGCCGGTGTGCCACGATCAGCGTGGTGCGGCCCTCGGCCAGCTTCTCCACCGCCGCCTGCACCGCCCGTTCGCTTTCGGCATCCAGCGCGCTTGTCGCCTCATCCAGCAGCAGCACCCGCGCATCGCGCAAGATGGCGCGCGCGATGGCGATGCGCTGCTTCTGCCCGCCCGAAAGCATCACCCCGCGCTCGCCGACATAGGTATCATACCCGTCCGGCAGCGCCGTCAGGAAGTCATGCGCCACCGCCGCCCGCGCCGCTGCCTCGACCTCGGCATCGCTGGCACCGGGGCGGCCGAAGCGGATGTTCTCACGCGCGCTGGTGGCAAAGATCACCGGGTCCTGCGGCACCAGCGCGATATCCTGCCGGAAGTCATCGCGGGCCATGTCGCGCAGGTCGATCCCGTCCAGCGTCACCCGGCCCGCCTGCGGATCGTAGAAGCGCTGGATCAGCTGGATCACCGTGGTCTTGCCCGCGCCCGAAGGCCCGACCAACGCCACCGTCTCGCCCGGATGCACCACAAGGTCCACGCCCTCCAGCGCCGAGGTTCCGGGGCGCGAGGGGTATTGGAACCTCACCCCTTCAAACGCGATCTCGCCCCGCGCCGGACGCGGCACCGGCACCGGCCTCTCCGGGCCCTTCACGCTATCCTCAGCCGCCAGCAGTTCCGACAACCGCTCCGTCGCGCCCGCCGCCCGCTGCAATTCGCCCCAGATTTCCGACAGCGCGCCCACCGACCCGGCCACCATCACCGCGTAGATCACGAACTGCACCAGCTCGCCCGGGGTCATCTGCCCCTCGCGCACATCGCGCGCACCGATCCACAGCACGCCGATCACGCCCGCGAAGACCAAGAAGATCACGATCATCGTCATCACAGCCCGCGTGCCGATCCGGGTCTTGGCCGACTCGAAGGCCTTTTCGGTGACGCGCGAGAAATCGGCCCGGCTCACGGTCTCATGGGTAAACGCCTGCACCGTCTGCACCGACAACAGCACCTCGGAGGCCGAGCCCGACGAGGCCGCGATCCAGTCCTGGTTCTCGCGGCTCAGCACCCGCAGCTTCCGTCCCAGCACCACGATGGGAATGATCACCGCCGGCACGATCAGCAGCACAAGGCCCGTCAGCTTGGCCGAGGTCAGCATCAGCAGCACCAGACCTCCGATCAGGATCAGCAGGTTGCGCAGCGCGACAGAGACGGAAGAGCCGATGACCGACAGGATCAGCGTCGTGTCGGTGGTGATCCGGCTGATGATCTCGCCGGTCAGCACACGTTCAAAGAAGGCGGGGCTCATCCCCACCACCCGGTCGAACACCGCCTTGCGGATATCGGCCACCACACGCTCCCCCAGCCGGGTGACAAGGTAGTAGCGCGCGCCCGTGCCAAGCGCGAGCAGCCCTGCAATCACCAGCGCGGCCAGGAAATACTGGTCCAGCAGCTCGGCACCCTGGTTGAACCCGTCCACCACCCGGCGCACCGCAATCGGCAGCACCAGACTGACCGAGGCAGTCACCATCAACGCCAGCAGCGCGCCCAGCACCATACCCAGATAGGGCCGGAGGAATGGCATCAACGCCCGAAGCGCACCGATGCGTTTCGATGCCGCCCGCTCTTCTGCGGACATCTGCGGTCTTCTGGCCATTGTCTCTCCCTTCGCGCTGCCTTGCGGTTTAGGCAATGCAAGCCCATCGGGCAAGCCGCGCGTCACGGATCGGGGCAATGCGCCGCGCTTGGGATCATGGGGAGGGAGGTTGGAGCGGGCAGCGGGAATCGAACCCGCGTCTTTAGCTTGGAAGGCTAAGGTCTTACCATTACACAATGCCCGCGTCCGGGTGACAATATAGCCCCCTTTGGGTGAGTGCAAGCACCCGGGCAAGCAAAGGGCGCGCCCGAAGACGCGCCCCCCGCAGCGGCGATGCCGCTTACTTCTTGGTGATGCGCCCATCCACATAGGGAGCGTAGGGCGTGTTCGCCGCCAGATATTCCGCCGTCACATCGGCCAGATCGGGGCCGAAGTCATAGGCGTTCTGCGCGTCGGTGGCGAACATCTTGAACCCGTCGCCGCCATTGCGGACATAGTTGTTGGTAACGATGCCATAGACCGTCTCGGGCTCGATCGGCGCCCAACCGTCCCCGGCCTTCACCATCACCTCGGAAATCCGCGACCCCACCGGCTGGCTGGCATCGAAGCTGTATGTCAGCCCCGCCACCTGCACGAAGCGGCCCGCGGCTTCTTCATACTGGCTCACGCCATTCTCCAGCGCCGCGACAACGGTCGCCCCCGGCGCCTGAAAGGTGGACAGGGTGTTCTGGAACGGCAGCACCGTCAGCACCTCGCCCATCGTCACCTCGCCCGCGTCGATGGACGCGCGCAGCCCGCCGCCATTGGCGATGGCGATGGTCACGCCCTGGTCGGCCACGCGGTCCAGCATCGCATCGGCGACAAGGTTGCCCATCGTGCATTCCTGCGCCCGGCAGGAATTGCGGTCGCCGTCGATGGCCTCCGCGGTCTCGGCCACCACCTTCTGGCGGATCTCCTCCAGCGGCACCGCAAGTTCGGCAATCCGCGCCACGGTGGCTTCGTCCTCGACCACCGCCGCATCCATGATCAGCGGCTCGCCGCTGGCCTCGGTCACCACGCCCTCATCGTCGAAGGTCACGTTCAGCTCGCCCAGGAACTTGCCATAGGCATAGGCCGACACGATGGCCGTCTGGCCCACCATAGTCGGATAGGGCCCCTCGGCATCCTCGGACGCGTTGGACAGGTAGGTATTGCTGTGCCCGCCGACGATCACATCCACCCCGGTGGTGCCCGCGGCGATCTCCTTGTCGACGACATAGCCCGAATGGCTCAGCACGATGATCTTCGTCACGCCCTCGGCGGTCAGCTTGTCCACCTCGGCCTGCACAGCGCCGACCGGGTCGGTGAAGATCACATTGGGGCCGGGGCTCGCCAACTCATCCGTGTCATGCGGCGTCAGCCCGATCAGGCCCAGCTTCTCGCCGCCCTTCTCGATCACCACCGATTTCTGGATGATATCCGCCAGCAGCGGCTCGCCCGAGATATCGGCATTCGACATCAGAATCGGGAAATCCACCGTCTCGACAAAGCCCTTCAGCACCTCGGGCCCGTCGTCGAATTCGTGGTTGCCCACGGTCATCGCGTCATAGCCCAGCTTGTTCATGAACTCGGCCGAAGCCGCGCCCTTGTAATAGGTGTAGAACAGCGTGCCCTGAAACTGGTCGCCGCCATCCACCAGAATCGAATTGTTCGACCGGGTGCGTGCATCGGCAATCGCCGTCACCAGCCGCGCAGTGCCGCCAAAGCACTCGCCCGCGGCCGCAGCCTCCTCGCCGCAGGACGAATCAGAGCTGGAAATCGGCTCGAACCGGGCATGGAAGTCATTGGTGTGCAGGATGGTCAGCGTATACTCCGCCGAAGCGGCACCGGCAGACAGCGCAAGCGCGGCTACCGAGGCAAGAAGCCGGGAATTCATGGGCATAACTCCTATGTCGTGCGGGGGCGTCGGAAACGGATGGCCGAGGCCTGTTACATTGCTGTCACAATCCCTGCCTGTCAAAGCCCTATCGCCGCATAGAACGTCACCCGGGTGACGGCGCGATGACAGCGGCGCAGGCTTGGGCGGAACGTCGCCACCAACCCGCCCATTGACCGGCGCGCAGGGGCAAGGCATGTGTCGGCGATGCTGATCTTCAAGATATTCCGTCGCCCCGAATGGGATGCGTTCAAGGCAGCCGGCGAAACCGCCGGGGCGCCGGTCGATCTGGCCGACGGCTACATCCATTTCTCGACCGCGGCGCAGCTGCCCGAAACCGCGTCCAAGCACTTCGGCACCGAGAGCGATCTGGTGCTGGTCGCCTTCGCTCCTGACACCCTGGGCGAGGCGCTGAAATGGGAACCCTCGCGCGGCGGCCAGTTGTTCCCCCACCTCTACCGCCCGCTGCGCCTGTCCGAAGTGGTCTGGGACAAATCCCTCCCCCTCGGTGCCACCGGCCATATCTTCCCCGAGGGCGTGCTGTGACCCCGCTGGAACGCCTCGGCCTGCTGGCGCTGCACCGGATGGACCCGGAGGCCGCCCACGCGCTGTCGCTCCGCGCGCTGAACGCCGGCCTAGCGCCCACCCCCGGCCCCGTGACCAGCGCCCGGCTTGCCACAACGCTCGCCGGGATGACCCTGCCCAATCCCGTCGGCCTCGCCGCGGGCTTCGACAAGAACGCCGTCGCCGTGAACCGCCTGACCCGCGCCGGGTTCGGCTTCATCGAGGTCGGCGCCGCGACACCCCGCCCGCAGGAGGGCAACGCCCGTCCGCGCCTTTACCGCCTGACCGAAGACCGCGCCGTCATCAACCGCTTCGGCTTCAACAACGAAGGTGCCGGGGCGATCACCGCGCGCCTCGCCGCCCGTCAGCGTGGCCCGGTGCCCGTTGGGCTAAACCTCGGCGCGAACAAGGACAGCGCCGACCGCGCCGCGGATTTCGGGCAGGTGCTGGCGTTGGCTGGCCCGCATGTGGATTTTGCCACCGTCAACGTCTCCTCGCCCAATACCGAGCGGCTGCGCGACTTGCAGGGCAAGGCCGCCCTGACCGCGCTGCTGACCGGCGTGCTGGCGGTGCGGGACAGCCTGCCCCGCCGCATCCCCGTCTTCGTCAAGATCGCCCCCGATCTCGATGCCGCAGGGCTGGAGGATATTGCCGAAGCCGCTCTGACCTCGGGCATCGACGGCATCATCGCCACCAACACCACCCTGTCGCGCGAAGGGCTGCGCAGCCCCCACGCCACGCAGACCGGCGGCCTCTCCGGCGCGCCGCTGTTCGATCTGTCCACCCGCGTTCTGGCCCGGATCTCGGTGCTGACCGAAGGCCGCCTGCCGCTGGTCGGCGTCGGCGGCATTGCCAGCGCGGCACAGGCCTATGCCAAGATCCGCGCCGGTGCTTCGGCCGTGCAGCTTTACTCCGGCCTCGTCTATGGCGGGCTGTCGCTGTCGGCAGACATCGCCCGCGGTCTGGACAAGCTGCTCGCCCGTGACGGCTTCGCCTCGGTCGCGGAGGCCGTCGGCACCGGCCGCGGCGACTGGCTCTAAGCCGCCGCCCGCTCCACCCGCGGATAAAGCGCTGCCATCGTCACCCCACGCACCGCGTTCAGCACCATCAACGCCGCCCAGAGGCCATGATTGCCAAAAGCCGGCAGCAGCACCGCCACCGCCGCCACATAGATCACCGCCGACACCAGCATCGCATTGCGCATCTCGCGCGTGCGCGTCGCGCCGATGAAGATGCCATCCAGCATCCAGCTGGCCACCCCGATCAGCGGCGCCGCCGCGATCCAGGGCAGAAAGGCGCGCGCCTCGGCCCGCACCTCAGGCGAGGTTGCCATCAGATCCACGATCACCGGCCCCGCCAGCCAGAAGCACAGCGCCAGCAGCGCCGCCCCGCCGACGCCCCATTGCGAGGTGACAATCGAAGCCCGCCGCACCCGGCCCCGGCTGCGCGCCCCCACCGCCTGCCCCACCAGCGCCTCGGCCGCAAAGGCGAAACCGTCCAGCGCGAAGGCCGTCAGCTCCAGAAACTGCAACAGCACCTGATTGGCGGCCAGCGTCACATCGCCCATTCGCGCGCCGAGGAAGACAAAGCTGGTGAAGGACGCCTGCAACATCACCGACCGCAGCATGATATCGCTGTTCACCGCCAGCATCCGCCGCAGCCGGGCCGCATCGAACACCCGCGCCCGGTCGCGCCAGTACCCGCCCGACAGCGCATCGCGGCACAGCCACAGCCCAAGCGCCAGCCCCGTCCATTCCGCGACCAGCGTCGCAATCGCCACGCCTTCCACGCCCCAACCCAGACCCAGCACGAACCACAGGTCCAGCCCGATGTTCACGCCGTTCATCCACAGCTGCAACAGCAGCACGCCCCGCGTCCGCTCCAGCGCGATCAGCCAGCCGGTCACGGCATAAAGCGCAATCGTCGCCGGCGCGCCCCAGATGCGGATCTGCATGTAGTCGCGCGCCAGCCCCTCCACCTCATCCGAGGCGGGCGCCAGCGCGAAGGCGCCCGCAAACAGCGGCACCTGCATCACGACAATGACCAGCCCCGCCGCAGCCGCCACCAGCAGCGCCCGGGACAGGTTCGCCGCCACCTCCGCACTGTCGCCCGCGCCCTTGGCCTGCGCCACCAGCCCGGATGTGCCCATGCGCAGAAAGCTGAAAATCCAGTAGATCGACACCAGCACGATCGCGCCGAGCCCCACCGCACCAATCGGCGCCGCCTGCCCCAGTTGACCCACCACGCCAGTATCCACCGCGCCCAAAATCGGCACCGTGGCATTCGACAGCACGATCGGCACAGCTATCTTCAGCACGCGGGCGTGGGTAATGTCGTGCATCGGCCGGGGTCAGTCGTCGCGGGCCGGCATCAGGAAATGCCCGGTCGCCTGCGCGAAGAGGCGCGCGCGGTTGTCCTGCCAGGCCTCGACATGCACGCTGGCATAGCGCCGGCCCGAGCGGTTGACCCGCGCCCGCGCATAGGCATCGCGCGGCAGGCCCGACCGCAGGTAATCCACGGTGAAGTCGATGGTCTTGGGCAGCCGCGGCAAATGCAGCGGGTCCAGCAGCGTCGCGTCGATCCGCCCCGCCTCCATCTCTTCCCACAGCAGCGACCAGGACAGCTCGATGATCGCCGTGGTTTCCAGAAACGCCGCCGTCACCCCGCCATGCAGCGCAGGCAGCATCGGGTTGCCGATCAGTTTCTCATCGAAGGGCAGCGTCGCCGTCAGCTCATCGCCGCGCCGGTCGAAGGCGATGCCAAGGAACTGGATATAGGGCACCCCCGCCACCAGCGCCTTCAGCGCGGCATCGCGGCGCTGCTTGATCACCTGCACGGGTTCGGGGCGGGCGCGCGGGGCCATGCTCATGCCATCCCGCCGGAGGTCTGCACGGTAAAGGTGCCCGTCGCTGTCGCCACCGGCAGCGCGTCATTGTCATCATGCGCGCTGGCCCGCACGAAGGCGACCGAGCGGGTGATGTGGTGGCACTCCGCCCGCGCGCGGATGCGCTGGCCCGGGGTGGCCGCTCGCATGTAGTCGATGCGCAGGTCGATGGTCGCCGTGCCCGCCGGGCTGCCCGGATGGCTCATCACCGCCGCCCCGCAACAGGTGTCCATGAGGGCAGAGACCGCGCCGCCATGGATCACCCCAGTCTGCGGATCGCCCACCAGCCGCAGGTCGTAGGGCATCGAGATCGCGGCAACCCCCTCGCCGATCTCGTCCAGCACCATGCTCAGCGCGCGCGAATGCGGGATCGCCTCGATGAACTGCCGCGCGATGGCCATCTTGCCGTTCTCATCCATGCCCGTCGCTCCCCTGCCCGTTCGGCGCCATGCTGCGCGGCAAGCCGCCGCGCCGCAAGCCCGATCTTGCCGGGGCTGCGGCGCGCAGGGCAGTTGAGATCGCCCGCCCAACTCGCTAGCCTGCCCGCATCGGGGGGGTGCCGGAATGTCCGAACAGACACTGAGCTTCAAGGAAATGTGCGCGCGGTTCGACGTGACCCCACGCACGCTGCGCTATTACGAGTACATCGAACTTTTGAAGCCCGGCAAAGAAGGTCGCGCCCGGCACTATGGCCCGCGAGAGGTGGCTCGGATGACGCTGATCCTGCGCGGCCGCCGCTTCGGCTTCAGCCTCGAGGAGGTGCGTCAATGGCTGCTGCTCTACGATCAGAAGGGCACGCAAGAGCAATACCGGGTCTGGGTCGAGCTGGCCAATCGCCAGCTTGCGGAACTGGAGCGGCAACGCGCCGATCTTGACGCGACCATCGCCGACCTGCGGCAGCTGCGCGATGCCAGCGCCGACTCGCTGACTGATGATCCGGCCTCGGCCTGACATCGCCCGCAACGGCCTGCGCTATTCCGCCCTGCAGCCAAAAACCGCCTAATAAAAGCGCTTTGCGCGCTCCAAGATGATTGCGCTGGCCAAGCCCCGGAGATCATGAAATTTCCCGCCGCGACCCATTTCTTTTCTGACATGACGTCACGGATTTGGTGACGCCACGTTACGTTTACGTTCACGTCACCTTCGCTTGTAAGGTTGCGCAAACGGGACCATTTGCCCTCCATGACGCTACGACAGGTTGCATGGAAAGACACCGCCATGAGTGAACAGGTTATGACCATCCGCGAGATGTGCGACACCTATGATGTGACCCCGCGCACGCTGCGCTTTTACGAGAGCAAGGAACTGCTGTTCCCGATCCGTGAAGGCCAGCGCCGCCTGTTCACACGGCGCGATCGCGCCAGGTTGACGCTTATCCTGCGCGGCAAGCGCTTTGGATTCACGCTCGAGGACATCCGCCAGCTTCTCGACCTCTACGAGATGGGCGACGGCCAGCAGACCCAGCTGGCCCGCACGCTCGACGTGGCGCGGGGCCGGCTGGCCGAGATGCAGCGCCAGCACCACGAGCTTGGCGAGGCCATCGCGGAACTGACGGAACAGATCGACCTTGGCGCGGAAAAGCTCGCCAAGGCCAAGGCAAAACCCGCCGCCTGACGGCACAAGCCGCCGCGCGCCGGGACGAACAGGGAGGAAGACCATGCCAAGCTACATCGCCCCCACGAAGGACATGCAATTCGTTCTTCATGACGTGCTGAAAGTCACCGAAACCGGCGTTCCGGGCTATGACGATCTGGAACGCGACTTCACCGAAGCTGTGCTCGATGCCGCCGGCAAGGTCTCGACCGAGGTTCTGGCCCCGCTGAACGTCGTTGGCGACACCGTCGGCTGCGTGATGGAAAACGGCGTGGTGCGCACCCCCGAGGGCTTCAAGGCCGCCTTCGCCGCGATGAAGGATGGCGGCTGGACCGCGCTCGACTGCGATCCCGAATATGGCGGGCAGGGCATGCCCTATGTGCTGGCGACGGCGGTGGGCGAGATGTTCGTGTCGGCCAACATGGCCTTCAACATGTATCAGGGCCTGACCCACGGCGC
>Ga0209347_1005654_pt1 | contig 11720 bp, 8 predicted proteins | sample AutmiccommuBRH23_FD_187382 | JGI IMG/M metagenome (GOLD analysis project Ga0209347, IMG submission 187382) | Deep subsurface microbial communities from Mt. Terri, Switzerland - Autotrophic microbial communities BRH/23 (SPAdes) (version 2) | ecosystem: Environmental > Aquatic > Deep subsurface >...
CCTCTGATGCTTCGTAATGACCTTTATGTAATTCGTAGTTTGTCATGCTATCTCCATCATAGCTTGTAACAAAACCATCTGGGTCATCTTTTACAAAGGTATACTTTCTAGTGGTGTTATCTGTTCGAAATTCCACCAGATTATATTCAGCATACATCTTTAAAAATCCATCCTGATTATAGCTCCATCCATAACCAAAGGGACCTAAAGTTTGATTATCACTGGAGTAAGTGCGCTCTAAATCAAAGCCAAAGCCAATTCCAGAAAGACTAAGGTCTGTATATTTTAATGATAAATCCCCTTTTACCAGGTCAATATGATGACCATTTGACTGATCAAATGAGGGAGTTATATCTCCTTTACCTATTACCGGTAAAGCCTGGGAAGTATAATCTTGAGTAGGTAAGGCTGGAATATAGGGTAAATAATTTTGTAAAGGGTTAGGAATTTGTGCTGGTGCTATTTGTGTCCTAGGCATTAAGTCCATTATTGAATTTGGATCAAAAGATATAGGATTTGCATGTGTAACGGTTGGATAAAAAGAATAAACGTTCAATAATATTAGTAATGCTAAGGTTAAAGAAACTAACTTTTTAATTTTTTTCATTTTACTTTTCTCCCCTTTTTTAATTGTATAAAAACAAAAAAACTCAAGACTCTAATAGTCTTGAGTTACCTACAAACTCAATTTACATTGTTCAAAAATCTCTAGCAGCAAAAAATATAGTATGATGATTATAAATGGATGTATAAGTAGGCAATCTGGCAATCATGGTCGATTAAATTCTCATCGACTTTAGACCCAAGACTTTGCGCCCCCACCTTTCGAAGGGTTTGCCTTTATCAATTTAAAATCCGTATAGGAATAGTTTACTATACTTTGTATATAAATTCAATATATTCACCAAAAATAATACAATATTATTCAATATTCGACAATTTTGTTTACGCCGCTTTATTCTTGGTGTATAGGTCAAAGGCCACAGCCAATAGCAGAACCAAGCCCTTGATCGCTTGCTGCCAGTCAATTCCCACACTTAGCAGAGACATACCGTTATTCATTACTCCCATAACTAATCCACCAATAATCGCTCCAATTACTGTACCAATACCTCCAGATGCTGAGGCACCGCCGATGAAGGCAGCCGCAATAGCATCCAACTCAAAGAGGTTACCGGCTTTTGGCGTCGCTGCGTTTAACCTAGCGGCAAAAATCAGTCCGGAAAGAGCTGATAACACACCCATGTTAACAAAAACCCAGAAGGTGACTCTGCTCGTCTTAATCCCCGACAGCTTAGCAGCCTTCTCATTGCCGCCTAGAGCATAAACATGCCGGCCGACAACAGTTTTATTAGTTATAAAAGTATATATTACTATTAAGAAGAACAAAATTACTAAAATGTTCGGAATACCCTCATAGGTGGCTAAAACATAAGTAAAGACATTTAATAGGGTAATTAACGCTAAATTTTTTAATACAAAAATTGCTATAGGAGATACTTCGAAATTATACCGCTGCTGGCTCCTTCTCTCTCTCCACTCTAAGAAAACATAGATTATCGATAAAAGAATCCCTAAAGCAATCGTTAAGATGTGTAAGCCTGCCCCATTGAAGAGATCTGGTAAAAACCCGGAGCTGATTTTTTGGAAAGTGACCGGGAAAGGAGCGATCGATTTTCCTTCCAGCACAACTAGAGTTAACCCTCTAAAGAGAAGCATGCCTGCTAAGGTTACAATAAAGGCCGGTATTCGCACGTAGGCTATCCAATAACCCTGCCATGCCCCAATTAATGCCCCCAAGAGCAAGCAAATCGCAACGGCAAGAACAACAGGGAGTTCCAAATTTATCATTAATATTGCCGATATCGCTCCGATGAAAGCTGCAATTGAACCGACAGATAAGTCAATATTACCCGTGATGATTACCAGAACCATCCCGATTGCTAGAACCAGAATATAACTATTCTGCAAGATTATATTGGTAATATTTAACGGCTTCAAAAGGATTCCATCGCTTAGGATTTGAAAAAGTACAATAATAAAGACTAAAGCAATAAACATTCCATACTGCCTGATGTTAATTTTCATCCTATTTACCTCCTACTCTCGTCATGTGTTTCGCGATTGCTTCCTGTGTAGCTTCTTCTCTAGTTAATTCACCGGTTATTTTTCCTTCTCTCATAACATAGATACGGTCACACATTCCAAGTATTTCGGGAAGCTCAGACGAAATCAATAATATTCCTTTACCTTCTGATGCCAACTGATTAATGATCGTATATATTTCATACTTAGCTCCCACATCTATGCCTCGAGTAGGTTCATCCAAAATAAGTATTTCCGGTTCGGCAAAAATCCACTTGCTTAAAACCACTTTTTGTTGGTTTCCCCCGCTCAAATTGACCGTCTTCTGCATAATGGTTGGAGTTTTTATTTTAAGCTTTTCCCGATATTTCTCCGCCTCAACCGCCTCTTGCTTATCATTTATAATATAACTTTTAGAAATCCCCATTAAATTTGCTAAAGTTATATTCCCTTTAATATGGTCGATGAGGACTAGACCATAGTTTTTTCGATCCTCGGTTACGTATGCAATGCCATTATCAATCGCCTTTTTAACACTACTAGTATTTATTTCTTCACCGTTTTTATAAACTTGTCCGGAAATTTTTTTACCATAGGATTTTCCGAATATACTCATCGCTAGCTCAGTTCTTCCCGCACCCATCAGGCCGGCTATTCCTACAATTTCGCCTTTAGAAATATGAATACTAATATCGTCAATCACTTTTCGGTCAAGATGCAACGGATGATAAACATTCCAATTCTTTACTTCAAAAATTTTGCCCCCAATATTCGGCTGACGTTTAGGATAAACATTAGTCAAATCTCTGCCTACCATCCCCTTAATAATTCGATCCTCTGTTATTTGATCATTTTTCATATTTAAGGTTTCAATTGTTTTACCATCGCGTAATATCGTAATTTCGTCTGCAACCCTGTAGACCTCATTTAATTTATGGGAGATAAGTATCGAAGTGATACCCTGTCTTTTAAATTCTAACAATAAATTGAGAAGGTTTTCGCTGTCCTCTTCATTTAGAGCTGCTGTTGGTTCATCTAGTATTAACAGTTCAACTTTTTTGGAAAGTGCCTTAGCAATCTCTACCAATTGCTGCTTGCCAACACCAATATTCGTAATCAAAGTGTTTGGAGATTCTATTAATCCAACCTTCTTCAGCAAACTCTTGGTCTTAGTAATCGTTTCGTTCCAATTAATAATTCCCCTCTTCGCTTCTTCATTCCCCAGATAGATATTCTCAGCAATTGATAAATAGGGAATCAGCGCTAGCTCCTGATGAATTATTACAATCCCCAAATCTTCACTCTGTTTAATATCTTTAAATTCGCAAATCTGACCTTTAAATAAAATGTCCCCCGAATAGGTGCCAACCGGATATACTCCACTGAGGACTTTCATTAAGGTAGATTTACCAGCACCATTTTCGCCAATTAAGGCATGAATCTCACCTTTTTTAACTTGCAAATTTACATTTTCAAGTGCTTTTACGCCTGGAAATGTTTTGGTAATATTCCTCATTTCCAAAATGAAATTCGACATGTTGTCACCAAACCTTCTTATCCCATCGGGAGTATTAATAATCTTCAAGAAACCCTTAAGCTTTTCTAGTTCAATTTTTTGATAAGTGATTTAGCGATAGTCAGCGACCATCACTAAATCACCTTAGAATATCTAAACTATTTTTCGATCTGATCTTTAGTGTAATAGCCACTACCGACAAGTACTTCTTCCCAGTTAGTTTTGTCAACTGAGATTGGCTCTAATAGATACGAAGGAACTACTTTTACGCCATTGTCATAAGTTGTTGTGTCATTTACCTCTGCTTCTTTACCGCTTAATACAGCTGCAACCATTTCTACAGCTTTTTTAGCTAGTGTTCTAGTATCTTTGAAGACTGTCTGTGTTTGCTCGCCGGCTAGGATTGATTTTACTGAGGCTAACTCAGCATCTTGACCAGAAATAATTGGCATTGGTTTTCCTTCACTACCGTAGCCTACTCCTTTTAAGGAAGAGATAATACCGATACTAATTCCATCATAAGGTGAAAGAACTGCATCTACTCTATTTGTAGTGTATTTAGCGCTAAGTAAATTATCCATTCTGGCTTGGGCAACGGAGCCATCCCATCTTAATGTTGCAACTTGGTTAAAATCGGTCTGTCCGCTCGCAACCACTAGTTTTCCGGATTCAATATATGGTTGAAGGACTGAAAATGCTCCATCAAAGAAGAAATATGCATTGTTGTCGTCTGGTGAACCAGCGAATAACTCAATATTGAAAGGACCTTTTCCGTCTTTCAGACCAAGCTTCTCTTCAATGTAAGAAGCCTGCTGAACTCCAACCTTGAAGTTATCAAAAGTTGCATAATAGCTTACAAACTCACTGTTTCTGATTAGGCGATCATAAGCGATTACCTTAATCCCTGCGCTGTTAGCTTTACTAAGGACGTTTGTCAAAGACTCACCATCAATTGCTGCAATAACTAGAACATCCGCACCCTTAGTGATCATGTTTTCAATTTGCGAAATTTGGTTTTCTACAACGTCCTCGGCATATTGCAGGTCTGTCTTATAACCTAAAGCCTCAAACTCCTTAACCATATTCCCTCCGTCTGCTATCCATCTCTCTGATGACTTAGTCGGCATGGCAATTCCAACTGTTTTAACTTCCTCTGTTACTGCTCCAGTGCTAGTATCTGTGCCTTTAGTCTTTTCACTACCGTTTGAACATGCTACCATAGTAACCATCAGAGTTACTAGGACCAACAAAAAAACAACCTTTTTCACTACGAATTCCCCTCTCTTCTTTTAGTTTAATAGAATATCTATATTATTTAAAGATATAGATACCATTAACACAATTCCAAATATTCACTCTAGTATCCGCTTTCATTAGAGAACCTAAAATTGTCTAGAGATCCTCTTTGTTTTTGGCAATTTGCTTCCTTGTTCGTTTGAAAAAAATGATATTTCCAATGTTTAGTTGTACGTACAACTAGGGAGAAAAAAATATTTTTAACGCTATTTAATTGTACGTACAATTATCATAAACCAAATTGTTACTTTTAGCAATACAGAAATTATCGTAAATGTCCAACAATTTCGTTCAACCTTAGTTCATTGCGAAAACTCGACTGTTTAGTCTGTTGATCAATAATTACATACTCTATCCCGATAGCTTCTGCCCAATCAACGAGCTGTTCAGTAGTAACTTCGTAGGAATAGGACGTATGGTGAGCACCGCCGGCAAGTATCCAAGCCCAAGCAGCGGTTTTTAATGAAGGCTGCGGTCTCCAAAGCACCCTTGCTACCGGCAGCTTAGGAATTTGCTGATTGATCTCCACAGCTTCAACCTCGTTGATAAGTAACCGAAAGCGATTTCCGAGATCAATAATCGAGGCATTCACCGCCGGACCAGCTTTGCCATCAAAAACTAAACGTGCCGGATCTGCTTTACCGCCAATAGATAGCGGATGAACTTCCAGTTTTGGACGAGCAGAAGCGATTGTAGGACAGACCTCTAGCATATGCGCTCCCAACACTAACTGATTCCCCGGTTCAAAATGATAGGTATAATCCTCCATGAAAGAAGTACCTTTGCCTCCTGCCATTATTTTCATTAATCGGACTAGGGCTGCAGTTTTCCAGTCTCCTTCGCCGCCAAAGCCGTAACCGGCAGCCATTAAGCGCTGTACAGCCAGCCCGGGAAGCTGTTTCATTCCATGCAAATCCTCAAATGTTGTTGTGAAGGCTCCAAATCCACCCTCCTGCAAGAAAGCTTTCATCCCCAGTTCAATCCTGGCCTGCTCGCGAATCGAGTCCCGAACCTGCCCGCTGCTTAGACCTGCCGAAGTGATATCATAAAGCTCCCCATACTCCTCCAACAGCTCATTAACAAGATTCTCTGGTATAGCTGAGATATATTTAACTAAATCACCTACGCCATAGCCATTAATTGACCAGCCGAATTTTATTTGTGCTTCTACTTTGTCCCCTTCGGTTACAGCTACTTCTCTCATGTTGTCTCCAAAGCGGGCGACCTTTAACGTTCTTCCCTCGTTATAGGCCACTGTGCTCTGCAGCCAACCGTAGATTTGCGAACGAACCTCTTCATCTTCAAAATGCCCTACGACAACTTTTCGAGGCTTCCCCATTCTCGAAGCTATGAAACCAAACTCCCGATCACCATGAGCAGATTGATTTAAATTCATAAAATCCATATCAATGCTATCCCAAGGAATATCCCGATTAAATTGGGTGTGCAAGTGTAAAAATGGTTTTTGCAGCTCTCTGAGTCCGGCTATCCACATTTTTGCTGGAGAAAAGGTATGCATCCAAGTGATCAGACCGGCACAATTATTCTGCCGATTCGCCTCTAGGCTAAGAGTACGTATTCCCTCGGGGGTAGTTAATAGCTCTTTAAAAACTATCTTATAGGGAGTCTGACCATTGCGGTTTAGGCTTTCAACAATTTTCCTTGAGTGTTCTTCAACCTTCTCCAGCGTTTGTGAACCATACAAATGTTGACTACCGGTTACAAACCAAAATTCATAGGGTCTCAGCTCAATCATAAAATCCCCTCCTATTTATATTTCTACTTCGTCGCTACTTCTTCTTTGCTGAAATATTATCGTTGTGCTCGAAGAGTGCTCCTATTTATATTTCTACTTCGTCGCTACTTCTTATTGAACCTCTAACTTTAATTGCTTCAACCGCTTCATTACGTCGTTTTCTCCCCGACCAAAATAGTCATGAAGTCTACTGTATTCCTGATATAAGCGTTCGTAAATCACAACGTTTTCAGCAATCGGTTTAAAGGTTTCTTCTTTTACACGAGCCATCTTCTCAGCAGCAGCGACAATTGAATCATAACCGCCCCTTTCACTTCCCGCGGCAACCGCTGCGAACATCGCCGCCCCAAGAGCGGGAGTTTGTTTAGATGCGGCAACCTTGATTTCGCGATTGGTAACATCAGCATATATTTGCATCAACAGCTTGTTTTTCTGCGGTAAGCCGCCACAGGCATAAAGCTCATTAACCTCTACACCATTATTATGAAAAGCATCAACAATTTTACGCGTCCCAAAGGCAGTCGCTTCCAACAAAGCTCGATAAATCTCTTCCGGCTTAGTTAACAAAGTCATTCCCAGAATAAGTCCTGTCAAATCAGTATCAACCAGTACCGAGCGATTGCCGTTCCACCAATCGAGAGCGAGCAAGCCGCTTTCTCCGGGTCGATATTTGGCAGCCTCTTTTTCTAGCCACTGATGAATATCTAAACCGGCTTTTTCCGCTTCTTTCATTGCGTATTCCGGTACGGAATGCTCAACAAACCAAGCAAAGATATCTCCTACCGCAGATTGCCCCGCCTCATAACCTAAGTATCCGGGAATAATTCCATCTTCAACTACTCCAGCAATTCCCTCTACTAGCTTTTCTTCCGTTCCCAGTAGCATATGACAAATCGAGGTTCCCATTACCATTACTAATTTCCCCGGAGTAACGACTCCTAGCCCGGGAACAGCCGCATGGGCATCAACATTACCAACCGCAACAGTTGTCCCTGGTGCTAATCCAAGCATTTTTGCTGTCTTCTCATTAAGCTCTCCAGCCTTTGTACCTAAAGAGACAATCTCTCCGCGCAGCTTCGTAGTAGTTAAATCCTCCATTCGTGGATCAAGCGCTTTAAAAAATGCTTTATCGGGATATCCGTCTTGTTTATGCCAAATGGCTTTGTAACCGGCTGTACAACTATTTCGCAGTAAATTACCGGTTAGCTGGAAAATAACCCAATCTGTCGCTTCGACGAAACGATCAGTGAGGTCATAAATCTCCGGAGCCTCATTTAGAATTTGCCAAATTTTCGGAACCATCCATTCCGAGGAAATTTTCCCTCCATACCTCGAAAGGAATCTCTCTCCCCTTTGTTTCCCTATCTCGTTCAACTTGTTGGCTTCCGGCTGCGCGGCGTGGTGCTTCCAGAGCTTTATCCAACTGTGTGGATTATCTCTAAGCTGTGGGTTTAAACAAAGAGGTTCTCCAGCTGAATCAATCGGCAGCATTGTGCAAGCAGTGAAATCAATTCCTACCCCAATCACATCTTCAGGTTTAATCCCTGAAAGCTGTAGTACAGCCGGAACAGAGCTAGCCAATACTTCAAGGTAATCATTGGGATCCTGCAATGCCCAATCGTGCTCTAAGAGTATATTAGAGCCAGGCAGCCTTTCGTCAATTACTGAATTGCGATAAGGGGTCACATGGTCAGCCACTTCTGTTCCATCAGTTAGGTCAACCAGTACTGCACGACCGGATTCCGTTCCGTAATCAATACCAATAGCATACCTCTTCTTCATACTTAGTCCAGTCCTCCCATCCTAAATTTTACTGTCCATAATAGGCATTCTTGCCATGCTTCCGTAAGAAATGGCGATCCAGCAGAGTCTTAGAAATCGGTTGACTAAGGGGGTTTAGGCTTAAGGTTGCGGCAGCAATTTTTGCTACCTCTTCCAGCACCGCTGCATTATGAACGGCGTTTGACGGAGTCTCCCCCCAAGCAAAAGGCCCATGACAACTAACCAAGACAGCGGACATTTGCCTTGGGTCAAGCTGCGCAAACGTTTCCACGATTAGGTTACCCGTCTCCTTCTCGTAGGCTCCGTTAATCTCTTCTTCTGTCATTTGTCGGGTACAAGGTATTTCCCCATAAAAATAATCCGCATGAGTAGTACCTAGTGCCAGGATTCCTCGACAAGCTTGGGCGAATCCGGTGGCAAAAGGTGAATGGGTATGTACAACTCCCCCTATATGCGGAAAATTTTTGTAAAGCACTAAGTGAGTTGGTGTATCTGAAGAGGGCTTAAGCTTTCCTTCAACCACCCTACCGGATAAATCCAGCACTACCAAGTCGTTAAGTCTTAACTCTTCGTAAGCCACTCCACTAGGCTTTATTACGACAAGTTCATTTTCGCGATCAATTCCGCTAACGTTTCCCCATGTAAACGTAACCAATTGATGCTTAGGCAGAGCAAGGTTGGCTTCCAAAACAGCTTCCTTTAACTGTTCTAACACCGGAATCACTCCTTACAAAAACATTTTATACTACCATTATAAACTTGTACGTACAAGATGTCTATTAAATTTTTCGTGTCGACTCTCGAATAATTAATTCAGTAGTGTAAACCACGTCTTCGACTTTTTTATTCTTGCTCTCAATCATTTTTAAAAGCATTTCCGCCGCTTTTTTGCCCATCTCTGCCTTGGGGTGAGAAAGGGTTGTTAATTTTACTTCTGTTGCGGTCGCCAATGAAGAATCATCGAAGCCGACAACAGAAACGTCTGCAGGGACGCTTAATCCCGCCTGTCTGATCGCTTCAAGCAGAGAAACAGCTAGTTCATCGTTATAACAAACAAACGCGGTTGGTCTTTCATTAATCGGAAGCTTGAGCATTGCTAAAGCAATATCAAAAGGCTTAACCTTTTTCTCTTCTGTAATATATTGCACTACGGCATTAGGCATAAGCGCTAGCTTATAATGCTGATGAGCGCGCAGGAAGCCTCGCAAGCGTTTTACTCCTTGCATGTCATCAGTCTTAAAAAATCCGGCTATCCGTTTATGTCCATACTGAATTAAATGCTCGGTACCTAAAAAAGTACCTGCTTCATCTTCAACTGTTATAGTCGGGCAATCAATCTCCGGATAACGGGCGTTTATCATTAGATAAGGGATCTGCTTGTTTTCTAAGGATAAATAGAAATTAAGATTGGGATTCCCCTGCGAGCTTTTTGTTGGTTCAATAATCAGACCACTCAAAGGTTGCCCAATCATTGTCTTAAGGCTCTCACCTTCTTTTTCCTTGTTGTTGTCTGTACTGGAAAGCAGCATACTAAATCCCTGCTCCCGTAATGCGGCTTCCGCACCCTTTACGATATGAGGAAAAATATAATCTGTAATTGATGTAGTAATCATCCCGATCGTGTTTTTATCTAAGCCCTTATTAACTTTCGGAGTGGAAACAAAGGTTCCCTTGCCCTGCATCCGGTACAGCCAGCCCTCCTGCTCCAGCTCGCCAAAAGTCTGGCGGACGGTTTGCCGACTCATCTGAAATTTACCGGCTATCTCATTTTCTGAAGGCATTTGATCTCCGGGTTTTAACTGCTCGGATTTCAGCCATGATAATATCTCCTGCTTTAATTGAAGGTATTTCGGTAACTGCGATTGTTTCATTTTCCACCTCAAAGATTTTGTCAATAAAAAGATTATATCATATAAAAAACTTGTATGTACAATAATAGTTTTCGCAAAAAAATGCGGTAAAAGAATAACCCTACTGTCGATGTAGGGTTAGCAAAATTTTTCTTTAATCAATCGAATTTTGTAATGTCGATGGCACTCTTAAAGAAAATCTTCTGATTAGGTTCTAAGACCTGCAGACCTGTAAGCTCTGCCGGCAAATCCAAATTTGGCGCATTGGTAATCCAAGTATAAGGTTCCGGACAAACAAAACCCTGCTTGCCGTCTCCGTTATAGATCACCCAATGCTTAAAATTATCGTCGCAGCTATAAACGATTTTTAATCCTTCCTGATAATGATTAATCTGAACTTGATTCTTCCCGTGCAAAGCTGTGTCAGACAGAAAAGCATCATCTAAAGTCCAGCCTGACAAGTCTGTTCCAGCAACTAGTTCTTCTACATACATCTGATCAAAGGACTTTGTAGGAAGATTACGTTCATCCAACTGCCAACGCTTGACTACTGATGCCTTAAAAGTCGCCTGTTGGCCTGAATCGGCACTTTTTAGCGGGAAAGCAAAGCTCGTATGGAAGCCAAAGCCCAGCGGAAAAGCTTCACGACCTAGATTTTTGATCGCCACCTCTTTATTTATCCTTCCCTTAGTTAAAGTATAGGATAGCTGCATTAGAAAATCATGAGGGAAATAGCTTTTTAACTCCGGAAAAAGCCGTGAATCAAATTCTGTCTCAATAATAATCTGCTCACCAATAATTGCTGTATTTCTCAGCTTCCACTCCTTATCGTAAACAAATCCATGGTTGTGCAGGTCCTCAGCTGGTTCATTTATCGGGAATTGATACTCACGTCCATTAAAGGTAAATTTCCCGCGATCTATTCTATTCGGCGGGAATAATAAAGGAATACCGTACAAAATCGGTCTGTGATAATATTCCTCAGCACTCCCCGGTGTTCTTAAAAGCTCTAAACCCTGCTCCTTAACGGTAATCGAAATCAAATTACTGCCCCAAGAGGGAACAAGCAACAGCTCTAGTAACTCATTTCCAGCCCGAAGCGCCGCTTCCCCGTGGTATTTAATCTCTTCTAAATATGCCGTCATCTCTCAACTCATCCCTTAATTAATATTATTTTTTCTAATATTTTTGCTCGGTCAAATCCGGCAAAAACAGCTTGCTAAGAACCAAGGCAACTGCCCCAATTGCTGCTGCATAATTACCCAATTTGCTAATAGCAATTTCTGTTCTTTCTACCGCGGTCTCTAACGCGCGCTTTTTTACTGTTTCCTTTAGTTCACTCATAAAGAAGTCTCCAGCCCGCGATACACTCCCGCCAATAATGATTTTGCTGGGATTTAGGGTATTCATAATATTGGCTAGACCAATTCCTAAG
>Ga0209347_1005655_pt1 | contig 11718 bp, 10 predicted proteins | sample AutmiccommuBRH23_FD_187382 | JGI IMG/M metagenome (GOLD analysis project Ga0209347, IMG submission 187382) | Deep subsurface microbial communities from Mt. Terri, Switzerland - Autotrophic microbial communities BRH/23 (SPAdes) (version 2) | ecosystem: Environmental > Aquatic > Deep subsurface >...
ATTACTTTGTTCGACTATTACATCAGCCAACCTGTCCAGCATTTGGTTGACCAATTCCGGATTTTTAAAAGATAATTTCAATAAATCATTTAGATCCATTAACTGGCCGGCTAACGTAAACGGCCCAAGAACGTAGCTGCCAATTGCTACTTCACTGCCTATATCGGCCTGAAGCATTCTTATTGCTTCACATACCACGGGCGCCCTTCCCTTTGCAGCAATCTCGTCAGGAATGTGGAATGTGGTCATTTCTTCTATGGAATGCACCACTTTCTCTTTTATCGTAGGGTACAGTACTTGGTTCACTTCTTCGTATGGGTTCATAACACAACCGATTTAACCATGTTCCGGCAAGACCTGCTGATCCCCGGTTTTTAATTTTTCAACAAATTCTCCGAAGAATTTATACAGTGGGTGATTTTCGTTACTAGGCAATTGACCAGTTTCGTATAATCCCATTGTGGCAGCCATAACCGAACCAGAAACAACTGCCGGAAACATCTTTGGTGCAGCAACTATCGGGCCATAAAAGATAAAGTCAGACCATAGCAAAGCTGAACAACCCTGACCAGATGCATTCATTGTGTGAACCAGTCAACGTATCTAATCATCTCTTCAGTGGTGTTAGCTACCATAGCTACAATGGCAGGAATTCCTGTCTTTTCCTCAAGTTCTTCTTGCTTTTTTACGTATTCCTCAGCTTTTACCCGGTTCCATGTACCCTCTTTTCTACTTTCCAATACCTTATCACCATTATGAAACATTGATGAAATCTATAAAGGAGGATTTTCTCCGTATTGACCTCCAACTTTAATATTACCAATTTGACATACCTTCTGTTTTCGCTCAAGCTTGAACATCATTTCACCTCTTTTATGTATTATTTGTATCCGGGAATTTTCTTAAGGATATGTTCTATACTGGGGAATTGATCTACGGAGTGAGGAAAGGCCATCGCTTCAGCAAAACGTTCCTGAAAGTCAGATTCTACTGCTGTCTCGATAAATTCAACACTGGCGGCCACATCACGGGCCTCAATGCGCTTGCCTTTATCTAACAAGGCAGCCTGCGCTCCATCCCCAGCGGCATTTCCAACGGCATGAACTTTGCTCAGGTCACAGTTAGGGAATAATCCAATAACCATTGAGGATTCCTGATCAATAAAGCTGCCAAAGGCTCCGGCCAGGGTTACCCGGTCAATTTTGTCCACGCCTAAGTGCCTCATCAGCATCTTGGTGCCTACATATAGAGCAGATTTAGCGAGCTGCACGGCCCGGATATCACCCTGAGTAACAGTGATGTCCTTACCTATGGCGCTATCTTCGGCAAAAACCATAACATATTCCGGTCTGCCATTTTCGTCCTTGCGGATGCGGTCGTTATTCAACTTGTTATTGAATCGTCCTGTCTTGTTGATAATGCCGGCCTTGAATACTTCAGCCACCATGTCGATGATACCGGAACCACAGATACCCTTAGCATTTCCCTTGCTGCCCCGACCGTGCCAATTGTCGTCCCCGATCACTTTGTAAGTGCATTCCAGAGTTTCCGAGTCAATCCTTAGTTTCTCAATGGCTCCCGGCGCCGCCCGCATACCAAACTTGATTTGGGCTCCTTCTAACGCCGGACCGGTAGCACAGGAGGTGGACAACAGTTTCTTGCTATTACCAAGATCAATCTCACCATTAGTCCCGATATCAATTATTAGGCGAACTTCTTCATCTTGCTTGTAGGGTTCTTCGGCAATAAGAACAGAAACATTGTCTGGGCCAACGAAACCTGCTTCTACCGGCAGGATGTGGATATTAGCCGACTTGTTTATCTTAATGCCCAGGTCACGGGCCTTCATATCAAAAGGTGCGCTAATTGCCGGAGCAAAAGGGGCACGACCCATGTACTGGGGTTCTAGATTCAATAGGCAGTGGTGCATGGCGGTGTTAAACACCAGAGTGATCTCCATGACATCGTTAGGTACCAATCCTGCTTTTTCCGTCATCCTTACAGCCAAAGTATTAATCCCCTCGATAATGGCGTCATGCAGTTTATCTCGGCCGTCTTGATTCATCATGGCATAGGTTATCCGCGAAAGCACATCTTCCCCATAGCGGACCTGCGGGTTCATCATTCCGTCCTTAATTACCATCTTGCCTGTACCTAAATCACAGAGGTAAGCGGCTACGGTGGTAGTACCGACATCAATTCCGATACCGTACCAGTTTTTCTGGAAGCCAGGTTTAACATCAATAATCTCATGCCCGTAAAGAATGGAGCAGGTTACTTTCCACTTACCTTCCCTTACAACATTAGGTAGTTCTCGCAGAGCGAAGTAGTCAATAGTGACGTTCTCCAAGCCATGATTTTCCTTCAGGGCATCCTGGATACGGCGCAGGTCATCGCGATGGTCTTCCATAGTTGCCGGAGACATTTCAACATAATAGGTCTTTACTGCCGGGTTAAGCTTGAAAATCCGCTCTTTACCGGTATCGAGTACTACCTGATCAGCTTTACGACTTTCTTCCGGTACGAATACCAGGACGTCGCCCTTGATTTGGGTGGCACAGGCCAAGCGGTAATTTTCAGCAATTTCCTGCTCCTTTAATAGTTTCTTATCTTCCTCACTTACAGGGGTTAGGTGGTCCATCTGTGAATCAATCCCGAATTTCTCAAAGAAACCTGTTTCTATTTTCACTTTGCATTTCCCGCATACTTTATGTGCTCCGCACGGAGCCTCAATATCCACCCCCAGTTCGTGCGATGCTTGAAGCAGCGTTTTACCTTCCGCTACCTTGCCGCGCCTGCCAGAAGGCTGAAATATTATAGTGTAATCCATTTGTCGTATCCTTCCTTGAAGATAAGGTATTTTACTTTGCATCACTTAAGTTTTGTAAATTAACAATTACTTCTTCTCACTGTAAATCTTGGCACTGTATTCATGGGTTTTGCGAACCCAAGTGTCGATATAACTCATCGGGACATCAGGGGGAACTTCGCAGGTTGGCGCCATATAAGAGTAATTAGGACTGCAGTTTGAAACTATATCATATACATCCTTATCAATTTTGTCTTCCGGTCCAGTGAACATATGCGGGCCGTGATACATTACAGCGGCAGGTATTTTATACTTATCGGCCACGTTTTCTTTGACCCAGGCTGCATCATGGTCCTGGTCAAGGTGGAGCGCTTTCACACCTATTTCATTAACCAAAATATCCAGCAGGGCATTGGCTTTGGGCCCTCTGAAATCTCCATGGACATGAAGCCATACTTCCTGATTAAACTCTTTCTTAACTACATCAACAATTTCTTGGATAAAGGGAAGTCCAAACTTTTCGTACATCTTAGGCGATGTCAATTCAGTCCCGAATACGTCACCAAGTATCGTCACGCTGTTGGCGCCGGCATCATATTGGCGGCGGATAAATTCGATATTAAACTTATTAGAGTAGTCACATAACTCATAAGCAAACTTCGGGTCTCTGATCATGTCTTTTGTTAAGGCCTCTGTATTCCTCAATAGACATGTACAGTTAGTTGCGCCCGGCATTCCCCAAACAGCGATAGGGACCTCATCTCCAACTTCCTTGGCAACTATCTTTATCGAATCCAGAACCCCTTTGATACGTTGGTCTTTTTCAAAAATAGTGGTAAATTTCTTTTTTACCTCCGGCCAGTCAAGGGGATCTTCAACAGGCCATTTTTCCGCCCCAACTACCCCACCATACTGATCAGTAACTTTTAAAGTGCCGCCCAGTACCTCCAAACCGAAATAAAGATCGAAGTATGAACCAAACGCTATATCATAATCATACTTCTTAAGAGTTTCCAACACTGTCTGGGCAGACTTCTCACCGTCTAAAAACCCAGGGCCGGTGATATCGGGTAACCTCCAACCGCAGGCATAAACCCCGTGTGTCAGAATGAATGGGAACACCGGCATACAATCCGGAACCTCACCGTTTCTGATAGCTTGGATTCTTTCCTTTTTGTTCATATACATCCACCTTTCAAAATATAATTCTATTTTTATTAATATCTACTTGCAATTATTGCGCCAACTTTTTTAATTTCTCTGCCAATCCATTAGTATCAACATTCTATGGGATTACACAATAAAGAAGACAAACTATTTTCCGTGTCCCAATATGGAACACCCCGGCAATGTGTCCCATATTGGATGTTTATTAAAAAACAAATAGAGCAGGAAACTGTTTTCCTGCTCTAAAGACTCACTAGTTTATCGTTACATTACCGATATCGTACTCTTTTAACTTCCTGTAAAGTGTATTCCGTCCTATACCCAGTGCCTTAGCTACTTTAGACATATTCCATTCATTTTGCTCTATAGACTCGATAATCAAATTTCTTTCTGCTTGTTTTATTGAACTAAGCTTTACATGTACTTTTTTTGTACTTTCGGCATTATTACAGTTTATTACTCGCTCGGGTAAACAATCAAGAGTAATATTATTATCGGAAGCTAATTTAGTAGCTCTTTCTATAGTATTCTCCAATTCACGCACATTTCCCGGCCATTTATAATTTAACATAACTTGCACAACTTCCTCCGCTAGAACGAAAGATGAACCATTACCATATTTACGCAAGAAATATTTTACCAAGAACATAATATCCTGTACGCGCCGCCAAAGTGGAGGAATATTAATAGAAATGACATTTAGCCTATAAAACAAGTCTAACCTGAATTCACCTTTATCTACCTGGCTATGAAGGTCTTTATGGGTTGCTGCTATGACTCTAATATCCACAGGAATTTCTTTCGTTCCGCCAACCCGGACAATTTTTTTCTCCTGCAGCACCCTTAAAATAGTAGCTTGGAACTCCAATGGCATATCACCGATTTCGTCTAAAAAGATTGTCCCCCCGGAAGCCAATTCAAATTTACCGGGTCTGCCACCTTTCTTCGCACCGGTAAATGCACCATCCTCATATCCAAACAATTCACTTTCTACCAAATCACGGGGAATGGCCGCACAGTTCATAGCTATAAACGGTCCGCCCCGTCTTTTGCTGTGATTATGAATTGCCTGAGCAAACATTTCCTTACCGGTACCACTCTCACCAATTAATAAGATAGAAGAATTACTATCCGAAACCTTCCGAGCCACTTCGATAATTTTGATAAACTCAGGATTATTTGTAATAATATCATTAAAAGTGAACCTTGCCTGAGAACCTAACATTTTATTTATCAATGTTTTTACGCTCTTCATTTCCCGCACAGTTACAACCCCGCCAAGAACTTGGCCCATATTGGCCTTAATTGGCTGCCCTGAGGAAGTGAAATGAATTCTCTGTCCATCTTGTTCATAAAAAGTCTCAAAATCTTGAAATGGTTCTCCTTGAAGTAAATCATCTATTACTGACGGGGCTATAGTCAACCGTATATCTTTACCGACCAGATTATTTGGCTGATAACCAAGAATAGTCTCCGCTACACTGTTATGGTTAGTAATTAAACCAAACCTGTCAAATGAGATAATTCCATCAGTTATAGTTTCAACAATAGTTTGCATGTTATTATAGGCTAGACTAACTTGTTCACAGGCTGTTCGTGTCCGTATTTCGTTTTCTATAGCTCCAACAGAAGCCACTACCATACCAAGAGTATGCGAGTGTGTCTGGCGGTAGTCACCGGATACATCTAAAATCCCTAAAAGTTGGCCATCAGTGTCAAAGATAGGTGCGGCAGAACATGTAAGATAGTGGTTAGGTGCACAATAATGCTGGCGACAATTAGTTTGCACTGGCCTCTTCTCATATATTACGGTTCCAATAGCGTTGGTACCCTTTAACTCTTCGATCCACCTTTCACCTTTACATAAGAAAGGGTTCGCTTCTACTAATTCTTCATCACCGATAATCTCCAATAAATAGCCTTCGCCGTCTGCCAACATTACCAAAAAACCGGAACCTTGTACAAATTGGTATAATCTGTGCATAAAAGGAATGGCAATAGATATTAACTTATTGTTTTTTTGGAGGCGTTCATCCAGCTGTTCGGGGGTTAGGCAATCCTTGATGAGATTATCAGGATTTACCCTTTTTAATGCGCAACGCTGCCATGAGTCGACTACGAAAGGACGTACGTTACTGTCAAGTACATTGGTCTTGAGGAAACTGCGCCAATAGTGGTCAACTTTTAAGGACATTCAAGACCCCCCTAATCTTCGGTCAATAAATATTTTATGTTATCAAAATTCAATAAAATAGATTTTGTTAATAATTATAATTAATTACTATTTAAAATAAAACCTTTTGGTTGTCAACAGCAATAACGAGTACTTAAAACGACAATTTATCCGGGCCAATGGTCACTTTTTGTAACTCACACAATATATAAATTTTCACATTTCAATAAAAAAAGGCAACGGGTGTTACTCCAAAGCGCTTTCTCAGCTACAGTCCAGAAAAAAGATTTTACCGTTCAAGACATATTTCCAGCCCCAACGCAACCTCCTGAATCTCACACCTGGTAAATTTGGTTTTGCTGATTAACTCCCTAAACTCGTTAGCAGTATAAGCACGTTTTAATACAATTACGTGCTTTCCTTTGCAGCGGACGAAATGAGGTTCGCTTATGCTGCGCAAGTTCAGGGTAGAAGTGTTGAAGCAATGGCTGCTGATGTTAGGCAGATGTATTTAAATTGGCCAGACAAATATCCAACCATGGCCCGTCTGGCAGACTATGCAACTAACCCGGATTTGGACAGGCAGTTTAAATTTGGTCTTCAGGTATTACTTGATGGATTAACGGCCAGGTTAAAAATATAAATAACACAGAAAAAACGGTGGCCATAAATGCAGGGCGCACCTAAAAGAGACCATCGGATTTTTATCCGATGGTCTTAGCCTCTTTCATTGATACCTATGGCAGATTCGAAAACCGATAAACAAGCAAAAGAGGAAATTCAACACTAAAAGCTAATTTAATACATTAAATATATTATTTGTTTACCACATTGGAGTGAGCATGGTGAAAAAATCTCAACATATTTTAGCTGCTCTGGCACTATTATTAATAATTGCATTAGGTATTAAAGTATACCTGCACAAGTCCAGCCTACTGCCCATATGGTTGATAGGGATAACTATTGGTTTTGTCCTCTACCGATCAGGAATATGTTTCGCTTCGATGTTTCAGGATATATTCCTATTTCGAAACTTTAGTATGTTCCGAGCCGTTTTAATCATGATTCTAATTTCACTGATAGGTATAAATATAATTCAAATATATGCCCATTTGAATGGAAACCAAATCCCAGGGAAATTTCATTCCGTTGGCATACATACTGCTGCAGGCAGCTTCATATTTGGTATAGGAATGATATTGGCGGGGGGATGTGCCTCGGGCACCCTCCAGAGAATCGGTGAAGGTTTTCTTATGTTTGTTTTGGTTCTCCTCGGAATGATTATTGGTTCAATATTTGGTGCATTTAATTATTCGTGGTGGATAACTAATTTCTATACTCATAAAGCAGTATTTCTGCCTGATGAAATTGGCTGGATTGGCGGAGGTTTATTATCTCTCGCAATCCTTATTGCCCTTTATGTTTCAACATATGTGTTGGCAAACAAGAAAACACATAAAAAAAGGAGTAGTACATATGCCGAAGAAAAAACTAAACCTCATGGGAGAGGTTTGTCCGATTCCACTATTGATAGTTCAAAGTGAGATAGAAAAGTTGAATCCAGGTGACAAACTTCAGGTGGAAACAGATTTCAGTCAAAGTGTGCGGAACATTCTTAAATGGTGTGACGACCAAGGTCATAAATTTGATTTAAACGAAGTTGATAACGGCATTTGGCAAATCACAATCATCAAAGAATAGTGCCATCACCTAACTCCAAGTAAGAGGTAGAAATTATTATGCCTAAAAAAGCTTCATTATTTCAATTTATTCTAAAAAGGCACTGGCCCCACTGGTTCGGTAGCGTCATTCTTGGTTTAATAAACATAGTCCTGACGATTATCTACAAACCATGGTCCATAACCGGTGATATATCTGATTGGGGTTTTCGTATTTGGAATAGGATGGGCGGGAAACCTCAAGACTGGAAAGAATATTTTAATGAGGTGGGCTTCGAGTCTCTAAACAAAGACCCGTTATTCAATGAACAGACAATCCTCAATACTGGTTTAATAGCAGGAGTGTTTTTGGCTGTGGCTCTAGCAGCAGAATTTCGTATAAAACCCATAAAATCTTATAAACAGGCAGTTATCGGACTATTAGGTGGTATCCTGATGGGATATGGTTCCAGGTTATCACTGGGGTGTAATGTTGGAGCAATGTTAGGCGGAATCTCTTCCCAATCACTTCATGGATGGGTTTTTGGAGTATTTCTTTTATTTGGTTCCCTCACCGGCGTTTTTCTGTTAAAGAAATATATTATGAAGAATTTCTAGCAGAACGAGCTTTTGACTGGGTCAGCTAACATCCTGACAAACCTTTTTGCCGCACTGTTCAGGTTCTTATTAGCCTTGTACACTACCATGTATTGAATTTTAATGGACTTCCCTTCAATGAATAAAGGATGAATTATACCGGCTCTGATTTCTTTCCTGACAGCAACTCTGCCGCATATTGCTACACCCAATCCGGCCCCAACAGTGGATTTAATTGCATCAATACTACCCATTTCTGTTACCACATTAAAATCATCAATGGACATCCCCCAAGATTCAAGGATGTTTTCAAATATTTGCCTTATTCCTGACCCTTTCTCACGAATTATCAGCGGGGCTTTTTTAAATTCTTCCAGGGAAATTGCTTGCTTAGTAATCCAGGGCCTTTTGGAAGGTGAAATCACTATTAATTCATCGTCTATTACCGGATGAGTTATAAAATCATTTTCGTGGCTTGTAAAAGCATCTTTTTCTACTAAAGCCAGGTTGATCTTATCATCTGCAAGCATTGACAATATTGTCTCAGCGTTTTTTATCTCTAGTTTCAGGTCTACTAAAGGGTATTTTTCTTTATAATTCCATAAACTACAAGGCAGAGTGTAATTACCTATAACTGAACTTGCTCCGATAATTAACCTTTGGTTCTCTTTCTTGGCCAAACCATCTATTTCTTTTTCTAATTGCTCATGCAGCTTGAGAATTTCTTTGGCACGTTTATAAACTATTTGGCCGACTTCAGTTAATGTTACCCCACTGCTGCTTCGTTCAAATAACTGGGCTCCGTAATAATCCTCAATAGAATGTATCTGGCCGCTTACTGCCGGTTGACTGAGATGAAGAAGCTTGGCTGCCTTGGAAAAACTTTTTACCCGTGCGATTTCGCAAAATAGTTCAAGCTGAGAAAAATGCACCTGAACATGCCCCCTTTATAATCGGTGACTTAGAAATTATATCACTTTATACGTTTATACCGTACTTAAAGGAAGAAATGGAACCGAACTAAACAACGTAGCCCGGCTCCATCATAAGATGCTCATTTGCGTTTCAAAAGCAAGGATTTACTGTGACTTCACAGTATGATCTTCATGACATAAATTACAATCCATTTTCCCCTGCTGGTTGTCCAAGGTACTATTTTCGCCCTGGTGGCATTGCATACAATGTTTAAATTCACCGGGAACCTGATATAGAGGAACGAACTTCCCGTCAAGAGCTTGATTTAGGAGTTCCGCCGCCCTTGCTGCTGTATCTCCGGTAACCTTGGCGCAGCGGTCTTTCTTTAATGCTTCGTTGATTTTTGCATCAGCCGCAGCCGCCCATTTGCTAACTGAAACGTGACAAAGAGGTGAATCGGATACGGTTGTAATTTGTTTCGGAATTTTACAGTAAGTTTCATGTTTATTGGATGGGAAAGGAAACTGCGTATACCATCCAATCAATTCATTTCCGATTTCAGTGTGTTTATCTGACGCCAAATTAATTATAGCCAAAGATCCGTTCAAGGCACCACATAATGTGCCCCAACTATATGCACCACCGGCGCCGTACTTAAACATTTCCAACGGAATGGTACCCCATTTCCCGTCTGAAGTTTCTTTTAATGTAATTAACAGCGCCTCAGCTGCGCCGTAGCAACACCCAAATTTATAATAGCCTTCATAACCCCTTTTTCTTACCACGTCCACGTTCAATTTTTTATACTGCCAAGGCACACCTGAATTTGAAGTTGCAGTTGTTGAAGCAGCTGTTGTACCTTCTTTAGCAGTACCGCCGGCAGAACCACATCCAATGATTCCACCGTAAGTAATCAACCCGGTAGCCAAAGCGCCTGTTCCCACCAGGAACTTCCTTCTGGTCATTAAAGATTTATTTTCTTTTTCTACATTGTCTTTCTCTTTACTCATAAAAACTCCTTCCTTCCTTTATAGAAATTAATCTGTCCTTAAAAAAAGGAGGGTCGAAACCCTCCTTTTAATGTTTAAACAAACTCAATCTCGTTTGTGAGTGTTCCCGGCGATCTATATCAGCGGCCTGTTGAGGGAGCAGCCATCGCCTTGACTTGATCAACCGTCGTCTTCAGGTCGCCACGCAAGTTCAGAAAATGCTCTTCTTCAACAGGGAGATCAAGCATGTTTCCATATACTACAAAGGAATCCTCATAAATCCGAACATCTTTGTAACCTAAATCCCGGAGGGCAAGGAAGGTAAAAGCGGTCCGGCAGCCACGGTGACAGTAAATAATAACTGTCTTATCTTTGGGAACATCCTTATAAAGTTCGGCAAATTTAGCAACTTTAAGTACCCCGGCTTCCTTATCTATGTTGATATCTACCGGGTAGGAATCTGCTCCTGGAATTCTTCCGGCCCGGGTAGTGCCAAAGCCGATACCGTTGTACTCGTCTGTGCTGCGAACATCTATGAGGTAATATTGAGGATCTTTGGTTGTAGCAATTTCAGCCATCTGATATGTGGAAACATACATGTTTGGGTTAACAACCTTGGAAGTAAAAGTGGCAGGTGGCAGTTTTACGAGATTCTTGTCAATCTTCTTACCTGCTTTCACCCATGCCTCATAACCGCCGTTCATGTAGTGAAATGATTTTGCCCCGTAATAAAGCGGAGATCCTTCAATGAACACATGATAATCATTGGCCTTTCCATAAACAATCAGGTCCATATCATTGCTTATTCCCATTTCGCTCATTATTTTTGCAAATTTTTCTGCAGGTAATACTCGGCCATCCATTGGGTGTTTTAAAATAGTTACGAGACCCTTTCCGCCAAAGTTAATGGCTCCTGGAATATGTCCCTTAGCATATTCTTCGGCAGAACGGGCATCGATAATTACCAACCCGGAAGTCCCGATTTTGGATTCTACAAAAGCAACATCTACAATGTCGGAAGGACCGATTTCATCAAACGAAAAGTTTCCCAAAGGACCGGTGCTGGTAGATACCGTTTCCGGACTTGCCGGATGAAGTTTCATGGTAGAAACGGCAACTGAAGCATCAGCCTTGGCGGCGACGGGTTCTGTCTTCTGGGCAACATTTGAACAACCGGCAACAATAAGAATTAGGACCAACACAATACTCAACAATACTGCTTTTCTACTTAAATACCACATTAAACTCTCCCCCTTAATTTTGTTATCACATTTAACATAAACCCGGCAATGCTGGACTTAACTTCGATACCTCCCTCCCTTCTTATCGTAGATAACACAGCGCTGCCGTCATCATAGTTGAAAACAATTCAGATTATTACTTATGCTAATTATAACATTCACATACTGA
>Ga0209347_1005656_pt1 | contig 11717 bp, 5 predicted proteins | sample AutmiccommuBRH23_FD_187382 | JGI IMG/M metagenome (GOLD analysis project Ga0209347, IMG submission 187382) | Deep subsurface microbial communities from Mt. Terri, Switzerland - Autotrophic microbial communities BRH/23 (SPAdes) (version 2) | ecosystem: Environmental > Aquatic > Deep subsurface >...
CGGGCTGGCGAGCGCCCGCACGGTGAGTTTCGCCAGTGTCCTCAGCCGCAATGAGCAGGTGCAGCTGGTGGCGGTCAAAGCGGTAACCGCCGGCTATCCCCTGCGCGGGCAACTGTGGGTGGCAGAGCAGGCGTTTCAGTCGGGTGCGGCCATCGACGCGATACCCGCCCCCGGCGAGGCATGGATCGACTCACGCCTGGCCTCGCAGTTGGCGCTGCAGGTGGGGGACACCGTCACCCTGGGGGAACGCACCCTTCGGGTCGCTGCGATTCTTACCCGGGAACCGGACAGGGCGGGGGAGTTCTTCAATGTCGCACCGCGCCTGTTGATGCACTGGGACGACGTGGGGTCCACGGGACTGATCGATACGGGCAGCCGGGTGAGCCATCAGCTGCTGCTGGCTGGCGATGCGGGTGCGGTGGCGCGCTTCCGGGGTTGGGCCGACGGGCGCGTGGAGCCACCCATGGAACTGCGGGGAGTCGAACAGGCGCGCCCGGAACTGCGCGCGGCCCTGGATCGCGGGCGACGTTTTCTCGGATTGGCGGCGCTGGTAGCGGCGCTCGTGTCCGCCGTAGCGGTCGGCATCGCGGCGCGCCGTTACGGCGCCCGGCACCTTGACGGCGCCGCCGTGCTGCGCTGCCTCGGGGCGCGTCAGCGCACCATCGTCGCCCTGCATCTGGCGCAGCTGACCTGGGCCGCACTGCTCGCGACCAGCGCCGGTCTTGTTCTTGGCCTGGGCGCCCAGGCGCTGCTCGGAGAACTCCTCGCCGGCATGGTCGGCGGGCGGCTGCCGGCGCCGGACTGGCGCGCAGCCCTGCCGGCGCTGACAACGGGACCGCTGCTGATGTACGCGTTCGCCCTGCCGCCGCTGCTATCCCTGCGCCGTGCGTCCCCGGCCCGTGTGCTGCGCCGCGACCTCCCCGCGCCGACACCGTCTGCGTGGTCGGTGTACGGGCTGGGTCTCGGGTGTGTCGTGCTGCTCGCGTTCTGGCAAGCGGGTGATGCCCGCCTCGCAGCTCTGTTCCTGGGGGGTGCGGCGCTCATGGTCGTGGTGCTCGGAGCCGGCGCCTGGCTGTTGCTCCGCCTGTTGCACCCCCTGCGCCGACGGGTCGGGGTGGCCTGGCGCTTCGGCCTGGCCAATGTCACCCGGCGGCCACGCACCAGTACGGTCCAGATCGTGGGCTTCGGCCTGGGAATCATGGCTCTGCTTCTGCTTACCGTGATCCGCGGCGACCTGCTTACCGACTGGCGCACCCGCCTCCCCGCCGACGCCCCCAATCATTTCGCCATCAACATCCACGGGTACCAGTTACAGGAACTGGAAGCCTGGTTCCGGCAACGGGACCGCAGCCCTCCGACCCTCTATCCCATGGTCCGCGGCCGGCTGATCGCCGTCGATGGTAAGCCGTTGCGGGGCGAGGACTTCGCCGACCCGCGCGCCCGCCGCCTGGCGACGCGGGAGTTCAATCTCTCCTGGAGTGCCCAGCCGCACCCCGACAACCGGGTGGTCGCAGGGCGCTGGTGGGAACGCGACCAGCACGGCCAAGCCTTGCTGTCCGTGGAGCAGGAGATCGCGCGAACCCTGGGTATCCAGGTGGGCGACCGGCTGACGTATCGCATCGCCGGAGAGGATCTCGAGGCGCGGGTCACCAACCTGCGCAGCGTCGAGTGGGAATCGTTGCATCCCAACTTCTTCGTGGTCGCACCGCCGGGCCTGCTGGACGCGTATCCGGCCACCTGGATCAGCAGCTTTCGCCTGGAGGCGGGGGAGAAACCGCTGTTGGCGGAGCTGGTGGGTGCGTTTCCCAACATCACCGTCATCGACGTGCAGGCGGTCATGGAGCAGGTACGCCGGATCATGGACCGGGTCGCCCTGGCGGTGGAGTACGTGTTCGGCTTCACTCTGCTGGCCGGACTCATGGTCCTCTACGCCGCCACCCAGGCAACCCGGGACGAACGCCTGCAGGAGAGCGCCCTGCTGCGCGCCCTCGGCGCCCGCCGCGGCCGCTTGCTGGCGGGGCTGGCGGGCGAGTTCGTCACCATCGGCCTGTTGGCGGGTCTGCTTGCGGCCCTGGGCGCCACCGCCGTTGCTTACGTGATCGCCACTACCGTGCTGGAGATGCCCTTCACGCTGCGCCCGGAGTGGTGGCTGATCGGCACCGTCGCCGGAGGCCTCGGCGTGGGATTGGCGGGCATCCTCGGTGTCCGCTCCGTGCTCAAGGTCCCGCCACTGGAGGTGCTGCGACGGTTTTGAGGTTCTTTTCGCGTGTGGTTCGTAACGCACGCACGCCGCTGCGTCTCGGCGTCGAAATCAACCCGAGCGAGTCCTCGCTCAAGTCACCACGTTGCGCGGACTACCGGCACGGTAGGCGCGGATGTTCTCGGCGAGTTCCTGCACCAGGCGCTGGCGGGATTCGCGGCTTGCCCACGCCGTGTGGGGGGTGACGATCAGATTGGGGATATCGGGATCCAGCAGCGGATTGCCATCCCGGGGCGGCTCGACGCTGAGCACGTCCATGCCGGCCCCGCCGAGGGCGCCGCGGCACAGGGCATCGGCCAGGGCCGACTCGTCGACGATGCCGCCGCGGGCGGTGTTGATGACAATGGCGTCGGGCTTCATGGCAGCAAGCTCCGCCGCACCGATCAGGCCCCGGGTTTCGTCGGTGAGCGGACAGTGCAAAGTCAGCACATCGACCTGGGGCAGGAGGTCGGCCAGCGCCAGGCGGCCCGGGCGCACTGTCGCGGCACCCGGGCGCTCGGCGATCAACACCTGCATACCGAATGCCTGCGCGATTCGCGCCACCCCTTGCCCGAGCTCGCCATAGCCGACCACGCCGAGGGTCTTTCCGGCCAGCTCGCGGACGGAGAAGTCGAGGCTGCAGAACAGGCTGCTGCGCTGCCAGTTCGCCTCCCGCACCCAGCGATCGTATTCGAACAGACGTGTGTACAGCGCAAGCGTCAGCGCGAACACGTGCTGCACCACCGACGGGGTAGAATAGCGAACCACATTGCAGACCACGACACCGCGTGCGTGGGCGGCCTCCAGATCGACATTGTTGGTGCCGGTGGCGGCCACGCAGATGAGCTTCAAGGCATCGGCGCCGGCGATGGTCTCGCGATCCAACATGGTCTTGTTGGTGACCACGACGGCGTGGCCGGCGATGCGCTCGCCGACCTGTTCCGCGGCGGTTTCCGGGTGGAACGCCCACTCGTCCAGAGACTGGCGCAGGCCCTCAAGGTCCAGGTCGCCCGTGTCCACGGACGCCACATCGAGAAACACGCCTTTCACGTCGCCTCCCATTTCGTTGCCATTCTGCGAGCCGTCGCGCTGCAATTCATCGACGGTCGCGACGGACCACACTCAGCGCGCCACCGCCCCTGACCGCCGAGTCCGGCGGGTATATACTCCTCGCCAGTTCAGTGCGGAGCCTCTATGCAACACCAAGGCAGTCTAGCAGAGCAGCCGCCTTCGGTCGGCATCCTGATGACCAACCTGGGCACGCCGGATGCGCCCACCCCCGCCGCCCTGCGCCGTTACCTGGGGGAGTTCCTCTCCGATCCCCGGGTAATTGAAACGCCGCGCTGGCTGTGGTGGCCGGTACTGCACGGCGTGATCCTGCGTGTGCGCCCGCGCAAGGCCGCACCGGCCTATGCCAGCGTATGGACGGAGAATGGCTCGCCGCTGATGGCGATCTCGAGGCGCCAGGCCGAGGCGCTGCAAGCGGCGTTGCGACGGCGGATGGGACCGCAAGTAAGTGTCGAACTTGCCATGCGCTACGGAAGTCCGTCCATCGCTGCCGGCCTGGACGCCCTGCGCCAGGCGCACGTCGAGCGTATCCTGGTCCTGCCGCTCTACCCCCAGTACTCCGCCACCACCACCGCCTCCACCCTGGATGCGGTGGCCGCGGCGCTGAGCACCCGGCGCGCGGTTCCCGAGCTGCGCATGATCAATGGGTACTGGATCGAGCCGGGATACATCGGAGCCCTGGCGGACAGCATCCGCACCTATTGGGCAGAGCACGGTCAGGGCGACCGGCTGCTGATGTCGTTTCATGGCCTGCCCCAGAAGTACGTGGACGCGGGCGATCCCTATCGGCGCCAATGCCAGAAGACCGCCGAGGCGGTTGCCGCCGCGCTCGGCCTGGCGCCGGATTGCTGGCAGATGGTGTTCCAGTCGAGGTTCGGACCGCAGCAATGGCTCACGCCATACACCGACAAAACCCTGGAGCAGTTGGGAAGGGATGGGCTCGGGCGGGTGGATGTGGTGGCGCCCGGATTCTCCGCCGACTGCCTGGAGACGCTGGAGGAGATCGCCGAACAGGATCGGGAGATCTTCCTGGAGGCGGGCGGTCGCGACTACCACTATATCCCCGCGCTCAACGACTCACCCGCCCACATCGACTTCCTCGCCGACCTGGCGGTCAGGCACTGCCAGGGCTGGCCGGGGGTGCCCGTTTCGAACACAACTTCTTCAACGCAGAGGCGCAGAGGCACAGAGGACGCCGAGAACGTTTAAGCCGGGCCACTCGCTGCATGGGAAACTTGGCGCAACGCGGTCAGTAGCAAGCCGTGCCACATCCGTGCGCAGCCTCTCTACCTCTGCGCCCTTTGCACCCCAGCGCCTCTGCGTCGGCCCTTTTCCTTCGTTACGGTAGATCTGTGCTGCCCATCAGGAAGCGGTCGATCTCGCGGGCGGCGCCGCGCCCTTCGTTGATGGCCCAGACCACCAGGGACTGGCCGCGACGGCAGTCGCCGGCCGCGTAGACGCCCGGCACCGAGGTGGCGTAAGCGTCGTAGTCGGCGCGGTAGTTGCTGCGCGGATCCAGCTCGAGACCGGCCTGTTCGTTCAGGTAGTGCTCCGGCCCCAGGAATCCCAGTGCCAGCAGCACCAGGTCCGCTTCCCACACCCGTTCGGAGTCGGCCAGCTCCTGCATCTTCCATTGCCCGCTGTCCTCGTCGCGCGCCCAGTCCACCTGCACGGTGCGCACACCGGCGACCCGACCGTCGCCGTCGTCCACGAATGCCTTGGTAAGGATGCGGTACTCGCGAGGATCGTCCCCGAACTTGGCACTGGATTCCTGATGACCGTAGTCCACCCGGAAGATGCGCGGCCAGGTCGGCCACGGGTTGTCCGGGGCACGGGTTTCGGGCGGCCGGGGCAGAAGTTCGAAATTGACCAATGCGCTGCAGCCATGCCGCAGGGAGGTGCCGATGCAATCGGTCCCGGTGTCGCCACCGCCGATGACGATGACCTTCTTGCCCTTCGCAGAAATGTAGTTGCCGTCCTCCAGGTTGGAGTCAAGCAGGCTGCGGGTGTTCTCGGTCAGGAACTCCATGGCGAAATGAACGCCCTGGAGTTCACGACCGGGGATGGCGAGATCCCGGGGCTGGGTGGCACCCGTGGTGAACAGGATGGCGTCGTTCTCCTCGCGCAGTTTCGCGAACGGGATGCCGTGACCCACGTCGGCCCGAACCACGAACTCTACGCCCTCCTCGCGCAAAAGGTTGACCCGCCGATCCACCAACCCCTTGTCGAGCTTCATGTTGGGAATACCGTACATCAACAGCCCGCCGATGCGGTCTTCGCGTTCGTAGACAGTCACCGCGTGGCCGGCGCTGTTGAGCTGCGCCGCCGCGGCGAGACCCGCCGGGCCGGAGCCCACCACGGCGACTTTCTTTCCCGTGCGTACCGCCGGCGGATTGGCTTCGACCCAGCCCTGGTCGAAGCCGTGATCGATGATCGCCTGCTCGATGTTCTTGATGGTCACCGCCGGGTCGGTAATCCCCAGCACGCAGGCCCCCTCGCAGGGCGCCGGGCACACGCGTCCGGTGAACTCGGGGAAGTTATTGGTCTTGTGCAGCCGGTCCAATGCTTCTCGCCAACGCCCGTTGTAGACCAGGTCGTTCCACTCCGGGATCAGGTTGTCGATCGGGCAGCCGTCATCGGACTGGCAGAACGGCACGCCGCAATCCATACAGCGCGCGCCCTGGACCTGCAGATGGTCCCAGTCGTGCTCCGTGTAGATCTCGGCGAAGTCCTGCACCCGCTCCAAAGGGTCGCGGTATGGCTCGGTCTTGCGGGGAAATTCTTTGAATCCGGTTATCTTGCCCATTGATCGACGTCTTTGTGTCAGTTGGTGCGTTCACGCGCCGGCCGGGCACGCAGAGGACGCAGAGACGCAGAGGGCGCAAAGAATACAACTGGTTCGTTCGCGCAGGCTCCGATACGCAGAGCCGGTGCGGGTACCGCCCATCAGCGAAACAGTTCCGTTCTCTGCGTTCTCTGCGCCTCGGCGTTCTTTGCGTTATTCCCAGCGACTTGAATCAAGCTGCCGCCTGCTGCTTCTTGCGCTCCTGGAGGACGCGCTTGAAGTCGGTCGGCATCACCTTGACGAACTGCGACAGGGTCGTGTCCCAGTCCCCGAGCAGGCGCTCGGCCACAGCCGATCCGGTGTACTCCAGGTGCCGCTCGATCAGGTCGCGCAGCTCTTCGATGTCCGCCTCGGTGTCCATGGTCTCCAACTCCACCATGGCCGGGTTGAGGCGGGTGGCGAAGCTGCCGTCGTGGTCCCACACGTAGGCGATGCCGCCGCTCATTCCCGCGGCGAAGTTACGCCCCGTGGGGCCGAGCACCACCACGCGCCCACCGGTCATGTACTCGCAGCCGTGGTCGCCGACGCCTTCCACCACGGCCCGAGCGCCGGAGTTGCGCACCGCGAAGCGCTCCGCCGCCTGGCCGCGGAAGAAGGCCTCGCCGGCGGTTGCACCGTACAGCACCACGTTGCCGATGAGGATATTCTCCTCTGCCACGAACGTGCTCGCCTTGGGCGGATAGATGATGATGCGCCCACCGGACAGGCCCTTGCCCACGTAGTCGTTGGCATCGCCCTCCACCTCGAGGGTCACGCCCTTGGCCAGGAACGCGCCCAGGCTTTGTCCGGCGGAACCGGTGAGCCTGATGTGCACCGTGTCCTCGGGGAGCAGGTCGGCGCCCCACCTTTTTGCGATCTCATGGGACAGGATGGTGCCGACCACCCGGTTGGTGTTGATGATCGGCAAGTCGATCCGGACCTTCCCGCCCGTGGTCAGGGCCGGCCGCGCGAGCTCGATAAGGCGATTGTCCAGCGCTTCGTCCAGACCGTGGTCCTGCTTGATGGTGCAGTAGGTCTCGACGTTCTCATGAGGCTTGCGCGCCGGAGTGAGGATGGCGTTTAGGTCGATGCCGCTGGCCTTCCAGTGGTCGACCACCGCGGAGTCGTCCGCCTCGAGCACATCCACGCGGCCGATCATCTCGTTGATGGTGCGGAAGCCGAGCTCCGCCATGATCTGGCGCAGATCCTTGGCCACCATGAACAGATAGTTGACCACGTGCTCGGGCTTGCCGGCGAACTTGCGCCGCAGCTCCGGGTCCTGAGTGGCGATGCCCACCGGGCAGGTGTTCAGATGACACTTGCGCATCATGATGCAGCCCAGGGTGATCAGCGGCGCCGTGGCGAAGCCGAACTCCTCGGCACCCAGCAGGGCGGCGATGGCCACATCCCGCCCGGTCTTCATTTGCCCGTCGGTCTGCAGCACCACCCGCGAGCGCAGGTCGTTCATCACGAGGGTCTGGTGGGTCTCGGCCACACCCAACTCCCAGGGCAGTCCTGCGTGCTTGATAGAGGTCAAGGGCGAAGCGCCGGTGCCGCCGTCGTGGCCGGCGATGACGATGTGATCGGCCTTGGCCTTGGTCACACCCGCAGCGATGGTGCCTACGCCCATCTCCGAGACCAACTTGACGCTGATGCGCGCGCTGGGATTGGAGTTTTTCAGGTCATGGATCAGCTGGGCCATGTCCTCGATCGAGTAGATATCGTGGTGCGGCGGCGGACTGATCAGGCCAACACCCGGCGTGGAGTGGCGGATGCGTGCGATGGTGTCATCCACCTTGCGTCCGGGCAGCTCCCCACCCTCCCCGGGCTTGGCGCCTTGGGCGATCTTGATCTGCAGCTCATCGGCATTGGCCAGATACCAGATGGTCACCCCGAAGCGCCCCGACGCCACCTGTTTGATGGCCGAGCGCTTGGAGTTGCCGTCGGCCAACGGCAGGAACCGCACCGGGTCCTCGCCGCCCTCGCCGGTGTTGGACTTGCCGCCCATGCGGTTCATGGCGATGGCAAGCGCCTCGTGGCTTTCGGCCGAGATCGAGCCGAAACTCATCGCGCCGGTGGAGAATCGCTTGACGATATCCGACTCCGACTCCACTTCCACGAGAGGAACGGACCCGCCATTGGCGCCTTCCTTGAAACGCATCAGGCCGCGCAGTGTGGAGTGGCGGGTCTGGGTATTGGCGTGACGGGAGAAGCGCCAGTAGGCGGACTCGTCGTTGGTCCGCGCCGCCACCTGCAGATCGGCGATGGACACCGGGTCCCACATGTGGCGATCGCCCTCGGCGCGCCAGTGGAAGTCGCCGGGATTGGGCAGCACCGGCAAGCGCACCTCGTCCCGGTTGGGATAGCCGCGGGCGTGGCGGCGCAGCCCCTCCTCGCCCAGCACCTGGAAGCCCGCGCCCTTCACCCGGCTGGGGGTGCCGGCGAAGCAGCGCTCGATGACCTCGTCGGCAAGACCCACCGCTTCGAAGATCTGCGCCCCCTTATAGGAGTGCAGGGTGGAGATGCCCATCTTGGCCATGACCTTGAGCATGCCCTTGGCCACGCCCTTGCGGTAGGCGGCAACGATCTTGTCATCATGGTCGTACTTCTCACCGGGAAGCAGTCCGTCGCGGCGCGCCTGCCACAGGGCCTCGAAGGCGAGATACGGGTTGATGGCATCGGCACCGTACCCGATGAGCAGGCAGTGGTTGTGCACCTCGCGGGCCTCGCCGGACTCCAGCACGATGCCGATGCGGGTGCGCTCATGGCGACCCACCAGATGGTGATGCACCGCACCGGTGGCCAACAGCGAGCTCACTGGCACGCGCTCGGGGCCGATGGCTCGGTCGGACAGCACCACCAGACTGCACCCCTCCGCGATCGCCTGGGAGGCTTCGGCGCAGATGCGCTCCAGAGCGCGGGCGAGCCCCGCAGCGCCGTCGCCCCTGGGGTAGGTGATATCGATGGTCCGGGCGGTCCAACCGCGATGCTCGATGTGCTTGAGTGCCGCCAGTTCCTCATTATTGAGGATCGGGTGCGGGAGCCTGAGACGATGGGCGCGGGACTCGCTCACCTCCAGCAGATTGCCCTCCGGCCCGATGAAGCACTCGAGGCTCATCACCACCTCCTCGCGGATGGAGTCGATGGCGGGGTTGGTCACCTGGGCGAACAGCTGCTTGAAGTAGTCGTAGAGCATGCGCGGCTTGTCCGACAGGCACGCCAGCGCCTGATCGTTGCCCATGGAGCCGACCGGATCGCGCCCTTCACGCACCAGGGGCAGCAGCATGAACTGCATGCTCTCGGTGGTGTAGCCGAAGGCCTGCATGCGCGGCAGCAGCGTCCCGGGATCGAACCCGTGGGGTTCCTCGCTGGGCGAGAGCTGAGCCATGAGGATGCGCTGGTTGTCCAGCCACTCGCCGTAGGGACGGCGGCTGGCGAAGGCGTGCTTGAGCTCCTCGTCGGGGATCATGCGCCCCTGCTCGAAGTCGATCAGGAACATCTTGCCCGGCTGCAGGCGCCCCTTGGCCTTGACGTTGGCCGGCTCCACCTCCAGCACCCCCACTTCCGAGGCCATGATGACCTTGTCGTCGTGGGTGAGATAGTAGCGGCTCGGGCGCAGCCCGTTGCGATCCAGCACCGCGCCGATGTAGTGGCCGTCGGTGAAGGCGATCGACGCCGGCCCGTCCCACGGCTCCATGAGCGCCGAGTTGTACTCGTAGAAGGCGCGCTTCTCATCCGACATGGTCTCGTCGTTCTGCCATGCCTCGGGAATCATCATCATGATGGATTCCTGCAGCGTGCGGCCGTTCATGAGCAGGAACTCGAGCACATTGTCGAAGGCGCCCGAGTCGGAGGTCTCGGGCTCGATAACCGGGAATACCTTCGGCAGCTCGTCGCCGAACAACTCGCTCTCGGTGACGCCTTCCCGGGCGTGCATCCAGTTGATGTTGCCCAGGCGGGTGTTGATCTCGCCGTTGTGACTCATGAACCGGTTCGGCTGGGCCCGGTCCCAGGACGGAAAGGTGTTGGTGGAGAAGCGCGAGTGCACCATGGCGAGGTGCGACTCGTAGTCCGGATCCCCGAGATCGCCGTAGAAACGCATCAGCTGATCCGGGTTGAGCATACCTTTATACACCAGCACCTTGGTGGACAGGGTGCAGATGTAGAACATGTCGCGCTGCTCCAGGCCCTCGTCGCTGCGCAGCCGATGGGTGGCGCGCTTGCGGATGAGATAGAGCTGACGCTCCAGGGCATCGTCATCGAGACCGTCGGCGGCGGCGATGAACAGCTGCTCGATGTGAGGCATGGAGGCACGCGCGGTGGGACCGATGTCGGCATGCACGGCATCGGCGGGAACCTCGCGCCAGCCCAACAGCCGCTGCCCCTGCTCCGCGACGATCGCCTCCACCACCGACTTGCAGGCAGCGCGCTCACCCCTGTCCATGGGCAGGAACACGTTGCCTGCGGCATACCGGCCTGGCGCTGGCAACGTCACGCCCAGATCGCGCTTGGCGACCTTGACCAAAAACTTGTGCGGCAGGGTGGTAAGGATACCGGCGCCGTCGCCGGTATTGGTCTCGCAGCCGCAGGCGCCGCGGTGCACCATCCGCCGCAGGACGTGGTCGGCGTCCAACACGATCTGATGGCTCGCCCGACACTTCAAGTCGGCGACGAAGCCGACGCCGCAATTGTCCTTTTCGTAGGCCGGGTCGTACAGGCCGTGCTTGATCGGCCGACGGTTGCGCATCGTCTCGGGGCTCTGCTTGTTCATAGGCGCCTCTCACCAACGTGCCGCAGGCGCCGTGCGCCGCGGTGGTTCAGCTCTTGCGCCGCTGGACGGCGGCGGCGGTTCCGGCAGGGTCGGGCAGAATCGCCACGGTCGTGGCGAGTTTGGAATGGGCGCGGACCCTGGTGCCGACCCGATGCCGGTCCGGATGCGCCGGGCGGTCCGCGCGGAAGCCAGGGGCGCAGCCCACCCCGACGGCCCGGTTGCCGGCCTGCCCGCACCCTGAGCGAAATCCGGCCGGCAATTGTAGCGGAAGGTCCTGGCAATTGAAAGGTGCGGTCGGATGGCAGGTGTCCTGCACGTTCGCGGGCATTCGGCGCAGTTACTAGGCTTTTTGGCGAAATTCGTCAGGTGTCCAGGGCGTCCACGCACGCCTGAGCCGCGCTCTGGTAACACTCCGCCAGGGTGGGATAGTTGAACACAGTGGCGGCCAGGCGGAACACGTCCGCGCCGGTCCCCATGGCCAACTGCCCCACGTGCACCAATTCGCTGGCAGACTCGCCGATGATGTGCACGCCCAGGAGCCGGCCGGTGCCGCGCTCGGCCAGTATCTTCAGCATGCCCCGGTGGTCACCGATGATCTGCCCCCGCGCCGTGGCGGCGTACTCGGCGCGACCGACCACGTAGTCGGCACCCCGCTCGCGTAACTGGCGTTCGGTTTCGCCCACGTACGACAGCTCCGGGATGGTGTAGATGGCCATGGGCAGGGGCGCCGGCGACGGGTGCGGCTGCAGCCCCAGGGCATGGCGCGCCACCCGGCGACCCTGCTCCATGGCGGTCGAGGCCAAAGCCGGAGCGCC